>Ga0194133_10003036_pt1 | contig 24618 bp, 7 predicted proteins | sample TA2KigOf40mmetaG_FD_155448 | JGI IMG/M metagenome (GOLD analysis project Ga0194133, IMG submission 155448) | Freshwater microbial communities from Lake Tanganyika, Tanzania - TA2015055 Kigoma Offshore 40m | ecosystem: Environmental > Aquatic > Freshwater > Lake | place: Tanzania: Lake Tanganyika... | reverse complement strand
TGCCGACGTAGACGAACCATAGTAGGCAAACTGTTGTAGGCGAAACGACAGTAGTCAAAATGTCCTGTAGGCAAAACGACATGGTATCAATTATTTTTCCTCCTGAAGCAAAGCAAGGATGTTTAGCAATACAGCATGACGTCCCTTGTCCATCCTCCCTTCCGTCTGTCACCTCATTCTCCACCTACACTTTTGGTGCTAGAAAGCTGAAATTTGGTATGCATAATTCTCACATAGATGGCTCAAATGTTACTAACCAGATTTTTGATATTTTGTCTAGGAACTGAGATATTTAAGTTTAAATTTCTATAATGAATTAAGCCAACCAGGCATCCATTAAAAAAATTCTGACTCTTCCTGAGAGTCAAGTCAATATTCAAATTCTCAGAGGCAGAATCCATCTCCCAATTTCTAATTTGCCACATTGGCATTTTTGCAATGAAGGTTTGGTATGCAAGTGATTGGACTCAATTCCAAACATATTAATAAATTCATTGATGTTTGTAATGTTATGTATGAGTCCTTTGAAGTTAATAATAATGATGATTTACAAAACTGTCAGTTTTGAGTATGAAAACATTCATTCTTTGACTTAAAAGTCTGAAACAAGGGGTCTATTTGGCAAAGACTTTGAGATAGATTCATTCAAATTGACCCTGTAGGTTCATTCAGATCAATTCGTAAATCACCCTAAGTACGATGAACATGTATCTATAAAGTCCATCTTGTGTAAAAACTTACTGCTCTGCTAAAAAAAAACTTAATCCATGAAAAAGTTGGTGATTGTGTAACTTACTTGTCCCTCTGATTCCCGCTTGTTAATCACATGGCTGACCACAAAATGATTCATTTCTGCCAAATGACAAGAATTGATGCTCGATGTTCAGGTTTAAATGCCTAGGAACAAAAAATAAAGCAATAATGAAAGGTCTTCTCTTTATTCAGATTTTTCCAGTTCAGTTCAGTTTTCAGTTCAAAATATTTTGTTCAAATCTGCTGCAAAAAGAACGATATACATTTAATATTTAAATATTGTCTTTCAGAAACTGGACAACTTTAACCCCAAAATTGTCGTCCAATTTTTTAGTCCCAAGAAAAATGTATTAAAATGAAAAATTCTTATGACTTTGATTTTCTTTCACGATCATCAATTTTTCCCTTTGGTTATCCCTTCGACTTTCAGTAATGATGGTAGACCAAGGAAGGCTTATACAGAGAGCCAAAAAAATCTTTCACATCTACTTAGCTAAATTTTTCACTTTCACCAAGATGATCTATTGAATAGACAAAATAACCATTACAGCTTACCTGAAGTGAAACATTCATGATGAAATTTTCCATCTAGTAATTCTTGAAACTAATAGCAGACTGAAAGCTATTTTAATTTAGAATTCTCCCTCAGCCATTGTTGTTAACTTAAACTCATATGGCAATTATGTGGTGCAACTTTAATCAGAAGAACTTTTCATTAAAACTAAAAAATCAAAGTAGAGATAAATTTTATTTTTCAATAACTATCTTTTCTGTTTGAATAAACTAAATTCAAAACTGATTTAAAATGAATAACGTGAAATTAAGTTGGACAAATGGCATTAGTCCACACTTATTACATCAAAACTTAAAAAAGTCCTTTTTCATTAATAAAGTTTGATTTTTGTGTTAATTTTTTCTTCAACTAATCATTCCAGTAATTGAGAAATGTGTTTTGATTTGTGCAATACTATGTTTAAATCATGGCCCACCAAGGTGGGGCATTGCTCTTAAAAAGTTTTTTATAATTGGCTTAAATTGTAAGTTTCGATGGAGCTTTTAGACAAATACAAATACTACCAATACTTAACATTTAGCTTTCTTTTGAGATATGAAAGATTTTTGTCTAGACTGTTAAGCTGTTTAAAATATAGCAAGATAAAGATTTGATAAAATTTGCCATCCAGAATGATTGTGTATCTATTTTGTGGGTGCAAGTTTAGAATCAAATTTTCTTCATAGTGTAGAGGCTGACCTCAAGATGTAAAGCAAAAAGTAGAGCTCTTCTTGAAGTAAGAAATTTGTATCAGCTAAAGATATAAAATGGGTTTAAATTGATTCCACATATGAAGAGTTGTTTTGATCAAATAAGCTTAATTCTAAAAATCATTCTGAAATTAAGAAATATTTAGTTACTCTTTTTCAAACTATTTTAAGAATTCATTAAGCAAATTGTGGTTTTTTTCCAAGTTTTCTTTTAGTTCCGGAAAAAATCTTTTGGTATTTGAAAGTAGAGGGTAATTTTCCCTCGAGAAATTCAAAATCTCATGGGCAAAGTAATGGAATCTTTTTGGGAAAATACCAAAAGCTCAAGCATTTGAAATATTTTTTGACTTTATATTGCTTTTTTATTTCCATGTAGGTTATGATTGAAAAGTGAAAAGTGAATGAAAAATCCCTATTTTATAATCATAATTCCTTTAAATAAGCGACAAAAAGTCTGGAGGTATAATTGGTTGTCATAAAATTCACAAACAGGATGATTCCCAGCCAGGCTTAAAAAGTCTGTTGGGCTCAAAAAAATATATCAGATTAGATTTGATTTTAAATATCAACTAAAGAAGAGAAAATATGATGTAAAATAATGCTTTAGGCTGAAAATTGTCACTCTCTGCAAAGTCTCAAAGCATCTTAGACAACTTTGCATGTATGGAACATGACATTTTTGCTCCTTCAAATATGCTTTGAGATGCAAATTTACTCATTCAAACAGACTATTTGCTCAAACTCTCTTCTGAGAAGCTGAACAAAACATAAGATTAAGTTGAAAATCTTCACCATTTAAAATTTAAGAATTTTTAACTGTAAATATTTATCTACAAATATTGATGCTAAAGATCAAAGTTTGATTTACTTACAAACAAATAATAATATTCTTAGGTCGATATAATAGGGTACCTCAAAGCTTCCAAAGTTATTAAACTTTTGAAATTTGGCGAATGAATTCTGTGAAGGTATAAAAAAATTGTTTTCACAAAGGACCCTTTTCTTTCATGAAAATATCAAAGATGAAATTTCCTGCTAAAATGCAAAAAAAATAGAAAAGTGGTTGAAGAATAAGAGACAGAAGGACAAAGCAAGCAAAGCTTTCAAGCAATTCTGTGAGAAATATTTGCAAATAACAATTTCTCTTTTCGTACTTGGTTCAATTATAATGAAGAAGCTTGAAAAAGATTCTTACAAAAATAGGCCATATCGAAAGGAAAAATTATAAAAAAAGGTTTTTGTCTAAACTAAGTTATGGCTTTCTTTGACTCATTCTTTTTTGCTAATCTTGTAAAGTAGTTTTTTCAATCTGTAACAAAAATTCTGAATTTTTCTGTGCCAAATTCATATTCTTATAATTTACTGCTACAGCAAAACATGTAGATAAAATACAACTTTAAGAGCTGTTAAAGTTTAACAATGAAAATCACTATACTTTTCAAATTACAGCAATAAGATGAAATATTTAGGGTTGGTTTTCTAGGCCAAGTAATTTAACCACGTTTAATCAAGGAGAGACAACGAAAACTAAATGTTCTTACTTCAATGAAGTTTTGTTAAAAACCAAGCTTTATTTTGATTTTCAGCAATAAAATTCTGAAAAGTGCTCTTTTTACCTTTCACATAGTTTTTAAAGCAAAGTTTTCCTCTTTTTTGCAAAAATCAATCAATTCAAGACATGGTTCCTTTTTAAAGCCAATATTCGAAGGTAGTATATATATATAAAATGCTAAAATATCAATTCATTGGGATTGGGTGTAGGAAAAAAACTAAGTAATTTTAACTGAAAATTAATATAAACTGCTTCATGATTAAAGAAAACCCTTGTTAAAAATTATTTTGTGCACGAACATTAAAGACAACTTGTAATAAAATTTACCAATCTTGTCCAGGTCTGAAAACAATCTTGATGTGTTTCAAAATTTCAAACTTGTCTGTTCAGGCTGGCTTTCGATAGTTTTAATATGTCCCGGCCAACTAAAACCACATGCTTGTTCAGTTGCTTTTTACCCAGATATTTGGACTGGATTGCATGAGCAGGGCGCTCTAAGCTCTCCAAAAATGATATAATTCCTCTCCGTTTTTGCTCACTGTCCAACATTAGTTCCTATGAGGATAACTGCTGACTATTTGTGAATGAGTGAGTGGCCATACCCATCTCTTGCATGAATCTTGAAATTTTTTTGGTGATTTCATCACACAAACCCCTAGTGCAAGCTTGATAAATTATACCATTGTAAATTTATGAAAAAAGAAAAATATCTTTTAAATTGAACGCCTGACGACTCAAATGAAGATTTCCCAAAAAATTCAAGGCAATAAAATGACAAACAGGAATTTTGTCTTCATGAAATTGTCTGACTGAAAATAAGGGACACCATTTAGGGTCTTAATGGTGTATCCACCTTCAATTATTGGCTTGTTCCAATGGGTGTAAAGTTGCTACACATTTTGTTGAAAATTTCAGGGTAATGTGTAGGGCGCCTCCGCCTTTATTTTGACTGTCTCAATAATGTGGACAACACGTTACATCCTACACTTTTTTAAAAGTTGTGTCTATTCAACAGTAATAGCACAGAAACACCCTTTTTATGGAAAAAAATTTTGTACACCATTTCAGGCCAAAACCAAGGGTGCCGTTGACGGTGTTATGAACCAGAAAAAGGGTGTAAACACCATTTCTTTTAATAAAAGGAAATAAAGGTTGAAATTCTTCTGCCAGATAGCACCACTCTCAAATTAAAAAATTGACCAATTTTTTGGAAATATTTCAAATTTTTGATGAAATATATAACATGTTTCAACAAAATTCAAATCCCAACATCAAAACCTGTAACATTTGCATTAATTATTGAAAGATCTGCTTAAAATTAAAAAAGTTTTGAGAAAATAGTCAGTGGTATTTTTTAATGCATTTTTAAGCACTGAGAGACTTCACTCAGTATCTGACAGGTATTTTTAATTTTTATTTCAGTTTGATTGAACTTACCTGTATCTATTTACAGGTTGAATAGTGGGATCCTTAATGGCCGGTTTGGTTTGGTCCCAAATGGGGGGGATAATTTATTTTGACATTTAGTCAATATAAATAAGGGACACCATCCAGTGTCATAATGGTGTATCCACCTTTAATCGGCTTGTTACAATGGTGTAAAGTCGCTACACATTTTGTGGGGAATGTAAAGGGTGGCTTCACCATTATTTTGACTGTTTTGGTGGCTTAAAAAAGGGTGTAAATTTGAGTGCATTACTGCCAAAAATAGCAGTGGATACACCATTATTCTTTCAAAGTAAAAATAAGGGTGGATACACAGTCTTATATTCGGTCGGGTCCACTTGTTCACAAATTTAATAAAATTTAAAATTGTTAGGCAGGTGCTTGTAAGTAAGTAAGAAATTACTTGAAAACCTATTTGAAATATTTCCAGACTCTATCCCACCCTTCAACGTTGAATGAGGTTCAGGTCCCCCTCCATTCTTGTTTAATTGTGTATTTTTTCATATTGTTGGTGGTAATGGCCTTTAAAATAAAATTATTTAAGAGGGTTTTTTCATAATTCTGGGATGTTCTTCAAAATGATCAGCAAAAACAGGTAATTAATTATTGGACATGTTTTTTTTGAAACTTGAGACTCACTTTATCACATTAATAAAATTAGTCATTTGCATTTAGATATTAGGTGACTGAGGAAAGTGAGTATGACGGTTTTGAGTTTATTTATTTTGTTAATTTCCATAAAAATGACATTAACAAATTTAAGGCTTAGATAATATATTTTTGCTTAAATTTCAAGGGAACCATTTTCCAGAATTAAATTTTGTGTTGATTTTTCCGACATTCTTCTGAATAAGTTACAAAATCCATGCCTAAACAACTTTTCTGTCCCACCAAAGGTTCAGGCAATTAGAACCGAAATACCACATTTTCGGGACTGTGGAACTGATAAAAAAGTAGAGATATTATGGAAAGTTAAAAGTAATGTTAGGAGCACTTTTTAGATCGATTCACCAAGAGTTGAATTCCTTATTTTTAAAATTATATTCTTATAGTTCTAGGAATTTTATCAGCAGGACTTGGATTGCAAATGAATGATGGATGCTGTCAATTTTTCTGAATTTTAAAAATTATCAAAATATGTTCATTTCTGGTTTTAAGTAAGATAGATTTTCAATCATAGAAGATTCGTTAATTTTTTTTAAGGTGCACATTTTTTATTTGAGGAAAATTTTCATTATTTATTCATGTCTTCTACTCAGAAGTATCTTTTTCATAACTGTTCTGGAAGAAGGAAATGGAGGAGATATCCATTAGTAATATCACTAGGAGTGAAAATGGTCATGGTTGAAAAAGAAATTGATCTAATGACCCACCAGAGAAATGATCAGTCTTGTTTTTAAGAGCATCAAGACAACAGCTGCCTGGTATCCTATTTGATCTTTGGCCTGAAGGAAAACATCTGGTCATCAAGACAAGTTTCAGTTTGACTTTATCCTTTCTTTGGTTACGGCCTTATAAGCTCAATTTATTTGCTTAGTACCTAATAACCTCAATTCTCTGAAATGAAATTATTACATGATTTTGCTAATATTACATCAGTACTTTTTTTTGATATTTTTAAGTACGCCTTGTGACTCGAGGTCATGAAAGGCACGCTGGGCGTTTTTTGGTGATTTTTTTTTCTTGGTAGATACCCGGGCGGGAGTCGAACCCGGGTTGCTGGGATAGAAATCCAGCTCCCTTCCACTTTGCCACCCTGACTCCCTAGTAAGTAAATTTTAATAGCCAACTGTTTTCAATCACTTTGCTTGCAGGTTTTAGGTTTTACAATGCAGATCTGAAATCCTTCATTGCACTAACTGGATTCAGGAACTCAAAAGTTTAAAATTAGAGAGCTTAGTTGGGTGACTATTTTATTCTAGTATTTTTATTATTCATGAATAGATTATCTTTAAGCTCATTACAATAGGAAAATTGATTTTGTGCACAAATTTCTACTTTTCATGCCATAATTCATTTGATTATTATCACAGATTTTTATTTACAACCCTTAATTGACCAACTCCTATATTAAGTCAAAGCTTAAGTGGTTTGTATTGCTTCCAAGCTGTTTCCATTGGTCAGTTGGCTTGCCTTGGTACCTTTCTTTTTGGGACCAGACGTAGCTGCTGAGCTTGGAACTGATGATGAATTGGATGAGTTGCTTTCACCAGCAGTTGGTGCAAGGTATGATGGTGCTTGACCAAGGTCTCTTCCTCCAATCCTAATAAACCAAATAGAATTGACGTTTTCAAAATTGTTAAAAACTGAAACAAAATTAAGTAGACGGGAATTTTTTGTGCGAGGAAAAACACCTAACCCTCCCTAGCAACTTAATTACCTACTAAAAAAACCTGAAGGCTCTGTCAATTTTAAAGTGAGAGAAAACTATATAAAACAACATTTTTAGTTAAATTTAATAAACTTTTAAATCATGGGAGTTATTAAAGACGTAAACATAAAACTTTGAACTTATAAATATCTAAGCTTTTAGGCAAAATATCAAAAATTTGGTTGGTAACTTTGGAGACCTCCATGTGGGAAATATGCATGCCAATTTTCAGTTCTCTATAGCTTCACTAGTATAGGCGGAGGAGGAGGTGACGGGTGGAAAGATGGAAGGATGGACATCACACCATTTTTGGCAGGACCCGTAATGAAATTTCTAAACTCCCCACTTCGCTTTGGGAGGGATAATTTAAGAAGGGGTAGAAGCTTGAAAAATTTACAGAGTCTAAACTTTTTAATTTCAATGAAGGCCAGAAAACTGTCTGTTTCATTTCACACATTTGAAAATAAAATTTGAGACATACGTTGGCCCTTACTGGGAGTTCTCTTGATGAGACGTGCACTAAATAACTGTCTTAAATTTTTAGCTAAACGCAGGAGATGAACTCTTACCTTAACAATATTACATGCAACAATGTGCTCAGATTTATATTGTTTGCAAAAATCATCCCCACTTATGTGGGTTGCGGTTTTGACTGTGTTTACAAACAAACCTGGGAAGAGGGACATTAGGAAAGAGTCCTGTTGTGATCTGACTGGGCAATCCGGACATTCCAGGATAACTTGGCGCACCCAATATTGGACTAAGACTGTTGATTCGAGCTCCTGCCATCATAACTGCATTTGGCATCCCGCTCAAAAGTGGATTATCTTAAAATTAATAAAAGTAGTTGATTATCCTCATCTGAATTAGATATAACTCCACTTTACCTCCATCTGTTGGTCCAGAGAAATTTGGCATTTGATCATAAGGCCTCACTTCAATTTTAGAGAATGGAACTCCTTTGGTGACAGTTGATATGGTGGTTTTCTTTTCTGAAATCAGATGCCGGAGATGGCGAACCTCACGTTCACGCTTTTCTCGTCGCTGCAAAAATGAACTTTTTGTATGGGAATCATGTTATATGATCTGTTTTGTAAAAAAAATCCACGCGTGAAGTGCTTACAAAAAATTTATTCAGTTATTTGGACTCACTTCAATTAGTTTTTTGTTTTGTATATAAGGGTTCTTAACCTGTCTTCAAGTGGGCTTAAAGTGTTTCCTTGAGGCTTGGATTAAACACCCTAGATTATAAAAAAAATCTACCATCTTTGAACTATGTGAATTATTGTGCGTTAACATCCGAGGAGCCTGAATACTGCAAGACATTTTGTTATAATAAGAGGTTAGTCAGTGTTGGACTTTTGCTAAATCCTGTAAATATTATTAGCCTGCTTTAAGAAGTCATAGTAACATTATGTAAGGGAATCAATCAGTGAAATGCAGTTTCATTTTCACTACCATAATGAGACCAACATTTCCAGAGCAAACCTTATACAGCTTTTTGAAGTCCAGTTTCCTTATAAATTTACACAGCAGAGTGAAATTTTGAATTTGCTTGCACTATTCACTGAGATTACTTTTTTGCATCTAGTGTCACAGTAGAACAAAACATTTTACTTTGCCTCAACTTATTGGGCATCGAAATTGGCCAAAAGAAAATGCCATTTTCAATAGATTTCCAGAGAAGAGGTATAAAAATTCTTTCATCAGATCAAAATTTGCAAAAAAGGTAATGTACAATAAAACTCTTTTAATTAGTTTTTATGAATACTAACAAAAGTTTTTATGTTCTTCTACCAATACAGTCCCTTATGGTTTCCTCATTGGCCACACAACCAATTCGAAGTTTTAGATGATTCTCTGCTTTGTCAGTCCTTTATAGAGCCTTCCCACAATAGAACCTATTTTGGATCCATGGGGCAGTCATTATTTAAGTCTGGATTTACTTGTCTGCTATTTTAGTAAATTACTGGTGCCAAAAATTCCTTTGGGTCAACCTTTAATTTCACTCATCTTAAATTCACAAAATGATTGAGGTTGGAAAAGCTTATGTTTAAAAAGATGATAAGAAAAGCAAGTTTCCAATATTTCTTGGTGTTTTGGATTCAATAATTGTATCAAAACATCAAATCATCTGATATTAATTCACTGTCACTGCCACTGCACTATGGCCTTTTTGTGAAAAAGCAATTTTTGCAGTAAAAAGTTGTTTTGCTTACTCACCCAACTTAAGTTTACAATAATTAAGCAGAGACATACTACAGGTAAGATTTTTAAGCAAAATATAATGAATCCAAACTTACTGTTTGCTCGTGTTCAGCTCTAATACTTGCTAGACGAAGCCTTTGCGTCAAAGCGTAAATATCATAATGTAGTCTGGCAGCCATGATCTTGTAATTAGCCTGAAAATCAACCAAAAAACAATTAAGTGTCATAACCAATAGCTATGTTTTTTCTTCGCAGAAAATATATCCATTTAAAAATGCCGTGCGTCAAAAGCTTAACCCCTCCCTTGAGACTCTTCAGCCATGAGCTTGAACTATGGCCTTGTGTTCAACTACAAAAGGAATAGCGTGAGAAAAAAAGGTCTCTTGGCTAGTACTGCCTATGGACAGAAAAACAACTCACAATAATCAAAAAGAAAGGGAAAAATATCGTTTCTTTAACCTCTTCCTGGTTAACAAATTCAAAAATGAATTCTTGCTTTCTATTCATACTAATGTTGGATATTTGAATAAGGTTGCTCGAGGGGGCTGCTTCTCTTTGGATTTTCTAATGGTGGGAGTGTTTTAAAAAATAAAACCATTAGGGACAATCTGATTATTTTTGTAAGGCTCTAAAGTTTACAAGTGTGCAGAGGTTCAAACCCATGTCTTGATGGACTTCAAAAACCTTACCCTTTTGATGTCTTGTAAATAAATTTTCTAATCAATTGGTCTCAAAATCAGACTGACAAAACATGTTAATTTTAAGATTAAAATAGACTATGCTTTATGTTTCTTTCATGATATAGAAGAAGAGAAGAATTCTTCTTCTTTATGGCTTACATTTAGCTTAATTGCAACACTCAAGCAGGGCTTTGAAAGACATTCACTAACTTCTTCTTGTTTTTTTGTTCTTCAGCCAACTAACAGAAAATGTTAATGCAAAAACTATTTGAGAAGGGGAATACCAAATGGTCTTTTTGTGTCTGCAACAAAGAATTAGTTTTTTTCTTTGTCACAATCTACTATAGACTGAAAAAATATCCTCATGGTATTAGAATGCAGGCTCTTTTGAAACTTATTTCAAAAAAATTAGCTCGGATATGATACTCATGGTGAACTCTATTTGAGTTCTGATGACCTATTAGACTGAAATATTAAGCATTTTAATATTTACAATAGCAAAAGATCAAACTTATGAAGCATTATTTAAACTTTATTCAGGTTATTAACAGAAAGTTTGAGCAAAGTTTACCTTTTTTGAAGGTCCATCTTTTACAATAATAGGCTTCATTTTTGTCTCCAGGGCTTCCATCCTCTTTTTGTGTTGCAAATCCAAATCTTCCCTCAGGGCAGCACAAACATGCTCCAATGGTCTAAAAACAAATATCACTTCTGTCTTAAAATAACAGCTTTCTAAAATAATCTTACTGAGTTTTTTCCAATTCTTCATAGTATTTTTGGTCCCAGACATCAGCAAGCTAAATGAAATAATATTGTCATTATTCAATACTCTAAGTATTCAGCAGAAATTTTACTTGTATATTCACAAAAGCTTTCAATATAGCTTTAATTTTTGATATCCAAGTATATGCAAAAATTGTGGAAGCAGAGATAAATTTGATTTTTGACTTGAAACAAACATTCATTTCAGGATTTTTTGCTGTTCATATTTTGCATAAACTTTTACATCAAAGCCTATACTTTGTCATGCATTTACATTCACTTGAATTGCTACACTTTTAAATGTGCCAAAGGATTAATTTTTTACAAGAAGATTACAAACTTGTGTTCATTGGCATCTCAATTAGAAATCTGAGACCTCAGGTTCGGGGATTTGATCCCTGCCCGACAGCAGGGCTGGGAAACTAAAAGCTCATTTATCGATTAAGACACTTGTTAACACTTAATGTACTTATAACACTAAAAAATCCAAATGCTTTTACTCCAAATGAATTACCCTTATCTTCAGGCTACAACAGCTGCTATTTTATTCAAAGTAATTGACCCACTAGTTTCAATGCTGATTAACAAAAATCAGCATATAGACAGTAGAAAACCCAAAAAGGGAGCCTCAATTTTTGATTAGGTAATCCCTTAACATGTTAGGTACGTCATTTTGGGCTTTTATCAAGTTTCATGTAATATTTTTGAGCTTTTACTGGAGAATCAAAAAAAGTAAGTAGGTATATCATACATTGAAAGGCCCTAATCCAGAACCCCTTCTGTAAATTAGGGTATCTTTGTGCCTTATTTGTGTTTGAGATTACATAGTTACATTTTTGTGAATTTTTTGGTATACAAAGTAAACGGTTACTTTAACTAGGGTTTGAAAATGAATCTAGAACCCAGTGTAAGTTGCCAAGACAACCCCCTTTCTTGGTGTTTTGGGTGTGGTCGGGAAATGCCCATTAGTGTTAAGTTGGGCTTGAATCTTTCTTTTGCAACCACAATTTATTTAAGCTGATTGGGTAACTTCTTAGTTTGTGAAGAAAAATTGAGTTTAATTTAAAAATCATGCTCCTTTGAAAAATTTTATGATACAATTTTTGTGCAAATTAAAGAATGTCTCAAGCTTAGGTAGAGTAAAGTGTTTCAAAAGTTCGCTTAACTTCTGTGTCACCTCTTCGATTTCCTTTTTCACCTAAAATAAACATCAATAAAGTTGAAAACATCAGATGTGTTGAAAGAAGGCTTATACAAAATCTTTGGATTCAAACTATTTGCACCCTGAAAATAAGTTACAGACCTCCCAATCTAATAAGATAATTTCCCATTCAAGGATGTTCTTTATAACCCATGATACATTGGTCTAAACTGCTTAGGAAATTTTGAAGAAAAAAAATAAAAGGTTTTTGCATTTTATTGATGGTATCTAACTATTTTAGCAGAGAATCACTTGTTATTTTTTTGGCAACCCGGGGTCAAAGGTTACCTGGAGCCGCCGGGGTTTGAACCCTGGACTCGCCCAGGTTCGAATCCCAGACCCTCAGATTCCCAGCCTGATGCCACCTGACCACTCGGCCACGGCAACCCCTTATTTGTAAAATATAAAATACATTATAAATAACTTTTTAGGGCCATCTATCTTTAATCTTCATGGCTGTTACGACCCAGTGATGTGTGCAGTTGGCCTCAGGGGTCTTTTCTACAACATTATGGGATTAGTGATCGATGATGCAATAACTATTTTACAATCAAAGCTGAATGAGAGTTTGATGGTGGTAACCTTTTTTTACATTTTTAAGTGTGCCTTTCGACTTTATTAGTCCCAAACTTATTAATATCAAATTCTGCCTGTGAATCTCTTTGAAAAAACAATTTTTTGAATGAAACAGACCACAGAAAGCCTAAAATTTTAGAAAACAACAAGAACTTCCTTGGGTCCTTCGTTGGTTTTTATTGCAACAATGCCTGAACCTAAGTTGCTACAAAAATTTCAATTATCATAAAATCCTTCTTCGTTCTAAATACTATTAAGTAAGCATTTTTGAGAACGTATGAACTAAAAACATTGTAGTTTTCGCAAGTTGCAAGGTACCTTAAAAAAGATTTTTTGCCAAAATATCTGCTTTCTATTAAAAGTTGCAAATTGTCTAGGTTGTCAAACATTTTTTGGCCTTGAAGCCAATCAGAAATAAACTAAATTTTTTTTTGCATGAAATTATAGTCAAAAATACCCTATTGTGATATTAATTTGGCAATTCTTATAAAACCCCATACTAGGTGTCAAAATCAATTTGTTAAATAACTGGATGCCTATTTTATTAGACAATAATAATAATAATAATCTTGTGCAGTATAGACTCATCTGATGTTAACCAACACCTTTATAAGAGTCCCGCCATAGAAGTTTATGGTCACTGCAGATTACTATTACCCTGACTGGGGGGTGCCTAGTTTATTTTTTTGGCAATACAGGACTGAAAAATTGCTGGCATGGGTGGCTGGGGATTGAACCGACAACCTTAGATCTTCATTTTCAGCCATGGTAACCACAATAATTATCAGATCACAATTCTCAGTTGAGAAGTGTCATCATTCTTTGTTTTCATTCTCCTTCTAATATGGTTATTTTCAATACATAAAGAATCAGAATTCTTTATTTTGATCGATTTGATAACCCTTAAATACTGTAACTTTTGTTCAGGTGGGGAAAGCATTTATAATGCCGTGACAAACTGAAGGTCTTCCCCTTTTTATGTAAAAGCTAAAAACGATCAAGGTTGTTTGTAGATCTACAGTTCAAAAAATAGTTATAACACCCAATACTTTTGAAAGAAAGAGTAGACAAGTTGGTTAAAAGTAAAGCTTGCATTAATCATTAAAGCAAGAAACAGAGTTTGAGATTAGATTTTGATAGACGAAATCGACTTTGTGTTATGACGAATATTTGGACCTCATTCAAAATCAACATTGACAGTTGGATAAAAATAATTTATCAAACACGAAAGTGTCGAGTTCTATCTTTATTCTCAAACTGTTCCCTCCTTATTATTCAACCTATTAAATCAAGTTAGACCCCTTTGATCAAACCTTCTCAAGCAATCATAATGCATATGTGTCTGATAATCAGCTCAGGCTGATTCTTTTCTTGAGTGAGATTAGTCTGAAGGGAATCAAAAAATATTTTACTAAATTTAAACAGAGCTTTATGTTACTTTCAAGCTTAAAATCACATCACTTGGTTTCCAACTATCTTATATATAATCATTAAAAATAAAAAGTTTTGTAAACTATTTCAGTATATAGTTCGATGGAGCTTAGGAAAATATAAATATAAATGGCCACGACTGACTTGGTTAATTGACCGTCCAAGAAAATATATATATACAAAAATTTCAGGGCCATTTGCTTAAACTGCAAAAAATCGATAAAAATATTGACATGAACTGCAGTGAAAAAAATGAATGAAGAGCTAACTTTTGACAAACACCATAAGTTTTACACCACAAAAAGTCATTTCTGCTAAAGTTGTATTTAAGGGATTTGAGATACTGGAACAAAAATATAGTTGGGTGCAACCAATGCTTTCAGAGGGATATGTTTTGTTTGAAGATCAGCTATAATGTCTCATTTTGTGATACCATGTCGATTTGTCTACCGGACGCTTCGCCTACTGCCGTTTTGACTACTATTGTTTTGCCTATGACAATTCGCCTACTGACAGTTTGCCTAATCATTGCTAACCTAACCTAACATAGTAGTCAAAACGGCTGTAGGGGAATCGTCAAAGTAGGCGAACTATCATAGGCAAAACGACAGTAGTCAAAATGGCAGTAGGCGAATTGACATTTTCCCTCATTTTGTGTATGAATAAAAAACATTTTTTTGAAAATTTGGGCCTGCTTAAGCTATTTCAAGTCAGAAACCAAAATTTGAACTCTTTTCAAAAAATCATTCTAACTTTTTAAAATCATTGTTTACCTTCTCCTTAAACTTTGAAGCTCTGTTTTGCAAGACTTTGGCCTTGTTGAGCAAGTGTTCCCTCCGAGCTTCATGATCTCGACGAAAACTCTTCATCTTGAACAGTTCTTCTTGTAGGCGAAGCTTTTCAGCTAAAAAATGGTATTCAGAATTGGATAATTAGATTTTTAAGGTCCACTTTCAAAGAAAGAGTTGGCCATGACACCCAATGCATAATTACATCAGAAGAAAATTAAGTATTAGCTGACTTAGACAAAATGTTTGCCTCTAGAGAATTCCTTGATAATGGATAAGCTTTCACCTGTGCAATTACTCTGTTTTTGGGATTACCTAAGCTGGGGACCACAATTTTAAGCTGAAACATGAGGTCACAATTGCTAAAAATGGAAACCTTTACCTCTAAATTTCTTAGACATATCAAGTTGTTTAAGTACAGCAACTAAAGCTGGATGCCTGTCAGAGCCAAAAATGGCAATTGGATCAATGAAAAGATCCAGTGTGTCTGTTCCTGCCATTTCATCTTTGGGTTTGTTATATCTGTCTTTTGGCTCTTCCATCATGCCCAAAAGATTATTTCCAGCCATGGCATCTCGGATAATCTTGTTTGTCTTTGTGTCTGCTTTGTCAGCAAAACTGAGCAATGAGTTCTGACCTCCCAATAATTGCTCTTTCTGATCCATGTTAAGAATGTTCTTCAATGCTGTATCATCATTTATGGTGTCCACACTTGAAGTTTCTAACCATGTTGAGTAACCACTTTCAAAAGAAGATGTCTGAGGAATTTCTGTATCCAATAAATTATCACCCTTGTTTCTTTTCACAATTGATGTTGTTTTAAACTTTTGCATCAGTTTTTGTAACATGGCCTGCCTCTCTTGCTCCTCTTCTTCAGCAGTCTTGATAACTATTGTTGGTTCGCCGAATTTTCCTCGTATAAAGTCAAACTGTTGATCAATAGAGGTGTGTGCCTCATCCATAGAAGATGGGTCAGTTTTATGTGACTTGTTCATATGGGAGGAAGTAAAAACACCATCTTCATCCAAAGCATCCAGACCTAAAGATAATTTCTCTATTCTATATTTTTGAAAAGTTTATTAGGGTTAAGCCTTTGGTTTCCTTACAGCTATCATTTATCAAATAACAGAAAATCTCCTCAGCATCACTTAATGCTTGATTTTTTTAGGGCGTAGTGGACTGAATTAAGGGCAGCACACACACTGACTGAATTATTTCAATTTGATATAAGACTTAAACATTGACAACAGGTGCTTATAACAACTCACAAAACTTAGCAATAGGGTAGGAGGTGGCCTAACTGCTACTCACTTTTTGGGCATTCAAGAACACTGGGCTGTTCAGGCAAGTTATTATGGTAATTGGAGGCAAAAGCAAAGTTTAAACAGTGGTTGAACAGTGCTAGATCCCTGGCATTGGCAATCCCCAGGTGTCTATTAACATAAAATGCCATAATTGTTAAATTATGTCTGCAATGGAATTCATTATCAAATAAGTGGTTCTTAATCAATAATGGCTTTGGAAGCTGGGAGTCTTATTGATGGGACTCATCCACAGTCAGACAATAAGGTTAGCAATCAAACAGAGCCTTTGTGACTCATATTTTCAACGGGCAGATTTGCATTTTTACACGAAACAAGAAAACATTTTTTCAGGACAACAAAAAAATTACTCTACTTTCACCATGATAACTCTCTGATAGGAAAGAAAGTGTAGAAGTGTGAGCCTTTGATAGATACTTTGTTTACACTATTTCCTTTCTTAATCTTCTGCAATTTGTTTTTCATTCTTTTTTGCTTAATATAAAACTTTGATGGATTTGTTGATTTGCATTCAGGATAACAAAAAAAGAAATTTAGAAAAACAAAAGTTCTCTTTTTTGCAAAGGAGTTTGATTTTACAAAAGTTTTTGCCAAATACCCTTTTGAATTTTATTTATGTTATTTTTATCAATGTAATATTGCAGAAAAATCAATAAATTGAATTTAAATTTCCTTTGTCTCGGGATGCTGAAGTTATGGATAAAAGTTTATACCTGGATGCAAAGCAAAAATAGATGATTCCACTCCACGTTCTGGATCCAGAATTGGTAGAGGAACAAATCCACCTGACTTAACATATTTGGCATACTGGTCTATGGTTCCTGGTCCTGTACAGTTGACTCCACCACCACTTGTACTGGCCTTTTTGGATTTCTTCAAAGACATTGGATTAGAGTTGAAGCTCATTGAAGATGTTCTTCCGGAGACATCTTCGCTTCTTTCTTTGCTGCTTCCTGTTGAAAACTTTTTTCCACGTGGTTTTTGTTTTGGCTTTGGAGGAACTAAAAATATTTCAAAAATTCAAGAAATATAGACAGAATATTCAAAGACTGTTAATTCTATTTGAGATGTTATCACGTTTGTAAGGAATGTGTAGCATCTATAAGTAGTGTGTTTAAATTGTCAGAATGGATATGGATTCAACTGAGGGAGACACTAGGAAATTCAACATCTTTGGAAGATTTTTGGTATTAGGGATCATTTTATAACCTTTGTGCTTTGCTGCAGCCTGCAGTTAGAGGTTGCCAGAATCAGAGCTTGAAACTGCAATCCTTAGATAATTCAAAGCATTTGCCTTGACCTTAAAATAATTGGTTCCCCTAAATATCAACTTACTTTTGGCAGTCCCAACAAATCCACTTTCATAGTCCAGGCTAGCTTTCAACATTGAGAATTTGAAAGCTTCTAAGGACTTGTTATCATCTTTGACTTCCACATCAACACCATTCTGAACTTCTGTTGTTGTAGTTGTTGTAGGGTCAGTCTTCCTCAATCTTGCATCAACAGAGTCTTTCTTCATCACCTTGGGCAAAATGTATGACTTGGCAAAGGATGGTAATTGATCTGTCACAAAGACCTCATCATCTCCTAGTATGTTTCCATTGTCGAATTGGAGCAGATTTTCTAAGTCTGCAAGAGAAATACTCTTCTGTAGGTCACTATCTTAAGTGATGAAAATATTTGGTCAGAGTTAAAGAATATTTTTGGTAGTCTGTGTTCAGGGTTTGCCTTAATTGGGGTCAATACAAATCAATATTTGAACCCACTTAGGCCTTACAGTGCTTAAATTATTTTGTGGTAACATGGATCAAAGGTATTCTATGCAACAGTCTGACCCCTAGCCAGATGTACATAACACACTTTTCAGTAGAGAGTTTCTTTTTTACCTGAATCTCCATTATTTAGTGATGCATTCAAGTTAGCTGCGTCAGTAATTGAGTTTAACAAAGCTGACTTCTTATTACTTTTGATTTCTTTTTTGTTCTTCATTATGTTTGGTGCATCAAACAAATCATCAAAATCATCTTTCACTGCTTTGACCTTCTTTTCATTCGATACAGACTTTGTGGCTTTCCTGACATTTAACTTTGGTTTTGGAAGGGACTTTTCACTTGATAATCTTCCTCTGGGCAGTGAGGCAGGATCCTCATTGCCAATTTTCCCCTCATCTTCTAAATGAGATGGAGTTTGCTCAGTTTCAATTTCAGGTTTGGTAGATTTCTTCTTTGGTCTATCCTTTGAAGTTTGTTTCCCTTGGTGATCCCCAAGAGTGGCTTTGCTTGAAACTTCACTTTGTACATCAACATGAGCTGACAAGTCTTCACTTCTATTTTTGGAGCCATTTATAGCATTTTTAGATTTGCTTTTGGTAGAAAATTTATTCTTTGATGAAGTCATCTCTTTTTCATCCTTTAATATCTCTGAGAATGCTTTCTGATCATCAGGTTGAGTCAATGATGAATCCTGATGATTTATTTCAACCTCTAAATTTTCTTTTTCTTTTTTCTTTGCATTTTTGGTACCAACTTTGAGTGGGTTAGGCTTTTGAGCTTCAGGTAAGTTCTTCTTCCCCAAAGAATCCCCAGGAAGAGATTGGGTTGCTGTCTCATCAAGTATTTCTTTCTGAGCTGACGAGTCTCGGCTTCTGCTTTTGGCATTGTTAGGCTTGATTTTGGTAGGTGACCTATCCCTAGATGAATTTCGTTTCATCACTGAACTTGACATTCTAGAAACAGTCTTTTCTGCATTCAGTTGATTTATTCTTCTAAGTCTTTAAAATTGTCCCAGCCTTTTAAAATTCATGAAAAGTCCTTATAGGCCTGACTTTGATTTACCACCTTTCATAAAAACTCTCAGTATCCAATTTTATTTCACTGAACTTCACTCACTTCATTTTCCAAATAACCAGCTGATATATTTGAAAGAGTTCGAAAATTTCTTCTTTGGCACAATAAAAATAAGTTAGAGAAATTTCAAAAACTTGAAATCGTCAACACTATGTTCAAGATACTGCAGAAAAGCTGTTGTCTCAACCAATCTATTCCATGAAATAATATTTTTGTCTTCTTCTCAACTCAGTCACTCCAATCCAAAGTCGGATTGCATGCTATAGTGTTTTTGTCCTGAACCTACCAATCTCTCTTTTCTCACAATTATGAATTTAAAAAGCCCCTTTGCAGGTATTTTGTAGAAAATAATATCCTTGCCAATGAGTTGGAGTAGAGATTTGACAACTTTTAGCTTTTTCTCTTAAGTTTAATGTAACTTAAGAAAAGAGTTTGTATTCAATTACTGTGTGTAAACAGTCAGATTTGACGCAACTTTCCTTGAAAAAATGTTTCTTGGACATTGTCTACGTCTTAAAAAAGAGTCAACCCTGAAAGGAAAAGCTCTATCAATTATGTGTAACTTCGTGGTCAAAATGTGTAAAAAGTTGAGGTTTGCACGATGATCATGGTAAGGGAGCGCAGTCACAATGGCAAAGTGGCATTTTTAATTATTCCTTGTCATTCATTCTCTGATTTAAAAAGTGTATTGCTGTCAAAAATAGGATTAAGCTGTTTTCGAATGATACTATGAGAAGTCGTCTAATTCCAACTCGTCGAACCGAACTTGTCGAACTACGAACTCGTCGAATCCCAACTCGTCGAACCGAACTTATCCAACTAAGAACTCGTCAAACTCTAACCTAACCTAACCTGGCCCAACCAACCCCCTATAAGGGGCTCTGGGGTCGGGGTCGGCCAATCCCGACCCCCATTCGACGAGTTCGTTCGTTTGACGAGTTCGTAGTTCGACAAGTTCGGTTTGACGAGTTCGGTTCGTCGAGTTCAGTTCGACGAGCTCGGTTCGACGTGCTCGGATTTGATGAGTTCTCGTATTCCCGGTTACATGGTACTCTTGGTTGTAACTAACTGGCTTGACTTAAATTTCATCAACTGGATTCAATTAAAGGCTTTTAACACAAGTTTTGTTTCTTATCAACTCTCCCGAAACTGACAAAGGGAAAGAATTTTTCATAAATTAAGGTTCTTTCTAGAATGTTGATTCTTTGGTAAAACTGACTGAGGACAAGGTCTGAGAAGAGTAGTTGAATGACATTAAGTGATGGCTCTAACAAGAGGTGTTCGCACGTGAAGAGCCCTGGCTCTAAACAAAACTTGAAACTACTGGACTAAACACTCTGTCAATTTGAAAAGACAAAACTTAATCACAGCAAAATTGAAATACTTTTCTTTTTGATTATTGAATAGTTTGAATGACTTGTGCAACGTTCCCAATCACATGCAAAAGGATTTGAGCCATTATTAACATCAGTATTATTTTACAACCAAGATACCATGTCATTTCGTCTAATGATATTTCGTATAACAGATGTTTTGCCTACAATTGTTCGCCAAATGTCGTTTCACCTACAATGTCTGTTTGCCTAATAGTCGATTCGACTACTGCTAATGCACCTAATGTCTGTTTGCCTAATCAGCCTTTATTGCTAACCTAACCTGACCCAACCAACCCCCCCAAGCCATGTTTCCCCTCCCTAACCCTGCGGGGCATGTTTCTCCAAACTGACATTAGGCAACAGTCATAGTAAGCAAACCGTACGTTAGACGAACAGACATTTGGAAAACCGTCATAGGCAAAAAGACATAAGGCGAACCGTACGCAGTCAACTTTTAAAAAAGAAGTCAAGGGAAATCAGTAAAAAAATGAACGTTCCTATGAAAATGAGATGTAATATTTATGGATTCTACTCCTAAGCATCCAGTATATTATACTAGATGCAAATGAAATCTTAAGTTTCATATTCATAGCAGTAAAAAAAGAGATAATAAAAGATGTCTATATTATAAGATTTTGCCTTATTATTGGGATGAAAATGAAAAACTTCAAAAGCTAAAAAAATCTTTTTTATTGTTAATTTACAAATCTTCTTTGAAACCTTAACATCTCAATATTTTAAGAATTGATATTGCAATATCAAACAATGCTTTGGAAGACTTTTTTTTCCTTCATGGTTTGATTTTTTAAGCATAATTTCTTCACCAAAGGATAGTTTTCCGGAAAAAAGCTTTCTCTCATATGGCAACCGAAAAATAAAATCACAGAACCTCTTTCTTAATTTTTTTTAAAGTGATAAGAGCAATCTAAGATACAGTTAATTTGAAAGGCAGGCTTTTTCACTTATCAACTACTTTCTCTGCATCAAAAACTTTAAGCAATATTTTACTTTTTTATACACATCTTAAGACCAAAAATTGAAAATTGTAGCAATTTTAACAAAACTTTGTTGATGTTGAAGCACACTTATTGGAATATTAAAGCTAGAGGTATTGTTATTTTGTGTACCTAAAGCGCCATTTAAGAAGATGACAAGTGAATGAACTAATTTTCAGAAAAGCTGTACATAGCTGTTAGTCTTGGCTTGCCTTTCCTGCATGCTCTCAAATTTAAAACTGCATGAGTTTTTTTGTCCCTAAAATATTTGTTGCATTTACATTGGTAAAAACGTACAATTGACAAAGATCCAAGCAAGCAGGATTCAAGAATTGACAATTTCAATTACAACCAATGAAGAAGGAATGTCAATGTATGGAATCACCATTGATCATTTATGGGTTTTGTTAGTAAGTCTTCTAATAAAATGAAGATAGGCAAGACAAGAAAAAGATAGGTTGGGGTTTATAGTTACAACCTTCTGGCAACTTATTCAAGCAAAATCAATCCCAATCCACCCAGCACTTTCACCATAATTCCTTCCCCTTTTTTAAACCTATACATACAGACAGGAAAACATTTTTTATCCACAGTGTACCATGAAGAAATTATTGAGCTTTTCTAAACCTTAAGAAATACTTAGTAACCATTGATTGATTGACAGTTTTTATTTTGAATTTATTATTCTTTCTCCTTGGAGAAAAACTTTACAACAATTCAAAGTTAAAATTGACAGATCAGTTATCACTAATATAATAAAGAAAAATAAATCATCATTGTTAACAATGATCAAATTTTCAAATAGTTGAAATGATTTCTTTATCAGAATTCTGTTTGCGTCGTCATTCAATTCCCAATCCAGCCAAGATTCAATGATTTCCTTCATCCACGCCTGTCTGTTTTGCAGTTTCTGACGCCCTTAGGTCGTTTTAGATCCATCAAAGAATTTTCCAAAACCACACCTCCTTTGTTCAACAAAAAGTGTTCTTTGCAAAAGAGTGAACAACAGTTTAGGCTGTTCATCTCTCATAATTTTGGTAACTTTTGATGCTGTTGCAAACTTGGCCCACTCGGCCTCTGGAGTTGTCCTTTTGCAGATTGCCGTTAATTCAGCCTTTGATCCATTGAGACCACAATCCTTACATGCCTTCCTCAGTACTCTCAAGTGCAGAGATTTAAATCTTGACTAAAATCAATGGATTGTTCAAACCACACGCTTGATGCATAGAATACTTTTCAGAGTTGGCACAGCTGGGTCTAACATCCCAAAACTTTAGATATACCATGTCTGAACACTGGTGTTGGAAACAGCTCTTATCAGATTAGCAAATATTTGGTTAGCATTTGCAGTAATCAAATGATTCTTGTAATCTAAACTTCCTAGTAATTATGTTCACTGTGTCTATAGTTATAACTCACAATATTTTATTCTGTTCTTTTAAAGAAGTGCTGAAGGGCAGGACACCTTACTTTACAGAGAGACAAGCAGCCTATTTTTATCAAAGGCTACCTGCATCTGGGATTGAACCCCAACCTCAAGGACCTCCACTAATGGTTAGTTGCATGGTAATTATTTCAAAATTACGAATTGATCATTTTAGCATTCTGGACTAACCCTTTATCAACCACATAAGTACCATATTATTTTTGAAAATTTTACATTAGAGATAAAATATATTGTTTCACAGTCTTCCTCTTATCAGAGTTAGTTCGGTAGCGCCGAGATGAGGCGCGGACCTTTGCCACACTTTCGGAAGAAACAACAACGTTCATTTTTCTCTCTGACGCAATATCCCCCACTCTTCCAAATAGATGGCCACCAAAATCCAGGATGAGGGGGAGAAAAATTGTTAGTTGCAAGCAAGTCGTCGGTCTAGAAGGAACCAAATCAAAACAAATCTCTACAAAAGTGTAAAATTTATATAAGATTGCATTAAAAGTAAGTATTTTCACTTTGTTTTAAGCCTCGAAAAGTTTCAATTGCTTGTTCAGAACTGTGAAAAACAAAAACATCAAAAGATTTCCCAAGTTTACTTTCTTTTCGTCATTAAAAATGTATGATTTTGAAAGGGATTTTTTTACTGTGGGGCAAAAAGTAAATTAATTTTTTGTTTGTAAAAAGTTGTTATTACTTGATTAGGGTAGTGTTTCAGAAATGAAGATGGTTTTTTTTGCTTGGTATTGAAGGTTTTTTCCTTCAATTTTAATTACCTCTAAAATTGTCAAACTTGAACCTTCATAATATCAAGATTTAATCTATGATTACTCATGGAAATCACCCCTGTTAAAAATCACTGTAAATTACTGTTAACCTGACCAGAGTTGCCTCCTTGATTTTTTGCAATCTGGGATTGAAAAGCTGCCCAACATGGTATTGAACCCACATTTAAGATCTTAGTTTCCCGTCAGGTCCCTTTGACTTCTCAGCCACGAACACCCCTTTATTTTATGATAATCAATTTTATGCATTTAAACAATTAGTTACAAGAAATGAACCCTTTGTTTGCCTTTCAACTTGTATATTTTTAGTCCAAATGAAGCATTTTAGCCTCACAAAAAGGGTGTATTTTTATCCTCTCAGCTGTTTTGTAAACAAAGTTTGATGATGCATAAACCTTGTAATTGGTCTAAGTAGCAGAAGAGTAGCTTATTTGATGTACTTTATCATTTCTGGTTTATTTTTGATTGTAAAAGAGGTTATAGAGGATTTTATTCTGCTTCTAGCTGAGGTACCTGGTGCTGCTCGGGTTAATTTGCAACCTGCTGAGCATCTTAAAAATGTGTCCTTCAGCTTTTAGGGTTTCAAGCCCCCCCCAGGTCCAGGGGGTGAGGGGGTGTTGAAACAACATAAGAATGTATGTTGTTTCAATTTATGACATATGTATCGCAAGAGCTAATAAAACTAATGAATGAATGAATGAATGTTGGTCAAACCTAGACCAAAACCTTCCCTGGACAGGTGGGGATGTGTGGGCAAAATTTCATCAAGATCAGTGCAGGGGTTTGGATTTCCATTAGCCCTCCACATACCAACAGACAAACATCTGT
>Ga0194133_10003033_pt1 | contig 24643 bp, 16 predicted proteins | sample TA2KigOf40mmetaG_FD_155448 | JGI IMG/M metagenome (GOLD analysis project Ga0194133, IMG submission 155448) | Freshwater microbial communities from Lake Tanganyika, Tanzania - TA2015055 Kigoma Offshore 40m | ecosystem: Environmental > Aquatic > Freshwater > Lake | place: Tanzania: Lake... | reverse complement strand
GCAAGAAAGCTGTATTTGTTGTAACTGAAGAGTGTAGCTCAAAGAAATCAATAAGAAGGCTAGAACTGAACAGAAGAAAAATTACTTTTTTTACAAGTTACTTTTTTTAATTTCAATTATTCATCTAAGTTTCATGGACTCAAATATCCTGTCCACTTTGTTACAAAAAAAGGTTACACGAACAAACACAGGCAAACAAAAAGATTAAGAAAAATGAAAAATAAGACTCTTTTTATTTCTTGAAAAAAACATCTTATGGTTCACCTTAAATATTTTTGTCTAAAGACTTGCATCTTTTGTCTAGCTTGAAGTATTCAGTTTCAGTTTGGCATATACAGCTTAAGTTTGGCATTTTTGGCTTTAATTATGCAATTTTATATCCAATATCAGGGTTTTTTGTGTAAGCTTGGCATTTATAGTACAAGTTTCGAATTTTTTTGGTAAGATTGGCATTTTTGTAGTGTAGTGATGGGTCCAGGTAAAATTTTTTTGACCAGTGTCGGGTCAATTTTTTTATTTCTCGGGTCGGGTCGAGTTGGGTCAGCCATCTTTGGTTTAAGTTTGGGTTTGGAAAATTTCCCCTAAAAATTCCAAATTTTCCAACTTTTTCCCTTTGGCTCAAAAAAAATTGCTTAGGGTCAAAAAGTAATAGTGAATTGTGTCAAAGACTGGTCGGGCTCTTATTTACTGCAGGTCAAAAGTATGCTCGGGTCGTGTGGGGTGATCCCTTTGTCATGTTTCTTCCTAACCTGGCTTTATTATGTCTGTTTTGACTGACTTGTCCTCCATTGTGCTGAAAATAGCATGGACAGCAAAGTATTTATTGTAGCAAACGTTGCAGAAGATATCTCCAGTAGGCCCATCACAAGCAATACCCACATCCTGAAAAGCCTAAAAATAGATCTTGGAAAAAACAAGTATATTTCAAATAGTTATACCAATGCTCTTTTACAATCACAGCATGTGAAGCATTTCCTATGATACTTTCCACTTTTCATTTGAAACATTTCCAAAGGAAAAACTTTGCCAGAGCAACGTGGACACCTTTGAATTTAACTCATAAAAAATGAGAAAACATGAAAGAATTTCATTTCTTACCTATCAGGATCATTTTTGTCTGCTAGTATTGCATTTGAATGTACAAAAGACTTACTCAGTTGAGGGACTTCATCAAAATTTCCAGTTTCTCTAGATTTGAATTTTTTTTAGTAACAAGAGAAATTATATTAATCATAAAGTTTATTCCCTTACCTTGCTAAACTTCTCTCTCTTTCGTCACATTGTTTGCAACAGACTCGACCTCCACGACTTTTAGCACAATCTGGAGCACTCACAAGTGATGAACCACATATCGAGCACCTAATTGTCAGGATAAAAGTTTCCTCATGTTGCTTTCTAATTTTGATATTCTGAGGTAATCAACCTGAAGCAAGGTTGGTGAAATTGCCCAAATCGTGTCATCATCTTTTCAGCATCAAAAATTTTCCCTGCACATCCAATGCATTTTGTGTCACCAGTTTCAGCCACCAGTCGCCCATAGTCGATTGGACCAACTGACTTTGAACGAGCTCTAAATTTGTTTATGAGATATCAGTAATTATATATGGCTAAACAAACATATTCAGATTAATTAAACTAACCTGTGACCATGGCTGGTTGAATAGCAACCTTCACAATAAATCTTTCCATCTGATGCTTCTAGGAACGAGGAGGGTCCCAAGATTCTATTGCATGCAAAGCAAGTGAGACATGTTGTGTGGATGAGTCCAGACCGAGTTGAAATCTTTTCTGCCTCGAAAACCTGGCATCAGAACTGTTCAGTTTTGTACCAGATAACAAAAGTTGTAGTTACAAGTTACCTTTGCTTGACATTTTATACAAGCCTCAGGATCTTTAACAATATTATCAGACTTTAGTAACTTGACAGAACTATAGTCCAAGAAAAAGTTGCGTCCTGCCTCATCAAACCTTTCAAAATGGCATCTCTTACAACAAACAAGGGTTGATTGGTCCTCCAAAACTACTTCAAAAGGGTAGACCTTTAGATGAAAAGGGTCAATACATGAAGTAATGGAAGGAAATTGAAGAATCTTCTGACCTGACTTGTATGAGAATTAGTCCCATCGAGCTTTTTCTTACAAAAAGCACAGTTGAAACAGTCTTTATGGAAAACCAATTTCTTTTTAGGAGACACAATCCTTTCGAGATCATAAACTTTTCCAGAACAATTTACACACTTTTCATTGTCATTTTCCACAGACCTTTAAAGACCATGATTTCAAAAGTATGAAAAAAATAATGTCTCACCTGAAAATTACAACTTACTTTATACTTTTGACATCCACTGTTAAATAAGGACATCCATAATGGCTTCCAAAGTGCAAGTCTATACAATGTTTGCAGTAAATGTTACCATCAGGCCCTGTATTTAGAGAAAGGGAGTCCAGCCTGGCTGAACATGTGTTACATGTAGCACAACTTTTGTGGAAAGCTCTTCCTTTGGCCAAGACCTAGAAAGATATAAGAACTGCAAGAGAATCTAAAAATGTTGCATCCAATTTTGTAAGAGAGAATAGCTTAATGTTTTACAGATTTTACAGTAATATTAAAGTTGATTTATTTATTGAGAAATTTACCATCTCTGCATGAAAAACAGCTCCCTTGCACTTTGGACATCCCTGATTGGGATCAGAGGGCTTTATTATGTCTGTATTAGATCTTTTTTTTGCATTTTCTTCATCCATCTTAGTAAAAAAAACCAAAGATTTCATATTTATTGGGATAAATAACACAAAAATTAGTACCGGAACAACTCTGAGCTCAGTTGGGCCAAAATACTTTTGGTAACATGGCTGACAAAACACATCATTTCCATCTTTTTTTAAAAATCACCTTTACATTTAACAAATTTCAAAAGAGGTTTAAGCCTGATTTAATAACCTGGACTGTCTACAGCTATGAGATAATCAAGTGATCTCTTACAGGTAACACATGAGAAGCACAGTTTGTGATAAACTCCTAAAAATTTAACGATTGCTCATAAATGGAAAATGGAAAAATAATTTAAAAGATTAATCAACCAGATCTCATTGCCATTTTTTCTGCATCATACACCAATCCGTGACATCGTCTACATCCAGATTCATTTTGAGAGCTAAAAAGGAATAATCTGCTTTGAAAGTCGAAACTCTTTTAATAGAAGTATTAAGACCTGGCCAAAATAGCTTTTGTGTCTACCGAAGACTTTGGAAAAACTGGATTCTGCATTATCATTTCATATATTTGCTTAAAGCAAGTGCGACAATAAATTCCTCCCTGAGGTCCTGCAGCAGATACAAAATGAAAAACTATCTTATTAGAAAAAATATTTTAATCTGAAAGTATACCATCATTAAAGTTAGTCTGGTCCAAAAGGTGTGAACAAACATAACATCTGAAGCAGAATCTGTGAAACCAGCCACTTTTTGAGACCATTTTTTCAGCTTCAAATACCCTTCCTGAGCATCTTGGACATCTGGAGTTGTCTCCCGTGGGGGCTTGAATCCGGGATGTCTCTGGAGGTCCAACCGACTTGGACCGAGAACTATTGATATATCTGTCAATTTTTTGGTAATCTTTATGTTTAGTGTTTTTTTAAATTGTGACAACTGAATGATTACTTTTCGGTATAACATCCTCTGCAGTAGATTTCTCCATCTGTTGCATCAAAGAATGAGGAAGTGTCTAATTGACGACGACAGTTTTTACATGAAAGGCACTGCCTATGAAATACATGGCGACCGGACACAACTTTCTCAGCCTCGAAGACTGCCCCCGAACATTTCGGACAGTTCAGATCAACATTGGCCTCTCGAATGGCAGACGTATCCCCAGGACCGACAGATTTTGCTCGAAAATTGAAGTACTCCATGTAGCATGTCTTACAATAAAGCTCACCCTAAAGTTTTACTTGAAGAAATTATTTTTTTAGTATTAAAGTCAGTAAAAATATTACACTTTGTTGTGTTGCTGAGGACTGATCAAGCATCTTTGAACATTTGTGACAAGTGAAACACCGCTTGTGAAAGTTTCCAACACGTTCAGCTTCAAAAACAGCCCCTCCACACCTCTTGCAACAAATTTCCCCATTCATGGCACTGAGTTTTACATCAAAAATTCTAAGTTTCTCCTTTCTTATAAAGTAGTTTCAATAATTTTCAGTACCGAATTTTTGTTGTTGCTCGAGGGTCCAAAGGCAAAGGGGTGTGCCAGATCTTTGGGTAACAAGTTTGGCAGTAAATTTTATTGTCAAACCCCACAAACACCTGAAAAAACAATTTTTTAAATTGTAGTTTATTTAAATTAGAGTTAATTTCTTGCCTGCAGTTTATCATCTTGGGGTCGTTTGCACTTGATGCAAGTGAAGCATCTTCTGTGAAACGAACGTCCTTTCTCCATGACCTCTTCAGCTTTGAAAACTGCACCTCCACATCGAGGACAGCCTGTACCTTCACTTTCTAAATAAGATGGGTGAAAACTTTTGGTCAAAATCTAATCATTCGACATTATTTTACCTGGTTTGATTGTTGTTGTATCAGAATAGATGTGGGTACCAAGAGACCTAAAAGGTCATTTTATATTATGAAAAAGAAGAAAAAAAACCTTTTTTACTATCTTCCAAACCTTGTAGCTTCAAGTAAGCAATGCTTGCAATGAAGTTTTCCTTGGTGAATGTGACAAGTTGGAGCGCTTAGTAAGTGATTACATCCAAAGCACTTGAAGCATCTTTTGTGCCATAACCGATTTGCTAGATTCAAGATTAAACAAGCTACACTTTTTTCATTTAAAAAAAATCCAAAAAAAGAGAGAATCAATCATTTAAAAAGTTATTCATTAAAGTGCAAAAATCTGATGATTTTGGGAGGAAATCTCATCAAAAGTGAACTTTTATTATTCAACCAGATGAATAAATGAGGCTAACCCAGGGGTCCAATGTGTGCCCTAGCCAAGGATCGAACACTGAACCCCACAGTTCTCAGCCAGTTGTCTTTATATGTCATATGTGAAGAGTCTGTATGCTAAATTTCAGCTCTCTAGCTTTGAAAATGAGGGAGGAGATAGAGGTGACAGACAGACAGACGACATGTTTTTATCCACTCTTTGCTTACAAATTGTAACCTTTCTGAATTTCAAGCTTGTGATCTCTACAAAAAACACCTTTTGGCTTATATCCTTCTCAATTTTCAATTCAATTTGAAGGTAAGGCTTAAAGCCTAAAATTGAAAACTTAATATGGGGAGAAAGGAAAAGCAGCCATTGTAAGAATTTTAAGGGCCCTACATGTTTAAAAGGTGATTTGTGTGACTGGAATTCTGAGCAGGAAAACACCTTTTGGCTTATTATTCCCAATTGTTAAGGCAACTGGCTCAAAATTATAGGGCCTCTAATTGTTTAAAAGGAGATTTTTGTTTCTGAATTCTTAAGCTGGATTAGGATCGACTCAAGAGCTCAAATGTTCATTCTCAGAACTTTAATGTATAAAAATAATTGTTTTTTCTGTGCGTTACAAAAAGAAAAGTTAAAAAAAACCTTCATAGTATCAAAAAAGTTAAAATATCTAAATTCAAAATGGTTTACCTGCAGCTTGTGCCTCTGCTGGGTACACGGGTACACCACAAGCTGGACAGCTTGTATCTTCAAGGTTGTGTATTGTCATTTTCACTCTAAGACAATTTGTTTTTTGTGCTGTTTATGAACCAGTAACTTGTTATCAAGAATAGATATCCTCTAGCTTTTCTTTTGTCATTTGGAACGCACCTAATGTCGAAATTCGCGCTTGAAAGTCAATTTATATTTCAGACCTTAACAAGATACACTGTAAGTTGGAAATTCAAGAAATTTCCACAAAATATTTACCCTCAGAAAAATCTAAATTCTGAACCCCTTATTGTCTTTTAAGTTTGCAGGTATCTAAAAGAAAATATGCTTGGCAAAAAATGTAGAAAAAGTAACTCAATATAATTAAAATTAATTAACATCACGGTTCTGTCAGAAGCAATTGGTGACAGATTCGAGTTTGAGACAGTGTAACTTTATTTTTAAGATATGAGCTGACATTCTAGAGGATGGGGGATAAGACAGAAAATGTTTAAAGGCAGCAGGACACACACGGTTAAACAAGTTCAAAAACAAACTGTAAACTTGGAAATTAAAAGTGCGTTAAAAATGTGATATTTAAAATACAATATTTCTGTTGAATTTGGCAATGCTGAATTTATTTCATACTTTCATCCTAAAAATAAAATTTGTATAGAGAGCTGATTATTTTAATAGTAAATCAAGTGAACGAGCCTAGTGTTTGACTTTAGAACAGCTCAATAAAGCAATCTTTGGAGGTCTTTTTCAGTCATTTAAACATGATTCTTATTTGTATGTTTTACTTCTGAACATGTCTTGATTATTTTTACCATGAGATGGCCAGGCCAGGGACTGAACCCTTAGCCTCTTAGTAGCAGTTGTCAGAGCCATGAGTTAGAAATGACGTCCCTTAAGTCAAAAAAGTCAAACCCAGAGTTGTAACTAGGACTGTTAAAATTTCAAATCTAGATATTTTTTTATAAAATTGACTCCCAGTTTCAAACTTCATTGAAATTGATTTTAGAATTCTTAACTTTTGTTACATAAGTAATTTAATAAAGTAGATTTTTATCGCAACATTTCTAAGAAAAACATGTCTCAAGTTAAAATCAAGATACTTTCATTCTAAAAACCGTTTCTAGACTCCAAAAAGAATATTCATTTAGATAGTAGATTCAGACCATAGATTGTCATTGTCATATAATCATTAATAATTCTGAAAAAGCTATCATGATTTGTTAAACAAAAGAGCTTTGTTTCTGCTAGATGAAACTGATAAAGTTGCTGTCGTTTAGGCCATATCACGAAGATGACCTCACAAAAAAGTCTTACTTCACCAAGTAAAAATAGAGACTTGCTTTTCCTTTCATTAAGCATTTGTTTAGATCTGAAAAATCTTTTGCCTTAATTGAAATTCAGGAGTAAAATAGATACAAAAATTCTCCAATCATTATCGATTACTAGCAAACAGTTTTATCTGTTTCTGAAATATATCAAGTAAAAAAAGGCATTTTATCTACAGCTTTTTGACTTTTACAAGCTTGATTCGCAAATTTTTTAAAAAAATATGTGTTTCTTTTGAGAATAAAGAAAAGGAATTCTGCAACTTCTTTGTTCCGTCTAAAGAATTTATCTTTCCTTTTATCAAGTTACGCAAGAAATGAGAGTAAATAATCTCAAAAAGAAAAAATGCAATCATAGATTAAAAGAAAACTTGCCAATTTGTTGCGTTATCAAAATTAAAGGGATTCTTTCGTTTGAGTTTTTTTTCAACATTTAGGAGTTGGCTGAGAGGTCATAGGCACCGGATAGCAATAATTAAGATCTAAGGTTTTGAATTCAATCCTCAGCCATGACAGTAATTTTTCAATCCCAGGTAGCAAAATAAAATCAACAAGCCATTCTAATTCAGGGTAATATTAATCTACTGTGACCAAAGACATAATTTTATTTAGGGTGCAGCTAGGACTATTGAAAAGGAGTTGATCACAAGCATTAGCATGTGATTATAGTCTATAACTGTACCAAATTATTATTATCAAATTATCAAAAATGTAAGGTTGATCCAGCCAAATATATGTTCAAACTAACAAAGGTTTGGAGATGCAGAGTCATGACAACTTTGTTCACACCACCTTGGGCAATTAATAAGCCCCTCAAGTAAAAAATATATGTTAGTATGGTTTCTTTGGCAGTGCAAAAATTATTGATGGGTCCTTGAAACCCATGGACATAAAAGTAATGTCAAGTTTAATATGTATGCAGCTAACAAACCAAAGTAACTAGTCCAGAAACTTCCATAGAGGTGGCCAAAAGCCTCACAAAGTAAATAATACAAGAGTGTGATGCATTTATCAGTGGAACAAAAAAGCAAGATGGAGAAGGGATCTGAAAAATCTGCAACGAAATATCTTATTCTGGATCGGACTACGATTCTCAGATATTTTAGATTTATAATGATGATTAATGTATAAATAGAACACAAAACATTTGTAGGTTTTTCTTTATTCTAAAACAATTGTGAAAGTATAAACTGCTATAGGCATTCTTTTCTTTGTACGCACCCTGAATAGTTTAATTAGTTTTCTGTTAAGGTCATAACTAGTAGTCTTGGTAAATGAGATGAAAATTAATAAATTAAAATATTAGAAAAATAAGAGGAGTTAGCAGAAGTCTTTGTTGAATAAAATTCAAATTTCTGATGTGGAAAAAAGTTATGATTTTCAGATAAAGAAAATTAAAATTAAGTAGGCTGGCATTTTTCGCTGCTGGGGAAAATGTCAAACCCTCTCAAGCAAAAACCCCCATGCTGGCTTTGTGCTTAATTTTAGAGTAAAGTGTATTAAAAGTAATATCTAGGTATTGGTTCAAGTTGTGTCCATACAAAATATCAGCTCATCTAGCTTTAATATTGTGGGAGCTATTGAGGAAAAAGGATGAAAGTTAACTATTAACAAAATTTTGCCAATTTTTTGACCAATTCTCAGCTCCTATACAAAAATTTAAAAATCTGCTGAGGTAACTTTTTGGCATTAATATGAGAAATCTGTATGCAAAATTTCAGCCCTCTTGCTTTGAAACTGAGGGAGGAGATAGAGGGTTACATACGTACGTACTGTAAAAATGCAAAATTTCTTTCAACCCCCAGACGGACAAAAAGTGTATTAAAGATTTTCACTGAGCTCCCTCTCGAGAAAAGCAAAAGAGGGATAGTTCGTGAAGTTACAATTTGGAAATGATTCCATACAATAAAAACATTTTACTCTCTTTGCTTTTTTCCCAACCCATTTTCTCCTTTTAAAGTTAAGTAATTTGGGACTGCATGCAAGTTCAAATTCCTCTTACCGCTTTTTTGTGACCATTTTTTACTCGTTCAACCACTTTATCCCATGTTCAACACTTCACACAGGCCTCGAATTTCAGAAAAAAATATTTCTTGGTCATTAAAGAAATGTTCCAAATGCAAAGTGAGAAACTAAGCAGAATCTTTGTTTCTCCTGCCAAAACTGTGTTTTAATTAACTTTCTTTGGTTAGAAAGAGCGTCAATAGATATTAATGAAATTTGTATTTGATATTATTTTACAAGAGCAATCATTTTCCATGTCAGGTTCTTACTTATTCTGTGTAGATGCATTAAGAACTTGCTTTCTATTAATTATGCAATAAAGAAACAATACTGCACACTTCTGGTAAACCAAATAATGTGAAACTTTTCTCAACTTTGCCAAGATGCCAAAATAAGGCTAAAATTACATAATATTAATCATATATAATCAGTGACACGTAAAAACTTCCATAAGAATAATTCCATTATGATTGGGTTTTGCCAATCAAACAGAATTACAGAATTACAATCATCTTTCTTCTTCAGCGTCATCTGTTCTCATTCAATTTATTTGTGCCACTTATTTTCCATAGATTTTTAAATTTGTTTTTTTATCAAACAAAATACTCTCTTTTATGATTTGAATTTACCTTCAGCCCATCTCCCCGTGATTTCAAGATTATATCATCACCTTTATCGTCCTTTTTCAGGCACAGAAAGGCAACGTGATGGTCGGACAAATGGCAAAATTTTCTTTTTTATTTGATATTGAGTAAAAATATTAATTACTTATAAATTTCATGAAAACAATTGAAGAAATCAAGACAAAGTGAATTCTTTTCACTACACCACAACTAGTCACAATGAATAATTTTCCACGTCGAAATTTTTGATCAGGGTTTTGAGACTTCTTGTCTTTCAATTTGGTGGGTGAAAATATCCTAATTTGTCTGAAAATGTTGATGCCAATAGGGTGTGAAAAGATGCAAGTGTAATTCTTGAAACCTGAAAAAACATTTGAACAATGCAGTTATTATTAAATGGTACTTTTAAGTAGTTAAAAAACCTGTCTCATTGTTTTCAAGGCTCAAGGTAAAACCAACTCGTGGATGAAATGTTGCATTTCTCACTTGAAGGCCAGATTGCAGTAGCTGTACTTGAACATCCTTGAAAATTTCATTTTACTTTTCATACCTCCCTTGTTTTGCAAAGGACTGTTACTTTATTGGATGGCTTGCAAGGAATTGAAGTTTGTGTTTTGGAAGTGAAAAAGTCACTGTTCAAAATGTTTGGTGATGCAACGATGTCCCTAAGTGACTTAACGTACAAATACAAAGAGATGGTCTCGAGAGAAAACTAGAAAAGTTGAAGAACCGTGTATTTTTTATCAAATAAGCTACTAATTAACTCTACCTCTTCCTTACAAGTGTATTCTCCAACAAAGGAAGAATTAATGCCTTTAAGTGCTATTCTGGACAAATATCTGAATTTTTCATCTGAGAAATAAATCTAAAACAAGCAAAATGGGCAATTTTTATAGAGACTTCAACTCCTTCTGAATAAGAACTGGAAAACTGGGGTTCACTCCCCAGTCTAGGTAGAACCATTGACCCCTTGGTTTGACCATAATTAATCATTTCCAGAAGATATTTATATCAGTGTTGTGCAAAAACTTTATTAAAAAATTATCACTCAATAGATAATTATCTAATACTTTTAACTAACTAGGACTGTTGTGAACTCAACACCATTATGTGTCAAAATATTAAGTTTCATAGCTAAATTTGTCAATCAATCAATCAAGAAAAAGTTCTTACAGGTACTCCAGCTTCGTTAGTCCAAATGTGCTTATGATGGGACTTGCATGTTATTGTAACATTGGAGTTTTCAAGTGCTAAAAACTCATCCATATGATCAATTTTCGTTATGGAATAACCATTGGTTGTAACATCTAATGATTGATGAACCGCTTGTAAAGAATCACAGTCTGAAGTCTCAATAGTCATTTCGAGGTCAAGGGAGTCAAAATAACCTAAAAAATTATTAGCAATAACATAAAGAAAAAAAATTAGTTGAATTTTTAACTCAAAATGTAGACCTGGAACAAAAGTAAAAATACAAACAAACTTTTAGACCATAAAGAATTGATTGTTCACAAAAAAAATCTGTCCGGATATCTCATAAATTCCTTTAGATTTGAAGAAAAGAAGCAATATACTAATTTTTTAATTGTCAAATTAATTACTTTCTTCTTTAGACATTCCAATTTTCGAATAATTTAGCAAAGAGCTTTCATTTTTGTCATATGCAGCATCCCAGACCAATGGAAATGATCCAGAACCTTCATTACCTGCACAAGAGATTGTCTCAGATAAAATTATGAAAACAGCACTATTGAAATGATATTTTTACTTTCTATTCCATTATAAACTCCAAGAAGAAAGTTTTCCTTCAAAAGAGCTTCAATATCTTCACTTAAGGTTTCAACACTAGGGAATACCAGCGTGACGAAACTGCAAAAAAATAACCGCTTCATTTCTTCACAAGTTTTCTTTGTTGAAAATTTTAGCAAATCAGGGTTTTTTCAATCCAGTTTCTAAAATGAAGCTTTCTGTCGATTTACAGCCTTCTTTTACAAATGTTTATCACATTGTAAACAAATCAGGAGAGGAGAGAGTTAAACTAACAAACTGCTTTCCTAGTGAAATAAATAAATTCATCTACGTTGATTTTGAAAAGCTTTTTTGGGTTTAACCATAAACTTTGGCAAACCTACTTTAACTTTTAAATTCTTTATAAATACATTAACCAAAAGAAGGATAAGGAACAAAAAGTATGAAATATAATGCATCGCCCAACCAATGATTGTTTTAGCCAAAGGCAACAAAATGTATGCCTTGTAAGTTAAGTTTTTGCGGTTCAATATCCTACTCTTTGTAATTGAATGAAAGATGCAAAAGGGAACTTTATTGAGCCATCAAAAGAAGAGCATTGAAAAACTGTTCTTAATTTTTTAATTAACCTTAAGGTTTGCTAAAAAACCAGATTCACAAGTGTAAGTTTCAATATTCCTTATTTCTCAGCGGTTTTTTAGGCTTGAAAATATTATTTCTGTGGATTGAGGTAAAAGAGGAACTGAATCCCAAGAGAGATCTGAAAACATCGGAATCGGTGAGTCTGAAAAATACCACTTTCAAACTTCAAGACATGCTCAAGAAATGGAGAATAACAATAGTAAGTGAGAGGCCTTTCTCTTAGAAGGAAAATCTTCAGTGATTTTAAAATACAACATCTCTCATCCTTATTGGGTAACAACAACTTTGAGAGCGCCTAAGAAAGATTACAGCAATCATGGTTTTTTCATCTTCAGTATTGTCACAAGCTTCGTTGAATTATTATATTGGAAAGGTTAACTAATTGATTCAAATGATGAAAATAGTTTGAGTATCCAACAAAAATATATGAAAAAGGAAAGTGAGTATTATTAACATTTCTTAAGAAGTCTTCTCTCATACTTTTCATTTGTTGTGATAATATTGAAATTGAAAATTCTTACTTCATTTGTTTCCTGGGATATTAATTTTAAGCTTTTACTTTTGATTATTAAATGCTAAAATATTTTATTTAAAAGTTATGAAACCCGCTCAAGGATCTTGCAAGATTTCAAGATAATTTGTTGTCTGGAATTTTGAAAACATAACCAATAAGCCAACTACATTTTGTTTGGAAGTTGAAATGACTTGTTAGAAAGTGCAGACATCTTTTCACTTCTTTCCAGACATCCTCAATTCCATTAGTTTGTCTCCTAAGGATATATAAAGTGAATAATTTATTTTTGATCTTTTGTTGAGGTTGTGCTGAAACTTAAAGAAATACTTTTTTTAAATTCCTCTATTCTCATCAATGGAAGTATCCTTGAAAAAGGCAGATTGAGATAAATTTATCACAATATCAAAAACACAGACAGAAAACAGTTGGGTACATTTCCATAACTGTTATTCAAAGAAAAAAATAGAACACAGCTAATTATTGGATCAATAAGAAAATTATGGGGCAATAGGGATTTTTCATTAGAGATTATCTTTTAAATGTACATTCTGGAAATTACATTGTGATGGTTTAAGCTTGAAAAAAGTAACCCTTGATTACTATTGTTGTAGCTCATTGCAATGGCAACTGGCTGGGAGGTACGGGGTTTGGTCCCTGGTCTAAGCAAAATCTTTGACCCCCTGGATTTGCCTTAATTAATCATTTCTTTGAGATGATTAACTCAGTCAGGATTGATTGTTACATGCAGAGACTTGATTAGAATCATCTCTTTTTGATTCTCCAGATATTTAAATTTAATTTTATGAAAAGTAAAAGTTTTTGCCTTCGATCCCCTAGCCTGACTCAATTTTTGCAGAGCTTTATCTTTATTATTACTTTGACTGAGTTTTTAAATGATGTACTATTCAAGGTAACTAAATAAAAAAATTGTATTACTGAACAAGAAAGTTTCCCCTTGGATCAACCATTAATTTAAGAACATACCTTCACAACTATGTCTGTTTTTTTCCAGGGCCTTTTTGTAAAAGTATGACCATAGGAACAAATATCGGCATTTTTTCTCAAGGTATTTTTAGGTTAATTTAAAAAGTAAAGAAAATCTATTACTTTGAATTAATTTTCCATTGATAAAATGCTTTGTTTTAAGTAGCTTTGAGACAATCAAATCAAGTGTCTCAGTTTTTAGTCTATCTAATAATCATTTTAATTGAGTCTCTCAATCAGATCTTTTTCAAGGGAAATCTGAGAGATCCATTGCTCTTAAGGCTGTCCCTGAAAACCAAACGGTGAGTCTGCACCGGTTAAAGGAAAAGTTCAACAAACAAATATTTATCCTGAGATTTTTGGATAAACAGGTCTGTAAAAGAGCCCGATGGTTTCTTTGTTACCCTACTAGAGTCGCTGGAGAGACTAAAAGCTCATCGCCACCCTCAGAAGAAACTTCTACAATGTCAACCCCCTCACCAACAGACCATGGATTTATTTTGCCAGACTCCTTGATTAATGGACTACCAAGTGGTCTTGCAGTTACACTTTTAGCTAAAGGTAAATTTGAGAAGAAACTTAAGATGTTCCATGCAATTTTTTGATTGAAAAGGCGAGGGGTAATCAAGAAATTGTAAGGTAAAATGAAAGTGGGAGGAAAAAAGTCTCTTGGGAGTATGGTTTGCTATATGTTGTAGTGCAGGGAAGTTTATGGGATTTATGGGAAGGTTTGCGTTTCGCAGGAGAGTACTTGTTAGGTTATTGTGTGGAAGTGAAGGGTTTTGTGTGGTGATGGTTTTGTGCATAAGGGCTATATGGTGTTAAGGAAGTTTTATTAGATTTATGAAGGAGTGTAGGAGTGTTAGGGTTGAGATTGGAGTGGGGTTATGGGGGGAGTTGTTTGAGCAAGGGTTGAAAAAGAAGGAGCTGAGTGGACAGAGAGGTCAGTTTTGGGGCTGAGGGAAAATGGAGAATGTGGCTATACATACCTTGAACATCTTCTGACACAGGGAACGTCTGGCAGAATTTTTAGGTAATTTGTTAAGTTGCTTTCATGATCACGTACAAGTATCTCAAGTCTTTAAGTTTGAACAATGAAGTATTGTCAACCCTATTTTGACCTACACAACATCTAAAGAACTCAGGGTTTTGCATAAATTTTTAATGATTTTGTCCAGGAGAAAATAATCCCCAATTTCCAAATGCAGACAATACTCCTGATCTGGAACTTGGTGTGTCAGATATTGGCGTCATCCCACCTCCTCCAATGTTTAGGTAAATAAATGTCAAAACAGTTTATAAAAGTTTTAAAAAAATATTTTTTTTCAGCTCTCCATCACCGACATCTTCTTCTCCAACATTAAAAAATGACAAACATGAAGTAAAGCATGAAACCTTTAAGCAAATGAGAAAACTCTATACCAAAAGCTCAAACTGTTTTCTTTTTTAAGGGTCAATTTTTTAAAGGTCCTTCGTCCAAGAGCCAAAATTTAAGTTCATCTGAATATGACTATTGCAATGGTAAGTTATAAGTCTATTAAAGTATATTAGTGGGGCCATAAGAGAAATTAATTTTCATTATTTTGAAACTACAGTCATTTTGCTCATAATCTAAATGTTAAATATAAGCAGGCACTTAATTTGGTCAAATTGATATTATTCAAAAAGGAATTCATTGAAAATCTAGGAAAATGAAGATATTGAGCGTAGGAATGAGAGAAAGTTACAAACATTCATTTGGTTTTTCAAGGTGAATAGAACTTATTTGGATTGTCTACATGGAAAACTAAAAGTTTTAATTGTGATCTATTTTTAAGAAATGGAAGCTGAAACAAACAAAAATTACATCAATGCTCTTTGCTATCTGACTTTAAAAAAACCTTGAAAACATGATTTAGATTTTAAACAGTTGGATATATAAGCATCTCTTATTGAAATCCAGTGAGACAAAAAATATGATTAAAATGTTGCTTGCTAAAAAAAAGTACCAGATCAAAGACATGATATTAAATGAGAGAAACTGAAAAAGCAAAGGTCTTATGATATCAATGAAATATTTTGGAATAAAAAATATCATTCTGAAAGCTTTTTCTTTCAGCTAATCCATTAAAAATTTTTTATTTAACATTGATTGCGTTAAGAAAATCTTCAAATCATTACAAACTTGATCAATTATAATGAGGAATTAACATGATATTGGAAGTGAACCAATATTTATCTTAATGGATAATAGAAATCTTTGAAGTTTTGAACTAAAAGTTTTTCCTCCAAATTAATTATATATTATGCCACATTTGATCTTCTTTTGCCTTCTCAATCTCAATCTCTTCATTCTAATTAACTTTTGTCAACAGAATATTCATCAAAATAATGTTATGTAAAGCTTGGCTAATTTAAGTAACAGAAAGAATAGATTATTTATCTTAAGACGTTGTTTGCCACAAGATCTTGAAAGCTGCTGCTAAAAGAGATTATTACACAACAAAAGCAAATAAATAATTTTACTGTAGATGAAAAAGTCTCTCAAACTTGTTAAAACTATCTCAAAATACTTCTGACCATTTTGTCAAAACCTGGAAAATTTTAAGCAATGTTTAGTATAAAAGTTACAATTTTTGGTGTTGGTATTTGAATTTTGTTAAAAAATTATATTTGTCGTCATCAACAATTTGAAATATCCGAAAAACTAAGCAAATTTATCTTTTTTGATTGGCACTATACGACACATGAATTATGTATTATCAATGTAAAGTTATGCCTTAAATGTTGGTGACATTCCCTGACAGTTTATTGACACTAAAAGGCACTTTATCTTACAAAACAGAAATGCATGATTTCAGATACTTTGTAAAGAAATAAGATGTTTTTCTTGTTGCCACAACTTAACTCTATAACAAACTAGTTTCAGAATAATTATGCAGCACAGTAGACGTAACAATTACCTATCTAATCCAGTAAATTTTATCTAGAACTTCATACGGCAAATAACCTTAAATTCATTGAGGTATCAAAGAATGATGCCAAAGAAGAAACTAGTGTACTGATTCGTGTTCTCAAAAAGTCAACCAAAGAATTTCATGAAGTGATAAAAGGTTTTGCTCTGATGTTTTGAAGTAGTTTAAAAAAGAAACGAAAAAAAGTTTATGTATATTTCAGATCTATGTTTGCAATCATCCAATGAGGAAATTCGGGATCAAATTGAGGAAAAACAACTGCTTAGTCTAGGGCTCCAGGGCCATTTTCCAGCTATTGAACCACGCATAGTAAGAAAATGTCGAAGTTGTCTTGACAATAAAGTTTATGAAAATTAATATTAACAGAATGCAAAACCTTTCAAGTCTGCTTTGAAAAAAGACAAAGTGGGTGAAATTGCTGAAATTCAAGGAAAAAGTAGCAATGGAAAATCTCTGAAAAATAGGTAATTTTTGGAAAAGAAATTTTTAGAATGTAATCTGCATTTGTTTAATCCTTTCTGAAAAACTTTCTTTTTGATCAGTGCTCTCTGCCATTTGAAAAAGTCTTCATTTTCTAAAAAAATTACCCTTAAGATTTTCATGCTTTTGTTTGAGAAAGTGAAGAAAAATTTCACAACTTTAAGTTTTTCTACTTTTACAGCACTTCAAAGCTTGAGCCTCTTTGTGAAGACAAAGAAAACCAGGTTAGTATTCAACCTCTCCAAGTTTATGATTGCAACAACTGACCCCCTTGTCTGCCGGATCAAAAAAGAGACTCCATTATTTTATTCACCAAATGATCATCTAAGTGTAACAATTTCAACTCAACTTGATTGTAAATAATTTTATCCCCTGTTCAAATTAAAAAAAATTGTAGTTATAAAAACTCTAATTGTCATCCCTTTTTAATAATGAGTTAAATTTTCAAAGAATCCTCTTCTTACAACGGATCCTCCGGATTCTGAAAAACAGAATATTTTCAAAAGTAAATTTTGTCTCCAGGGAGAATCAGGTGAGGTGCTCTCAAATATTAAAATAAAGTTTTAAAGTGGAATTTAAAACACCTAGATATGAACCCTTTTCTGCTCTGATTTCCAGAAAAGCTTCAAATTTCTGACAGAAAAATCTTTCAGTGCATCTCAGTGGAGGAGGTACCTAACAGACAGTCATCATTTTCAAATAAAGAATAATACCTTGAAAGAATATCATGCATGAAAAATCAAATTGATGGCCAATCTTTGGAAAATAAATGTTGGCTCTCAGTACAATATGAAGAAAAATAACATTTCAAATGTTTCAGGACAAACGTTCAAGTCGTTTGAAAATAGGAACAAAACTAATCCGGAGGTTATCTTTACGCCCAACTCTTGAGGATTTAGTTGAACGAAATATTTTAAAATGTAATGAATAACTGTGCGAATTTGCCAATTTATTTTTCACTTACTATGGTATATGTCTTCACTAGATGGTTCAAATGATGAAATGAAACGTGACAAAGAGGAAAAGAAAAAGTACCTAATTCGAAAGCTCAGCTTTCGACCCTCAATAGATGATCTTAAAATTAGAAAGGTTTTTACAAGATTTTGAATCAAGTCTATCACAGCTCTGAAAGAAAATTTTTTGTATTGCAGATTTTAAAATTCAATGATTACATAGAAGTGACATCTTGCTCTGAATACGACAGAAGGGCAGACAAGCCATGGACAAGGTGATTCTCTATGACATTTCTTAGTTTTTTAAAATAAAACTATCAATTTTTTAGGCTAACACCATTGGAGAAGGCGTTCATCAGGAAAGAACTGAATGATTTCAAAACAAACGAGATGAATGTTCATTCAGAAAGTAAACACTTGACAAGGTATTTGTTTTTGATTCAGCAATCAACACTTCACACAATCCAGACTCTCTTGTAAAATTGCATTAAAACAAGATATGTTCTGTAACTTTTTCAGATTCCACCGACCTTAAAGAGTAATGAAGAAGAAATTCTGAAAAAATTTCTCTTTGGGACTAACAAAATATTTCTGAATTGACAACAAAATTAAAATAATTTATTGGCATGCTGAAGCAAAAATTTACATTTATTTTATCTCATATGTTTGTGAGATGAATTTTGTTTAAATCAGCAAATACATAAAAAGCATTGAATTAGCTAGCTGGCCACTTGTGATTCCAAGTTAAAGACACTCTTCATAATAATTTTTGAATGACTAAATTCTAGTTTGATTCCAGAATATGAGGTCATCGCAGTGCATGGCTATGACAACTGGCTGAGGACTGGGAGACTGGGGTTTATTTCCCAGTCAGGGCAAATCTTTGATCCCAGGATTTGTCTTAAAATAATCATCTAACATGAAGGTTACCTTTGGTATTGCAGAGGGAGGCAGTGCTCCTACAAAGATAATGTGTAGTTAAATTTATTTATCAACTAGCCAACCGGGCCCGGCGCTGCCCGGGAAATTAATCAAACAGTATAAGGTAACCCATCTGGACATTTTACACAAAGTTTTCTCTCCCATGACCTGTTTGGGTTTTGGAGTTTAGGGTACCCCGGGGTCTGGGGTTGGGGTTGGTGGGATCATGCTTGTGTTGAGAACCTTCCCCAAGTTGGAGATTGGTCCAGCGGTTCACGCATGAAAAGGGGACATAGGTAGTTACATAGGTACAAACAGTGTCATATATATATATATACATATGTATCATATGTGTGTATCAAACATACAAATAAATTAAGTATAAGGGTATTTTTGTGCGGGAAAAAGCCAAACCCTCCCGAGCAACCAATTCCCCCAAAGTCCTGAGCTTTAAAAATTCAGTGGTTTTTAGATCTCCACCTTAAACTTCTCCCTCAGTTTTAAAGCTAGAGAGCTGAAACTTTGGATGCAGACAGCCTCAACCCTTGCAAAAAGGATATATAATTTGGATTTTTCATGTTTGGTCTAAGACCTGAGAAATGAGGGGTCTGTCTAAGCTAAAAAACAGGCCGGATCAGACCGATTCTGTTAATTTCGACCTCCATATTTGACCTCAAATAGCTCCCTCAGTTTTGAAGTGTAAATGGCAAGGGGGCATGACAAAAAATAGTAAAAACTAGGACAATTCTCAAACTTCATTTACAGATTTACTCATCAAAGCCATGGATTTCATTCAATGATTCTGTCACTAAAGATGTTTATTACTCGAGCTCAAAAGGATAATAACACAGTTTATGCCATATTTTTTCATTGCCCTTTAGATGATATGCTGGATAAATTACCTTTTGCCCTATTAAATGACAGCAGAAAATATAAAATTACTAATAATCAAAAATCAATAATATTAAAATCAAAATTATTTGGGAGATTTGAGTCCACCACAAGATGCAACAGTACAACTCCTTGGATTTCCCCTTGTACATCCAGTGAATCGAAAGCTCAAATGGATTGGAATGGTAATCAACCTTACAAAGTTTAAATGAGGTTCCATATGGCTTGAGATCACCTCAGGCATGGATCATTAAAATATCAAATTCGTTATCATTTAAAAAAAAACAGCTAAAGAAAAATTAAATCAAATGAAATGAAATACTGAAAGGTGATGATATTGAAGTTTTTTGCCACAATGCTGATACAAAATAACTTATGCTTCTTTTTACATCCCTGTTCGTGAAAATTTTCAAGAAATGTTAAGGTTCTTAGTTTATTTTAAAAACCAATTTCATACAATTATACATCTTACTTTTCATAAAAGGTTTCATTATAATTACAGTGAAAAGGCAGATATAAAGAATTTATCATTTGACATTTACTAGTGCACAAAAAAAATGAAATAATTTAAGATTCAATGTTAGGACATTATAATAAAATTTGATTTATCAAGTTTTCAAAAAGTATTTCTTTTTTTAGATCAATTCGAAAAAGTGGCTCAAGGTTTCTTATATTCGTGGAATTTTTAGCAATTTTCATCCAATAGAGTTTTTTACTTGGGCCTCTGCATAAACTTGCTTATAAAACAGAAAATAAAAAAGCCCTTTGAGACTCCAAACATTTGGATGTAACTGTAAGCCAAAAAATGACTACCAATAAATTTCATATGTTGGAGAAACATAATTTAATTTGGAAAATGGGAGAAAAAGATACTGATCTAGCCACCGCATCTTAGACTTAAAACTGATCAAATTCTAAAATAGGCAGTGGTTTTCACAATTACAACAACGAATCTTGATTGTGTTTTAGTGGGCAGTAGATGGATTTCGAAAATGAAGAAACTGGAATAGACATTAAATGATTGAAAACTCTTTAGGCTGCCGAGACTACATTTTGTAATTTAATTTCTTAGTTAGTTGAATGGAGAAAATGATTGTTCTGAACACAGTTATTTCAGAAGTGACTATTTGGAGTTGGATTCCCACTCGTCATGTGCTTTGTACAAAGTCCAGATGAACTCACGTTGGTCATGTTTGGCCAAGCCAGTGATGAAGGGGCCAGATGTGACAACCCTAAATCCCATTATCTCCTGTTAAGTAAAATTCCAATCATTAGGAACTCTTACTAATTTCAGTAATTTTCTACCTACCAAGGCATTCAAAACTAACCAAGTGGGCAAGCTGAACTCTGCTCTTTTTGCCTAAAATTCAATTCCCAACTATATGAAAATAATGACTTAAGCTGTTGATTAAATAACCTTGTCATCGTGAATTTCCGGCTGGTCTTGAACTTTTTCTGCCAGTACACGAACCTCATTGTGATTCAAACCCTATGGAAGAACAAAACAATAAAATTGTATGATTATTTTAGAACTCCCATGATAAAAACAGCCAATCCTCAAGGTTAATTTGATCTCCTTACCTGAACAGTACACCAATACTTTATGGCATTTTCTCTCACAAAAACATATGGCATTTTGAATTTTAGATGAACAATATAAAGTTTTTCAGAATTGGCTTTTATAGGGTGGAGTGAAGCACCAGAATACCCTGAAATGAAAACATTCTCATATTAAACAGCAAAAATTTTGTATTGGTTTTATCACTTTATATCCCTCAGCTTTTTCTCATCAAAACTTTTAGCCATCAAGTTTTTATTGACCAAAGAATAAAACATTTTTCATTCAAATTTTATGACATATGGTTTAGTCGTTTGCAAAAGGTTTTACATCTTTCCTATTGCTGCTTCCACCTTGCCAAATGGGTATGTCATCAACTAATTCTTTTTCTTTCTTATATACCATTAGAAATGAAAGCAGTCATTCCGTTGATTACCACAAATTGTCTTCATTTAACGAGATAATCCTCAGTTTTGGTGCACAGCTCGTCTGGAAATCTACAAGGATTATGCGGCTGGTTTTATGTAGTCAGTTAAGAAGCTACTAAATCTTGACAAAACTAGTTGAAAAGTTTTATTCCAGCAAGCAAAGTTTCCTCTATTAATATTCGTAGGGTGAATATTCATATAGATTAAGAATTGTTAAGTTTTTGTAATCTCAAAGGTAAATTGAGAAAAATCAGCTCAGATGAATTATGGGTCAGCTTATTTTGATTAAGTTTCAAGTTAAATTAAGATATTTGCAAGAGTTAAAGCTAAATTTTTCTTCATTAAACAGATTGTATACAATAATAATAAAAATCAAAAATAAATTTATGGGTCAGTGGCCAGCTTGATTGATAAAAAGGGGTAGCAGCTACTAAACTCTGGCCACACCCAGACCATGCAGCCTGGAGGAAGCTAAAGTCTTCCTAGCAGTCTTGTCCCAGTTTGAGTGCAATTAATAACTTTAACAGCATTCTTTAATCATTTCAGTGAAAGGATGAAACATGAAACACATTAAAAAGAAAGTTTGTATATACTCAATGTCTTTGTTACACCAAAGATTATTTTTAAACCTCAAAGAAACTCTCAGGTATCCCTCAAAGTCTCCAAATTTTCTCCCAAAGGGAACTGATGAAAATATGGAATAAATAAAGTATGGTTGAATGTTTGTGGCTTTTTGGAAAGATGTTGTCACATGATGATTTATTAATCACATAAAGTTTTCCTCACCCCAGTGTAATGTATTTATCATGAGAGAAAATGAGTCTTAAAAACCAGGATGTTTTTCACTTCTTATTTCAAATCAAAATTTAAACTTATGGATTTCACAAAATATTCTTTTCCTATCTAAAAAAAGCTATAAAGAATTGGTTAGACATCAATTTTATCTCTGTTTGATAAATGAGACGCATTATTTTGCTATGGTTCAATCCCGTTCTCCCAACAACTGCACAGATGGAAAGTCATTAGCAATCTCATTTGTAATTTTAAGTGATTCTCTTGGTGAGATATTTTAAATGGCCTCATTTAAATGGCCTTCAAGGCTCTTACGACTTTTCCCCCCCCCCCTCTTTATCTATGTAAACAAAAGCCAAGAAATTTACATTCGCATCGACTACACTGGCCGTGATGGTATTTGATTAATTTTTTGAATAAAAAAAAGTTCAAGGGAAGAGCTCTTGAAGTGTTATAACAAACAACTTGAAATTCAGGAGAATGACCGCATTTTATATTATTAAAACAATTTAGAGTTTAGTATATGGGAAAAAATGTTAACACTTTAACCTTATTTTGGGGGCTATGAAGATTTACCGAATCACGATTCGCCGAATCAACCTTTTACCAAAAATTTGATTCATTGAATAATAATATTTTTTAGGGTATTTATGATTCGTCAAATGACATTTTTACCGAATTCATGATTCGCAGTTGTGCTTGATACCATGTAACTTACAGACCTAACCCTGCAGCCTCAAATTGCTAGATTCAAGCTAATTCAAACAAGGCTATTTTATTGCGAACCTAACCAAACCCAACCTTTCGAGCTAAATCCGCGCCTAAACCTGCGGGGTTTATCATCCAAGCCGGAAGGCAAGCCTAACTATGTACAAATGAATTATTTATGATTCCTTTGGATTTTTTATTTAGTGCGCACCCCAAAAAAGGGGCCACCGTGGCTGAGTGGTCATGACATCAGGCTGGATCTGAGGGTTCGGGGTTCAAACCCCTGCGGCTCCAAGCAACCTTTGACCCTGGGTTGCTAAAAAAATAACAAGTGATTCCCAGCCATAAACAGTGTTCCTTTAATGAATCAAAATTCTCAAGGCACACTTTAAAATATTTTTTTAATGCCTCGACCCAACCCAAGCTTACTTTAGACCCTCAGTAAATAAGAGGCATTTGACCTGGGTACTTTTTGACCCAACCCAAAGAGATTTTTTTGACCCGAAGCAAAAAAAATTGAAAATTTGACATTTTTAGGGGAAATTTTCCAAACCCAAATCCAAACCATAAATGTCTGACCTGACCCGGGTCAAAAATTTTTGACCCAAACCTTTCACTAAATTTCTATCCCTTTTTGTTTGATATCTCTTTCTCTGACAGCAGTCAACATCAAAGGGTTTACTTTTGAAAGCCAGGTTGTGATGATATATTGTGAAGGTCGAATCAGTAAAAAACATATTTTGAAGTTTAGTAAACTTACACTTTCACAAAATAATAAAATCTGTTTATGAGCAATCAAAACACTAACTATAATCATCTTGTACTAACAGTGAATCAACTCTATCACTATCAAAAACTTACCAAGTTTTAAATTAAAGATTAGTTGAAAGAATCCATTTGCAAAGTTATTGACATTCCATTTCATTGGTTGATCGATGCAATGTCCAAACAAATTCTCTCTGATCAAACTTATTGTGGCCTGTTACAAATGCACCAGAAGTTACAACCCTGTAGCCCATCTGGAATTAAAAGCAAATGATAGTAACTAAAAATTTCTTGTCAAATAGTGTGCCTTTTTTAAAATTTCTATTGTACACTTTGCAAAGTCAATCATTAAAGGCACACTTTAGTCTGGCTGGGAATATTAGTTAGATTTTTTGTGGCAATCCAGGGTCAAAGATTGCCTGGAGGTTTCTGCTGGGGTTTGAACTAACAACCCTCAGATCCCCAGCCAAGTGCCATGACCATTATGTCACGGCCTTTAATGAAACAATTTGCATGGCATACTTAAAAAGATTTTAAAAAAAGATTTTAAACTCAAGGAATGAATATGTTCAATTAATTTTGATTAAAGGATAAGACCCAGTAACAAAAAAGAGTGTGTCAGATACTAACTGCTTTATCCATACAAGTATACATGTTTACATATAAGTTTACAAATGTGACAATTGGCAGGCCTCGAGAGGTCAAGGTGGGCAATCGT
>Ga0194133_10003031_pt1 | contig 24653 bp, 14 predicted proteins | sample TA2KigOf40mmetaG_FD_155448 | JGI IMG/M metagenome (GOLD analysis project Ga0194133, IMG submission 155448) | Freshwater microbial communities from Lake Tanganyika, Tanzania - TA2015055 Kigoma Offshore 40m | ecosystem: Environmental > Aquatic > Freshwater > Lake | place: Tanzania: Lake... | reverse complement strand
TTCTTTCCGTTTCCAATTTGTAATGATGTATGTATGGTAAATCGTTTTGAGTAGTTAGTAATAAAGTTATCCTCAAACTAAGCAGTCTTTTATTTGAGCGAACAGATTTACAATACAAGCAAATGAGAGATAAGATGTATATTAACGTCAGGAAACCATTCATAAGCAGCAGAGACCTAGATTGAGAAGCCTTACCAAATAAATACATTAAATGAAGTAACCTTTGATTGGTTAAATGTACACATAAATGATAACGCGATATGAGCCTACCTGAAAAGACACATTGGTTTTGGACTGTGATATTTCTAGTCAATCAAATTCAAACTTTATTCTATTTAACACAAATTAACTAATCGACTTTACATTTTTGACTAATTATTCTATTGTTCGATTATTTGTTAATTTGTGACATTCGTATGATTTATTAAGCTCATTCGTTTTTACAATCAAAACTTGTTTAGCTGTTTGGCTGTTAACTAATAAATAAAATCAGAATATCGTTTCTTCGTCATCAGCTAAAGTTTGGCGTTGGCATATTAGTAAACAGCTGGGCCGGGGTCTTGAAGAGCCAGGCCAACCTCTTCTTGGGTGGAAAAACTGGGGAAGAGATTGCGTGCCACTACCCAGTAGAAAAAACCACCCGTTGTTCAGTGTCTTTTTCAGCATTCATCTTATGAAATATTAGTTTGCTCCCCACTTTGCTACACATAAACGACAGACAGACAGACGACAATTCTCGTAAATATAAATATAGACGATTTTTATTATGAAGTAGTAACTATAAAGCCACTTTAATTTTTTTGTTTTTCTCTTTAAGAATTTAAAAAAATTGAAAACTAAATTGAACTGAATGGAGTCAGAATAAATCAACTTATAATATTTGATAATATTTTCTATTGAATTTTTTCTTCACATTTTTCAGGTAAGGACTCATTTCTTTATTTGCAAATTCTTCATCCCAACAATCAACATCCCCCTTTGTGAAATAGAAGTTTTGTAAATAAGCGAACAATTGGCCTTTGCATAGTGAAATACCTTTTCCAAGCTCGAATGGTTAATTCGATTGGGGAACCCAGTTTGTGAAATGACTTTACTTCTTTTGTTGGATGTCTTCACTATATTTAGTTGCAAATTGACTCAAACAGAAACTCTAAACAAGCACGTTCAGCACTTTAAATAGCTTGGATGGAAAAATTGGAATAAAATAAAATTCTTTTCTCGACCAAAATGAGATCGGAATTCGATTTGGGTTTTTTGAAATATGGAATATAGTGAAAAAATCTTGACAGATAGTGGCTAAATAAATTTTTATCCCCTCTGTTGTATATGCTTGCCTTTTCTCTTTACCCTATGTGAAAAATGATAACATTTAAAAACAATATAAAAAGCTAACCTAATTCTAATTCTTTTATTGAACTCAGGCAACTAATATACAAGATAATGAAATACAAGAGCTAGATTCATGTATTTAGGGTTGGTTTGTCAATTTAAATTTTACGATACACACCTTAAATCCTAATTCTTTTGAGAATCTTCAATTATACAATTTACCCTTTCACAATAAAAAATAACTAGCAAGGCTAGAAATGTATCTGACACTTCATGTGCTACGTCTACCTTTTTATTATTAACATTTTGAAGTGTCTTGGCTGGCAGTAGAACAGAAAGCATTTTGAAATCGACTCAAGTCCTCTCAGAGCTCGATGGGTTCCTCACTCCTTTAATTTCCATTTCATAAAGTTCTAAATAACAAGAGACGATGAGAGACGACAAGTAAAAGCTCTTTGGCAGAAGACAAGCTTTCACTAAACCTCAGCGAATTGTTTTGCCTTATATTAACTCTAACGTTACTACGACATTCCACTACAAAAGGGATGGTGCTCGTAAAAAATTATTTTCTCGACTCAAGTAACTAACCTAATAGCAAATAATAAAGTACTTAGATTGAGCACTTTTGAGAAATTTCAGCTATGCCTGGTATTTTATGAATGAGCAATAAAATTATTCTATTCTATTCATTCTGGGAACAAAAAAGTCCACCTTTAAAAGTTCGAATCGTTACGGAACTCTTAGTTTAGGTCATCTTTCCCAACCGGAAAAAAACCGTATTTCGAGCAATAGTGGAATATAAAAGGAGATTGATGAAATGCAGGATTTTTTGGCAAATTACATATTTTTCATCAACACGAAAATATATGATTTCAATATACAACATTTAACACACCTTTTTTTTAAAAGAATGACAATTGTGTAATTTTTGGGAAAAAGGTGAGCCATTTATTCTGGTCGGGTTGACCTAAAAGAATTGACTAGAATTGTCCTGTGTAATATTTACAACTCATTTTTCCATTTACCTGATTGAGGCTGAAAAAGTCATGCTAAAGATTAGCTCCTCAGTTTTCAGCTAATATCATTAAATCTCTCTACTATCTGTTCTTTAAACGTCCTGTTTTAAGAATATAAGCTTGTTTGACATTTTATTTTAGTCTTAAAAAGCCAAAGGGTTATGTAAGGTGTCATTTTTCACAAGTAAGTAAGTTTGTTTCAAACAAAGAACTCCTTGTTTCAGGTAAAACTCATCAAGAAAAGCAATCCTGAGATTTTTAAATTTATTGTATTATCTTACGTGAAGTTTTCATAAAGAGAATATCATGTAATGTAATTTTGTACGTTGCTCTAGCGCTGATGGATTTTCATAAAAAAATCTTTTTACTACATCTTAGACATGATTTTATGACATTTTTTAAAATTGAATTTGAGGTGTATCCTTTTCAAGAATGTTTCTGAGTGTGTATGAAAATGAGATACTTTTCTTCGCATTTGGTGGTGTGTGCGTATGTTTTTAAATTTTTAAGTTCCTGGTTGAATAAAGAAACCATGATTCAATGGCTTTTCAGGATGAGAGCCAACAACCAAAAAAGTAATTCTTGCAAAATCTCAAAAGCCAATTCTAGTTGTCATTTTTATTCAAAAAGTAATTAATGCCAACTTTTGTATGTTGACATTCTAGTTCCACTTGTTTTTGCCATGTCAGAACGCTAAGGGGTAGATAGACATACAGCCCTCAAGGCTTCTACGGAAATGGTTGTGTGTAGAGCAAAACTCGTCAGTAAAACACATTCACTCACTCTTCTAATTACAAAATTTCTTTGAAGTTCTCTTGTCTTGATGGGAATCCGGCTTTTGAGTATGCAAAAAAAGAGAGAACCCTGCTTGTGTATGCATCAAAGATTTCACTTAGAAGAAGGTTTTTTGAGAGTTTGTCGTTACGTATAGAAAACCTTCCCAGATAGCACACAAAGCTTTCATACGGGGTTCTCATAAATATATTCTTCAGAATTTGTGCAGCTCAAATTCAAATTCTAAACCAATTTTCAATCAATTGCATTATTCTCTTGATCGTAAAAGCAAAAGGGAAAGAAATGTTTATACAAAAAGTTGTCAATTCTTATTTTTATCTTGTCATCAGTTGATAGTAAATAGCATGATATTGATTGATCTGATAGCTTATAGTTGCTTGAGGAACTTTAGACTTTACAACAAATCCCCTTCACTATTATTGTGTCTAATAGTCATCTGAACTATCCATGGTTAAATTTTGGGAATAGTATTTTTCTGATCTAATTATTTTGTGTTTTTAATAATTAAATCAAGTATTTTGTTCATTGGATTGATCTGCAAAACCATCAATCCTGACTGATGTAACCATCATGTTAGACGATTATTTTAAGACAAATCTTGGGGTCAAAGGTTTGCCCTGACCGGAGATTGAACCGCAGTCTCCCAGTCCACAGCCAGTTGTCAGAGCGATGAGCTACAAAGACCCCCAACTTCATAAACGATTCTGAAAAGTGTCTTAAAGGTTTTTAGATTATTTTTTACTAGTGAGAAATGGCTTGATTTTTGGTTAAATAAAGTGCAAACTTAATGAGAAAATAATTTTCATCTTGAAACAAGAGCTTTTCAAAATGTTTTATTTTTGAAGTTCCTAGTTGTCATAATCTTCAGTTTGACAGCAGTAAAAGGTTCCATCGAGCTACTCAAATTTTTGATGGTTTCTCACAAAATAAGTAAAAGCGAAGAGAAGCCGAACAAAAACAAATTTTCAATTGGAAATGTCATCAAGAAGTGAGTTTTGAATTCATAGTAAATTACTTCAATGTCATATTTCAAAACTTGAACAGAATTATTACAGAATTTTTCATAAATCTGTATTATTTCATGACAAACATGGATTCATGAGATAGATCGATCAGCTTAGGAAGTTTTACTTTTTAGTGCTTTTGCCTTTTTTGATTCAACAAAGAAGCATTTTACACAAGTGCACATTTTTGGGTCGACCTAAATAAGCTATTTTTATGGCCAATACCTTCTAACAAAGTAGCTAGAATTTGACAAGCAGGGCAATTTGTTCAGCTTGTTTCTCTTAACAATATACACAGTGACCAAACTAAAAATGATGCGAATTACTACCACTGTTTCTGCTTATAAATGGACTTTTTAATCTGTGCTTTCTTTTTTGCCCACGACATGAAAAATGATCAATATTCCAATAAGTTTGTAACCTTGTCTCCCTCTTTTAGTCAATAATACGGTTGGAAAAGAGATTATTTTGTTGCCCTTGGTTCGTTGCCCATTGAACTTTCAGAGAAAGCAATGCTAATAACCAAATTAAAAAGACTGTACTCGATAAGGGCTCGAATTTCGGAGAAAAATTGTCGAAACAAAAGTTTTTTCTTATGTGGAAACAAGCTCAATGAGTAAAAAAAAACTTTCAAACATTTAGTAAGGGGTGAAGGAGAGTAAAAGTTTCTCGTTTCTTTGAAATACTTTCACTTTTTAAAGTTGATATTATTATTGTACAGCAAGAAGCGTACATTCTTTGCAACAATAGTTTTATAATTAGTGGATTCTTAGCAGAGTTAGAAAACAAAACTTTCTGGGAAAATTCGTTTGGCAACAATTTAAGAGATACTTTACTTTATTTTTGAATGCAAGCAATTTTTCATGATTTCGAGATAGAATTTTACGACCAACTCTTTGAATGACTTGCTCAATTGTTTCAAGTTCCCTAAGGAGTTTATTTTTGTGAGTTACACCACAATAAATGTTTGGTAGATCTAATCTGAGCAAACCTGACCCTATTGTCCTTTACAAATGGACAAATAAGAGAGACTTTCCACATTAAACCATTTATATGTTTCCTCCACGCTCAATGCAGATCTGACTCAGAGCTTTGTTAGAAAAATACAAAACAGGTCGTTTTTCTCAGAGTAATCCCACTTAAGGATAATCAAGTTTTCTTGCCCTTCCCATACAATGAAAGGTAAACTTTTTGCCGAGGTAATTGCTATTTTATGTTTCCTCTGCTACTCTAACGTTTGAACAATTCCTGGTGCTAAAAATGGACAAACAATTCGTTTAGTTCAATTGCTGCTAAAAGATAAAGAGACAGTTTTAAAAAAATCGAGAAATAGATAGTTTTCATAAACTGCTTTGTCCTAGAAAGCTTTTACAAAAGTCGTGTATGTCAATAAAAAGTCAAATCAAAATTATCAAGTGAACAAAAAACTTTTGCTTTCAAAATAAAAAATGAAATGAAAACTGCCTAAATTCAAATCAAAATTACTCTTAAAATTTCATTTGTTCTTATGAATCTATGAGATTTTTTAGTACATATGTTAAGTAAGAACCATCCTTAAGAATCTACTGTTTTTGTGTAAGTTCAACAAACTTTTTTGACAAACAAACACATGAGTGCTTTGCTACAACGTTCCTGGTTTTCACCGTTAATTTAAAGGTAACAAAATACTTTAAGCAAAAAATATATTGCTTCAAAGGCAGGAAAAGAAAGGTTTGAATTGCAAGAATGTCACGCAGTAGCTTCGAGGAATTTTCAAAGGGAAGAACATTTCTTTTTGAAATATATTTATTAAACTTTTGCTCTCACTTTCCTTTCTTGTTTTCAGGAAAAAATTTAGTTGGTGAACCCTTCAATTAGCAATCTGAAATTTTTAGCAAATGTAAACGTCAACCGAGTTTTTAAGCTTATCTTTGAGTTAAGATTGAGTTTCGAAAAAAAGTTTTTACGTTTCGTGATTAACATTGATCAATCAAAACTTTGATTGCTGTAAAAAGACTGATTGGTGAACAGATATGGTATCAATCATTGGAAAGCCAGTTGAAATCTGAAAGATGTATTTTGAGTTTCTTTTTTAAGGGTTCATTTACTTCCAAAAAGTGTAGCATTGAATGACTTTGTCAAATAAACTTCATTAGCGATCCCGCGAGTCATCAAGAAACGACTTGAAAGTTTGTTTGGAATCGTATATTAGCATGGGACTGTGTCGATAACTTTTCCAGATTGACAAACTTTCTGGCTCTCTAGGGTGACTGGAAAGGCTTTAAGCTGGTTTTAGTTGACCAGAGGGCTCAGTCGAAATGTACAAGCAGAAGATTCAAACTCCCCGAAAAAAGGTAGGTGAAAGGTTAGTGGGTTTAGTCTATGGCAAAAGTTTTTTTCCAGAATCGAATGGATTTTTTGTGAACAGTTTTTCAAAGAAAAATATTGGTTAATGCCCAAGGGAGAATTTTTCTCTCTTGGTGAGTTGTGGTCGAAATTGTGGCAGAGCATTCTAAAGTTGTGCTCACTTTTCATCCTTTTCAACTTTTGATATGATTCAATTGAGAAGATCTACTTATGCACCAAAGAGTGATGATGGGAAGTGAAGAAAAAAGAAATCTTGGATTTGAATTAATAAAAAATAACTTTTATTTTATTTTTGCCGTTCTTCATTCTTGTTGTAGTATTTCAAATCCGTAAGCAGCTTTGCTTCTAAGCGACTACTTCCCTTCCCCTTGCCGGCTCGGATCTGTCCCCAACTTCTGTCAAATACCTTCAATACGCAGTTTCTAGATCACAGCTAAACATGCTACAGGGAAAGAAGAAAATCCTTCCACAACTGAATAAACTGATGATTTGACAAACTTTGAGCTTCCATAGTGTACACGTAACCACCTCAGTCACAAGTGATGCTTTCCAAACAGACAACAATTGCAAAAAAAAGAAATGTGGCAGCTGCCTTCGGAGATCTCTGTTGATCAGTGAAAATGGATTTTAATATTTCATCGTTTGCTTTCTCAAGTTTTTTCATAAATTAGTCTGCTTGATGAAGGAGTCAAAGGAGAATCACTTTAAAAAGCCAAGTTTTGCTAAAACCAGTTGCTGATGCGTGTCAACAAGCACTTTTTTCGCGTGGACGATAGGCCAAAAGCATAGACCTAGGAAGATTTTTCTAGCCTCGATCAACAGATTCCATTCAATGGATCTTTGTAAATGAGAGTAAGCTCTATACGTCCATAGCTTCTTGTTTATCATCCTGAAGTTAATTTTAAATCTTAATTAGAAAACAATTGAAATACATAGCAAAGAAAGCTTTTTCGAAAGTTTGGAAAGTTTTTTGTCCACCTCTGAGGCTCGCCCTTTTGCCACACCCCTAGCCTCTCTTCTCCATCTGTCACAAAACTCCATCGCCGGGATGGGGAAGATGCTTCTTCTGGGGGTTAGGCGAGCCTAGTGAGCTCTATCACCCTCTTGGTCTACCCTACCTATTGCTTTTTCTCCCGCAAAGAGAAGTAAAAGTTCCCCCATCAGAGGAAGCGTGCGATCTTGTCTCGCACATTAAGTTTATTTTCACTGAGCATCTCATTCAGGACTTACCTTCTGACGAACGGTCCCAAAAATTTACACGTGGATCGAATTGAATTGTTTAACTACTACAGTCTTCGTTAAAGGTAAGTGAATTTCGACATCTTTTGATTGTCAATTCTCATAATTGGAAGAAGATCAACTATCAATCAAGCACTTTAATGGATATAAACTTGAAAATATATCTGCTAAATAAAAAATTGCTGAGGTCAAAACTTCTTCTAAATATTCTATAAAATTGAGTGGTCAAAAAACTATTCAGTTTCAATAATTTATGAGAATAATTTCTTCGCGCGTTAAAGTTTCTTTCACACTTTTTCTACCAGAGCCTTTCCCATTTGTCTGCATAAAAATGTAACAAAATTTTACCAGTCTGTTTTGTCCATATGGTCAATTGTTTTTGACCCCAGTAAGACCAAAATGGGAAGAGCTTTATAAAGTATATCGATTAAGAGTGATCGTGAAATCAACATTTTTTCTTTTCGCTGCCCACTTTCAAAATTTTAAAATGGGATTGAATTGTGAAAAATTTTGAAATAGATATTAATTTCAACGTACTGCTTATTATTTATATATAAATATAATATTTTACGCTTTAATTACCATGATAAAAATCATACCTAGTTTTAAGCATTTTTTGTAATATAATTTGAGTTTGATGAGAATTCAGAACCCAATTTTCTTTTGCCCGCATACCAGAAAGTTAAATTGTGCCATCAGATTAGTTTTTTATTTGCTCGGCGCAACCAGGCAAAGACTTTGTTGTTTCACAGAACCAACAAATTTCTACTTTGAAAAAGCTTAGCCCTTACAACTTTTCATTTCAGATATAAGTTTATAATCCTAAAAGAGAAAGGTTTTCTATCTTCTTTTTAGGCTTCAATAACATTCCTTCTCATCAAAAGACATGATAGGATATTGAAAAATCTTTTTATCTTCCCGTTTTTATCATTAAAACTTTGTTCTGTTTTATGCCGAAGGAAATTGTAATCTGTTGATGACATATTTCCACGTAAAAGCAAGTGAAAAAGGGAACGGAGTGACATGGCAGCTAAAGGATTAAAAATTAGGTAGGGGCAAAAACCATAAGCATGACGTAGAAGGGGGGGGGGGGGGGGGAAGAAAAACTTAACTATAAAACAAATCTTTCTTACAAATTACTTGGTTGATCTCTTGTGCTAATTGTTCTCTGATCCTTGCAAAACAATAAGTCAAATGAATGAGTTAAAGAATAACCTTTTCTCAGAGACTCCCCCAAGTTGATTTGATCTGCTTTTCTTCCATGAATTTTTCATCGGATCAAAGTGCATTGTTATGTGAAAGAAAAGCATTAGTGATGGTAATTGCAAAGTTTCAAAACCATTAGTGAAGTCAGCAGAAAAAGATAAACAAATATAACAAATATGAAATTTTTGAAATTAAGGATTAGAAGTGTACAGAAACAAGTTAATTTTTCAAATTTTAAATCTTGCTTTGAGAAAGATAAATTAGCTGTTTTCAAGACTGCTTGATTAGTTTAACTCTACATTTTCATTATTCTCGATGAGAAAGACGAATCACTCTCTCTGTATGTTTCTTCAAACTATGAGAGTCACTCGAAAAGTTGTTATGTATCTGGCTGCAAGAGCAATGAGGAAGAAAATTTGCTTTTAGATCAAGCTAACCTTTTGACACAAATCTTTTCTTAAACACACACACCCCAACACACCTTTTCCCTTCGCCACAAAGAACCCTTTTCTTTCTGCAAGTTTTTTCTTTGCTTCCTCCAATAGAGAAGAGAGATGAGCTTTTATTGCAGCAATTACGCCAATTTGCCGGAACAACTCACAAAAAAAGTCGACGAAAAAGTCGTGTAAAAACTACTGTCAGGAGAAATCTGTGCAATAAACACAAAGTAAATTTTTAATCACTAGAAAAGCATATAAGCCTAAATTTGGATCAATCTAAAACTTTGTTGAGCATAAAAAGTAAATTGCTTCATGCTGAATATCATAAAGTGGAACTGTGTTGTAACTTAAATATGTATTTAATAAGCAATATTTTAATAATGAACTCGATAGGCACATGTAAATTAAAAATATGAAATCATAATTCTGATTAGATTAAGATTAACATATGTTGTAGCTTACTTTCTACTTTCCCTTATAGTTTACATCAACTTAACATAAATATCACACAAAAGATTACATCATTTTTGGTTGTACATTAGCATTTTATTTATAAGAAACATGGAATAAGCAAAGCAAAGCAAATCATTTCATCTATTTACTTGGCTGACTTAATCTCCTTATTCCACTTCTTTTATTGTAGTTGTAACCTGATCTACCAAGAATTTTTGTGACAGAGTGTATGTTTTCATTATGAAGGGTCTGAGCATATTTATTAGATCTTGTATGCATTATTATTTGGTGCTTTCTCTTGTGACATTTCGGAAATTCTGTTTTATCATTAGTTGCCCGAGGATTATTTTGAGAACTGGAAATCACCTCAAAACATGTTACCTTTACATTATTTTTCATGATCTCTTCACAATATTAAAAAACATATGCTTCAAAAAGTGAAAATGTAATAGATATAAAAACAGTTTAGATTGAAGAAGTGGGTTCTCACGGAAAAAAAAGTTCATGGGCATGAAAGACTAAAAATTGAATGTAAGAAAATTGTAATATATATGTTGTTAATTTTGGTTAATGTGCAACTAATGGACGTTCTTATTGATTTCCAAATTGAGCATTTTCATCTTTTTGCAGTTTGATATGAGAGCATCACTACCATGTTTTGGGGGAAAAGGTGGATTGAAGGATGTGGGAGTGGGCATTTGTTTTGTGAGGTCTTTCATTTCTTGGCATTATTAGGTTGAATGCAGCCAATAACAATAGATCTCATTTACACACGTGTCAGAATAAACAAGCCTTAGGGGGTGCTTATAAGGTTGATACCTTTGCCTGTCATAGCTGCTTTTGATGTTTTCATAAGACTTAAGCAAATGAGAGAGACTAAAAAATGGTAACATATTTTTGTGAAAACAAGTTTAGGCACAACTGCTTGATTTACATTGTCATCAATTCCAATTTGTGTGTGAATTGATACAGCGAAATAGAAGAAAAACCATGGTTTCACCCCAAATAGTTTCTTTTTGTGCTTGAAAAGGCAAAGCTCATTAATATCTAATTTATTTTCACTCATTTGTTTAAACCAATCTTCACATTTTCACTCATTTGTTGTGCACTTGGCTCTCAAAGTATCTTGATTACCGCACACCCGATCCTCGGCTAACACTTGCTCTAAGAATCATCTCAAGTGATCCTCTCGAGAGGAAAATTGACCTGTCCATCCGGAAGATAAGATTCAGACGAACCTTTGAACCTCAAAATACACATTAACACTCCACTGACAAAACCAAAATCTTTCTAATTACTTTTTCTTTTCTTATCATCAACCCTTTTTCGCACTGTTATTGGTCAATTTGTTTGACTTGGGGTCTTACTCCACCACTCCTAAACCAAGGTGCGAGTAAAAAATCTATACCCAAGAAAAAACTCCTCTAAAACTAATTTGAGAAAAACCTTACTTACAATTATGAGCAGACTCTATGTAGCTTTGAATTTTCGCCAGAAATCCAAATCTCTGGCTTGCAGGTGGAAAAATATTTTTTATATTGAAAGTGAGAGAGGCTTTTTACCTAAGCAAATCCTGTTTTACTTTCTTTCCTTCCATTTCTAAAAACTTTTGCTTGTAGTATTTGAAAGTTTCAGCAAAATAAATAACGTTTGCAGAAAATCCAAAAAGAATACCTTTTCTCCCACTTCTCTAGGATGTAAATAAACAGAGAATATTTTATTCAAACAAAAATGGTTTTAGGAGAATAGAGAGGAGCTGAGCTTGGAAGTTGAGAAACTTTGATTTTTCAACCATGCATTTACTAAACAAATAAAATAGAGCTTCTCATTAAGAAAGTTTTCCTGCAATTTTTAAACTCAATGAAAGCTTTTGATGGTTCATAAACGAGCCTTGATGGAGAAGAGAGAGAAAACTTTACTAAAATTAACATGGCTAAAAAGTTTTAAGCACAGTCCCTGAACAACACAAGCACATCCGAGGTTAGGAAGTTAATATATGTAGGCTATGAAAGTTAAAAAAGCTCTGAATTTCAATTTTTCAGTTGACATTTTTCCAGAAATGTCCCCTTTTTTAATTTGATATCTTTCTTTGTCCATACAACTCCCTTGGGAACCAAATATCAGAAATACAAGAATACATTAAAGGGCCACTTTTCTTCAGTGAAATACAATTATTCATTTGAATCTATAGTATTCTTTATTTTTTACAACACCTATTTTCATTGTAAGTCAAAGTAATCAATTTTTCGACATCCTAATACAACGCTCACCCTCCTTCTTTATTCAATTATCTGATTTCTGGAACAAGAAGTGCAACCATAACCATTTCTTCTACATCTATTCTCATGTCCTTCTTTTGGTCAATTATTGAAAAAGCTAGATGGTGATTTGAGTTGCCGTTTAAATTCTCTTTTATTTGAGGATATAAAAGTATCTCCCCTCCTTGCTTTATCACTCTAAACTTTGTTTCCCTCCTGCTAGAGCAACCACAGGTTTTAACGATGAACAAAATGCAGACCATCATTAAAAATTTAACTCCATTGACCTCAGCTGAGCTCTTCGAAGTATTACATACTGTAAAGAGAGAACGTATTTTTCCATCCTCACCTTCCATATTTATTTATAACAATAATGCTTCGAGCCATCACATTCTGAATGAAGAAAAAGTAACAAGGGAAACACAAAACAAGGGAACTGTTTCGCAGAGAGCGAAAACATTGTGACTTTTTCCCTTTCAAATATTCTGATAGGTGAAAAAGCAAGAAAGAAACTTTTTTACTTAATTGGAAAGTCTCTTTCCCTGGGACTCTTCCAACTCCACCCCATCCACATCTGTTTGGCTGACTGAATATTCCATGACGACTAACAATCTCTCCTTTTACGAAGAATGATATTCACCTGCGACAAAATGACCCCATCATCCCAAAATTTGATTGATCTGACAAATCAACTAAAGAAGTGTAGGCAAAAATCTTTAACAGCCAGTATTTTACATCACAGATCGACTGTAGTCCAAGAACAATAGTTCCAAAAGTAGGATCATGCATCTCCTCTCTCTTTTGATTTTAGTCTTTATGAATAATTTAAAAGCCTTTCCAAATCCACGGACAGAGTTTCCCTCAGCTTTCGTGACGTTACGATTAAAGTCAAAGGAAAAGCTAGTTTTGAAAAGAAGTGAATGATGTTATTTGTTAATAGTTATGACCTGGTGAAATATCCTTACTTTTTGCATAGAATCATGCAAAAATCAATTTCAATTTAGAGATAGGCAGAAAGAGAGAGAAAGAGAGAGAGAGAGGGATGGGGGAAAACTGTTGAAGGTTGAACATGCATAAAGTTGTGACAACCTTCCTTGTTTTGAAAATGGTGGGACATCGTTGTTCGTGTTCCACTGTTATTTATCTCTTTCAAGAGAGTTCACTTTTAGTCACGAAACAAAAGAAAATGAAATGACGAATCTCTTCTGGCAAATAAACAGGATTATCATAATGGTCTGAGGACATTTTGAGAAAAAAGGAATCTGAAGATCTGTTTGAGAACCGCTTTCTTTTTCATCTTTAAAGCTAACTTTTTGGTCATTTATTGATGGAAAAATCTCAATCTACTAAACAAGGCAAACTGAACGTAATTAAATGTGATTGGATTTTTTTCGTGGGTAACCACACAGAGAGGAATAAACCTAGAAACAAAGTGAGTTCATCGGACAAGTAACCAAAGCCAAAAAAATAATTCATCGAAAGTGAGGTAGAAAATAATAAACAAGGCAAGGGAGCTTGCCTCTTTAAGTTTTTACTTTTTTTTACTTAAAAGTCCAACAAGTGACTCACTCTTTCTTTTCTACAAACAAATTGTCTAAAATTATAATTTATAGTTTACTGCTACCCATAAATTCTACCTGCTTCAGAACAAAATGGATAATAATGCAATAAAAGTGGATTTACTTGGAGCAAAAAAAGATATACATATGTAAACCATCCCTCATAAAATTATAGAATTGCTTGTTTCATTTTAAGTGCCAGATAACGTCATATATTCTTGTTACTCAGATTGTAATTCAGTATGCATTCTGTGGAAACCCAATTCATTGTAGAACTTGAGGGTCTTTCCAGCAGATTTTTTTCCCTCCTACGAAATGGCAAGATACTAAAAGAAATAGAAAAGAACCTAGAATTGTATTCATACTTAAGCACAGGCTTACGAATAGAGAGTTCTGAGCCTCCACTGATCCACATTGTAATGAGATTACGAAGACTAGAAGAGCGGATGTGATTTATTAACCGGTTGCATAAAGAGCTATTCGATCTTGGCGACCTGGGATATGCACGTGCTTCTCCATGACAATCGTATCACAACGTATGTATGTAAAATTGTATGGGGAGATGAGAAAAAAGTGAGATCAGAGTCCTTTGGAGATTCACACACACACACACACGACTGCATAATGGAAAAAAAGCCTCTAGATTTTTGCTTGTTTGTTTTTTCTCTACATTTACAAGATGTTTTATGCATAGCTAGGACAGCCCCTAGTGGACCAATGTGTGTCTAACGATGTCGCCCGAATGTCAATCATCCAGTTAAGTAATTGTGCAAGGGAAACAAAACAAAACAAAGTAAGTCAGACATATGAAGAAAGCAAAATAAAAATAAAAATGTTGCCTTTTCATATGCAAAAAAGTGGAATTATATTCTACCAATCAATTCAATTACTTATAAACAATCACCAATTTGTTGACCTTTTGGGTAAAAATTTGAAAGATAAGGGTTAAAATTTTCTCCAGCCAACAACAATCTCTGGCATTGTGCCATACTGTAAGTTATTCTCTGTAATTTTTGTTCTGTGAGGAAAAGATGCATTTGACTTACATACCAGACACGAACAAAGAGAGTAAAAAAAGATAATTAAAGATAGGTATGAGTATGACAAGAGCAGCAGTAGCAACGCTCTGTTGACTACTTGCTCACGAAAATTTACGCCTTATGTGGGTTAGGGGACAGGGTTGACAGAGGAGGAGGGAGGGAGAAGGGGGTCTACAGCTAAAAAAACATCAGACAAAATTATCAAAGAATAATTCATTGATCACTAGAGATAATTAAATCAATCATTAGGATAAAATTGCTAGAAATAAAGTAGTCACTAAAAGTTTAACAATTTTTTCAATCCACGAAAAGTTCAAAGCACCAGAACACAAAAAGTTTTTTTGCGATGATGTTTTTTTACCTTTGCGGACAGATCTGGCCGATTGAAGGTGAAGTATTTACGAAATTTTAACTCATTTGAAAAGTTACAATTTATACCTGAGAGAAATTATTTTTATCAACCTTTTTGCAAAACAAAAATCTCAAATGGCAAAACCCAAACCATTTTTGGAAAGCTATTTTTTCTTCTTATCTTCTTCAATTTCTTTCAACTAGAGGAATGTTGAGTGGCTGAAAAAAAGAGATTGCATAGTATTTGACCATTTCTCTGAATGTATTTTCTTGTACTAGCAGCTTGTATATATGTCTGTACACCTGACACCTTTTTCACGAAATATTTCTTACATTCTTGAAACAAGTGGCCCACCTAGGGAATGGGTTACATAAAAAATATTCAAGCATACTTTCTAGGGACACATTTTCAAATCTAAACGTTATTATGGATATAAAAATCTTGTTGAAAATTTGAAAGCATTTCTGGTTGTAAATTTTATACTGGGTGAAAGTTTTCTGATAAATTGTTGATTTCTTATCCTTTTCAATTCACATACCCAAGAAAATGATTTATGGCACAAGATTTTTCGAGGAAAATTATAGGTAAACTTGTCGTTAGGTGAATGTCGATATTCTAGCTGTGTGAATTCTTCCTATATTTGATGCTAAGAAAAATATCCAACGATGTCTTTGTTGATAAATAATATATTATATTGTCTCGAAACCACAGTATCTAAATATTTCAGTTCACATTTTTCAGTTTTCTTCTCCTCTTTTTTTAGCTATCCAAACGTCGAGCTGATCTTCCCTCCGGCCCATCTAACTCAACTTCTATTGTTTACAAATCCTGACGTCATTTCACTCCAGGACACGTTTAGAGGTTGCAGTAGACCAACCCTGCCTCTCTGATCAAGCTACACAATTCAACTCTTCGACCAACTTCCCCTCTCATCGATAGCGATGGAGAAACCTGTCGATGGTAATCAGGCCCCCGTTACAATCAGGCTAATCATGCAAGGCAAGGTAAGTACAGAAAAGTTATTTCTACCATTTAAAGTTATATCTTGATCATTTTTACTCGACCTTTTACATGGAGAGCTACTTTTCCCCCATTAGATTAAAAAGCTCAAGAGGGGCAAAAAGTGGTGTGACTTCATGATGGATCGGTTGGTTACTTTCACAGTGTTGATGAGCTTGAACCTTCAGTAAAAAAATCCAAATGCTGATCATGAAACTTTTTCCTAGTTTGAGATAAAAAAATCAGGTGCAATGCCTAAATTCCCCTTGAAAATTTTTGTAGAACTAGTAAATGAGTTATTTAAATTATTTTTGATGCTTCTGAAAGTCTTTGCAACTTTAAAATTTTCATCCTGCAAAAGGAAAGGAGTGCTATAAGGATTTTCTAAGCAAAAAATGGCATCTTTATTTTAGAGCAAAACTCATCTCAAATTTTGTTGAGAAGATCCAACCACAAATGACATGGTTTATTCATATATTCATGATCAAATATGATTTAAAAGTGTATCCTTGACTGTAACTCTTTGATGAAAACGGTTAAAAAAACACAGTTAGTGGTAAGCACAAAAAACATATGACTAACCACAAAAAAAAGAAATTTTTTCATGGAATAAAAATGAATACATTTCGTTTACTCTTTATTTATTCTATACACAAACAAGCATTCTTGATTTTCAGAGTGCGAAAGAAGGCTTTTCATGCATGTAAAGAAACCAATTACCTTTTTGAGAAATGAGAGAATAAGGAATGTTTTTTCGTTCAAAAGGCAATCTTATGCTCGATTCCTTTTTCAAAATTGTAACAATCTGAACTTTGTCCTGATCTCTTTTCAACATAAACAATGTGATTAAAGGTCCAAGAAACAAATTGAACTCTGTCAAATAAAGATTAATTTATCAAACAAATTGTCTTGTTTAGGAGATGTGTGTGGGAAGTTTGTCTTGTTTCATACGCACATAAGGTGTAATTTTTTTAGGTGGAAGCAAAAAATATCTTCGTGAAAAATCATCAACATTTTTTTGCTGTTGATAATTGTCTCATTTTATTTGCCTGCAGCATTTTCTTACATCTTAAAAATCGCTTTTTCTCTAAATGAAGTCCTAATGAATTTTGGAAGGTGATTTTATTTAGCATCAAGTTTGTAAATGTCTTCTGTAGAGGCAGTAGGGCTTCGGTTTCAAGTATGGACGTTTTAAAGCTGATAGTGCTCTCGCAGGATATTTTAATCTGTGTTTAACTTTGAACTTTTCCTGACACAATTAAGATTATCTTAGACAGGTTGTTTTCTCATTACATATTATTCTTTCTGACAAAACAAAAACTGTCTTAAATGATTATTAAACTGAGGCACTGGGCCATCCAAAGATTTCAAATAATGGCGAACATTTTGTCCGTACCATTTTCTTTTGAACCGTGTTGTGAAGCACCAATTCCCCTTCATCAACACCATTAGAAAAAAATTTGACGAGCTTTCTCTTTCACTCGTTATATGATCAGAGGACAATCCTTAGTAGGTATGGATTTACCAAAAAATTGTATTTCTTACATGAAGAAAAACTGAAAAGAATAATGCTCAAAGCTTTTCTCTCATTGTTTCGACATCAAACGGTTTAATTCTCAAAAGAAATTTCCTTGGCTTTACAATCCCATTTGGAGGTCCGAGCTTTTGAAGTGCATGCAAAGACTACTTTGTTACCACTGAAAAGCTTATCTTTGATCAAGACGTTTCACGCAGGAATCAACATATGATATTCTATACGTTCTCATTTGCAAATCATAGTTTCACAAAAGGTCATGTCAGGATGTATTTTCCTCCGACCAACAAAAACTAGCTGCAGGATAGAGATATTTGGATTAAAAAGAAAATCTTTCTATCCTTCAAGGTATTTTCATCTGTGTTCTTGTGTCATTATCATGATATGTTACATTTCTTATGGATTTCTGTGAAACTCCCTGATAGAATTTCAAACTTTTGAGAGTGAAAGTTAGAAAGTATAATATTTTTGTATGTGACCTTTTAAGAATTTGATAACTTTATGAAACAAGATGGTTATCTACAGCTAGTTATAGATATCTTTAGATGGTTTTTTTGGATCCCATTACAATTTTATATGATACTTGAAACTGAGACTCAGGGTAGTTTCAATTCCCAATTTACAAGCTCCTTTCACTGGGGAACTATCCTTTTCAATAAACTCGTATGAGTTGGTGCCTTTTATCAAGTCAACCCCCGCCGCTTTCCATCTGAAACTGAAAGATCAATCGATACTTTTTGGTGCTGGAATTCTGTTTCTCAAATTACTTAAATGAAGAAGAGGATTGAGATGTGGAAACTCATTTGGTTTCAACTGATGGCAGAGAAGTTGGACTCATACTAGATACACAAAAATTCGATTTTTTTATAGTTAGAAACCAAAAATAACTCTTCAAAATACAAAATCTCAACCTTGCATCTTTCAATGAAAAAAATATTGTTGCATCTTGCAGAAACTCGAATTACCATATGTGATAAATTCTCATAAAATGTGTCTACCATACGAATAAGCCAGTTTTCTGTCAACGTTTAAGAGAAGGGAAGCTCTATTTGGATACATCAATCTTTCCAGCTTAATTTTCGCCATGGATAGTTCATATTTGATTATGAAAACTGATTTTTCGATTCAGTGAGCAGAAGTTTTTCCCAAACATTTTTCTCAAAAGGATCTATTTTGAAGCATTATTTAGCTTTTGTTAAAAGAGATGGTAAGAGAAAGAACTCTTTGATGATTAAATGTCACCAAGGTTTACAAAAACAACTGATGTTTCAAAAAAGTTGGTTTAGATTTTCTACAATTGTTATTTATTTTCACAAATGGAATTATTTCCAATGCCTTACTCCAGCATTTATTGTGAACTCCCATGGGAGCTTCAAAGTAAAAGCTGACTAAAAATGTTACAACGAAGTTGATGCATTACGAAAATTTAGATGAGGATTTCGGATTAGAAAGTTTTTCATTTTTCCTTTCCTAGGCTTGCAGCAAAAAATCTAATCGCTCTAGTTTTTTCTTTTGAAACTGCTTTTGTATAATAAAATGCAAAATAGCAGAGAGAAAACAAAGGAAAACAAACTCGACAAAGGAAGAAAAAGTCTTTCAATCAAAAATCATTTCAATAAAAATCAAATAATACGTGGAATGGAAAAGGGGGATGGGAATGAGGAAATGAAGTTTTTCGATTTGCAAAACTTTCTTACAAAAATTGAATGAAATGTCGTCAGATATTTTTATTCCAAATTTCAACTAGTTCGTTTTTTGAAACATTTAGCAAATATGGCCAGCTGTCAAAAAAGTTAGACAACCAATGGATCTAATTGACAAGGTATATGAACTAAAAAATACGATATTTATTGGAACGGGAAAAACTAGTGTTGCAATCAAAAGGGGTCTTTGTAGCTCATTCCTATGATAACTGGCTGAGAACCGGGAGACTGGGGTTCAATCAACGGTTATCTCAGTCAGGATTGATTGTTATGCAAAAACGTAATGAGAGTTATCTCTAAACTCATTTTTTCACATTTATAAAAGGAATCAAGTGACCAAAGGACACAACTTTCAGTCAAAAAGAGCTGTTGTGAAGTCATCACTTTTCTCATTCACGTGATTTCGTGTTATAATAATCAGTTCTTACACAAGTTAAAAAAAGATAATTAATTTACACAAAACTAAAAGCATTTATCTTCTTCTCTATCATTTATTTCTGAACAACAATAAGAAATGTTTCTGTCTTATTCTCAAAGACAATTTACCAACCATCTAAATGTTCCACTTGAGTTCCAAGATATGGACGTTAAATATAGAGACAAAAGTGTTTGTAGACACTTTTTTGGTGTATCAGAAACAATAAAACTAGTTGGTTTGATGAGAAATATCACAAAAACTGTTTCTAGCAACTGTCATAACCATTCTCAAAATGAAACTGTTTGTGTGAGAAAGAAGCAGTCTTGATTCGTAACTGATGAAGAAAGTTTGAGTTTTGGATATTCAGATAAAATTTCTGGACCCAATGCCTGAAAGATGTAAAAAATTTCTTTGTGAAAGATATAGACCTTCTTTTCAAAGAATAAATCTCTCTTTCTCTCACTCTCGCTCTCGATATTCATGGCAGTCACAACTTTCTTATTGGACTTTGATTTGGATCCGCCCATGGCGTGGGATCTCTGTTCTTTTTTCTTCCAATGGTCTAAGTGCGACTTGAGTGTGGCTTTCAGCAACTTTGCTTAATACGTTGAGATAAGTATTAGCAGAGGCCTATTGCATGAGCTGGGAAAAAGGAAAAGGGGGAGAAAGTCTTTCCCCATTGTCCAATCAAACTGCCTCTTTCCTTTCATATTTTGCATTTCTTTGAGGAAAAATTATCACTTTGTTTAAAGTCTTATGAATGATTGACACCATTTTGTTATATATTTGTTGCAGGAAGTTGGAAGCATCATTGGTAAAAAAGGAGAAATTGTGAAGCGTTTCCGGGACGAGGTGAGTAAACCAGAAAAAAATTCTTTTTTTTGTAATTTTTTACACCATAATCAGTGTTTGATATCATGTGCTTATGATTTTCTTTTTGATAGCAAGCTGTGCACAGATGGCTCCTTTGTCACTATTAATCCCCACTCAGGGAAAAAAGTTAATGGTTCCAAAATATCTTAACTAGTTTGTATTCTAATTGAAATGCAAATATCAAGAAAAAGTGATACCTTCTAAAACTTTGAAGCAGAAGATGTCTAACTAAAGAAGCAAAACATACATCTCTAATAGACATGGTTTAAAGTTCAAAGTAAATTGAGGATTCCCAAATCATCTTTTATTATTGATATTTACTCCTGGGAGAGAAAGTAACTTAAAAATATCAAATTAAGTCATTTTTACTGGGAGACTTTTTTTCTAAATTTAAGGCTCTTTGAGAAAAAGATATTAAGTAACAAACACTTTGCTTTGAAACCAAGAGGCACAGCTTTGTGAAAATCTAAAGAGGAAGAACAAAGAAGAGAATAATATTCCCAAAACTGAAACGCTGCGCTGTTTTCCCACAATATTTCCCTTCGGGCAAAAACTTTCTTCATAAAGCATTCTTGTTTTGCCACAATTTGATTGTTAAATTCAAACTTTCAATAAAAAGGAAAGTAATGTTTTTTAACATTCAACATCATTTTCAACAAAGGAATGACCGAAACAGAATTTGATTTATGACTTCTATCGCTATAGTCCTTTTAACTATCCTTGTCAGAGGGGAAAACTAGAAGAAGTAGGGTATATTGTGTTCTTCAGATCGCCCAAGGGGTATAGATACAAAGACCTGAGACATGAAGAATATGAAATGGAAAAAAATAAATTTGAGAGAAAACCTAGTTCTTGACATCAAAACCAACTTGAAATAGTATTGAATAAGTCCTAAAAACTGAACTTAATCTTAAGAGGTTTGAAGAAAACCAAAAAAAGAATGTTTATTGGCCTGAGGCAAGCGATGAATTTTTTAAAGGTGATCAATTGAACAGAAAAAGTAATCTTTTCTCACTTTTTGATAATGTTCTGCAAGCAAGTGCTTCATTAAAATTTAGTCGATTTACCCTGACTAAACTTTGCTTCAAAAATCAGCTCAATTATAAAAATTCAAGTAATTTAAAAGAATCCCTTCAAATGTGCACTTGAAAATGGAAGTTTTTTAACTGGCTGATGAAAGATACTGTTGAGGTTTAAATTTGGATTTCTATCTTTACAGAGCGGTGCTAAGATCAACATCAGTGATGGATCGTGCCCAGAGCGGATTGTGACTGTCAGCGGATCCACAGAGTCCATCTTTAAAGCATTCACGCTCATTTGTAAAAAGTTCGAAGAGGTACAACTTTTTAATTTGATTTGTTTCATAGTATAGGTGCACTTTTGTTTAGCTAGGAATGATTTTTTTATTTTTTGGTGTACTGATTTTGTCAACTCGAGGTTGACTGGTGGTGTTGGAGTTTGAACCTGAGACCCTCCAATCATCATCCAAATGACATGACCCTTAATCAGGCCGCAGCTATGTCACAAGTAAAATACAAGCATTTTTGAAAGCTGTATTTTTTAGAGTATAGGAAAAATTTTCTTTGATGGCCTACAACTGATATTACAAATATTTTTTACAAAATATTAAATATTTTTACTGCCTCTTTTTTGTCATCCTAAAACACTCTTTAATTTGTAAAAAGTAACTATAGTACTTGTTTGCGGTGTTCTCCTATATTTTCAAATCGAAAAAGTTGTCCTTGTTGTCAATAAGGTAGCTTATTTTTTTGCTTTGACCGTCCTGAAGAAACTTGAATACAAAATCTCTTGCTTTTTTTGCAAAATAAATAAAAGTGAACAGGCAGAGAATAAAGAAGACTTTTTCATTGTCCAGACAGGAGAATATTTACAATATTTTTTTGTAACAATGACCATTTGCAATATTTCTGACCCCCATGAGTGGCCCATTTCTCATGACTCAGTAACTAAATACAAAAGTATTTAGAGAAAGGATGAAAGATGCAAAAACAGTTGTTTTTAATTGAAAGACACAATTAGACTTTATTGGTCTTAAAAAAATAAGTTGTATCTGTCTTGGTTCATCTGAAAAGCTTTCAGCTTTCAATTATAACTTTGTATGAGAAATAGAATGCATTTTGAGATGATAAGTTGTTATTTTGGCTTTTTCTATGATAATGAGCCAACTTCAACAATGAGATTTATTGTACATATTTTTGATTATCAAAAACTCTCCTCGAAAACCTTTTTTACAGTTATTTTCTACAAAATTAATTTGGGGAAAAAGCAGTAAAGAAACATTGGCGTTTTGTATAAGTATTCTCATGACCATTCATTTTAAGTTTTGTACATCTAGACACTATAAAAAAATGATCATGTATCTTTCTAAAATGTCGAGAGCAATTTTCAAAATATTTTGTTTAAATTGGGATTTTTAACTTCTTTACGAGATCAAACTAAATTCTAACTATTAGGGGCAAAAAGGACATATTTTGCTCAAAGTTACTTTAAAAAGAGTCGAGTTACAAGAAGAAAAAAAGGTCCGACGATGCATTACAAAAAAGATAAAAAAACAAGAGTGTAAAAAATCTTAACAAGTTTCTGTTACTATGTCAGGGATCACATTTCAAAGATTCAGGTTTTCTTGTTTTAGAACAGAGAGTATTTTCAGTTGCGCTTTTTCAATCAGTCTAATGGCAAACAAGTTTTTCCTTCTTGAGTTAACAACCAGCCTTTCAACAAAGTAGGTAAAACTCATCGATTAACTTGAAAGGTAAATAAATTGTCGTTGTTTAAGAAAATCAACCATCGCATGTTTTTTGTCTTAACACGAAATCACCAACACTTTATTTTAAGTTGTATTCCTCCTTGAAAATATAATTTGAGCCTAAAAATTAGTGATGATGGAGATCTTTCAGGACCCTAATTAACTCGCCAGACCTTAATTGTGAGACTTTTCGATTTTCTTTGCATATACAACTCTTAAAAAGTTAGTTGTAATTTATTGCATGTTTCAATGGAGCGTATGATGAAACGAAAATAATTTTATTTATAATCAATGAAGACGAAACTCTTTTTTCTATGTTTAGTTTATCTCTAATTGAAATGGCCTTAATTGGAGAAGAACTTTTCTGAAAATGAAAAAGATCATCTAGGTTAATTGTCACTAGTTGTACCTTCAATTTCAGGGCAGAGTAAATATGAAATTGAAAATTTTCAGACACGGAAAGCCTGTCATTGTTATAATAAAAAATTGCTGTGTTTCTCTTCAACCAAAAAATTCATTTGTCTTGAAGCTGTTTCTGTAACGTCAAAGGAGGTATTATATATATCTCTATCATTCAAGAGTGTAATTTGTCTTTCAGTTTCCAGCAACATTTAAAACAGCCATAAATAAAATTTGAAAAATTCTCACTAGGAGACCATTTTGTTGCGAAGTCATCTATTTATTGGGGCAAACAAAATTAAGTCAAATAAACTGGTTTTCTGTTCAATTTTTTCTCATCTCCGACACTCTTTAATTGCACCTTTTAGCTTTCTAAATCTCACTGACTCTTAATTAATTGAAAAGCTCAGGTCTTTGTAACAGAGTCATAAGATTATTATACTCAGAAAGACAAATCTTAATATATATATCAAATTATTAATGTAGTTGAATGTAAATAATGAAGTAACTTTATTTTGCCTGTAACTTCTCTCGAAAGAAGTATTTTAGTTTTCATTGCAAAAAACAAAAACTTTACTTCCTTGAGCTGATCGGTGAAAAATTCGAATATTGACGTTTTGGATTGTTCAAAAGTTATACAAATTTTTTTAATGCACACTCACTCTTTTTTTGACGTTTTAATGAAAATCTAGACTTTTCTCAACCCTGATCAGTTTTCCTTTACAAAAATTGTTCAGAGTCGAAAGTTTTTCCCTCCTTAAATTGAGTAAGGATAGCCAATTCGAAAAAGTTGGTTGTGGGCTTGGAAAGTATTTAAAGTATCTTTTTATCGTAGTACACGCTCTTTTACCCTCTTTTCGCGCTACGATATTTTTCACTTTACAAAGCTCAAAGTCGTTTCAAACAGGCCGCCGTGTTTAGCT
>Ga0194133_10003029_pt1 | contig 24671 bp, 20 predicted proteins | sample TA2KigOf40mmetaG_FD_155448 | JGI IMG/M metagenome (GOLD analysis project Ga0194133, IMG submission 155448) | Freshwater microbial communities from Lake Tanganyika, Tanzania - TA2015055 Kigoma Offshore 40m | ecosystem: Environmental > Aquatic > Freshwater > Lake | place: Tanzania: Lake... | reverse complement strand
GTCCACCAGCGCCCGCACCTTGCGCAGCGGATGCTCCGGCGCTATCCGGTCTTCAAGACTCACGTAGCTGATCAGCGATGCCTGGTTCTGGTCGTTTCCGCGCATACAACATAGATGCTCGAAAATGCTCCCGCGTCACAGGTGCCGCTGGGAGTTTTTCAACAAGTTCCTAGGTTCCGACATGATTACTGAAGTCATCGTTGCAGCAACTCTGAATACTTCGCTCAATGCCAACAGCAGCGACATTGATCGTTTCAAGCTTGCAGCTATTGACTTTAAGTTCACAGGCGACCCCACGATTGGTACGGGTGACGTTCCGGAGCCCTCTACTTACGGACTTATGGGTACAGCCCTACTCAGCCTCGCAGCTCTTTATCGCCGCAAGCGCTTGTCAACATTGCAGCAGAACGGCGACTGGCCCCAAAGCCAGTCGCCGTCTTTCATTTCCATTCTTCGATAGCCAGCGTCCCCAGCAGTGTCTGCCCATCCGCCGCCATCCTGACCCGAAACCCTACTTTCTCGAGCATCCCCCGCATCACCCGGTTATCCGCGAGCATCTCCGCCGTCAGCCTCGTAATCCCTTCCATCCTCGCAGCCCCTACGATCTGCGCTACCAGCGCCGATCCGATCCCTTGCCCCTGCGCACTGTCCCTCACCAGAAATGCCACCTCAGCCTCTTCCATCCGCAACGGATTCCGCTGCAGTCGCCCCACCCCCAGAATCTTGTCGTCCTTTTCCACCACCAATGCCAGCTCCCGCGAGTAGTCGTTAAAGCACACCCGCGCTAGCCGGTCATGGCTGATGCGCTCTTCAAATTTCAAGAACTGCAAATAGCGCAAGTAGACGGTTCTCTCAGAGAGGTCGTTGTGGAAATCTACAATCCGCTTCTCGTCCTCGGGCTTGATCGGACGCACCTCAGCCTGCTCCCCACTCTTCAAAGCAATCTGCTTCACATACTGGCTCGGATAAGGTCGAATCACGCACGACATTCCGGCCTCACCTTCTTCATAGGCCTCGAGCTCGGCACTGCCCGCCCAGATCGTCCCATCTGGTTCCACCTGCAACTCCACAACTAACGACTTCAGTTTCTTCTGATCACTTACTAGCCGCGAGATCCGCACCAACGTCTCTTCAAGGCTCAGTATCGCCTCGGAGCTTGCCACTCGGCTTAGCCGTACAAGTTCCAAAGCCCGGCGGGCCAGCGTCGCCGTCAATGGCGGTAGCGCTGCCGCTTTGTCCTCGTAGACCTTCGCGCCCAAGCCCGATGCCGATATCTCAAGGACTGGCCCAAAGGTTCGATCTACGCGACAGGCCACCGTAAACCCCAAGGCCTGTGCCGATGGAGCCTGGCTCACAGCAATCCCATAGGCCCGCAGCAATTGCTGGGCATTCGCGAGATTGGCTTCTCCTTCGAGATCCTCAATCCGCGCTTCAAACATCGGCGTCTCGTACAAACCAGCCAGCGTGCGCGAGTACTGCCAGAGCCGTTGATATACCTTCGCCGCAGTATCGGCATAGGGGAACGTGGGCACTCTCACTTCGCTCAAGATCGCCTCGCCGGTCGTCATTAACTTGCCGCCCATCAGAGAAGCCAACACCGTTTTGCGCGCCCCAGGTATGACGGCGACCAGCGCTCGCGCCGTGTCTGCGATGCGCGTAGCAGGCTGCGGAGTAATCAGAATCAGAATCCCATCGCACTCTGCATCCTTCGCCAAACGCTCCAAGGCAGCTCGATAGTCTTCTGGCCCGGCCAGATGCGAAAGGTCCGTCAAGGAATGGAGGTGGCCGCCCGCCTGAGCCAACGCATCGGCAGCCAGCAAGCCTGGCCCGTTGGCATTCGTGAGAATTGCCAGCTTCTCCCCGCGCGGACGTGGCTGCCTCTCCAGCACTTCCGCCATGTAAAACAAGTCAGCCATCCAGTTCACACGCAGAATCCCGCAACGCCGAAACGCTGCATCATAAACTTCGTCGTTGCGTCCCGGCTTCAGCACAATGATTGGCTTGTGTAACGCGCATTCGCGAGCTGCACTCAGAAAATGCCGCGCGTCCTCGATGTGCTCAAGGTAAAGCAGAATCGACTGCGTGTGCGGATCCTCGGCGAGATAATCGAGACACTCTCCAAGTGTGATCGTGGGCCGTTCGCCCAGGGCGATAAACCTGCTAAAGCCTACCTGGTGCTGATGTGCCCAATCGAGAATGGAAGCCCCAAGCGAGCCGGATTGCGTCACAAACGCAATCCGCCCCGGCAGTATCGGTGAAAGACTCAGGCAGTGGTTGATGCCCTGATGCGGCGCCGCAATCCCAAACGAACTCGGCCCGAGCAGCGACAATCCCATCTCTCTGGCACGCGCCGCATCTTTCTGGTCGTCATTCGTCAGCAGCACTGCCTTCTTGCCCTTCGCCACCGCTTCATCTACAGAAAACGCCACACTTGGCTCGTAGCCAAAGAAGTGATCCAGTTGCCCGTATTTCGGCCTGTTAGAGGACATCGGCAAAGCCTCGCCGCGCTCGCCGGAAGATCGCGAATCCGGCGTAAAAAATCACGACTGAAACGGCATAGAGCTTCCCTAGCGCAGCCCATTCCGGCGCCGTCCCCTCGATGAAGATCGCACGGTAGCCGCGCACCAGCACGTACAACGGATTCTTACCCAGCACGACGAGCGCCTCTTTCGGAAGATTCGCATCGGGATAACAGATCGGGGTCATGAAGAACCACATCGTGAGCAGCAAGCCCATCACGTAAACAAGATCTCGAACGTACACTCCAACTGCTGCCAGCAAATAGCAGAGGCCAGCCGTCAACAACAATTGCGGAATCCAAAGCACCGGCAGCCAAAGGCCTGTCACAGGAATCGCGTGACGAGCCCCAATCAGAAACAACAGAAAAATTACCGTTGCCGTCAATCCCGTCACCATTCCCGCCAGCGTCAAGTTCAGCGGCAACACTTCGACGGGGAAAATCGCCTTCGTGATCAGGTTCCGGTGTTCCAGAGCGGAATTCGGCGCCCGCGCGATGGATTCATTCATCGCAAGCCAGGGCAGCATGCCGACCAGAAAAAACAAAACGAATCCACTCTGGCTCGGGTCCCCCGGGAAGCGGGTCTTCAAGAACACGCCAAACACAAAGTAGTAAGTCAGCATCAGCAGCAGCGGATTCAGCAGTGCCCAGAACGCATCCGCAAAACTACCTCGATAGCGCGACAAGATGTCTCTTCTCACCATCGAGCCGATCAAGAACCGATTCGCCCAAAAAGCTTTCCAGGGGCCAGCTACAATCTCTCTCAACTCACCCGGCCAACGCTCGCGGCCAAGCGCACCCACAGTAGTCTTCAACTGCCGCTCGATGGAAACCCCAGCCTCTCCAACCACTGCGTCCACGGTCAAGAAGGGCAGCCCAAGCCGGTAATCCCACCCCTTGTCTGTCCGCGTACTCACATAGAAGCGGTATCTCCCCGGGGCGGCAGGCAAGTCGATGCCAATCGACGCTGAACCTTTGGCTTCTACCCAAGGAGACTCGCGCAAAAAACGGCCCGAAATCGGATCGATCCACTGGCAGCCCACTGTCGCCTCACCGGCCAAAGCGCATTCGATTTGAAGTCGATATCCGTCCGCGGAAACTTTGTAGCTTTGTATCTCAGGCATAGAGCCAACCGGGGTATCGGTTGCGAACCGGCCCGGCCTTGCGACCGACACAGTAGATCCCATCTCCGCGCAGTTCGTTGCTCAAATTATAGTGCTCCAGCAGATGCGCGATGAAGTGCTGCTCGGGATGCGGCTGATCGAGGAACTCCCCCGTTTCGAGATGCGTGATCTCAAAGCCAGCTTCCCAAAACAACAGATGCACTTCTTTCGCCGTGTACTCGCGATTGTGCCGCGCCTCAGCCTCTTCCCCGGGCTTACGCGGCAAGATGTAAGCAGGAAAGAAACCCGGATGATACCCATGCAGAATCGCGTGTATGGCGCGATGGCTGGCCACGTTCGGAGTGGTGATCAGCAGCGTCCCACCGGGCTTCAAGATTCGGTGGATCTCGCTCATCATGTGCATCGGATCTGCTGTCAGATGTTCCAGCAATTCGCAGCACAGAACCGTGTCGAAGGAGGAATCCGCGTAGGGGAACACGTCCTTCTCGGCATCAAACAGGTCAACATCGCAAACAAAGGGCTGACCCTGATCGCTCGCGATCTCGTGATGGTCCACCTTGCCCAATGGCCCATAGTAGGCGCCTCGAACCTCGCCATATCCCAACTGATACTTGAGCGCTGGCGTGATCTGCATATACGCACCCATCTCGAGGATGGCCTGGCTCTCATCCCCTTTGGGCGTCAGAGAGAGCGTCTTTGCCAGGCGCGTAATGTGAGTCTCTGTGTATTGCCGTCCGCCTTCTTCTTGCGCCCAGGTCAGGATTTCTGCGGGAGCAACCTTCACGGGGGGAGGTAATTCCGGCAGCACTTCCACATTCTCCGGCTCACCCTTCAAGAACGAAACGTAGCGGCTGGCCACCAGTTCCCAGGGGCACTCTTGTTCCACCCACTTTCGCGCCCGTTCACCGAGAGTTTTGGCGTAGGAAGGGCGTGAAGCCAGCAGATTCAGATATTCGAAAATCGTATCTTCCTCAGCCGTATCCGGTGGCGCAGGCACCTTCAGGCAGATCTCATCGGGATACTCATTAAAACTCCCAATGCGCGTCACCAACACCGGCTTGCCAAGGCTGAAGGCGCGAAGCAGTGTCCCCGAGGATTCGCCTACCGTTGGATAACGCAGGTTCAAGATGACGTCAGAGGCCTCCATGTAGTGATGAAAGTCTTCTGAATTCAAATAGCCCAACACCCGGACATGTTCTTCCAGTCCGAGCCCGCGCAGCAGTGAATCGAGCTGCAGTTCCGGATGAGGCTCCCCACACAAGATCATGCGCACGTCCGGGTTCAGACGAGTCAACCGGCGAAACGCTCGCAGCGACTCCGCAATCCGCTTGTAGGGCTTTAGAAATCCAAACGCCCCCACCAATACCGACTTCGGCGTCAGCCCCAACTTGGTCCGATAGAAATCCCGCAGCGGTTTTCGAGTTGGGTCGCGCTCAATCCAGGCACCATGCCAGATCTTGCGAATCGGTCCCTCATACCCGGAATCTCTCACAGCCTGGCCGACACAATCCGAATGGACGATCACGCCCTTGGCAGACTCAAGCAACCGCCGCAACATCGGCACGCCTTCATAGTCGGGCCCAACTTCAAGACGCCTCACTCGCTCCGCAAACGCTCGCGCCTTCGGCCCCCCGTCATAGGCAACCTCATCCACATACTCATCCCAATGCCCGCGCTTGATCGTGCGCTCGGCGTGCAGATGATGCAGGTTGGCCTCATGCAGCACCACTACCCCAGGATGCCGCAGCGCGCATTCATAAATCGAAGCATGATAGGCGTTGTTTCCAATCTGATAAACCAGCGCATCGAAACCGTTCAACGAAGCCGGCTCTTTATCGAAAGTCGTTACGCTGGCCAAACCCTTTAGTGGCTCAAGCAATGCGGCCGAGTAGTCTGCAATTCCACTTTTGGCCGGAGGCAAAGGAGAAAAAAACGCGAGTTTCATCGCTACCGCTGCAACTCCATCGTAAACGCCCCCAGCGGCAAAGGCACTCGAAACAACAGCGGCGTCCTTTGCGCGTCGCGCCCGTAATAAACTTCGATCGCATGCTTCGAGGCGGGCCCCTGGATCAGGATCTCCAGCTTGTCGGCAGCCTCTGGCCCAGATGGCAATGTGATGTTTGCATTCCCGGCGTACTTGATCGTCAGCGTATAGGCAGAGCCGAAATACACAGCTTCCCGCGAAGGAATCCGGCCCAGCTTCAGCTCGTTCCGCAAGTGATACACAAATGCCAGAGCATCACGCGCGCAGGCCCCGATCGGAATTTTAGAAGTTCCGCCCTTCATCGTTTTCCGCTCGGCAAACCCCTCAGCGGACTTGAACTCGATACGCTCTTCCCGCACCTTGCTGCCATGCTTCAACTTCGTATCCAGTTGGATCGAGCAATAGTCGGGCTTCGCCAGCGAAATGAATTCGTCCACCACCGCAAAGCCTGGGATCGAAGCTTCGAGATTCAATTGAAACCTTCGCGAAGCTGCCGACGCATCCAGATTGTCGGCCGCCAGTGTTGCCTCACCCAAAGACAGCCCGCTCGCCCAGTTGACGTTATAGCGAAGAGCTTCAGTCGCGCCTTGCAGCCCCAGCGCCACAAACGGAATCAAGTACCAACAATGCTTCATGAAGATTGGACGGTCTGCGCGGCTCGCGCGTTTACTTTCGATCGCCTGCGCTTCTTTCCCGCTACCTCGTAGTACACCTCAAGCGTCTGCCGGGCGGCCTTCTCCCAGCTAAACCGGCTCGCATTCTTGATCCCCATTCGTTCCATACGGTGCCGCAATTCCGTGTCGAGCAGCAGGTCCCGCATTGCCTTCAAGATTTCGCCCCGCGATCCCGGCGAAAACAACACCGCCGCCGCATCCGCAACTTCCGGCATGGCCGAAGTATTCGAACAAGCCACCGCTCGCCCGCAGGCCTGCGCCTCCAGAATTGGCAACCCAAAGCCCTCATAAAAACTTGGGTAAACCACCATTTCCGCCGCGTTGTAGAGATGAATCAAATCTTCGTCGTTGACAAAGTCCGTAAAGTGGATTCGCTCACTGACCAACGACTTCTCTGCCACTTCGTACACCCTCGGCGCGAACCAGGTTGGCTTGCCCACCAGCACCAAATGATGGGGCAATTGCGGGTAGTTGCGGATGAGTTCCTCAAACGCCTCAATCAACCCAATCTGATTCTTTCGCGGCTGCAAATCTCCCACCGACAATACATAAGGCCATTGCACGCCAAACTTCTCGCTCACCGTATTGAATGCGACCTTCGGCTGCACCGGCCGAAAGTGCGGCGACACCGCATTGTGAATGACTTCAATCTTGTCTTCTGGAATTCCGTAGGCTGCCTGAATCCGCTGCCGAGAGAAATGGCTCACAGTCAAGACCTTCGCCGCCCGCTTCACCGTATTGGAAACCGTGGTCTTCAGTTGCACCCGCCGCGCTGTAGTGAAGTATTCCGGATGCTCAATGTAGCTGACGTCATGCACACTCACTACAAATGGCGAAGGGCAATAGAGCGGAGCCGTGTACTGCACGTGCAGCAGATCTGGCTTGTCGGCAATCACCCGCTGCGTCAGGTCAAACCCCAGGCGCATAAAGGGATTCGCCGAAACACTGCGTTTCACAAACCGGTTCGGGACTTCGCTAGCGGCGTACTCTGAACACACGTATGCGTAGAACTGGGAATCGCAATCAAGCCGAGCGTAATTCGCTAGCAGATTGCGGATGTATACTTCGTTCCCCGTTAAATGCCGACCGATAGTATGCGCGTCAATGGCAAAGCGCATCGAAGTCCTTTCAGTATAAGTTATTGGATTGGAAGTGGTTGGCGCTAATAATGTTACAGCTGCAGTTCCCTGAGGATTTGACGTGCAGCACCCCAGGTGTAGCGCGCCTCATACAAATGGCGGGCAGCATGAGCCAGGCGGGAACTCTCAACTTCGTTGTCGATCAGATTCAAGATCGCTTGCCCGAACGAATCCGCACCATTGGCAATTGCGATCGCCCCATTCGCTTCTAATCCTTCCGCACCGATCGTCGTAGAAACCACAGCAGTCCCCGCCGCGAATGCCTCGAGAATCTTCAAACGGGTCCCCGACCCGGATCGCAGCGGCACGATTGCCACCCACGACTTTGCGATCTCCCGAACCGCATCCTCGACAGGCCCCACGTAATCCACGCCACATACTCCCTGCGGAGCATACTGGATCTCCTTGCCGACCAGCCGCAGCCTAAGCGAGGGGCGCTGGCGCAAGACCTCCGGCCACACTTCTGCAAAAAACCATTCCAGCGCCTGCTGGTTCGGCGTAAAGGCAAAATTCCCCGTAAAGACAATCGACTCGCTCTTCGGCTCAGCTGGCAAATCACAGAACGGAATCGTATTCGGCAATACGTGCTTGCATCCATGCGTCACCCGTTGCGCATCCGCCGCCGAGGTTGTCACCACAACATCAAACTCGGGCAACCACTTCGCCTCATACTTCAGCGCCTGCGATGCAAATCGTCGCAACAATGGCCTTTGCCACCAGGGCGAAGCCGCGGCTAGCGACTCGTAGTAGCTCGACTCCACATTGTGCAAGTCCATCACCAGCTTGCCGCCATGCCGCCGCAACAGCCGCGCATAGGGAGCCAACCAGAAATGCTCCACCCAAACCAGATCAAACCAGGCCCCCTCCAGTTGTTTCTCAAGGCTGGCCGCTTGCCCCCCAAACCGGTCGATCAGCGGAGGCACTCCCATCACCGTTCGTTTCAGGTTCCGGACAGCCCTCGGCAGGAAGGACTTCGCATGATGCGGGAGATCGATCGTCCCGCCGCCGCTTAGCACTCCCGCCGGATATCTCACAGCAGGATCCTCTTCACCTTCGAGCCGATAGTGAATCGCGGTCAGCTCAAACTCTTCCTTCAAGCCATCCACAATCGAGGCAGTCCGTAACGCACCACCCCCAACTACCGGGTACGGCGCCTCGGGCAAAATCAGCAGTGCCTTGCGCTTCACTCCACCACCCGGATGCGCTGATTGGTAGCAACGTCTTTGAGGGTCTTGCTCTTGCCACTCACAAAGCGAACCACCACCTCATCTACCTTCATCGCCTCACCCAACCCAAAGTGCACATCAGGCATCGACGAACTGGCATAACCCACCGCCTGCGTCGCCTGGTTCCATTGCCCCGCCACCTTTACCTCGGCCCCTAACGGTGCTTCCACAATCAACCAACGCTTCCCTCCCGCCCGGTCATTCATCCAGATCTCGGGCTTTTCTCCCAATCGGCTGGTCACCACATCGATCGCCCCATCCCGATTCAAGTCCCCAAACGCCGCCCCGCGATGTTGCGCTGCTTCGCCAAGTAACTCAGGCCGAAACACACCCTTCCCTTCATTCCACAAGATCATGTTGCGCTGCCTCGACTTGCGATTCGAAAACACTTCCGTGTTGTCATTCACATCACCATTGGCTGAGAACAAATCCTTTCGTCCATCGTTGTCGAAGTCGTACATCCCCGCGCTCCATCCGGAAAGTGCAAGAGTAGCCGCGCCCACCTTCGACCCATACGTCACATCCTCAAACAAGCCCTTCGCCAAGCCGCGATACAAAGGGAAAGTCTCATTGGCCAATGCGGTGATGAAAACGTCTGGCAACCCGTCATTGTCCACGTCGCGAAAATCCGTCCCCATACTGGACAGCGCCCGTCCATCGTCATTCAACCCAATGCCCGACTGCATCCCCCGCTCAACAAATGTCCCATCTCCGTTGTTACGAAACAGAAAATTCGGCACCGCGTCGTTCGTCACCAACACATCCAGCCGCCCATCGCGATCTGCATCCCCAAAGGCCAGGCCCATCCCTTTACCAAGATGCGCGGCAATGCCGGACTCGCGCGACACGTCCACAAACTTTCCCTTGCCATCGTGGCGGAACAGCGAATTGGCGGTCGGAGCATAGTGCTTCGGATGACAGTACGTGCGGTACCCCGCCTTCTCATCTCCACAGAACGGTTCTTCATCCCGGCGATACACAACGTAGTTCACAATGAACAAATCAAGGTCGCCGTCATGGTCGTAATCGAACCACCCCGCCGAGATCGACCATCCTGTGGAAGGAAACGGCACTGAGGCAAACTTCCCCCCACCCACATTCCGAAACAGCCAATTCTTCCCCACCCCGGTCACAAACAAATCGACGCGCCCGTCCCGGTCGTAATCCGCGGCCGCCACGCCCATCGTGTACCCATCCGTCACCAATCCCGACCCGGCCGTCACATCCTGCCAGCCTTTACCTTCCAGGTTCCGGTACAACCTTGAGGGTTGCGACGCATTGGTAAAGAACAGGTCCGCCCACCCATCCCCATCGTGGTCCAGCATCGCAATCCCGCCGGGCATGGTCTCAATCAGATGCTTCTCGGCCGTCGGCGCATGCGCCAGCGGTTGGTCGACCAAGGCTATCATCAATCCCAGCCAAATCCTCACACTCTCATCTTAGGACTGCTCGAATCCTTCAGCCACGCGAAACGCTTTGTAAAGTTCTGTAAAGCCGCCCCTCACAAAACCGTCCTGAATTGTGATAATTTCTAGCTGACGTGCTAGCTTCGCGTGCCAGTCGGCAGCCATGCCGACTGGCATTAAGTCCATGTAGATTAAATAACTTAAGGGGGTCTCAAGTATGCAGCGCAACTTGTGCCTGCTGATTCTTGCCGCAATGTCTGCGGTCGGCCTATATTCTCAAGAATTTCGCGCAACCATCGCCGGTCGAGTCGTCGACTCATCCGGCGCAGTCGTGCCAAACGTAACCGTCAAAGCCATCAACCTTTCCTCGAATGAAACCACCTCGGGCGTCAGCGACGCCAGTGGCGTCTACGTAATTCCCTTCCTGCGGCCTGGTCTTTACAATTTGACCGCTGCCGCCAGCGGATTCAAGACCTTCACTCGCACCAACATCACGCTCGTCGTCGGCCAGCAAGCCGGTATCGATGTGCCGCTCGAAGTCGGTACGGTGGGTGAAACCATCAGCGTCGAAGCCAATGCGGCCGTGCTCGAAACCCAAACCGCTTCGCGCTCGGGTGTCATCGACAACCAACGCGTCGTCGAACTTCCGCTGAACGCCCGCAACCCCTTCATGCTGGGTGCAACGCAGTCCGGCGTAACGTTCCGTGGCGCAGCCATCTGGCAACGTCCCTTCGACAACGGCGCCATCGCAGAATGGAGTGTCAACGGCGGTCAGCAATCCCGTAACGAGTTCCTCCTCGACGGCGCACCAAACAACGCTCAGTTGGGCGGCAACAACATCGCTCTGGTCCCCGTCGTAGATGCCGTACAGGAATTTTCGATTCAGACCAATTCTTACGACGCCCAGTACGGTCGCACCGGCGGCGGTGTCATTAACGTTGTGCTGAAGTCCGGCGGCGCCAAGCATCACGGCACCGTGTGGGAATTCATGCGCGTCGCCAATTTCAACGCCAACAGCTTCCAGAACAACGCTATCGGTGCCCGTCGTCCCGGTGGCCGCATGGATCAGTATGGCGTTCAACTCGATGGCCCGATCTACATTCCGAAACTCTTGAAAAAGGAAAGCGCAGTCAAGCTGTTCTACATGGGCACCTACGAAGGCTACTCCGAAGGCACCCCCAATCCGCTGCGCAACAGCTTTGCTCAGCCCGAAATGCGCACCGGCGATTTCAGCCGGTTGACTCAGCCCAACGGCCAGCCAATTCAGATTTACGACCCCTTAACCACGAACTTCGCCGCGAACGGGGATCCGATCCGTGCGCAGTTCCCGAACAATCAAATTCCGGCCAGCCGCATCAACCCGGTGGCCCGCAACGTTATGCGCTTCATGCCGGCACCGAACGCAACCACGCCCGGCCAGCGCTACTCAACGACAAACTTCCTGATTCCTGGCTATGTCAACCAGGATGACTTCTACAACCTCAATCTCAAGTTCGACTGGAACTTCGGCGACAAACACCGCACCTTCTTGCGTCATGCTTCCAATGACCGCACAGAAGAGCGCTGCGCCAACGGCATCTGCTCGGGTCCCGGTATGGACGGCCAGCAGCCCTTCCAGCGCATCAACGATGCCTACACGCTCGACTGGGTTTCCACCATCAACCCCTCAACCGTTCTCAATGTGCGCGCCAGCTACAATCGCTTCATCGAGAAGGGCTTTGGCCGTGACAACACGGGTTTCGACCTGACCAGCCTTGGCCTGCCCTCGTCCCTGGTTAGCCAGTTGCCCGGCGGTGCCTACTTTGGCCGCTGGAACTTTAACGGTTATTCGCCCCTCGGCCGCGGCCAGGGCATCAACATCACCAACAACTACGGCATTGCCGGCAACCTGACGAAGATCGTAGGCAAGCACACGATGAAGATGGGCGCCGATAGCCGCCGCATCCACTTCATCCAACAGAACACCGGCAACGTCCTTGAATTCACGTTCACCGACGCCTGGACGCGCCGCCTTTGGAATCAGGCGGAAGCCAATGCCGGCGATAGCTTCGCCAGCTTCCTGCTTGGCTTACCGGGTGGCGGTGGCACCAACCGCAGCTTCTACCCCTTGTTCCCCTTCTACCAGAACTGGTATCACGCGTTCTTCTTCCAGGACGATTACCGTGTCAGCCGCAAGCTCACCCTCAACCTTGGCTTGCGCTACGACATCAACATGCCTGCTTCAGAAAAGTACAATCGCCTCAATCGCAGCTTTGACGAAACGGTTCAGGCTCCCTATCGCAGCCAGTTGCCCCAGAGCGCTTTGATCACTCCTTCCCTCCAGAACCTGGTCGGCGGGCTGAACTTTGCCGGTGCCGGCGGTCGTCCGGCAAACTCGGGCAACACCTGGCGCAACACCTGGCAGCTCCGCGCCGGTTTCGCTTATTCGATGAATGATCGGATGGTCATCCGTGGCGGCTATGGCCGTTACTACATGAACCCCTCCAACAACAACCTGCGCTCCATCGGCTTCGAAACCGAAACGCCTCTCGTCGATTCTCTCGACGCTGGCCGTACGCCGATCGCGAACCTCCTCAGCAACCCGTACCCAACGGGCATTGCGGTTCCTTCCGGCGCGAACCTGGGCGCGTCCACCTTCGTGGGTCGCGATTTCAATTTCTGGACTCCCGGCTTCGCCCTTCCCTCCATCGACCAATACAGCTTCGGCATCCAGTATCAGGTCAACCCGCGTTCCGTGTTGGACGTCAGCTACATCGGCAGCCGTACCAACAATCACGAAAGCGAACGTCCGCGCAATCTGCCATCTGCCGCGTTCATGAAACAGTGCGACGCCCTCCAGGGTGGCGTGCCGAACTTCTGCAACGAGCAGGTCGTCAATCCGTTCCGTGGCCTTCCCGCCTTTGCAAACACGGCGTTCTTTGCGCCCACCTCCATCACGCGCTTCCAGGCTAACCGTCCGTTCCCTCAGTACAGCGGCAACCTGATGCAGCAGGGCTTGAACAGCGGCAAGATCAACTACCACAGCCTCCAGGTGAACTACAACGTTCGCATGGGCGGCCTGGTTTTGATCACCAACTACACTTGGAGCCGCATGCTTGAGCGCGGCGGCAATTATGGAAACAACGCGTTCCAGGATCCCTTCAACAACATTGCTCAACGCAGCTTGTACTTTAACGATCGCCCGCACGTGTTCAAGCTGACGGGCATCTACGATCTGCCCTTCGGCAAAGGCAAGCAGTTCCTCGGCGGCGTCAGCAACCTTGCTGACAAGTTCGTCGGCGGCTGGAAGGTGACCAGCTTCTTCCAGTGGGCCAGCGGCGAACCGGCTGACTTCCCCGGCAACGTCCTGCCCCTGCGCGACAGCCGCGTGAAGGATATCAACTGGAATCAGCATCAGGTCCGTGGCTTCGGCAACTGCGTCGTTCGTCAGAACGATAACGGCAGCCTCTCCGCCATGCCCTACTCAGTCGCTTCCGGTTGCGGCAACGATCTCAGCCGTTACGACTGGCTCTGGGTTGCCAACTTCTCGCCGGGTCAGGGCGTCCCCGGACGTCAGACTCCGATCCGTATGGGCCAGTTGCGCAAGCACCGCGTACCCACTCTTGACGCGTCCATCCTCAAGACGGTTCGTTTCAAGGAATCGCTCCGCGCCGAGTTTGGCGTCGAAGCCTTCAATGCGATCAACAAGTATTACTTTGGTCGCAACGATACCTTCAACACCAACCCGAACGACCCCAACTTCGGAACCCTGTTCCCGAGCTTGACGTCGAATCAAAACTTCAACCCGCGTGTAATCCAGTTGCGCTTCAAGTTCTACTGGTAAACCACCCGCGACAACCTAAGACGAAAAGAGCGTCAGTCCCATGCGGACTGACGCTCTTTTTCTTGATCAACGCCGGCGCCCGTTTTCACAACATTCGAAGCTGCCCCGCCTGGTGCCCCACAGGAAATCTTCCTGCCCTGAGCACTAGCAGTGAAAGGGTGGTTGCTGAGCCGGAGAAAACGACCCCTGGTGCTTCCAGACTTACTTCTTCGCGCCGCTGTCATTCCGACGACCCTGCGTCTGGCCCGAGACACACCGGCAACATACGATTGCACTTTCTACCGACCAAGCCGCACTCTGCATTCGCTGCGATGCCTAGCGAGCCCGAATCGCCGCGAGGTGTCCACTCGCTTCCCCAAAGGCGCGCACAAGAAACGTCGCCCCCAACTTCGGCAGACACATCAAGAACGGCTGCCAGTATTCGCGCCGGTGCCGCGCTTTTTCAAACGACCGCGCCAGCAATAGCAGCGCCAACGCCGGGGCTCCCACCACAACCAACAGACGGCGCAACAAGCCGTCTGCTCGCGATTTTGCATACGCTCGACCGTACTCAAAAGAAATTGGCCAGAAATCTACGATACGTGTCTCGTGGATGTGGCCGATCCTCCAGCCAGGCGCATGCTCCACTCGTCTCCCCTGCCCCTTCAACTTGCCCACCAAGTCGGTTTCAAATCCGAACTCGCCCTCCGCAAATCCCGCCAGTTCATCCAGCAACTCCCTGCGGATAGCCCAATTCGCCCCTGCGACGTCATTCAGATCGGGATGGGGCGTCCCTGGCAGCCACTTCGAATACTCGGCGAAGTAATGCGCCCAGCTTCCCGTGGTAATCGGGTTCCCATTCGCTACAGCCCCGCCCAGGACCTCCACCTCGGGCTTGAACCCCACCATCAGGGCCTCAAGATAGTCTGCTGGAAATCGGATGTGGTCATCGCAAAATGCAATCAAGCCACCCCCTGTCGTAGCTAAAGCCGCATTCCGCCCCGTAGGCACAGTCCACGCCCGCTCGCCCCAAACCAATCGCACCCAGGGGTAACCGCTCTCATACTTCTTCCTCCGGCTCTCATCACCGGAGTCCGCCACAATCACTTCATGCGAAACAGAACTATTGCGTGGAAACGAATCCAACGTTTCCCAAATTGAGTCCCGCCCGCGATTCGGCGTTGCGACAACGATAACGCTCACTTTCAGTTCACTTGATCTCAAGCCAGTAGGCTAACAAACCAGCCGCGGCGACAATTTACATCAGTGTTTCTGCGCTGCCAGATGCTGCCGCAGCAGATCCTTCCCGTAATCGTTCCCATTCGGCGTCCGCACCACGATGTGAATATGATCATGATCCGGCAACCGCGGATTCTTCGAGAACTGCGCCAACCCCGCTGGGCGCTGATGGTCGAATTCGATCATCACCACGGGGCTATGTATGCGGTAGTAATATACGCTGTCCTTCTCACTGCCGCCAATCCACGCGAAGTAAGTCTTGTCCAGATACTGCTCCACTTCTTTCATCTTTACCTTCGCGTGCCCCGCATCCATGTTGTCGATAAACATCCCAATCAGTTTCACCATCTGCGTCTTTTGCGCTGCCGTCATGGCGCCCACCGCCAACCCTTCATAAGGCACCACCGCGTTGTCCTGAAACGCCTCGCCCTTGTTGTTGTTCCCCGGCTTGTTTGTATCGAGCACCGCCTTCTTGCGCTGCTCCCCGTCGAGCGACAGCAACATCTCGAGCCCTGCCGCTTGCTCCCCTTGCAGAATCGTCAGCCCCTTATACTTCCCCATCGGCGCAATCACTGGCTCAGAGCCCACAAACATCGGCGTCATCACCACCTGATCCCCCAAGACGAAGTAGTTGATGATCAAGTGATGCCCGTCCATCTGGAACCCCCATGGCTTGGTCGCGGACGGCTCTCCCATAATCGTGATCCAGTAAGCCCACTCACCATACCGTGGCAAATTGCTCGTCATCTCTCCCAGCGTCTCGTTCAGCTTCATGATGTCGCGCGACAGCTGTAGTCCCTTTGCGCTCAATGCAGCCTTGAAAATTCCAAACGCCGCCTCTCGCTGCGCCTCCGTCATCTCCGCAAACCCCATCCCCTGCCTCACGTAGAAATCCTGATTCATCCACTTGCGCCACTCGATATCGTCTACAGGGAACTGCGTCTTCTTGCGCTGCTCTGCGGACAGCACCTTCAGGAACGATTCGGCCGCCTTCCTCACAGGCGCAGTCGACACGCCAGTCGATTGAATCCGGAACAGCCCCGGCTCAACCGTGCCGCTCGCAGTCACACCGCGATAGGGCGAGTTCAGGTCTGATTTTTTCTCCGCCGCCAGTGATCGCTCCAGCTTCTCTGCCGCCCAGTCCCTCTGTTGGGTGTAGGCCACATAGATCAAAGAACCAGCAATAGACAGCAGTATCAGTCGTCGCATCTAGCGTCCGAATATATCACCCCGGAAATGGCTTCGCATCCAAGCCCGGCACGATCTTCAGCGCCGTCTTGAAGTACAGCTTCTTAAGCGTCGCGTCCGGCAACCCCAACCCATACATCTTCCAGAACGCGTGCCGCCGCCGGTAATATTCAAAGTACTCATCGCTCGACTCAAGCACCCTGAAGTACGTGTAATACTCCGACGGCGCCCAGACATCCTTGCCAAACAGAACGCGATCGGCGTACTTCTGCAGCCACTGACTTGCGAATCGGGGCTGCCTGCCCAACTCGGCAATTACAGCGGCGACATCGGTATACAGATTGTCCATATCGTCCATCTGCTTGCCGAGCGATGCCAGATCATTGCCGTACCAACGCAAATGTGCCGAGATGAAGTTCGTCTTCTTGTGCGCCTTGAACAACCGCTCGCTCTCGGCCATCAACTCTTCCCAGCTCCCATCCTTTTCCGCGCTCCGACGCCGCGAAGGAAATTCCTTCAACTCAAGCCACCGCTCGTTGTTCTTGTCCCACGGGTCCCAGAATGGCTTCGGGTCCGCCGTATGAATCAACACGGGTGCCTTGTACTGAGCGCACACCTCAAACACATCGAACCACCGCTTGTCGTCCGCCGGGATCCGCTTCCCCGCCTTGTCTCGCGTCGTCATGCCGAAATTCTTGAATAGTTTCAGCCCCTGCGCCCCATCCTTAAACGATTGCTCCAGCGTGGTTGCAACGCGCTTAGCGTAATCTGGCGCATCCAGATTCTCGAAGTCGAGATTGGCGAACACGATAAAGCGCTTCGGATAGTTCCCCTTCATGTTCTTCACGATCGCGCGCCCGCGCTCGCCGTAGTTCCCATTCAGGTTCACCATCATCGTCATGTTCAAGGCATCCATGTCGCGCACCAGCTTGTCGAGCTGATCCTTGGGCATCATGCCGTTCTGGTGATTGTGGATATCGATGTGGGGAAACTTGGAACGGACAATCTCCTTGCCCGGCACCTTCAAGGTCGACTTGGGGTTGTATTCTTCAAACGTGAGTTGTCCAGCCAGCGCAAGAAAATGGCGTCGTTCCATTCCGTCTATTCTTCCACGGCTGGCCGTGAAATGTAGTGCATGCTTGCGTCATGCAGTTTGCCGTCTGGCGTCAACCCATAGTGCGGCATCACCCCAAACCGGGTAAACAACAGGCTTCGCACCAAAGCCTCAGATCCGCCCCCGGTCATGGTCGTGATCGTATACATGGCCACGCCCAGCGCGGGCATCCGTTCCAGGGCATCCACGAGTAGAGCCCGCGCCACGCCTCTGCGTTGCTCACTGGAGTGAACCATCAGCTTTTGCAAGTCAGCGCGATGGCTTACCGATTCAGCCTTTTCATACGCGATCTGGAACGCCCCAATCACCTTGCCGTGTTCGATCGCCGCCAGCAGTTCGCGCTCTCCCGCCTCAAGATCCCGCGCCACGCCACTCCAATACCGGTCCAGCTTGTCTTCCGTCATCGGCAGCATGAATCCCACAGTGCCCCCAACTTCAACAGCGTCTTTGAGCAACCACTCAAATTCCTGTTTGCGCTCCAGCACCTCAGCCGCCGCCAGTCTGCGAATCTCAAACACCGGCTTCCGCCTCCAGTTTCGGCATCACCAGATTCGTATCCTTCAACAGTTCATACACCGCGTCGTGCGATCCCAGTGCCAGCTTGCCGCGATCTTTCACCGTCAAACCTTCGGTCGGAATTGGATCCCCAATCCGAATCAGCACCTTGCCGGGCGACACAGTGCCTGAACCCATCGGCAGCACCTGCTCGGAGCCCGCGATCGAGACGGGCACCACGGGCACGCCTGAATTGATCGCGATATAGAAAGCACCTTCTTTGAAAGGCTGCAGCTTCGCTTCCGGCGACCGGCCGCCTTCCGGGAAGATCAGCACGCTGATGCCGCGCTCACGAATCATCTTGCCCGCCTCGGACATGGCCTTGATCGCCTCCCGCGGATTATCGCGCGGCACAGCGATATGGCCCGCTCGGCTCAAGTGATACCCAAGAAAGGGGATGCTGAACAAACCCTTCTTGGCCATGAACCGAAACTGCACGGGAATCGCCGCCAGGATGCAAGGCGTATCCATGTAGCTCAGATGGTTCGCCACAAACACGTAGCTCCCATTGGGGTCGATCTTCTCGAGCCCTTCCACCTTCATGTCCACAAACGAAACTCGCAACAGCATCCGCGCCCACGCGCGAGCAATCGCAACCTGTTTCCGCCCCGTCGTTTCAAACAGCGAAACAACGAGATTCACCGAACCATAAAGGACGGTGCAAATGATGATGAGTGGGTCGATGATGAACAACGCCCGCAGTTGAGCCAGCATGTACTCTTTCTATTGTAGAAGCGGGCGCGCCTCGCCCACCACAAATAGCGATCCAGTAATGAAGATCACCGCGTTTTGCGGCGCATCCCGCAAAACATCAAGAGCCTCAGGCACGCTGTGCGTCGACACCACATCGTCACGGCCGGCAAGTTCCGCCAAAGCCTCGGGCTCAAGCGCACGCTGCTGCGCCACGGCTGTCACAATCAGCCGGCTCGCCGTGGGAAACAGTTCCTCCGTGATCTCGCGCACATCCTTATCTCGCATCACTCCAAACACCATCCACACCTCGCGCCCACTGAAGTGCCGGTGGATGAATTCCCGCAGCCGCCTGGCCGCCGCAATGTTGTGGGCCCCGTCCAGGTACGTCAACGGCTCACGGCGAATGATTTCGAGCCTTCCCGGCCAGCTTGCCTTCTCAATCCCAGCCTCAATGTGAGCAACATCCAAACCGATCTTGTGCAATGCGACGGCCGCCGTTAGGCTGTTCCCCACCTGATGCGCACCAGCCAAAGGACAACGAATTTCCATTGACGTTTCGCCCTTGCTCGCCCGACACGAACACCCATCCGGCCGCAATTCGAGCCCCGTCAAATTCCAGCTCGCCACATCCTCCAAATCATCGGCCGCAAACACATGCCGCACCTCGGCATGCTGAAACCCCAAAACTACCGGCCGGCCCGGCTTGATGATCCCCGCCTTTTCCCTCGCAATTTTTTCCAGCGTATCGCCCAGATACTGCTGATGATCCATATCAACGGGCGTAATCACACTCAACATCGGGTCGACAACATTCGTTGCATCGAGTCGTCCCCCAAGGCCGACTTCAAGCACTACGCGGTCTACCTTCGCTTCACAAAACAGCACAAAGGCCATCGCCGTCACGGTCTCAAAGTAAGTCGGGTGACAATCCAGCCCTTCTGAGGCTTCATGCACAATTCCAAACGCCCGGGCAAACTCCTGTTCGCTCACAGGCTCCCCATCAATGCGAATTCGCTCCGTCGGGCTTGTGAGATGTGGGCTTGTATAGAACCCGGTCCGGTACCCCGCATGGCGCAACGTCGAATCGATCATGGCGCACACGCTCCCCTTACCATTGGTTCCAGCTACGTGAATCACGGGGCAATGTCGCTCGGGGTGTCCGAGCCGTTCCAGTACAGTCTCGATTCGATCGAGCCCCAGCTTGATCGATTTCACTTCGTTGCCGAGTGAATAAAGATACTGAACCGATGCCGGGAAATCCATCTACGGCAGTGCTGGTTTGGCGGCGCAGCCCGTGGAGGTCGGAACACGCCCCCCCTTGTTGAGCTCCTGGTAGCCAATCTCAGTGTTGTAATAAATCCGCGACACCATGCTCTTCACCTGCCGGAAGAATCGGGTCCCAGAGTCCACACCAAACTCAGTATCGCGATCGAGCGTCTCGAGCACCTTCACTTGTTGAGCGGCAGTCAAGTTGAGAAATGGCTTCTCAAACTTTCCGTTCGTGTACCCATCAAGCCACCCCAGCCCATCGAGAAAATTCACGCGCTCTACTGGCGAACCGTCAGTCAGAAACAGATCGATGTAGCGATGCGCCATCGCCTCTTTCGCCCCTGGCGTATCTGTCGCCGGGATGATCAGATCAGCCAGTGTTTCGACAGTCGCCAATTGATGGTCATCGAGAGTCTTCGCGGTCCAGGTCTCTGCCGCCGGCAAGCCAGCCACGGCGAGAGATACCAATCCTGCACCAGCTTTCAGTGCTTCGCGGCGGGGAAGTTCGAATTCACTCATCTTCGTTCCACTCTATAACAACCCCCACGTCTTCAGCAGCCACGCATACTCAAACGCGATTTCATGCAGCCGGTCATAGCGCCCCGACGCCCCGAAATGCCCCGCGCCCATGTTCACCTTCAGCAGGATTTCGCTTGAGTGCAGGTTCACTTCCCTCAGTCGGGCCACCCACTTCGCTGGCTCCCAATACGATACCCGCGGGTCATTCAGCCCGGCCGTCACCAGCATCGACGGATACGCCGCTGGCTTTGTGTTGTCGTAAGGAGAGTATTCGCGAATCGCATGAAAATACTGCGCGTCGGCCGGATTGCCCCACTCCTCGTATTCGCCCACCGTCAGCGGCAGTGAAGCATCCAGCATCGTGTTCACCACATCCACAAACGGTACATGGGCCAGCACACCCCCAAACAAGTCAGGCCGCATCGTCACCGCTGCGCCCACGAGCAATCCTCCCGCCGAACCGCCTTCGATGATCAATTGCTCCTTGGTCGTTCGGCCTCGATCCAGCAGGCTCTGAGCTGCAGCAATGAAATCAAGAAATGAGTTCCGCTTCTGCAACATTCGCCCCGCGTCATGCCACGGCTGACCCATCTCAGCGCCGCCGCGCACTTGTGCAATCGCGTAGATCACACCGCGGTCGAGCAAACTGAAGCGTGCGGTCGAAAACGAAGCATCCATATTCACGCCATAGGCCCCGTAACCATAAAGCAGCAGCGGCTGCGGCTTCGATAAATCGAGATCCTTACGATGAACCAGAATCAGTGGAATCTCTGCGCCGTCATGGCTGCGAGCCATAGTTCGTTCGATCGCATAGCGGGTTGGATCGAAATCGCCAGGGATCGCCGTGCGCTTCTTCAGCTCATGCGTTTGCGTTTCGAAATCGAAATCAAAGACACTTGGCGGGGTCACTGGCGATTGATAGCTGTAGCGCAGCGTCGTCGCGCCAAACTCAAGATTGCCTGTCAAATCAGCCGCATAAGCCTGTTCGCTGAAGTGAATCGTGCGCCACTCATTCTCGCCTTTCTTCAGATATCGAAACCGTTGCAGACCCTCATATCGCTCCGTTGCGATCAAGTAGTTTTCGAACGCCGTCACGCCCTCCAGGTACACGTCTGGCCGATGTGGAAGAATCTCTTCCCAGGCTTCCTCGCTCCAGTTCGTCACCGGCGTCCGCACCAGCCTGAAATTCCGTCCGCGGTCGTTGATCCTCAAGTAAAACCAGTCGCCCTGATGCGTCAACGCATACTCGATATCCTGCTGCCGGGGCCGAAACACGCGAAATCCAGCCTCCGGGTCTGCAGCGGACGTAATCGAGATCTCAGTGGTTGTCGAAGATTCCGCTTCCATCAAAATGAACTGATCGCTCCGCGTCAGATACGCGTCGAGCCGGAAGCGCTCGTCGGTCTCCTCAAAAACAAGCTGGTCCTGCGACGCAGCCTCACCGAGCCGATGGCGCAGGATGCGGTAAGGACGCCGCGCCGCATCGAGCACGCTATAGAAAAACGTTCGATTGTCCGCCGCCCATGTGAGCGTGTCGTATGTCGTTTCGATCTCGTCAGAAAGCAGGGCCCCACTGTTTAGATCCTTAACGCGGATCGTGTAATCCTCATCCCCGGCAATGTCCGTTGAGTAGGCCAGCAGGTGATGATTCGGGCTCGTCTCCAGAACGCCAATTTGAAAGTACTCGTGCCCCGCCGCCAGTTCGTTTGAATCGAGGTAAACCTCTTCCTCCGCTTCGAGGCTGAGGTGCTTCCGGCAATAAATCGGATACTGCTTGCCTTCCTCAGTCCGCGAGTAATAGAAGTAAGGCCCTTCCTTCACAGGCACGCTCAAGTCGGTCTGCTGGATGCGCCCCAGTATCTCGTCATAAAGGGTTTTGCGCAAAGCAGCTGTCGATTCCATCGCCGCTTCGGTATGCGCATTCTCCGCCTCAAGATGCGCAATCAACTCTGGACTTTCCTTATCCCGCAGCCAGGCATAGTCGTCGGTCCATGTGATGTCGTGCAGGGAATACTCACGCGGCCCCTTGCGGACCGTGACAGAATGCATACTCTTGAGGTTAGCTAAGCTGATTTCATGCTTCGGACTTTTGTTCTGCTGCTGGCCGCGATCCCGCTTGTCGGTCAGCCCCTTGCGATTGATTCCAGTCGGCTTCGTGCCCACATCCGTTTTCTGTCGAGCGACCTGCTCGAAGGCCGCGCCCCCGGCACCCGCGGTGGAGACCTCACCGAACAATATCTCTCCTCTGCCTTCGAAGCTGCCGGTACCAAAGTCCAACTTCAGAAAGTTCCTTTGCTCGGCGTTCGGACAGACCCCGGCTCCAGTGTCATCATCAGCGGCACAGAGCTTGTCTGGAATACCGATTTCGTTGCCAGTTCTCGATCCCAGAAGGCGCTCAGCCTGATCCAGGCAGACCTTCTCTTCGTCGGCTATGGCAACAACTACGGCAATGTTGACCCGAAGGGCAAAATCGTAGTGATGATCAACGGCCAGGGCGGCACCACCGCCAAGCGCGAACTCGCAACCCGCCTCGGCGCCGTTGGCACGCTGCTGCTTTCAAAGACTTCTCTTCCCCGTTCCGCAGCCGAGTCAATCCAACTCAAGCGTGATCCCGCTTCGTCTTCCCTCGATTTCACGGGAGCGATCACCGAAGCAGCCGCATTGCGCCTCGGTTGGCCCGTTGCCGACCTCCTGGCCAAAGCCACTGCAACCGACTTCACGCCCGTACCGATCGCGGGCACGCTGCAAATGATTCTGCAAAGCACGATCCGCAATTTCTCCGCGCACAACGTTGTCGCAACCATCCCCGGCTCTGACCCCGCTACTTCAAGCGAGCACATCCTCTACTCGGCCCATTGGGATCACCTCGGTCTTGCGGCAAACGGCGAAGACCGCATCTTCAATGGCGCAGTAGACAACGCCACCGGCTGCGCAGCACTCATTGAGATCGCTCGCGCCTGGGCGGCTCTCGAACCTCGGCCCAAGCGTGGAGCTGTTTTTGTTGCCACCACCGGCGAAGAAAGCGGTTTGCTCGGTGCCACCTACTACGCCGCCAATCCTCTCCAGCCTCTCAACCAGATCCGCATCGGCCTCAACCTCGACGGCCTCGCACCCGGCCCCAAACCGTCTGGCTTCTTCGCCCTTGGCACCGAAAATAAAAATGCCCAGCCGCTTCTCGAAGAAGCAGCCAGGCGTCTCGGGATCCCGCTTCGGCCAGATCCAAAGCCTGAGCTTGGATACATAACCCGCGCCGATCACTTCCCATTGATGAATGCCGGGGTGCCAGCTTATTCTTTGATGCCTCTCGATGAGTCTGGTCAGTTTGCCTCGGCTTATATGAATTCCCGCTACCACAGGGTCAACGATGAGTACTCTCCCACCTGGGACATGACCTCAAACGAAGCCATGTCCCGGCTGGCGCTCACCATCGGCCTCAATGCCGCATCGCGTCCTTAGGCGCTCTTGAGCTCCCGTCGACGCCAGGGGTACAGCCGCCCCACCTTGTCGTTCGCGCGCGGCATCTCAACCACATTGGTCTTTGCCACCACCGTCTTGTCTTCAACAACCGTCTTCTCCTCGCCCCCCACCTTGCCCAGGTTCGGCCGCGGCCGCAACACAGCAACCTTGCTCAGCTTGATCCCCGAGAAGTATTCGTCCAGCGGGAACAACGCATAGGGCCGCAACTCCCGGAACACCCGCCCCAGCTTCTCCTGCACCGAGTACACACGGTGAAAAAACGTCCCTTTGTCGATTCCCAGCTTTTCAATACAGAACTTCCAGTCCGCGCCCTGCAGAAAGTGCCACTTGAATACTTCGTGCTCATCGTGATTCAGTGTGCGGCGGCAAACCAGCTCAAAATCAGCAATGTATTCCTCGTTGCGGCGGCCCCAAAGCCGATGGCCGGTGGGTCCTTCTGCATGATCAAGCGTCAGATTGCTCGTCACGCCCGCCTTTTCAACGCAGTGCCAGTAGCGCACGAAACAAGCGCGAAATATGGCGCGAAACACGCAGCCACACACCTTGGTTTCTCCCTTAACAGGGGTTTTGCGAAGTCCCAGCCCTCTGCAAAATACGCGGTTAAGTATTAAGAGTTCTGCAAAAAGGAAATGGGTCATGCTAAACCTTTCACAAATCCGTTAGCGGCGGAGAAAGAGGAAAGGCAGATGACCCGAAAGCAGAATAGCGCAAAAGCGGACTGGAAGGCAGTGATGGGCCAGGACG
>Ga0194133_10003020_pt1 | contig 24702 bp, 21 predicted proteins | sample TA2KigOf40mmetaG_FD_155448 | JGI IMG/M metagenome (GOLD analysis project Ga0194133, IMG submission 155448) | Freshwater microbial communities from Lake Tanganyika, Tanzania - TA2015055 Kigoma Offshore 40m | ecosystem: Environmental > Aquatic > Freshwater > Lake | place: Tanzania: Lake... | reverse complement strand
GCGTGCGAGGGTCATTGATGGCGATCACGAAAGCGGCATGTCGATGACTGCTCGCCGTGTCGATCGTGCCAAGAATCGGCCATCCCTCAGGCGTGGAACCAGTGGCGTGATCGTCGAGAAAGCCAAGGAATGAAGCGCGGGGGGCTCCCAGAAGATGCGCATAGGCAGTCTCGCGCGCGTGACCTCCAGCACCCACAATGATCAGGGGAGTGGTCATTGCTCCACCGATTCTACGGCGCCGTCTTTGGTGAACACGGGCCTTGAAACGGCGGCATGGTGGCGTGGCCCGCGGCGGACACGTCCTTGCGGGCCAGCACCTGCCAAGCGGTGAGCCACAGGATCTTCAAGTCAAGCCAGAAGGATCGGTTGTCCACGTACCACACATCGAGTCTGAACTTCGCCTCCCAACTGATGGCGTTGCGGCCGTTGACTTGAGCCCATCCCGTGATGCCGGGCTTGACCTCGTGGCGCCGCATCTGCTCGGCAGTGTAAAGCGGCAGGTACTCCGGCAACAGAGGGCGCGGTCCGACGAGTGACATGTCTCCCTTGAGCACATTCCAGAATGTCGGCAACTCGTCAAGGCTGGTGGAGCGCAGGAAGCGGCCGAGCCGGGTGTGGCGATTCGCGTCCGAGGACAACGCAGCTTCGCCCGGGCGGGGTTGCCGCATGGTGCGGAACTTTCGAAGGATAAAAATGTCGCCACGCAATCCCGGTCGCGCCTGGGAAAAAAGAATCGGCGACCCGAGCCGCCACCCGACCAGGATCGCGACCAGCGCGATCAATGGAAGCAGGACGATCAGCGTGCACAGCGAAGCCAGGATGTCAAGGATCCGCTTCATCGGGATGAGCGTATCGCCTCGTCCAATACCGCCGAGAGACGCCTGGCCAGTGAACCGAAGGAGTGATTGGCTTCGACATAGGAGCGCCCCGACCTTCCCATCCGTGAGCGCTCCTCGATGGGTGTCGCAGCCATCGTCATGATCGCCCTCGAGAGGGCTTCAGGATCGTTGGGGGCAACGGTGATTCCCGCGCTCGCGTCCGCGACCGGATTGTTGCCTGATGTGCAGCAAAAAATGATCGGTCGCGATGCCGCAAGAAAATCGAAGAGCTTGTTGGAACTGATGCCATAGCGAAAGACCGGCACATCCATGAGATTGAAGATGAAGGCATCCGCGGTCGCGGCAATGTCCGGAATGGCACTCTTGGGCACCGGCGGTTCAAAAACCACATTCTGCAATCCCAATTCACGGGCCGTCGCCACAAGCGAGGCTTTCATCGGACCGTCGCCGATCATGCGCAATCGAATATGCCGGCTTCCGTCCTTGTCCGACACAAATTTCATGGCGCGCACAATGTTGTCGAGACCGTTGGCCTGCCCGTGCGCGCCGAAGTACATGAGATCGAAAGTTTCACGAGGCGTTGCATCCGGAGGAGGAGATCCCGGCTCCACGCCATTGGGCACATAGACAATGCGCTCCATGGGAATTCCGAGCGGAACGATGTAATCGGCGGCGAGAGGAAGGAGCACGACGATCCGATCCGCTCTTCGGTACAACCATCGCTCCATCCACCGCATGAGGCGGACCGAAAAGCTGTTCGGGGAGAGCCTGCCCATGTCGACGAGGGTCTGGGGCCAGAGATCCCGGACCTCAAAAATGAAGGGCACGCGGAATCGCCTCGCGAGCAGTCGCCCCGCAACGGCCGCAAACGGATGAACGCTCGAGCCGATGACCACATCCGGACGCGGAAGGCCGTGCGTGGTCGAAGGCAGCAGCGCTCGCCAGCAGTACACAAGCATGTTTATCAGCCTTCCGCCGCCATTTCCCTTGTATTCCGGCGTGCGCACCCGCAGAAACGAAACGCCATCGAAAGTGTCGATGCGTGTGGTCTCGCCCGGAGCGAGCCGCTGCTGGCTCGTGTGGAGTCCGGTGCTCGCCGCGATGATGAACGTCCGCCAGCCGCTCGAAAGCAGATGGCGGCCAAGACTGTAATGGCGCGTCCCGCCGGGATGGCTTGGTTCCTGCGCGTAGTGATTGAGCATCCAGACGGTCTTCATGAAACTGAAAGCGATACTAGGACATCGGCGATCCGCCGCGCCGCGTGTCCATCGCCGTACGGTTGGATGGGCGAGCCCTGCGCTTTCATGGCCTTGGCAAGTCCCAGGCGGATGTGTTGCGCGGAAATCGGGGGCGCCAGAAAATTCCATCCCGCCTCCACCAACTCCGTCCACTCGGTTTCCTCGCGCAGCGTGACGCAGGGAGTCTGGTGAAAGAAGGCCTCCTTCTGCACGCCGCCGGAGTCGGTCGCGACCAGGCGCGCGTACCGCTCCAGCACGATCATGTCGAAGTAGCCGACCGGCGCGATGGCGCGGACATTGCGAGGCAGGTCGATTCCAAATTCTCCCAAGCGGGCCCTGGTGCGAGGATGCATCGGCATCACGACGGGAAATTCGAAATCGGCGAAAGCCTCGAGAATGATCTTCATGCGCGACGCCGCGTCGGCATTTTCCGCGCGGTGGATCGTGGCCAGCACGAACTTCTTCGATGCAAGGCCCAGGGTCTCAAGCACCCGACTTGTCTTCGCCGCCTTCGGTTCGTAGCACCTGGCCGCGTCGAACATGACATCGCCGACCTGATGAATTTTCGAATCGACGATGCCTTCGTTTCGCAGACTCGTGACGGCGGTGTGCGTCGGCGCAAAAAGCAGTGTCGACGCGTGGTCGGTCAGGACGCGGTTGATCTCCTCCGGCATTCTTCGGTTGAAACTGCGAAGGCCGGCCTCGACATGAGCGACGGGAATGTGCAGCTTGACCGCCGCGAGCGCCCCGGCCAGGGTCGAGTCGGTGTCTCCGTAGACGAGCAGGCAGTCGGGTTGTTCCTTCAGCAACACCGCCTCGACCGCCTCGATCATCCGTCCCGTGTTGCTGCCGTGCGTTCCCCCACCGATCCCGAGATGGTGCGTGGGTTCCGGAATGTCCAGTTCCCTGAAGAAGACATCGGACATGTTGGCGTCGAAGTGCTGACCGGTGTGGATGATCCGTTCGCGGATTCCGCGCCCGCCATCGCGAAAGGCGCGAGAAACGACGGCCGCTTTAATAAATTGAGGTCGAGCCCCGACGACCGTGACAACATTCATCGGCACACTATATGGGATGCCCCGTTCGCAACAGCGTTATTGCGGGTAGATCCCGAGCGAGCGGGCGGTGTTCATCGCCTTGCGCACGAATCGCTCTTGATACGCGGTGTTTTTATAGTCGCGATGGCTTTTGATTTCGGCGTTCATGATGTGCTCGAAATCAGAAGGGTCCAGCAGCAGTTTCCTGCACACATACTGCTGGTCCTGCGCCTGCAGATCCGCGGGATACGAGGGCTCCGCAACGCGCTTCAAAGCGTCGTCGCGGGAAAGTTGACCGGAGTTGATCAAGTCCGACAAATGTCCGAATCGCTTCTCGATGCCAAATTTTTTCGGCAGCACATAGCCCTGGTAGAAGCGGGTGTAGATGGACTCGTGGTGCTTGCCGGAGGGTTCCTGCCACCCGAGCTCGTCGTGCAGGAGAGTGGCGATCCTGTTCCGGTCGTAGCTGATGTAGTTCAGAATGGAAGCGGTCCGCACGCCACGCAAGCCGTTCACATAGAGAATGAGATAGAGAAAATTGCAGCGGGGAAAAGTGCGGAGCCGGACCTTGCCGAAGCGGCGGTGCACATCCTGAATGTAGGTCCAGTCGTAGTGCCCGTAGACCCAGTTCGGCACATGGATGGCCTCCGTGGCGAAATTCATGCCCGAGAAGAAATATTTGATTCCCCGCTTCGCGGCTTCGCGCCAGATCACCGACACGATCGCATGGTCGGTCGGGATCTCTCCGTCCGGCGTGGACGCGAACAGAAAGGACCTTTGAAGGTCGCTGAATTCCTGCCAATCGAGGACATGGGTGATGAGATCGATCCCGAGCTTCTTCACAACCCGCTCGACATTGCGCACCGCAAGTTCGGAATTCCAGCCATTGTCGACATGCACCGCGAGCGGACGGAGTCCGTGCTGTTTCACGAGATAGGCCACATACGAGCTGTCAATGCCGCCGCTGAGGCCTATCAGGCAGTCGTATTCCCTGCCGCGTCCGCGGAGGCGAACCCGTTCAACAAGCTGCTCGAGAGCGAGCTGCCCGTCGGATCCTGTCCGCAGACGGATCGGTCGAAGCGCGTCATATCGAACGCAGTGATTGCAAAGGCCGCTCGCGTCGAACGCGATGCTTCGGTCGCACTCGGTATCCATGATGCATCGAACGCAAGATTGGTATGGTTTGGGAGAGGGCATGAAAATGCTTGTGAGCGGTCAAAACGAACGCGCGATGGTAGCCCATTGTCCTTGCGAGGATGGGTCGACGCAACCGAACCTATGGCGAGAGGCCGTGTTGAAAATTCGGGTCCTCGGAATAGGTGATCAGCACGGCGCGGTGCCGTCCGTGAAAAACAAACATGCTTCCCGCCGCCACGGCGGTCGCTCCCGCATCCAGTCCGGCGCGAAGGTGATCGAACGAGCCCGCGCCGCCGAGCGCGATCACGGGGATCGAGACAGCGCTGGCGATGCTCGAGACAAGTTCGCAGGCATAGCCGGCCATCGAGCCGTCCTGCTCGATGCTGGTCACCATCAGCTCTCCGCAGCCCAATTCCTCGCAGTGTTTCGCCCAATCGATCGGCTTCCAGCGCGTTGCGCGATGACCGCAGTCGGTTCGCACATGGACTCCTCGCAACAGGCTCCGGGAGACTTCCATCGAAGCCATGACGGCCTGCGAGCCAAACTCGTCGGCCGCCCGCCTGACGATGTCCGGCGATTCGTGAAGCGCGGTGTTGAGCACGACCTTCTCGAATCCGCATCGAATCACCGCGCGCACGTGTTCAATGCTTCGGATGCCGCCGCCATAGCTGATCGGCATGAACGCCTCGGAGGCGATGTCGCGGATCGCCGCTTCGCGCCGCGCGTCGAAGGGGCGCCTTCCGATCTCGAGCAGCACCAATTCATCGACTCCCTTCTCGCTGAATATCTTGACCGCGTTGATTGGGTCGCCGACGTATCGTGGAGCGGAAAATTTCATGGTGCGAACCAGGCCGCCGTCGAGCGTGGTGAGCGCGACGATGACGCGGGGCGACGGCGTTTGCCGCGGCTGGATGTAGGGCCGCTCGAGCGGGTTCACGACTGGCACCCGCTCGCCCATTGCATCCAATGACTCAGCAGCGCCATGCCATGCCGGTGGCTCTTTTCCGGATGAAACTGCACTCCAATCGCGTTGTTCGATCTCACGGCGGACGCGAACCGAACGCCGCCATAGTCGCTCTGGTAGGGCGAATAGGCGGGATCGCGTGTCGGCTCGATGAAGTACGACTGCGCGTAGTACATCCGGCCGGCCGGAGCGGAGAAAGGGAAGCATCCTTCTGGAGGCGAGAAGCCCTGCCAGCCCATGTGGGGCACTCGCAGCAATTTTCCTTCGACATCGATCGAAGGAAATCGTCGCACAACCGCGGGAATCCATCCAAGTCCGGCGCCACCGCCTTCCTCGCTTCTTTGGCAGAACAACTGCGCGCCAAGGCAAATCCCAAGGATCGGCCGGCCCTCCTTGTGCAGGTCGGACAGTTTTCCGCGCCAATGTGCGGCATCGAGGTTTTGAACGGCGTTGGAGAAGTGCCCGACGCCGGGAATGACGATTGGAGATGTTCCATCGATGTCCTTTGGCGAAGCGCACACGGTCGGATTCGCCCCGATCCGATCCAGCATTTTCAAGACCGAGCCGATGTTTCCCGTGGCAAGATCGATCACGCCGACACGGCGGGGAAGAGTCGGGGACGGGCTCATGTACAGGCGAATATAGGGATCGGGCTTGTGAGTTCGTCTCGAACTCGAATCAACGAAGCATCGTCCAGCGCCGGTCGGCTCGATGTGATCCTTGAATCTTCGAAGGAAGGACTCGAACAAGTAGAGGCGGAAGAAGTGGCGCGCATTGAGAAACCCCTTGCCTTCAAGAAAGGCCGCATAGTGCGAACCCGCTTTCGCCTGGTCAACGATGCCGAACTCATGGGCCAGCATGGGCTGTGCGAGCATGCGCCGATAGGGCCCGATAAATTCGGCGCGCATCCAAACTGCCTCCGGAACATTGAATCCCTTCTTGTCCTTGCGAAAGCGGATCTTCGGAGGCACGAGATCCGCGATGGCATCCCGCAAGATTGACTTGCTCCAGCCGCCGCGAAACTTGTCGTCGGGAGTGATCGCCGCGGCGAGTTCGACGAGGCGGTGGTCCAGAAACGGGACGCGCACTTCGACCGACTGCGACATCGACATGCGGTCCTCGAAATGCAGCAATTGAGGCAAAGAAAGCTCGAGAAGATCGCGGCATTCCCGCTCCTGATACGAGCGGCCAAGGCCGGTGGCCAGCGTGTCCGCATGCCGCACTTCCGGCCGGATGAATGTTTCGTCGCGCAGCTTGGAGGGTTTCAGATAGCGGAGCGCCTCCGCCATCCGGAATTCATAGAGCGTGTTCGTGTGAATGGCGGAAGCGCATGCGATTCCGCAGGCCCGCAGGTAGCGATGCCGGCGCATCAGGTCCTGCAGATAGAAGTAGAAGAACTTGTTGTAGCCGCCGAATTCCTCGTCGCTTCCCTGTCCGCTCAGGAGCACCTTGATGCCCAGTTCCCGCGCGCGGCCCATGAGCATCAGGTGGGCCACATCCGCAAGGCCGCAGAGCGGCTGGTCGTTTGCCCATGTCGCGTCCGGGATCATTTCGAGCAATGTGAGCGGATCATTCGACACATTGATCAAGATCGGATCGGCCTGCGCATGCGCCGCCATCGTGCGAATGAAGGGGCTTTCGTCGGACTTCGGGTCGTCGCTGATCACGGAGAGGCACATGACATTGCCAGGGCCGGCGTGGCGCGTGGCGGCGCCGAGGATCGCGGAACTGTCGATTCCGCCGGACAGCAGCACTCCGACGGGAACATCGCTGCGAAGCTGGATTCGCACCGAGTCAAGCAGCATCTCCTTGAGATCGCGGACATTTCCAGGGGCCATGTGCCCGCCGCGCTTGAACGGATGAAGCCAAAAGGGCTTGGGTTCGCCAATTGTGTGCGAATGCAGGTCGATCACCTGGCATGTGCCGGGCGCGAAGTTCTGGATTCCCTCGAAGAATGTTTCGCGACCCGTGTCGAGCAAACCTCTTGTGAGATAGGGCACGGCGGCGCGGGCGTTGAGTCGGAACCTGGCATTCGTCGCCTTCAGGATCGCCTTGATTTCCGAGGCGAAGTACATCGTGTCGCCGGAATCGAAATAGTAGAGCGGCTTGATGCCCAGTCGATCGCGCGAGACCAGCAGCGAATGCGTTCTTCGATCGTGAAAGAGGATCGACCACATTCCGTTGAAGCGGGCAAAAGCTTCCGCTCCCCAGGTCTGCAGCGCGACGAGCACGACTTCCGTGTCACCTCGCACGGGGTGTCCATCGCGGGACATGCCCAGCTCGAACGCCAATTCCTTGTAGTTGTAGATCTCGCCGTTGTACGACAGGGCGCAATTCCCGTCGTCGCTGACCATGGGCTGCCTCGCGTGGTCGCTCAGATCGAGAATGGCGAGCCGATTGTGTCCAAGTCCGAGGCGATAGACAGGATCATTCGCCACGATGTGGCAGCCTTCGCCATCGGGACCGCGATGGCGCTGCGAAGCGACCATCGCCGCAAGGGGCGCGGCGAGATCGCCGGCCGTCCACGAGACGATCGCGGAAACCCCGCACATGTCAGCAGGCTCCATTCACAATGCGTGCATAGAGTTCGGCCAGGCGCGTTGCCGTTGCACCAAGACTCAACTGCGCAATGTGACGGCGAAGATTCGACGGGGTGGTTCGGGAGCATTGCTCCGTCACTTCGCACATCGCCCTGGCGATGGCGTTCGCATCCGCATGCGCGATCCTGCAGGATGGTTCCACGCAAGCGATCATCGCGAGATCGCTTGTATCGGTCGCCACGAAGGGCACGTCGCACGCCAGCGCCTCCTTGACGCAATTTGGCCAGCCCTCGGTTTCGGAGGTGGAGAGAATGAGGTCGCAGGCGGCAGTGATGTGCGGGACAAGGTTGTGATCCACGTGATTGATTGTGATGAGTTCGATGGGCCGGCCGAGCATGCGGGCAGCTTCGCGTACGGCGGCTTGAGCGAGGGGAAATCGCTTGACCGGATCGGACAGCTTGACCGCGTTGAACAGCACCCAGACGGCGGTCTTGTCGCTTGGCAGATTCAGTCCGTTGCGAGCTTCGGAGCGGGGAAGCGGCTTGAACTTTTCGAAGTCGACCGGAGACGGGAGGTAGCAGGTTCGATTGTCGCCGACACACTGGCTCAATTCTCTGCAAAGACGATGTGATACGCAAAGGACGCACGACGCGAATGGAAGCGCCTTTTGGGTGAATCGACGCGCCAGTCGCGTGTGCAGATAGAGCCAGTCAAAAGAGGTGGAATGCAAGTTCCAGTCGTTGCCCCGGATCGACATGAGAAATGGCCGCGACGTGTCGGCGCACGACACCCAGGCGCAGGCCGAGCCATACTGTGCATGCACGAGGTCGTAACCCGACGCCTTCAGGGCGACATCTCGGCGGGCGCGACGGAGTTGGAAGGGCGAACGAAGATTTCCCAGTCGCATCAAGTCCACGTCGATTCCGCGGGCGACAAGTTCGCGTTGAAGCGGCGCGATGAACACGAGCGACGCATGTTGCATCGGCAGTTCGTTGGTGGTCCAGAGCACACGCATGCAATGCGAGACAGACTAGGCAACCTTTCGGCAGCGTGCCTCAACGCCGTTGCCACCCGGAGCGACATGGATGTCGACGGCTCCCAGATTCTTCAGCGTCGATTCGATTTGAGCCGGAGTGCGCAGATGCTTGTACCAGTCCGTCAGGCTGTCATGCGTGTCGAGCAGCGCCCATTCATACTGGAACCGGTCGTTCAATTGGGGGAGGTCGTGAAAGCACGTCAGCAAAGGTGAAACCCTTGACAATACTTTTTGCGCCAGCGGCGCATGGCGCACGAATTTGTGCGCCGGAAAAAACATCGCCATGAGGATTTCGCACGCCCGCATTCGCGCTCCTGGAGAAAGGCGCTTCAGGATCGGCCGAAGCAGCAGAGCGGTGACCTTGGTATATTGGCTGAATGAGGGCGCGTAATGGTCGATCACCAGCCAACCGCCCGGCTTGACCTGCTCGAACAATTTGTGCGTTGTGAATTCCGGATTGGGCGTGTGTTGAATCACGCCAAGGCAGACGACGACATCAAACGAGCCAGGCTCGAACGGAGCGCGGCAAATGTCGCACTGGATGATTCGGTGGCGACGATCCTGCGGAAAGTTGATCTGGTTGGATTCGACCGCCGAGCTGAGATCCGTGGAAGTGAGCCGCACGGCGGGATAGCCCAGCAGAACTTCGGTGAACCGACCCGCGCCGCAGCCCGCCTCGAGAATATGGATGTCTCCCCGGTCCGACATTGTCTTGATCAATTCGCGGCCGAGGCAGCGGTTGAGACGATCGGCCGTGATGGTCGTGCCCGTGTGCGAGTCAAGTTGCGTCAGCCTCCAGCGTTTCCATTGTTCGCCGAAGGCGTCGGCGTAGTTGGTCAGGTTGGGGACGACCCTCGGGATATCTGAAAGCACTTGGTAGCTGGCGCCGGATTCGCAGCGCAATCCATTCTCGCACGGTAAAAGTGGTTGAAGGGTCTGCGGGTCGACCAGCGGCGGATAGGATTCGATGGTTGCGTTTGTCATGCGTCGAATCGAATCTTGAATCGGTTCGCCCAGATCATGAAGTTATACATTTTCCAGAGTCGCGAGGAGAAGTCGGCCTTGCCCTGGTCGGTCACTTCGAACCACCGGTCGATTGTGCTTCTTTGGATGACGCGGGGGTTGGTGCGCTCGAAAGCCGCGAGGTGATCCGCGAAATGAGGTCGGAGCGGACCCATGAGCCAATGCTTGAACGGCACATTGAATCCGGTCTTTGGCCCGTCAAGCACGAAGTCCGGCACGATGCCGCGGAGCGCCTTCTTCAGCAGCCACTTCTTCCGGCCCATCGGCATCTTGCGGTCGCCGGGAATTCGCGCGACAAAGTCGACGAGTTCATGGTCGAGAAACGGAACGCGAACTTCCAGTCCATGCGCCATGGTCGAGCGATCGACCTTCTCAAGAAAAATGTCGGGAAGCTCAATGCTCAGATCCACCATGGACATCTGCTGCCCGGCGTCGAGGTGGGCGAAGCGCGACCGAACTTCGCGGTATCGCGCCATCGGGTCGGAGGTCGCGACTCGTTTTCGAAATGACGCATCGAAAACATCGAGCGCTTCGCCGCCAAGATCTTCCGCTGTCAGGAGAAGTCCAATCGTGTCACCAACATCGTTCTGTCCGAAAATGTTGCAATAGCGGAGGATGCGCTGGCGAAGCGAAGACGCTGGAAGCGCGCCCGCTGAAATGCGTCCGACGTCCGCCAGCGCGTGGAGCAGTGGAAGCATGCGAAGCGTGGCGTAGCGCCGGTATCCACCGAAGACCTCATCGCCGCCGTCGCCCTGCAAAACCACCTTGATGTCGCGCGAAACAGTTTGCGCCATCAGGTAAAGCGGAATGTTCGCCGCATCGAAGAAGGGCATGCCGTGGTGGTCGATCAGCGCCTCGACCACTTGCGCCATGTCGCGGCTCTCGATGAACAATTCGTGATGATCGGTGCCGAAGTGTTCCGCCACCTGGCGCGCCTTCGGCCGTTCGTCCGGATAGCTCGGATCACCGAAGCCGGCCGCGAAAGTGGCCAGGCGGCCGGCATGGTGCCGCGACGCGAATGCCGTGATGGCGCTCGAATCGATGCCGCCCGAAAGAAACACGCCCACGGGCACATCGCTCACGAGCTGTCGCGCGACCGCCGCCTCGAGCAGCTTGCGCGTGGTGGCGACAAGGTCCCGCGCCGGCCTGCGAATCTGCCTTGCGATGGCCGACTCTTCCTGCAGCGACCAGTACGCGGAAGTTTCCGGTTTGAAAGATTCGAGATCGAGCCGCAGATGATGTCCAGGCAGAAGTTGCCGGATGCCGCGATAGAGCGTCCGCTGGCCGAGCGAGTTGCCGTAGAAGAGCCATTCGTGAATTCCAGAAGTCTCGCAATCGGGCGTGCGACCGAGCAACGTAAGCAGCGCGCGAATCTCCGAAGCGAAGACAAGTCTCTCGTTGTCCAGGAAGTAGTAGAGGGGCTTGATTCCGAGTCGGTCTCGGACCAGCCACACCTCCCCCGCCGTGCGGTCGTGCACCGCGAATGCGAACATGCCGTTGAGGCGGGTGAGGCAGGCAGGGCCTTCGGCCTCGAAGGCCCGCAGCACCACTTCGGTGTCCGAGTCGGAACGGAGCCCGACGATGCCGAGGTCACGAGCGATGTCGCGGAAGTTGTAGCACTCGCCGTTGTAAGCGATTGCGAGCGCGCCGTCCTCGGTCTCCATGGGCTGGCGGCCGGCATCGCTGAGGTCGAGGATGCTCAGGCGGGTGTGCCCCAGCCCGACCCCGGCCCGTTCCACCGTGCCGGCCGCGTCAGGCCCTCGGTGCTGCAGCAACGCCACGGACTGCCCGAGCCGTGTGCGGCGGGCTGTGAATTCGGTACTTCGAAGTGAGAGGGCGTACCCGCAAATGCCGCACATGTCGTTGCCTGTACACGCGGGGAGATTGCGCTCAGGCGCGCTGCCCGGCGCGGAAGTATTCAGCGGCCCAGTCGAGGGTTGTCCCGAGGCCCCGTTCAAAGTCACGCTCGAACTCGATGCCGAGGTCCCGGCGAATCAGCGAATTGTCCACGTTGAACTCACGAATGTCGCCGGGGAGCGGGTCCCCGTGGCTGATCACCCCGTCCGGCGCCACTCGGCGGAGCACCATCTCCGCCAATTCCTTCACGGTCACGAGGATGCCCGAGGCGCAGTTGTAGGTCTTGCCAATGGCGGTCGGCATGGTCGCTGCGCGCAGGTTCGCCTCCACCACGTCGCCAACCCAGGTGAATGTACGCATCTGCAGCCCGTCACCGTGGATCACCAAGGGCTGGCCTTGCAGAGCGCGGCGGAGGAAGATCGACACGACTCCCCCGACGTCGCTGCTCTCCTGGCGGGGCCCGTAGACGTGGAAGTACCTCAGGACCGTGGTGCGAAGCCCATAGAGGTGTGCAAAGGCGTTGACGTAGCTCTCACCGCCCAGCTTGCTCACCCCGTAGTAGCTAACCGGCCGAAGCGGGTGCGACTCCGTCTGTGGGAACGCGATGGGTTCGCCGTAGACGGAGCCGGTAGAAGCATGGACGAATCGCTCGACTCCCGCCTCGGTCGCGGCCTGGAGCAGGCGCAGCGCCCCGCCGGCGTTTACCTCGAGATCACGCCCAGGATCCCGCATGCAGACGGTCTTCTTCGAGGCGGCCTGGTGAAAGACCGTATCGACTCCACGCATCGCCTGGCGCACCGCGTCCCGGTCGGTGACATCCCCGACGACTTCGGAGAAAAGAGGCGATGACCGGATGGGATCGAGGTTCTCCGCCTTGCCGGCGGACATGTCGTCCATACAGATCACCTCGACCCCGCGGTGCACGAGTGTTTCGGCCAAGTGGCTTCCTATGAAGCCCGCCGCTCCCGTCACCAAGGCGCGTCGGACGGATCTTGGCCGTTGGTCCTGGGTGCCCTGCATCACCTTGGCAACATATCAGGATCCCCGCGCCACCGCGAATCGTTCTCGCGCTCGCTCGTACATCCCCTCGAGGAACTCCGCGTAGCGATCCTCCGAGAAGGCCTCCCGTGCCCGGCGCGAGGCAGTGGCTCCCAGTCTGCGCGCTCGGGCCGGATCATCGAGCAGGGCACCGATTGCGTCGGCGATCGCGGTCGGCTCCAACGCCACCCGATCTCCCACGGCAGCGTCGACCAGCCTCCATGTCTCACCGACATCGCTCGCGACCACGGCGCAGCCCGCACCCATCGCCTCGAGCAGCGCCTGGCTGCCGTAGTTATCGCATGTCTGGAGCGATACGAAGACCGATGCGTCGGCCAAGGCGGTCGCGACATCGGGCACGTGGCCTACTTTGACGCGATCCCCCAGCGCGCACGCGCGAATGCGGGCCTCGACCGCCGCGAGCATCGGTCCGGCCCCGAGGATCGATGCGCGAAACACCTTGCCGCGATCCCGCAGCATCGCCAGTGCGCCGAGGAACTCAAGCGGGGACTTTTCTGGGCTCAGACGGCCGACGAAGAGTATCCGGGACGGATCCCGGTCCCCCTCAGCGCCTGCGGCCTGATCCGGATACCGGGCGAAGTAGCTCGGGCTCATCTCGAGCTCCCACCGGACCACGTGTCCGGACCAGGCCTTCCGCAGGCCTTCGAGGATTCGGCTTGACTGGCAATTGACGATACAGGGGCGGCGCAATGCCCTTCCGTAGTGACCGCGGCCTAGGTCGCCGAGCGTCGAGTCCATGCATTCATAGACGAGCGGCATGTCTGGGGGGACGAGCGGGGTGCATGGCAGTCCGATGTGCATCACCGAGCCGGTATCCGCCGCGACCCGGTTCCAGAGTCGGTGGAAGGCGGGCACCGCGAGCCGTGTCCGCAGCGGTGCGCCTGCGGCACGTGCCGGCGTGTGTCCCATGAGCGCGAGCAGTGCATATCCCCAGGCGGGCTCCGGGACGACCCACACGTCGGGATCCGTCGCAATTGCCAGCGCTCCGCCCTTCACGAGGGCATCACGCTGCGACTCGGGGATCACTAGCACGGGGCGCACGCGGCCACGGGCACGGAATGCGTGCCAGAGGTTCGCAAACCGGCGTTCTGTTCCCGCGGCACCGAAGCTCACATTCACCAGGTAGACGGATCGCATTGCAGCTCACGATCCTGCCCGGGCGCGCATGACCCGTGCAGGCACGCCGCCTACGACGGAGCCTGGAGGCACGTCCCGTGTGACGACCGCGCCCGCGGCGACCACCGATCCCCGCCCGACGGTCACCCCAGCGAGGATCACGGCATGCGTCCCGATCCAAACGTCGTCACAAATGGTCGTCGGCCGCGACTCCACGCCTTGAGCCCCGATCGGCCGTGTAGCGTCCCCGTGCACGTGCTCCGTGGTCAGCAGCACGCAATGCGAAGCGATGCGGACGTCGTTGCCGATCGTCAGCCCGCCGTGGCCGCTGAGGATTGTGAATGGGTTCACGCTGCAGCGGTCACCGACGCGGACCCACCCGCCGCCCGCATCGATCCGCGAAAATGCGTGCAACTCGCACAAGTCCCCGATCGTGACTTTGCCCGGCCGCGCCCGGATCATCGCACCACCGTCGATCCACGCATCGTCTCCGATCCTGATCCATCGGCCCCCGTGGATTCGCGCTCCGGGGAAGATCCGAGGGCGGCGTCCGAGGTGATCGAGCACGAGGCGCCATGGCAGCGAGAGAATGGTCGCGATGAGTCGCCGCATCTTCCTCAATCCGGGCGCGCAAGTGCCCGAGCCGAGCCGAAGGCTACCGCCACCCCAGCCGGCCCGATGAGCAGCTTCGTGTACAGCATCGTCGGGACTGAGATGAACACGACCGCATAGGCGATGCATGAACTCAATGCGATCACCCTTCCTGCGACGCCGAATGTTCCGAGGCCAGTCACGATGCACCTCAGCAAGGCACCGAACGCAGCGAGGCACAGTAGGAGCCCAACGAACCCGCCGGCGCTCGCGTAGTAAAGGGGAGTCCCATGCGGATTGGCGCTGGTCAGGTCGTCGGGGTCGTCTGATTCTTCCGGCGATCTCCCAAGTCGGTACGTAGTTGTCTCTCGGATCGATGTTCCGAATCCCGAATAGCCGACCCCAAAGGGATGGGACTCCATGATTTCGAGCGTCCCAATGGCGTAGCCAAGCCGGGCCGACAGAGAGGAGCTCTGAGCATCGCCTTCCTCGATCGAACTGACGTCCGCGGAGGCAATTTTAAGTCGCACGAATTCCCCTAGCGATGACATCACCTTTGAGCCAGTCGGTGTGTCTGCGCCGGCCGCCGCGACAAGGACGATCGTTGCTGCGAGCATACTAAAGGCCAGCTGCGGTTTGCCGCGCCGACCGACCGAGATGACGGTCACCAGGCTCACAACTCCAAGGAGTGCGCAGCTCATGCCGATCTTCGAATAGCTGATCGCCGCGCCGGCGAGCACGGGTAGCGATCCGCCGGCGGAAATCAGGGCATCGCGGAACGCCACGCCGGAGATCGCGATCCATGCGGCGAGGCACACGCAGACTCCCATCGCGGTCCCGGGCCCGTTCTGGCCAAGCAGCAGCGGCAGCGAGCCGATCCTTGGACTGTTCGACTCAAAGGTCTCTCGGAGGTTGGCGAGTGCGCCTGTCGCCATCCCGATGACCATCCATCGCAGCGCGTTTCGCGCCGTCTCCGCGGTGCACCCGGCAAGCACGAGAAGCAGGAGGGCGCCGAGAGCGAGCTTGCAGGATTCAAGGAGGTCGCGGAGCGGGCTGGGACCTGCAATTCCTGGCAGCGCACAGTACCCTGCGAGGGCGCAGATCAGCAACGAGGCGAGTCCGGCAGGCCCCCGCCGGCCCCGGGCAGCCGCCGCGAACATTGCCCGGCCGGATACGCACACGCTCGCAAGGAGTAATGCGTCATCGAGAAACATCCCGGGAACCAGCTGCCAAGGCCGGAGTAGGTTTCCTGAATCTCCGCCCACGGGAAGGCAATCGTTCCAGCCGGCTACCGCGAGCGTGGCCGGCACCAGCAGTCGGATCGACGGAGGATCCTTCATGCCCTAGTTGCCGGCCCCGCCAGATGGTTGAACAGCCTCAGGAAGCATGAGCAGTAGCGTTCGATGTCATCTTCTGATAGCGGTATGTCCCAGTCATTGAGGGTAGCCGGCATGTATTGCGAAAGATACTCCATGAATCCGGCCTCAAGCTGCGCCTCGGTTGCGGGCGGCGCGGCGAGCATCGACCTCACGAGCGCAGGCAGTTGGTCGGGTCTCTCGGCGCGTGATACCCCTGGCAAGTCAAGATAGGGAGAGTTGCCGAACATGATGACTGGTTTGCGATACAGTGCCGCTTCGAGACAGGCGGTCCCCATGATTCCGAATACAATCGATGATCGCTTTAGGAAGTCGCGAGACAGTGCCTTTGGGTCGACGAGCTTCACGCCCGGGAGCGCGAGAAGCCTTGCCAGGTCCTTCGGAGAGTAGTTGTCGGCGTCGCTAAAGTGGATCTTGACCGCTAGGGTCATGTCTGTCGGGATTGCTCGGGCAATCTGTTCGACAACGTAGAATTGGTTGGCTTGGAACGGGGCCCACGCATCGATCGATGACTCGGGCTGCATGTGCAAAGGGAAGAACGCGAAGCGTTCTTCCGGCGGGACTTCCATCAACGGCGTGCGGCCGAGCAGCAGGAGGTTTTTTCGCTTGCACAGCCACTGCCGCACCAACGCCGAGAGGGTTGCTTCGTTGAATCGGTTGAGGCGCCCCGTCGCACGGTCTACGAGTCTCTGGGCGAGGAACCGGGCGTGGGTCGGCAGACGCCGGATCACCAATCCGACGGAATGGGCCGAGCGGACGGCAAGGACGCGGTTCTGCCGATTGAGGAACTCCGCAAGTTCGCGCTTCGCTTCCGCCCGCAGCGCGTCGTCAATCGGCCTCCGGATCGGCAGGGGCGTGTTCGGTGAGATCCCGGTGCAGAAATTCATCAATCCCTGCGGTATCGCGCTGAAGTGCATGGCGACCCAAGGAATCCCCAGACGTCGGCTCGCGGCGAGGCTAAGAGCGGCGTGTGCGCTGTCGAAGCCTCCGAGCACGATGTCCGGGCGCTCGCGGCCGAGGGCATCGACTAGCCGTCCGGCGAGGGCCGAGACGTAGCGCCGAGCCTCCTCCGGTGGCAGATTCCGCAGCACCCTATCGCCCAGGATTATGTTGTTGATCGTGGGTATGCCCTCGCCCTCGAGCGAAGCGAGGAGCGCGAGATCAGGCGCCGGGAACGGGCCGTTGGCCGGCATTCCGAGGTCAATGACGCGGGCCGACGGGATGGCAAGGCGCATCGACTCGGCCGCTGTCGTCGTCAGACAGACGTGGGCGAAATCGGCCGGAATCTTCCTCGCGACCGGCGCGAGCAATCGGGCGGCGAGCGACTCGCCCCAAGCGATCGAGAGGATCTTTGTTCTCAATGCTCAGGTCTCCGGAGGTGAACACGGAAGTGGGGACCAGCGGCCATGCGCGCCCCTAGTGCGCCGTGCAGCCCTGCCCTCGGCGGCGCCGCGCGGGGCATGAACCGGGGTGGTTCCTGCTGACCCGAAACTGGCGTCACAACCACGTCCTTCCGCGCCAAGTCCTTGAGCGCGAAGAGCCCGTAGTCGTCGCGCAGGACCACGTTCGCGGAGTGGAGGCGCTTGCATTGAGCGAAGTTTACGCACTCGTCGAATCGTACAAGTAGTCTCGTGTCCAGCCGGAATCCGATTGGGAGGTGAGCCAGTTGGATGCGAAGCCTCGCGTGCGCGTCTGGTCGAGCGCCTCGATCGCTTGTTCGATTGGCGCGCACAATCCTCGTTCATCAGTTCAAGGCGCAGCGTGAAGATGCCGCTTGCATACGCTTGGTCGGCGTCGCTGCACGGTGAGGGGCGGACCTCGAGGGGCGCGTCGGCCCGGCCTGCCGTGCTGGCGCTCCGGAGCGACGATGGACTCGTTGACGTCGTATGCGAGAGTGAGCCTCGGGATGGATCTGCAGCCGAAAGCCCTTCGTTTATCCGGCTGTGCCCGACGTGTCGTGTGTCGGCGCGCTCGAGCCCGATCCCACGTGCAGGTTCGCCTTTGTGCGGCTGCGACTACTACTTCGGGGCTGTTGGGCCGCTTCGCCCGCACGCGATCCCGGCGGGGTTCGGGCCGGTCATTGAACTCACCGGCCGGCCGGGGCGTAGGGCGCGGAGACCTCCTCGACGCGGCCACCCTCGATGCGGTAGATGCGATCGCAGTCTCGTAGCGTCGTCATCCGGTGGGCGACGATCAGGATGGTCCTCGAGCCACGCAGCTCGCGCACCGCCTCGATGAACGCTGCCTCAGTCGCGTCGTCGAGGGCGCTAGTCGCCTCGTCGAGCACCAGCAGGTCCGGGTCGCGGTACAGGGCTCGCGCGATCCCCACGCGTTGCCGCTGGCCGCCGGAGAGTCGCACGCCGCGCTCGCCGACCATTGTGTCGAGTCTCTCCGGCAACGACGCGACCAGGCCGCTGAGTTGGGACCCGGCGATCGCGCGATCGACAGCCGCGGCGTTGATCTCATCGTCCTCCAGTCCCAGCGCCACGTTGCGCCGCAGCGTGTCGTCCGTCAGGTAGATGGACTGAGGCACGTACCCGATCGCGGCGCGCCACGCGCCGACATCCGCACGGACGTCTCTTCCGTCAACCGCTACGACGCCGATCGTCGGCTCCAGCAGCCCGAGGACGAGGTCGACGAGCGTGCTCTTGCCGGCGCCGCTCTTACCGATGATGCCGACCGCCTCACCCTTCGCGATCCGAAGATTGACCCCCGCAAGCGTCGCCTCGGCATTGCCGGGGTAGGTGAACCCCAAGTCTCGCAGCTCGAGCACCGAGTGGAACCCAGCCCGGCCCGGCGTCGTCCCTGAACCCACCGGGTTCCCGAGCGCCAACTCGTCCCGCAGCACCCGAGCCGTCGCCTCGCCGAACCGCAGCGACTGCGTCGCGTTCATCACCCGGTTCACAGCCGGCATGAGACGGAACGCCGCCGCGGCGAAGAGACCGAGTATCGGGCCGACCGTCGCGATCGGCCGCCCGGTGAGCACCATCGAGGCCGCGAACCCGACCATGCCGAAGACGGCGAAGAACTCGACCCACAGCCGCGGCATCTGCTGGAGCACCAGCTGGCGTTCGAGGGCACCGAAGCTGGCGTCGCTGTGCCGGCGAACCGCCTCAAGGAAGTGTTCTTGCCTTCCCAGCACGGCGATGTCCTTGATGCCACCGATACCCTGCTGCAGGTGACGTAGCCGCTGCGCTTCATGGTCTTGGCGACTGCGCCCCCATTCAGCGACGTTAGCGCGCGTCACCCGGTGGAACAGCCATGCGCCCGAGCCGAGCGTTGCGCCTATCGCCAGCGTGCCCAACGGCTCTGATGCGAGCAGGACCGCGCAGATCGACAGCCCGACCAGCGCCTCGCCCGTCGCGGTGATCACCGGGAGAGTTGTGTTGAACGTGAGGAGGTTGGTGGCCGCGCTCACGTTGTGGATCAACTCCGCCGAGTTCCTGTGCAGGTGGAACGGCCAAGGCTGCATCATGTACGTCCGAAAGAGCCGCTGCGAGAGCGAGGACTGCAGGCCGAACGCGAATCGGAACTGCGCGCGCTGCACCGCCGAGAGAACGCCGATCTTCAGGAGCGAGACGGCGACCATCGCCACGAGCGTGCCGATGACCAGGGTCCGCTGCGGAGGGTCGCCGAGTGCGTGGAGCGGGGACGCGAGGAAGGGGTAGTCGGAGGCTGGGTCCGGCGACGTGATGATCGCGACGACGGGGAGCACGAGGCCCACCCCAGCCGCCTCGAGGACGGTCCCTGCGATCATGAACAGCGCAAGGTTCCGGGCCTGGCGTCGCTCGTCAGGCGTGAGCAGTTGGCGGAGAATCTGGAGGGACTCAGGAACCATCGTCGGCGGTCGCGAGAAGTGAGCGTAGCAGTATGGCGTCCCGCCCCGCTCCCGCGCTAGTCTCCGGAAGATGCGGCGGGTACTCACGGTCCTGGGGCGCGTCCCAAGTTCGTCAAGGCGGCGGTGGTCAGCCGTGCGCTGACCGAGGCAGGCGTGGCCGAGCGGATCGTCCACACCGGCCAGCACTACGGCGCCAGCATGTCGGACGTGTTCTTTGAGGAACTTGGCATCCCGGCACCCGTGAGGAACCTCGGCATCGGTGGTGGCGGCCATGGCGGGAAAAGTGGCGCGATGCTCGACGCCGTGGAGCGGGCGATCCTGGAGGAGGACGCCAGGCCGGACTGGGTGCTCGTCTACGGCGACACGAACTCGACGCTCGCCGGCGCGCTCGCGGCGGCGAAGCTTCACGTGCCCGCCGCGAACGTGGAGGCCGGCCTCCCGAGCGGCAATTGCCGCATGCCGAATGAGGTGAACCGCGTGCTCGTCGACCACGTCTTGTCGCTGCTGCTCTGCCCGACGTCCGATTCCCTGTCGAATCTCCTCGCGGAGGGGATCGGCGCGGGATCTGCGGCAGTCGCCTCGGGGGTGCGTGTCGAGCTTGTGGGCGACGTCATGCACGACGCGACGCTCGTCTTCGGGGCATCGCGGAGTCCCGCTCGTCCGTGCTGGCCAAGCTCGGTGTCGGGGACGGCGGCTATCTCCTTGTCACTGTCAACCGTCCGGAGAACACGGACGACCTCGCCCGCCTCTGCGTAATCGTTGAGGCGGTGACTGCACTTGCTGAACGAATGCCGGTGGTCTGGCCGGTCCATCCCCGTGCGCGCGGGCTGCTCGCGGACCTTGGCCTGCGGGTCGGTGGAGGTCTCGGACGCCTTCGGCTCTGCGAGCCGCTTGGCTACCTCGACATGCTAGCGCTTGAGCGACGCGCTCGGTGCATCCTCACCGATTCTGGCGGCGTGCAGAAGGAAGCCTTCTTTGCGGGGGTCCCCTGCGTTACCGTCCGGGACCAGACCGAGTGGAGTGAACTGGTCCGCGGGGGATGGAATGCGGTCGTGCCGCCGATCGCCGCCGCCGCTGTCGTCGCCGCCGTGGAGCGTGCCCGCCCGGGCACTCCGGGGATGATGCCCTATGGGGATGGGTAGGCGTCACGGCGGATCGCTTCGATCCTGGCGGGTTGAGAGCGCGGTCAGCTTCAATGCGGCACCCACAGTATCGTGCAAATATGTCGTCGCTTGACGCTGCTTCTTCTAAGGTGATGAGGCTCGGTGAGTTCCTCGAGGGATCCCGCACGAGGCTCCGCCTTGTTGAGCTCTCCGACTGCGGGCCCAGGTACCTTTCGTGGCTCCGCGATCCCGAGGTCAACCGCTACCTCGAGACCAGGTGGCAGCTGCAGACCGAGGAGTCGATACGCTCGTTCGTCGAAGCCATGCAGGCCGACCCATGGTCGTATCTCTTCTGCATCATCGATCGTCAGGACGGTCGCCATGTCGGAAACGTCAAGCTCGGGCCGGTGTCGCCTCGGCACCTGTGTGCGGATGTCAGTTACTTCATCGGCGAGAGAAGTTGCTGGGGGCGGGGGCTTGCGTCGGAGGCGATCGGACTGGCGACAGACTTCGGCTTTCGGTTCCTTGGCCTGAATCGTGTGCAGGCAGGCGTCTACGGATCGAATCTCGGAAGCGTCAAGGCGCTCGAGCGCAATGGATTTCGCGCCGAGGGCTGCTGGCGCCGCCAGTTGCGATCCGGCCAGGAATGGGAGGACCACCTTTGGTTCGGTTTGCTCCGCGAGGAGTGGCAGGCGCGGCAGGCTGCCGTCCGGCGTCTCAGGACGACCTAGGTGCCCATCCGGATAGGGACGCCGGCGTTGGCGACGTGGGAACGCGCCTGCAGCGGATTCTGGTCGCGAAGGCAGAAGTATGTCCCTGCCGCGACCGCATCGGCACCGGCCTCGCGGAATCCCTCGACGAGGTGCTCCGCTCGGCCGCACCCGCCGGAGAGAATCACCGGTACATCGACGGAATCCGTGACTTGGGCACCGATGTCAAGGTTCAGCCCGCTCCCGGACCCATCACGGTCGATGTCGCAGAGCAGGACCTCGCCTGCGCCGCGGCGCACCGCTTCCCGAGCCCAGGCCACGGGGTCCATGCCGGTCGGGGTGGAGCCACGGTCGATGAAGACCTCGGATCGGCCCGATGACGTCCGGAAGTCGATTGAGATGACGACGCATTGCGCGCCGAAGCGGGCTGCCGCTTCTGAGATCAAGGACGGATTCCTTACAGCCGCCGAATTGACCGCCACCTTGTCGGCCCCACGCGACAGCAGCAGATGGAAGTCGTCGGCAAAGGTCACGCCACCTCCGACCGTGAGGGGCATGAACGTCTCGGTGGCGAGACGCTCGATCGTGTCGAGCAGGCGCAGGTCCTCGCTGATCGGTCCAGGGTCGATGCGAAGCACTGCCAGCTCGTCGGCGAGTTGCGCCTCGTAGATCTTCGCCTGCGAGACCGGGTTTCCCACCACCTTGGCCGGCGAGAAGCCGCGCGTGGTGACCAGGGTGTGCCGCCGGCTCTCCCCGCTAGCCTGGGATCGCAGCAGCAGCTTCGGGATGAGTCGCTTCTTCAGCATCGTGCGTGCGGGCCGGATTCGATGAACCACCGCAGGAATCGCAAGCCCGCCTCCTGGCTTTTTTCGGGGTGAAACTGCACGCCGACGACGGATCCCTTGCGCACCGCGGCGCAAAACTCAGTGCCATGCGTGGTGGTACCGAGCGAATGGGACTCGTCGGCTGGGCAGAATCGGTAGGAGTGGTCGAAATAGAAGTCCGCGCCAAGCGATCCACAGGGCGGTCGGAATCGCACATCGTTCCATCCGACATGGGGCACCCGCGTGGCGCGTGAGGCCGGAAGCCGACGCACGCGCCCCGGGATCCACCCGAGCCCCGGCGTCTCGCCGTGCTCTTCGCCCACGTCGGCCAGCATCTGCATGCCCACGCAGATACCCAGCAGCGGCCGATGTTCGTGGAGGATCCAGTCTGCAAGACCATCGACCATGCGTGAAGACCGCAGTCGCTCGATGCAGTGACCGAACGCGCCCACACCGGGAAGGATCGCGTGGGTGCACGGTCGAAGGTCGTCGATGTGCCGGACGAGTCGCACGTCGGCCGAGATCGCCTCGAGCGCGTTGCAGAGCGAGCGCAGGTTTCCCGCGTCGTAATCGATGATCCCGATCGTGGACCTCGCAGCCATCTCGCTCAGGGCGCGTTCGTCACGGCGTCTGGGTTCTGCTGCGCCCATCGACGGATCGCAGCCTCGGCCGCTTCCCTGGGCATCGCGCCTTCGCGGTTCCAGCGGTCGAAGTCGGGAACCTTGCGCCCCTCGATCGTTAGCTCGGGCCGGTGCTCGTACGGCGAGACCTGATGCGACATCGCGATCTTCAGGAACTCCTCCTCGGTCAGCCCCGTGAACTCCAGGAAGAGATCGAGGCTCGGGGGCCGCCGTCCCTCGAACTCCTCGACCTGCTTCTGGCCTTGCTGCCTGTCGAGGCGCCCGTTCCGGATGTCGATCGCGACCAGGTGCGATGGGCGCGAATATCCGCGCTTGATGAACTTGATGTAGTCGCGCACGCCCTGCATGTAGCACTCGATCTTTTCGTAGCGGTACTGCGGCGGTACGTTCTCGACCAGGTCGCCCTGCCAGCCGAGCTCGCGCTCGATGACCTCGGACTGCCGCTTCACGTCCCACGGCACGAACGAACCGAGGCACACCGAACGGCACCCGAGTTCGCGCAGCAGCTTGGCGGAGGGATACGAGTACGGCTTCAGATCACGCATATCGAGGTCGGCGCCAAGTCGCTCGTGCATGTCTTCGGCGCTCATGCCCAGATTCACGTAGCGGTTGAACCGCTTCTCGTCGACTTCCTCCGCCTGGCCGTAGGTGTAGTAGGCCGTGTACTCGGCCGATGGCTCGCCCCAGACGATCAGTGGCACCTTCTTCTCGATCGCGATCCACATGGGGTACGAGAAGATTCCCGTGTGGCAATGCCAGCAGAAGTCACCCTTCTCCAGGAAGGCCTGAAGCATCAGACGCCGCACCACCTTCCAGTTCGGGGTGAACGACAGGAAGTCGGCGCCGAGTCGCCGGAGCGTGCGCTGCACGTTGTCGTTCAAGTTGGGCCGAAGGAACCCGTGGTCGAAGCGCACGACGAGCGGCTTGAGCCCGTACTCCTTGATCAGGTAGTACAGCGTCCAGGTGCTGTCCTTGCCGCCGCTGAACGGCACGATGCAGTCGTAGTCGGCCTTGCCGCGATGCGCGGAGACAAGTGCGTCGAGTTCACGCTTGGCGCCCACCCAGTCCACGCGGTCCCGCTTCGTTTCGTGCTGACGGCAGACGTTACAGACGCCTTGTTCGTCGAACGCGATGGTCTCATGAGTCTCTGGAAGATTGCATTGCGCACAACGCTGCACGGGAGAATTGTAACGGCGGGTTCAGGACGGTTCCCCCTGCATTTCTCAGTTCCGCATCGCCGGGCCTACAGGAGGTCCCACGAGACCGGGGTACCGCGCCGCACCGGCTTTCGTAGCGTTCGACCGACGACCAAGCTTGCGGTGGCAGCGGGCAGCCCGTGGCCTGGCCGAATCGCGCGGATGTCACCCGCACCGATGATGGAACCCGCATGCAGATCGCGCACGAAGTACAGCGACCGTCTGAACACCTTGCTGCCCGCCTCGGCTTCTCCTGCGCCGAACCCGACGGTGCCGAGCCCTTGCCATGCGCGGTGCGTTTCCTCGACGAGCGCGCGCATTTCCGCGGGCTCGAGCGAGAACGCGGAGTCAACGCCCCCATCGGCCCTCGAGAGCGTGAAGTGCTTCTCGATGACGGTGGCACCCAGCGCGACGGAAGCCACCGCGACCCCGACGCCCAGTGTGTGGTCGGAGAGCCCCACCTCGCACCCGAACGCCTCGCGCAGCGCGGGGATGGTGCGGATGTTCGAGTTCACGGGGCTCGCCGGGTAGGAACTGGTGCACTTCAGGAGGACCAGGTCGCGGCAACCCGCATCGC
>Ga0194133_10003018_pt1 | contig 24709 bp, 31 predicted proteins | sample TA2KigOf40mmetaG_FD_155448 | JGI IMG/M metagenome (GOLD analysis project Ga0194133, IMG submission 155448) | Freshwater microbial communities from Lake Tanganyika, Tanzania - TA2015055 Kigoma Offshore 40m | ecosystem: Environmental > Aquatic > Freshwater > Lake | place: Tanzania: Lake... | reverse complement strand
TCGTATGCGCCGTGCTAATCCGTGCGAAAGTTATCTACGGTGACTTAGTAGAGGTTCGCTCAGACGGCGATTGGACTGATTGGCAGGCTGGGCGCACACTGTACGAAACCGTCTTTGGCGAGGAAGCCCCCAACCCACTTGAAGGGGTGTTGGTGTCGTGAGCCGTGCTGCTTTCCACCACCGTAAGACATAGAGAGAACACACCCTTCGGGGGTCCCGCGCTACGCGCACGCGCGCACGGGGGCGGGCGGGGCCGCAGGACGCTGCGCCTGTGGATAACCTGTGGATAACCTTGTGCGCTTGTGACAGGTTGTCGTTAGACATAATAGGCTGTAAGGTGGGGGCATGACACAACTAACCCAAACGGCAGACGCTTACAAGTCGGCGTATGACGCTCTCAAGAGTGCTGAGGAAGCACTTGCGAAAGCACGAACGACGCTGGAAGCGGACTATGCCCTCGCAGGCATTACCCGACACGCAACGAGCGACGGACACATGGTTGCCGTTGAGCAGGTGGAACGACGAGAGTTTGACATAGACGCTCTCTTAGTCCATGCGCCCAACGCATTTGACAAAGTGACCGCACTCAAAGTAGAACCCAAGAAGTTTGACGCAGAAGTCAAGGCAGGCACGATTACCGCCCAAGCGGTAGCGCAGGTCGTGACCGTCAAGCCTCACACACGGATTACGGTAGGGGTGGCGGTGTGACCGCACCCCAAGCGGTGATGGGGGGGAATACCCCCCTCACCTACCCAACCTTGTCGGCGTTCATGGATAGCATGGCAAGAGTATCGGTAGCAGACGAGAACGACAGCCCCGACTATTTGGACAAGGTAGGTGCTGTTGAGCAGATGTTGTTGTTGCTACTCACTCGCTGGCAACTAGAAGACGAGGGCGACAAGGATAATCAACTACCCGAAGTCCACGCTGACATGGCTGAACTAAATAAACTCGCCACCGACGCCGAGCGGGGCCTGGTGATGACGCATTTGGTTGCGTGGGCGCAGTCAGATGATGGCTGGCTGGCTGACTACATACTGCGTATTGGTAAGTTGTCGTAAGACATAATAGGCTGTAAGGTGATGGCATGACCAACATGACTGAAACCATACAAGCACTTGCCGATAACTATCTAGGTATCGGCTCAACCCCATCGGGTGCGCTCGCTGCGCTGACCGAAGACCTACTCAACAACCGTCTGAACTCAGATGACTTTGGGGCAACGCCCCAAGAACTGTTGTGTGCCATCGGCAACATCTTGCTGGAAATCATAGATAGGTTCTGCGACGACAAGTGGAAAGAATACGACGCCAGATGGAACGACAGTAGCCATTAGACATAATAGGCTGTAAGATGACGGTATGAAGACCAAGCAACCCCAGACCAATACCCATGTCGTCAAGATGGAAATCGTCGTGACGATGGAAGAAATGGAAAGTACGCCAGAAGCGTCGGCAGAAATCGCCATGACGATTATGGAAGAAATCCTTGCCGACCAAGCGGGACACTGGAACGCCAGCGTGTCCGTCATAGAAGCGTGGGATAAAGACGAAGAAGAAGTCACGCAGAAGAGCGTTGGGCTCGCCAGCGACTAGGGCTTTCCACCACCGTAAAAGATAGAGACATACCCTTCGGGCGGGGTCCCGATTACGATTATCGTGTGGCGTGGCGCACGGGGCCGCTCACGCAGGAGTGGGCGAACGCAGGTTGTCGTTAGACATAATAGGCTATAAGATGAACGCATGACCACTGACCTAGCCATACACCGAGCCAAACTACCCACAGCGAACTACACCGACTACGGTTGGTTCGTCGTTCTCAAACTCACCGTTCCGAGCGAAGACGGACACCTTACGCAGGTTATTATGTATCTGCCAGAAGGCACGACGCTAGGAAATGTCTCCGACGCACTCAGCAACATTACGGTTGATGAAGTCGTGAAAACGGCGTCGTTTGACGAATGGCAAGCCGCCGAGCAAGCCAGCCAAGCGTGAGTGGCGATAATGTTGTCGTTAGACATAATAGGCTATAAGGTAAAGGCATGAGAGATGAAACTTTACCTACGACTATTGCTCCGTTGGAAACGCCACTTGCGACGGATAAAGCGACAGGAGTATTACCAGATGTGGCAACAACAGGACAGAACCAAGCAGGACTAACGCCCAAGCCCCGACGCGGGCGTAGGCGCAAGGATAATCCAGCCGACAAGTTTATTGTTGTGCGTGTAGACCAAGACTTGTACGACAAGGTTGTGAACGGGGCCGCCGTGTCTGGCGAGAAACTTAGCGTGTGGGTGCGTAAGGCACTCATGTCGCAGTTGTTGTAAGACATAATAGGCTATAGGATTACGGCATGACCAAGCGACACAAGTGGCTACCCCACGAACGCCAAGCGCACCAAGACGGTGTGCGAAACAAGGCGCAGACATTTGCTGACCGCCGTAAGAAGGCAAGCAAGGAAGCGTGCCGAAAGTGGAAGTGGAACAGCGGTGACTGACGAGTTTGTAGAGCGTGTAAAACGGTGGGGGTTCTGCCCTCATGTTGAGCAACTATTGGAAACCAACAGCCACCTATGTCGGGACTGCCAAGACGACCCATCTCAGCGTTCGTTCAGTTATGAAGATTTAGGCGAACTCACCCATAACACACAAGTTGCCATCTTCGGTTGGTGTTCGTGTGAAGACGGGGCCGCGCCATACAACGACTGCCCATAGGCTTTCCACCACCGTAAGAGATAGAGACAACACACAGTCCTTCAGTCCCGCGCGCGCGTGCGCGCGTGCGCGTGCGCGTGTGGGTTATCCACAGGTTATCCACAGGTTATCCACAAGTTGTTGTTAGACATAATAGGCTATAAGGTTGGGGGGTCGCACCAACCCACCAACAGCCCCCACCCCCTATGGTGCGACGGGGGGTGGGGGGGGACTATGGAGACCCCATGAAGTCGCACCGCCTTGCGCTTCTCGTCGCCCTGCTCGCCGTTCTTGACGGCGCGGTTCAGGAGCACGGTTGGCACGGTACGCACCGCCTGCGCGCGCTGGTCGCGCGTCAGGTGAGCGACCTGCTCAACGGCTAATGCCGTGACGCACCCGACACGCTCGGCGTGTCCGCGCTTGGGGATGAGCGTGGGAACAGAACCACGACAACGGGGGGGCAACCCCCACAGAGAGCCTGCCGCCGCGGGGGCCCCGCTAACGAGGGCAACAGGGTGGTCGGCGGGGCTGGACTTCTACAAATCGAGGGGGGCGAGGTTTCTCCTGCTTCGCTTCCTGCTCGCCCTCACCACGGGGCTCGGTCGGCTTATCGTCGCCCACTTGCCTGTGTCTCCTCAGGTATTGGCGGTGCTGACTGTCCGATAGTGCCAGCAATGGCCCCGATGGTGGGATGGCGAGTTGGCTTATTAGGGTCGTATTCGTTTGGCAACTGCTTGTTGGCTCGCAACTCTCGTTCCAGCCGTGCGACTATCACTTCCAACTCCTTGACCCTGCGCTCCAACAGCATCTCACGGTTCGGGGCTTCAAACTTCCAGCCTGTAAAGTCTTGCTCATCGCTCATACCAACATAGTACCCCACGCCAAGACTTGTAAATAGACATAGTAGGCTGTACGATGGTGCTAACCCAACAAGGAGGGTTATTGTGAATAACACGCAAATCAGCAAGAAGGAAAAGCAAGTCGCCCAACGGCTTCTTGACGCTCGCATCAAGCGGGGCCTGTCACAGGCGGAAACAGCCGATAGGGCAGGTATTGACCGCAAGACGGTAAACCGTATTGAGAACAACCACTTCTCGCCAAGCCTCAACACCATCTTTCGTCTGTGTGACGCACTCGCAGTCAAGCCAAACGAACTCGTAAAGTAAGTCGTGGTCACCCGCCCCGACATTGACAAGGCGTTGGTGGATGCTGACATGAACTTGTTGCTCATGGATGGATTTGAGGATGCGTTCATCGGTTACACAACTCGTATGAACCAACCCGACTGCGCCGTGTATGACTACGACAAGATGGTTCGGGTGCTGATGTTTCGGGACTCAATGAGTTTGGATGAAGCCGAAGAATACATTGAGTACAACTGTCAAGGTGCGTGGGTGGGAGAACAAACTCCATACATCGTGAGAGGATTGCGATACCTTGACCTCGCCTGACAACGACACGTCCCGCTACTCCTACAATCAGTTCCTTGCCGACCTCGCCATTCAGTACGACGCACACATGAAGGTGACTTCGCCAAACAAACTTCTGCGCTTAGGGCAGTTTTACTTTACGATGCTTCTCGCCATACGTCCCGATGTCGCAGACAGTATTGCTGGCAGCGAGTTTGACCCGTTCTATCAGAACGAACTGTCGTCAGAACTTCACGACAAGGTTGAGTTGCTCTGGTAGTTCCACCTCTTTATGCCTGTGAGTTATGTGGCTTGGCAATAGACCCTAAAGGAGCGAATACTCTGCGCCTTGCTACGGGCTGGGTGCGGGGCCAGACCCGTACGCTCGCATCTATTGAGCAAGAACATTACCGACTGCGCCACGACTTCTGCGTTGATAAGCAACTTAGGGAACAACAAGAAACTCTGTTCTAGTCCCGACCCGACGAGGGCTGATTTCAGTTGTTGTTAGACATAATAGGCTCTAAGATGATGGCATGGAAACACCCACCACACCCCCCACATCCCCCTGCCCCTACGAGCACATCCACGGCGATAAGCACGAACTGTTCCTTCAGACGGGTCGCGTGTACTGCGAGTGCGAAATCAAAGAGTACATCAACGACGAGGAATAACCCCTCGCGGGCGCGGGGCCGCGCGCGGGCGCACCCTTTCCACCACCGTGAAAGATAGAGACACACCACTTTCGCGGGGTCCCGCGTTTATGTTTTTGGTTTTTCCCCAACGGGGCCCAAGCGCACGGGTCTTCGTTTGTTGGGTTGTTGTTAGACATAATAGGCTATAAGGTGACGCCATGACCACCCCACAGCCATACAACGACCCATTCCACGAATACCCACCCCACAGCCACCAGCCACACCCAGACCACGCAAACACTTGCGAAATCTGCGGCAAACTCATCTTCGCAGAAAAAGAAGATGATGAGGATTAGCCGACAAGCGGCGATAGGCTGACGGAACTATGGCAAAAAAGCATTACAAGAACCCTGAAGAAGTTATGGAAGGTTTCCTAAAAGCAATCATCTCGCTATCCAAAGAGACCAAACAGATGGTATGTGAGGCGAGCAGGGGCCCCGAAGACATCCCACCCGTGCTGTTGTGGATTACCGAACAACACGAAATGAAAACTGAACCACTGATTATCACCGAAGAAATCATTGCGCCAGTCGCCGTACAGTTGGCGTTGGCTAGGGTGTTTGGCGAACACGGAAAACCACGCATCGCCAGCCTTGTTGTTGAGGCGTATGCACGCGAAGGTGGCGATGGTCTCGACCTTTATCGGGGCCAAATGGAACAGGATTTCTTGGCTGGCAAGATGGAGGGGATAACTGAGTGCCTTACGGCGTTCTTGTTTGACCTTGATGGCAACGCACGAACCGTATGCATTCCCTACAAGTACGACGACAAGGGCATGCCCAAGTTTGACGAAGTTGATGTGGAACGTGAACACGTGGGCGGGGCCATCGCTGATGTCATTCAGAGATTTGTCCACTTCGCTTGCTATTAGACATAATAGGCTCTAGGATAGGCGTATGAACACAAAAGAGAACATCAACGAACTTATGGTCGCCATTGAGGAAGTCCTTGGCATAAAGATTGACTGGATAGAGGAGAACGGTGACATCAAGATTGACCGTGAGAATCTGACCACCATCGTGGAAGGCTTGGAGGTCTTGGTTCGGTCGAACAATGGGGTGCGATGCGTTGCCCGTGACGTGCTGGTACAAGCAAGGACAGGGAAAAAGTTCTCTTGGTACAAAACTATTCGAGACGCAACGTTGGTTCTACGGCAACTCAGGAAAAACTGACCATCATCGTCGGGGCCTGGCTGCTTTCCACCACCGTGAAAGATAGAGATAGCGCTTTGTCCCCCAGTCCCGCCCACGCCCACGCAAGGGGCTCGGTTATCCACAGGGGTTGTGGATAACGCGGAGTTGTTGTTAGACATAATAGGCTCTAAGATGGGAGCATGACCACAGCACCACTAATCCATGACCTTATCCACAACTACTTGGGCATCAACGGCGTAGTCCTGCGTGACGAAGCGTTGGCGGCTCTTGCCGACGACCTGCTCAACGACAGGCTCGTTTCGTCAGACTTCGGGTGTGACGAAGCGGAACTCCTGCGAAGCATCGGCGCACTCATCGCCGAGATACAGGAAGGAACGCCAGCATGACCCCCAACTTTGGCTCTCCACGAACCATCACCTGCGACGCCTGCGGGGGCCCCGCCATCTGCACGACGCAAGAAAGTTATCCTGATGGTGGACTTTGTTTTGACCCCTACTCAATGAGTTATTACGATGGCTTCTTTGACATGCCGTTCTCCGACAGTCGTGTTGAGCCGTGGCGCGTATGTCGGGACTGCGCGCAGAAGTTCTTTGATTTGTTCCCTGCCCTTATGGACAAGTACGAGAAACACATTGAGTTCTTGCTTGCCGATGGGCAGATAATCGCTGTCGGAGCCCATGAGACTGGCGAGCAACAAACAGGTTGCTGTTAGACATAATAGGCTATACGATGGGCGCATGATTACTAAAAAGCGTAAGCCTGCGAAAAAGGCAAAGAAGAAAAAGAAGATGACGAGTGGAGAACTGTTTCGTACCAAACTCGCTGCGTTTTGCCCCCATTATCTGATAGATGAAGATGACGACGGGCAAATCATTATCAACACGGGTTTGCGGGACGACGGAGATGACAACTATGTGTTGTGGCATCCTGACGATTACGTATGTCTGGACTGCGATGTGGATGACTGAAATGAAAGCCGTACCAACCGTTTATGCGTGGCAGCGTTGGCCCCGAGGCTACGAGCCGACTGACCAACAGTTGATAGCGATGACCGACGAGGAGTACGACATGTACGCCCAAGAATACGAGCGTTGGCTTGCCGTGACGGAACTAGAAGAGATGTACGGCGACGGGGCCAAACGGGAATACGCACTTACCTGTTTCCAAGTTGTGTAATACGACATAATAGGCTATAGTATGAAGGCATGAACGAACCCCAGCACCCGAAGTGGGATGACTTGCCAGAACAAATCAGGGAACAATGGATAGAGCGAGTTCTCCGACAACCATCACATTACTGCGATAGGCGAGACGAGTTCGCTGTCTATGCCTTGGCACAGGAATACTACGAGGATTGGGCTGCCGACCAAGAGTTGGCTTGTGGAGTTGGTGGGACTTGGGTTTCTATTAGGGAAAGCGAATAGTGTCTCAGTTCGTAGTAGAAATCATCAACATGGAAGTTTCGTGCGAGTCCCGCGTGGGCGCTTATTCAGTGAAAATCGAGAAGGGCGACCTAAGGCAAAACGGCACGGTGTATCAAGGAACTGTACGTCGTGTAACTCTTACTGAAGATGCGAGTGGGCAGACCCTTGTTCAGGTGTTTCGGGGCTACGACTGCACCAAGAAGGCAAGCAAGTGGCTGAAGCAAGCAACCAAAGAACAATGGAAGCCAGACGGAACTGAGTGGATGTGGCTGTAGATGATTGTTTCTGCAACGGAGATACTTGTGCGTATTCGCCAGCCTCAACCTGTTGGGGGTACGACTTCACTCCTTGGTACATCATCGTTGGAGGATTAGTTCTCACGGGACTTGTGCTCGCGATTATTATTTTGCTTTCCACCACCGTAGAAGATAGAGACAGCGCTTAGTTTCTTAGTCCCGCGCGCGGCGCGTGACGCGCCTGTGGATAAACCTGTGGATACGCGCCTGTGGATAAACCTGTGGATAAACCTGAGTTGTTGTTAGACATAATAGGCTATAAGGTTGGGGCATGGAGAACACACCAACACCTAGCAACAATCCCTACGATGCGGATTGGTGCGACGCTTGCTCGCGCGAAATCGTCAATGACGAGTGCGAGTGCCACAACAACGGCGGATGGGCATGGTTGCCCTTCCACAACACCCCAGACAGCGAGGAGGACTGTTAGGGGCGAATAACCCCCCCCACCCGACCACCGCTCCAATGGCGGGTGGGGGCACCCCCCCCAAGTGCTAAGATGAGAACCCACTAATGACGCAACTCGGGGCCAAGCAGTCACGCCTGTTTCTAGATAACGACAGCCTTGCCCTTGACTTTCCCTACGACGCAAACCAAGTAGCCGAAGTCAAACAAATACCCGACTGTAAATGGGATAAGGTGGCTCGCCTGTGGCGGTGCCCCGTATCTCGCGTAGAGCAAGCACGCGAGTTCGCCGTCAAACACGGCTTCCAAGTCTCAAACGAAGTCCTTGTTTTCACCCTTCCGCCGAGGCGGGGCGCACAAGATACGGGTGTTTATGAACAAAACGGCGACATCTACATCTCGTTTCCTTACGACCCTGTAATGGTCAGGTCAGTCAAACAAATCCCCTCAGTCACATGGGACAAGAAGTCTGCCGCATGGCGGGCCCCGTTGACTGCCATAAACGAAGCAATCCAATGGGCTGAGCGGTTCAGTAAGTCAGTCTCGCCAGATGTTCTCGTAAAGGCAAAGGACATCAACTCGCAGTTATTGGAACTTGCCGAAGCCAGTCGTGCTGTGGAAGCAGAAATCGCCATCGGAGACACGGGACTCGAAAAGGCCCTGCTGCCGTACCAGAAGGCAGGTGTCGCGTATGCGAAGCGAGCCAAACGATGCTTTATCGCAGATGAAATGGGCTTGGGTAAGACTTTACAAGCGATTGCGACCCTAGAGGTCTTGTCTGACGGCCCCGCGTCTTCTTATCCAGCGATTGTGATGTGCCCACCCAACCTTGTCCTCAACTGGAAGGCTGAATACGAAAAGTGGCTACCAAGCCGTAAAGTCGCCACAGTTTTGGCAGGGAAAGGTCAAAAAGAGTTCCCCGAACGCGGGACGTACGACGTTCTGGTAATCGGATACTCAAACATTTCCTATTGGGAGACACACCTCACTGGTCATTGTGCGTATGTATTAGATGAAAGTCATTACTGTAAAACTCTGACTGCCAAGCGAACAAAATCTGCTCGCAAGATAGTTGCTTCGTCACCTTCGGGTACGCCCGTGTTGTGTCTGACTGGAACGCCCGTGACCAACCGTCCCGCTGAGTATGTGGCGCAGTTGGACATCTTGGGCAAAATCAAGGACTTCGGTGGCACTTGGGGCTTTTATCGTCGCTATTGCGCTGCCTTCCAAGACAAGTGGGGTCAGTGGCACTTGGAGGGTTCGTCAAATCTAGAAGAACTGAACGACAAACTCAGGTCAGTCTGCTACATCAGGCGAACCAAAGACCAAGTCCTCACCGAACTGCCACCCGTATTCCATCAGGAACTCACTCTGATAGGGGCGGGACCCGCGATGGCCGATTACGCAAAGGCGCAGAAAGACATTGTTGCTTTCTTGGTTGAGCGAGCCAAGAAACTCGCCGTGGAACTTGGTACATCACCTCACTCGGCAGCCGTGCGCGCGCGCATACGCGCGGAAGCATCTCAGGACTTGGTGCGACTGTCGGTTTTGCGTCGCCTCGCAGCCAAAGCCAAAATGGAAAGCGTTATTGAGTGGGTGCAGTCCCGTACGGAGAACGGAGCCAAAGTGGTAATCGCCGCTCACCACAGAGACATTGTTGATGAACTCGCCAATCGCTTCGGTGGGCTGAAAATACAGGGCGGTATGTCGGTAGAAGAAGTTGAGGAAGCCAAGCGCAAGTTCCAAACCGACCCGAAATGCCAAGTCATTACTCTTTCTATTCAGGCAGCCAAAACGGGGCACACGCTGACGGCGGCGCAAGACATCATTTTTGTAGAACTGCCGTGGACACCAGCCGACTTAGACCAAACCTATTCACGGCTACACCGAATGGGGCAACAGGGCTCTGTCACGGCGACCTATGCGCTGTGTGCTGGCACTATTGACGAAGAAATCTACTCACTTATCGCTTCTAAACGCAAAGTCGTAAACACCGCCGTTGATGGCGGCCCCGCCGTTGATGATGCCAGCATTGGGGCGCAGTTGGTTTTGTCGCTAATGAGTTCGGTGGGTGAACCGTCAGATTAGGGCTGGTTTCGCTTGTCTCTGAGCGTGACGATTACGCAGTAGGCGTACACTCCCATCGTTCTGTCGTTATCTTACAGCCTATTATGTCTAACGGCTCGCAAGCACCTGTCGGCGACATCGGGACTACGCCGAAGGCGAAGCCGTCATACCACGACGGGGGGTGGGGGGGGCTTGTCCCCTCCTGCCCCCCTGAGTGAACGGCGTAGTCCGATGTAAGCCGACAGCGGTTGCGGGCGGGACTAACCCGCACGTGCAAAGTTGCTTTCCACCACCGTATGTTCTAGACAGAGACTTCTTTTATCTTTGGTCCCGTTTATGTATTTTTTGTGTTGGTTTTGACGGGGCCGCGCAGCGGATGGGTTTGAGTTCTTTATTTTTTACGCGCGATGAATGCGCCGTAGGCGCAGAACGCGCGAGGCGAAGCCACGCGAAGCGGGGCCACTCCCGTCAGGGGGGTTTCTTGGTTTTATAGCCCTTTACGCGCGATGAATGCGCCGTAGGCGCAGAACGCGCGAAGTCACGCGAAGCGGGACCGTAGGAACTACTGTATTTGTATAACAATCGTATTCCTAGTGGATGTGTAAATCGGGACTTGGAAGATGCGGGGGTGCGTCAGGTTGTCGCTAGACATAATAGGCTGTATGATGACGGTATGACAACAAAAACCACATACCGCCCAAAGGGAACGGTAGCGAGCGCACAGGTCGTGTTCTCACCTACCACTGAGTACGGCGTAAAGACAGAATGGGCGGTGGAACTCCACTTCCAAAGCCCGACAGGCGACATGAGCGACTTCATCAGGCGTGAAATCCCTTGCTTGGACAAGGCGCAAGCCGAATGGATAGCCAACTATTGGAACAACAAAGCCGAACCGTACAGCACGGAAACCGTGCCGTTGGACTTGGTGTAAGGCGGGACCCCGATGGACTTGACCATTCGTATAAGCGAGTATGTCTCATACACAATCATCGTCGCCTGTGTTCTGGTATCTGTATTACGGATTTGGAACAGCAAGCGCGGGGGCCCCGAACTCTAATCCCTTGACATCCTGCTGATTTATCAGTAAGATGGTAAGCACTATGAAAATCTATTGGAATGACGAATACTGCGCCCCTCGTATTGACTTTGAGACCTTTCAGAAGTCAAAGGAGATTGCTTCTCAACTCGGTCTCGTATTACGGGACTCGGTCGAAATCGTAGACCCCGCAAATGTGCCCAGCGCACTCGCAAAGGCGCATGTCGCACTAAGCAGGTGTGTTGAGCCTGCCTATCTCAACGCCATCATGACGGGCAACCCTCTCTGGCTAGCCAAAACCAACGGTTTAGGGTGGGATGAGGGCATCTACCCGATGGTGCTGAACTCAACCGCAGGCATTCTGGCGGCTACCGACGATGTGTTGGGTGGCGAAAAGGTCAGTTGCTCGCTATCTAGTGGACTACACCACGCCAAACGAAACAAGGGCAAGGGCTTTTGTACGGTGAACTCGCTGGCACTCGGGGCCCTGTATGCTGCCGAAAGGGGGTCAAAGGTCGTCATTTTAGACCTTGACGCGCACTGTGGCGGTGGAACTGCCGAATACATCAAGGGAACGGCAATCAAGCAAGTGGATGTGTCCATACTTGACTTTGACCGTTATCAATCCGACGACAATAGCACTCTGTATTTCAGCGAAGCGTGGGCAGACGATGGCGAGGGCTACCTAAATCAGGTACGCGAAGCCATGAAGTTGGTCGCCGCCATGGGTCCCGATGTCGTGTTTTATAACGCTGGTGTTGATGTGTATCCACACATTCAGCCCATTCATGTCATCGAGCGTGAACTCATGGTTTCAGAGACACTGCGACAATCCAACGCTCGTATTGTGTTATTGATGGCTGGTGGGTACGGCTCGTATAGCGACATTGTGCCCCTACACATCTCTACAATCGGGGCCTTCGCAGCACCAGAACAGGTGCAGTTGGGTTTGGATTTGGCTATTCCGCTAGATGTCGTGTAAAACCACGACTTGCGGTTAGACAAAATAGGCTATACGATGGGGTCATGACAGCCGTACAGACACCAAGCGAAGCGCAACTCCAAATAAATGAACATCTCAAAGAGTTCGTGATGCTTGTCTCCGACAGCGACGATGAAAGTGCTGCGGAAGATTTTGCTGCGCTTGTGGTAATGTCACTCGGCTTGGAAGTCGTGGCAACCAGTCCCGATGGCGAGATTACCGCACGTATTGTTCTCAAAGACAACAAAGTTCTCATAAATGAGATGAGTGATAACGACGATGACGAAAAGTCAGAGGGCGACGCTCAAAGCCAAACCAACAAAGGAAGCGAGTAACAAGCAATGGCAACAGCAACACTTACGATTTCGGGGAACGTAACCAACGACCCTGAACTCACCTACACGCAGAGCGGGGCACCACGCCTTGCCTTTGGCGTTGCAGTCAACTACGGATACACCGACGCACAAGGCGAGAAGCAGGAAAAGACCTCGTACTTCAATGTGACTGCGTGGCGCTATCTCGCAGAGAACTCAGCACGCACCCTTGAAAAGGGCATCGGCGTCGTCGTAACGGGGCGCTTGGAACAGCGTTCGTATGAGGACAAAGATGGCATCAAGCGTTCAGTCGTGGACTTGGTTGCCGACGAAATCGGTATCGCTACTCGCTCGTTGGAGAGTGTTGAGCGCCGTGTCAAGCAAGACAACGGTGGTCAGCAGCAAGCCCCTGCTCGCCAACAGTCGGCTCCGCGTACTCGCCCAGCAACCACAAAGGTCGCGGCGGGTGCAACACCAGACGGCGAGCCGTTCTGATGACCACAGCAGAGTTCGTCATCTGGACACTGATTATCGTTCCAATCGTTGTTTTCGCGGGGCTTTTCGTTCTGTTTGCCAAAGCAGGAGAAAAGCAACGGAAAATTGAGGCTCAACGACGTGAAGTCTTTCAGCAACGATTGTTGAACATACACAATCCCGAAAGCAAACTAATTGACATGAACAAAATCGACGTTACGCAAGCGACTTCCATTGAGCACTTGATGCAGATGGCAGAAGATGCGGGTGCGATTGTTGTAAAAAAGCGACCCAATTGGGGCAGTGAATGAAATTCATCCGCCTGCATCTGCGCTGGTGGCTCTACAACAAACTGTACGAATTCCACCTATGGGCGGAAAGCAAGTCGTTGGACATGATTATCAAGTTGGATAAAGATGACCCACACTTCGCAGACCGCAAATGGGCGAACGAACTGAACTCTCGCCGTGCCCTTCGTGGTGAACCCATGTCGGGTATGTGGATAAAGCCAGACAACAGCAAAAAGCGTTGGCATGATTATTACGAACGCCAACCGAGGAATACATACGGAAAGCGCTAGCCAAGCAATGTGTGGGGTTTCGCTCATAACCACGCTCGGCGCGTCATAACCCGAACGGAGCGGGGCCCCACATAGCCAACACCCGATAATGCTCACCCGTGAGTGGCATCGGGTCAGGCTAGATAGTCGTCTGGCTTTTCCTGCTTGTTGTTCCGAAAGAACAGCATGTGTGCGTTGTCGGGGTCTTGACGGGAAAGTTCACGGTATTCCTGCGCTTGTGTGATGAGCGTGCCGTACTTGCGACGCACAGTTGCGTGTCGCCACTCCTTCACGAGGTCCCGATAACGACGTCGCACCTTCTTCTTGGTGAGGGGTGGGTACTGAGCCAAGTCATTTAGCAATAGGTGTTCTTGTTCGTGTGGGGTGATAAACCAGTCGCTGTCGTCGTCTGGTGAGTAAGGGTTGAACGCCGGACTCACGATTTGGCTCGGTATTTCTTCGCAATCTCCCCAACTGTTTCGGTGTTGCGAACGAACTGCTTGCCCTTCTTGTCGCCTTGCAACTTCTTCCTATTCGTAGCAGACCGCTGTGACGGAGTTAGACGCTTCCATACCGCATCTGGCAGGTAGCGCCGCATCTTCCCGCCGCGCCCCGCCTTCTTGCCATCAGATGTACGCCAACGCTGTTTAGTCCACTTGCGTAGCGAGCGTTGCTTGCGTGATGGGCGACCCGTGCGATAGCCACCACCTGCTTTCCTGTATGCCTGTGCAACCATTTGCGCCTTGCGAGCCGACCATTGCCCCGGTCTTCCACCCTTTGAGCCAGCCATAATGCGACGCTTGATACTTTCCCGTAGTGCTGGTTTGGTGTAGTTGCCCGATTTGTACTCCATCGGGACGTTCTCAATGAAGTCCTTGACCGACAGATAGACCCATTGTGGGGTGCGCTGACTGTTTCTATTTTCTCGGTACATCATCGTTCCCTATCTCATTGGTACCTGTAAGGTTTTTCTTAGAAGCCTTCATTTTTTCTTTCATAAACTCACCAATGGCAAGCAACTCATCCTCTGTATCAAAGATGTCGTTTTTTTCCTGTTCGCTGAAACTATCTAGGAACTTTTTGACTATTTCATTGTGTTTACTCATTGGCGCAAGTCCTTCAATTCAGAAGCAAAGTCTTTTGCGAGTTCTGGATACTTACTCGCCATTTGCCGTAGAGCATCAATGATAGGTGATAAACGACGCTTTGCTAATTGCCTTTTTTGCTTGTGGGAACGGTCTATTCTCGCCATTTCTTCGTATGTTTCGTTTCCAAGAAGACCGGGGCGTTGGCCTATCAAGACATTTAGGGTTCTCAACATTGACGCAAACTCTTGTCGCCGTCTTGTCGTAGAACTACCCAATCCAGTTTTTGGTGGGGCAGCAGCGCTGCCATCCATTCTCTTCCATCCAAATAGATGTGACGGCAACGGGACCATTGGGTCGTAAATACGTTCTGGCACAAATTTCCAATTGTGGCCTTTAAGGATTTCAATGTCAATTCCTGCCTCTTCTGCCCTCTTGACAACAAAGTCTGGAATGCCCGACCCGGGGCTACTGCTTCCTGGTTCTCGGAACCAATACGCATCATTCATAACAGCATCAATGATTATCTTCTTTTGGCTTTCGCTGATGTCGGTGCGCGCCTTTACTCGCTCAATGATGTCGTCGTTGATTTTGTTTTTGTCGGCTTCCGTGAGATTGACGTGTTTGCCTTTTGACATTCCAACGATTTCTATGCCCAGAAAACGTCGGACATTGAACGCGTCGGGGCCAATACCCTCTAAGGCATCTTTTAGTTCGGGAGTTACGACACGACCAAAATGCTCCTTGACCGTGAAATTATCAAACAACTCCGACTGTTGCTTCTGAACCTCTGCAAACACACCCCAATAACCATCTCCATAAAGGAACATTGGCCAAGCATTTGCCACGAACTCGCCGTGTCTGGTGAAAGCCTGACCCAGAGTGAAATGCCCGATTTCGTGTAGTCCGATGTCCTCTATGTCTCCGTCATTTATCTTCGGGACCAGCGCACTGCCAGCCTGTTGTCCGAGGAAAGTCTCAAGTGCCTGACGCAATGCAGGTTTGGTGGAAAACGGTGTCCCTGGCATACCGTTGTAAAAAGCCTCTTTTTCTCTTGGGGTCGTGAGCGCCCTACGTCGCGATGGATTTCTGTCTACTTCTCTAAGCAGTGTGCGCAGCATTTCGGCTATTTGCGAGTCGTTGAGGCCCCGACTACGCAGTAGGTGGACATACCGTTTGCCAAAGTTTTCCATCAGTTCTAGGTTCTTTGATTTCATTTCCAGTCGTGCCTGAAACATTCTTCTCAGATGGTCGCCTGCTGGTGTCGGGGCAAATGAGATGTACCCGTAAAGTTCCGTCAGCCCATCAAGTTCTTTGCGCATGTCGTTCAGGCTTGCGCTTGTGTAATTTATGTCTGGGTATTTTTCCTTCAGTCCGACTGCTTCTGCCATTGCCCCGAAGATTAGGTCGTTGGTGTTGAGTTTCTTGCTGCCCCCAACTTCCAACATTGCGTCAATCGTGTCCACACGCCTGGTGTTCTCGTCAAGATTTTCCATTATCTCTTCTAATTGTTTTTCGCTTATCGTTACCCGTGCGAGTTCGTTTCCACGGATGTCAACGAAAATTCGGGACTTGCCCTTCTTTCTCGCTGGCTCAAATAGAGCATCTTTGTATGCGTTAGAGCCACTTAGACTGCCACCGATTATTTTGCCATTTTCTTCGTAAGAGCCGAACATTCTATTCAGTCTTTCAAGTTCAATAAGGCGATAAGCGGCAGCGTCAATGATTTGGTCGTATGTCGGCGCCCCGTGCGCCCGAAGCATTGCGATGTCAACATCATCACCCAACAAATCGGCGACCTGCTCATCTACGGGGCCAAGAACCTTTTTGATTATGTGACCCTCTACGGGTATGACGCCCGTGGTTTTTCTGGCTTCTGCAACCGTGGCTTCCATTACTGCCAAAAGTTCTGGGTCTTCCATTGCGTCAGTGCTGGGGTCGTAGTCGCTACTGAGGTATTTACGTAGTCGTGACCCTATGCGTCCCGTGGGGAGAAGGTCTATCTCGTCAACATCAAATCCTTGCGCCCTTACCTTTTCTGCGATTACGGCAATCGGATGATTGGAGTAGTTGGTTGTCGGTTCATCGGGGCGCGAGCCACGTGTCGGTCTGCCACCTATGTTTATTCGTGAGCGTGGAATGTCCAGACTTGTGGTTGAGCGTATTCCTCCTATGAACTCGTCGTTCGCCAAGTCGGGACGGTGTGGGCGAAGCAACCGCACTGCTGCTTGTCGTGCTGCTTCTTTTTCGCCCTCAAATTGCGTTGAGCGAGCCCGCGACATAGCCGCTCTGATTTTCCGCCAAGTCGGGGCTGGCACATCACGTGGGCGAGTTGACCCACTCACAGGGTTGGCATCTATCAAATCTTCTTCGTATTCCATGTTGTATTCCTCATCCATGAAATCCGACTGCGCCCGAGCCCATTCTGCTCTCTGTTCTGGGGTTATGTCGGCAAACATGTCCCGTAGTCGCTGCTCAATCTCGTCATCGGGACCCTGGATAACGAACCTGCCGTCCCTTATGACGTTGTACCTGCGAAACCAGGCGTCGTATTGTGGGTCAAACAGGCCCCGATAGAAGTGTTCGGTCAGGCTTTCCTCCCTGTCTGCAAGGTCAACCTTTTTTACTTCGTTGAGTTCTAGGTCTATTTGTTCGTCGGGAAACCATCTGACCTCAAACTGTAAGTCAAAGTTTTCCATCGCATCTTTGATTGCTTTGTGTCTCCTGCGCGCACGGGACAGGTCAAGCACCGACGGTTTGTTTGCTTGTTCTGTGATTAGTTGCTGTCGGAGAGCCTTGAGCCTTGCGACCATTTCGTCTGGTATGTCTTTGACTTTGGGTCGCCCGTCAAGCAGTATGCCGTCCCGTTCGTTGAGTATCGCACTGATGGCGTTTATTGCTGCTTGGTGTTCCAGTGCTGTTTCCATTACTAGATTACTGGTACTAATCAAAGAAGCAAACTCATCTGACACCTCATCCATCCGTTGTTTGATTTCCTCACGCTTGTTCCAATCAATCGGGGCATCGCCGTCGTTCTCTTCATCCCACTGTTCAAGTTCTGCTTGAAGTGCGTTGAAGCGAGCCTCAAGACCTGCTACGTAGTCAACGAAGCCTTTGTCGTCTTCGTCAATCCAACCCTCTCGTAGCGGTTCTCTTCTCAGTTCTCGTTCCTTCATACGGCGTTTGGTGTTTGAGGACAGGCCCCGTTTCTTGCGCAATGGGGTCTCCAAGTTGATGTTGTGGTCTTGACGAACTGCCCTGATGTATGTAGAAGAACGAATACCGTTGCGTGTTGTGACTATCGGACTGTCGCCACTGAACAGTCGGGGCTCATCTTCTGTAAACCAATCTGGATTATTGGTAAGTCTTCGCAGTAATCCGTTGTATTGATAGTCTCGCTGAACAACTCGTCCAGTTGGTAGTTCCCTAAACCTCGGGGCGTCAACCATTCTGACTGCTTCGGCAAACGATACGGGTTCGTCCATCAACTGCATTGCCCCGTTGTTGATTACCGTGATTGTGCCATCGCGACTTTCAATCGCGTCGTAGCCAAGCAAGGCGAGCAGGGCAGTACTGTCTGGATTAGCCATAGCCTCAAGCAAGCCATCACGAAGGTCTTGAGTCTTACCCAACATAGACGAGCCGGGACGGCGAGTGTCTTCGTTGAGTTCAAGCCTTCTGTTGTTCTCAATGCTAAACAAAGCGCCTATCAATCGTCTTATTGACTTTTGTTGTTCGCTGTCGGATGTCCCACCAAAACTGTTTTCGTCGGAGCGTATTAGTTTCATTTTGATACTCGGGACGGATGGGTCTGTTGAACGAAACCCGTAGGGTCGTACTGATGCGTCGTACTCGTAGCCGTACAACTGAACCAAAGTGTCCATTAGTCCGTCGTAATCTGGTTCTCCATCACGACGAGACCGTCTCCATTCACTCATACGTCCCGGCTTTGCACCCAAACTCCAAATGTCGTCGTACAGTTTCCTTTCTCCACGACTGGTTTTATCGGGTGTGTACACACGTGCCCACGGGGCCAAGAACCCAAGCATTCCGTTCTTTGTTGTCGCTGGGTCGGAAATCGGGTTTTTACTGTCGTAGAACTTGTCCAAATGCGCGTACGGGGCGTCTGTGAACCGCATCAGTATGTCGCTACCCAACATCCCGACGATTGCGCTGTGTACTTCCTCAGCCTGTATCTCTTGGTCGGTTTTTATGCCAAAAATGTCGCCATTCTCAACTGGGATAAAACCATAGACTGGTATCTGCCCCGCATCAACACGGTCTTTCATTTCTACTCGCGTCAATAATCGTGGCGGGGCACTAGCGCCAGAGTTTTCTCTTGCCTGCATCAGTACTTCTCGTTCGTTGCGAGAAGAAACTATTCCGTACAGGCGCCCCGCTTGCTTTTCGCTCAAAGCCCTGTTGCCTGGCTCGTCGTCGTCTTCTGGTATGAATAGGTCTCTCGCTACTTCGTTGGGCTCATTGGAGTTACTAAGGTCCCGTTGTAGTAGTTCGGTTTTCTCAATGCGTTTCTGTATTTCGGTGGCATCCATACCTTCGGTGGGTTCTGGGATGACGAATGATGGGAGATAGTCGTCGTCCCGTTTTTCGTCGTCTAGGAACATGGATAATCCACCCATAGCCTGTGCGTTCTCAAACAGTTCTCGCCACGCTTCTTTCTGTTCTGATGTGAGATTTCGGGGCTCAATGATGTTCGCAAGCAAGGTTTGTAGGTCGTTGTTCGTTGTTCCGTCTTTTTCTGCTTGTCTTGCCACAGCCAGCCAAGCGACCACACGGCGCAACATCTCTGGATTGTCCCGTAGACCATAATCAAGATTTTCGTTGACCAACGGGTTTGTCCTAGTGCTGGGGGCTTTGTCTTCTTTTCCTAGGCCCCGAAGGACTACTGAGCGAACGAAGTCTGTGAAGCGTGCTTGTGCGTCTCTGGCTAACTTGCGTTGGTTGCCGATTTGTGTACTGATTTGTGGTGTGCCAAAACCAGAACGGGGCCATACCATAACTCCGTCAGATGTTGGATTTGGTATCCAAACTTCCGTGCCTTCGTGTTGTCTCCACCATTGAAAGGCGTGTTGGTTGAATAGCGTCCCGATACCTGCGCTCTTCATTTTCTTTCTTTCGTTTTGGCTAGCGCTTATCCAAAACCTGTCGTGATGAACATTTATGTTTCCATCTGGTGCGACATAGATTTCTCTTGTAAAACCAGTACCACCGTAGTATCGCTGACGTCCCGTGCCGAAGGAGGCATCAACTTTTACACTAATCCCTCTACCATTATCAAGCGAAACATACACACCCTTGCCGTTCGGGGCCACAATCAACTCGGTGTCTCCGTTCATAATCCGACCACTTATGCCCTGGTCCTCAAACACTCCTCTGTCGCCCGGGGCTACTTTGTAGAGCGACCCATCCATCAGATACGCACGTTCCGTTGCTTCCAATACTGCGAGATTTGCTTTGAGAACTTCTTGTAGTTCTTTGACCGACTTCGGTGATGGACCAACGCCCGTGTCGTTTTGCGTCCCGTCTTGGAGTAGTGACGGAATGACGAGAACCGTACGCTCGGTCGGTCTGTTGTCGCTGCCCCGTCTCCACAGTACGAGTTCGCCAGTTTTTAGTAGATGTCGTATTTGCGACGACGACAAGTCAATACCTTCGGAGTCTTTTGCGTAAGCAGTAAACTCATCAGTTAGCCTTTCTAGTCGTTCGGGACTGGCAACACCTTTGATAAACCTGCCTGTTTCTGTGTTGTAAAAACCAGCGTTCGGTGCCCCGTAATCACCTTCCTCATCCAGCGTCGCAAGAATGACTGCTCTTAGCGTTTTTGCTGCTCTCTTTTGTGTGTCTCGGTCAATGGAGCGCCACTTTCTAATCGCATCTGCGTCCCGTTTCCAAGGGGTATCTGAGCCGTGTTTGCCAATGATGCTGTCTCTTGCTTTGCTTAGTCGTTTGGCGACAGAAGTAGAAACATAATCACGCAAGACCGCCTTTGCTTTGTTTACAACTGAGCCCCGTGCTCTTTCGGCTCTTTCACTGCTTGCTTGTTCTGCTTCTGTCGTTATGAAGTCGTCTATTTCTTCATCAGTCAAGTCCGTATCCGAACGGGACGTTGTGGAGCGCAACCCGAATGCTTCGTTTCGGTCTTTCCTGCGCTGTAAATCCGTTTCCATCTTCTGTTGTTCTTCTGGTGTGTATCGGGGCATCCAACTGCCCATCTTGCGCATCTTGTTGGGTTTATGGGCGAACTTGTCCACAGGTCGGAGTGCGTCATGTCGTGGGTCAAAGGTTTCCGTGTGACGCAGGGTCACAACCATCTGCGCCCCGTCAACATCAAAGTTGACGACCTCAAAGTTGCCTTGCGTCAGCATTTGGTTGTCGCCCGTGCTGATGGCTTTTGCGCCCCGTTCCAGACGGATTATCACGCTCTTGTCCTTGTTGCTGGGCTTATCGGGGCTGAAAGCAGTTATCGGCATTGGGATGTTGTCGCCAATAGAGATGCTCTCCAACACGGTTTCTGTGTCTATCGGGACGGAGCGATAGAGTTCTCGCTTTGATAGTTCTGCGCCCTGAACTGCCGAGTGGATGCGAGTTGCGTCCCGTAGTGCTTCCTCAATGGCGTTTCTTTGAGGGAAATCAAGTTTGGCTATCTTGCCCGTGACGAACCCACGCAACATTGCCATTTGCCCCGTTGTTGTGGTGTCGTATGTTGGTAAATCGTCTATGAAAAAGCCGAACTGAGTTGCTGAGATGGCGCGAACCAAATCGCCATGATGAGGTCTGTTTCTGTTGATGAACCTTCGTCCCGCTTGCTCACCAAGTCTGCGTCGCAAAGCAAAATACAGCCCTGTAGCGAACGGAACTTCCGTATCGTAAAAATGGTGGTCGCCTATGGAGTAGACACGGGGCCGAGACGCAAAGTCCATGATGCTTATCGGGTCGTTGGTTGCGTACAGTCGTTCGTCAGTATCAAGACCTATGTTGCTTCGGGACCTCAACATACTTCGTTCATCTGGGTCAAAACGTAAGCGTTCAGATGATGTTGATGACGCCATGCCGGGACGGTGACCGTCTGGTTGGCGCTCAACATTGGGGGCAACAATCTTGATGTCTGAGATTATTCTGTCGGAGATGTCTTCCATTTGGTCGGTGAAATCACCTTGTCGGTTCTTTTTTCTTCGGGACAGACGAGTTACATCTTGTGCCTCTATGTTCACGCCGAGAATACGGGACCACATCCTTACGGCTGCGTTGTTCACCAAGATTGGATAGCGCTGACCTATCCGTGTGAGTATTGCCGCCCCGCTCTCAGCGAAGCGTTCGGTCGTGTTTTGGTTTCCGTATGGGGTGACCACATACGGTTCGGCACTACCCACTGAGTTTTCGCCTACATCTGTTGCCCGTGAACCTCGGGGCGCTTGTTGCCCCCTCGCCCATAGTTTTTGTTCTGTGAGACGTTGGTTCATTAGGTCTGTGTCGCCGTGAACTTCCGACAACTGACCTTCTAGTTCATCAATAAGTCCGTCTAGTTCGTCGTCGTCAAGGCCCCGTACATCTACCGAGTGTGTGCCCGTCGGGACTTCGCCTGCGCCATAGCGTCTTTGCTTTGTTCCCTCATCCATTTCTATGAATAACCGTTGTCGGTTTTGTCTGTCTGCCATCTCTATCAGTTTTTGTTTGCCTTTATTATCAAGTTCTCCTAGCCCCGGCATTGTGGCAAGTTCGTCTCTGAACTCTTTTACTTTTCGCTCCATGTACGCCAGTGGGGGTTGTGCGCCGGGACTCAACGTGCCATCGGCTCGCATTTGTTGTATTTCGGTGTCTATGCGACGTCTTGTGCGCTCCCATATTGCCCCGACTAACGTGTTGCGCAAAACGAAGTCAACATAGTGTCCGTATTCGTGTACCAGCACGCCACTTTCACCAACCACGCTATCTATCGCCTTGGTCCCGGTGATTTTGAGTATTCCTTGGTCTGCTTCTGACGGAGACAAGATGCCAGCCATCATTTGCGTTCGTGTGAGCATTATTGCCCCGTAATCAGGGAAATACTGCCCACCAAGGTTTGCCTGAAAGCCCAAAAGACCAGCAGCCCCGAAACTTGCTTCGTCTCCGTTTCTTTGGTCTTGAATGCCTTTTAGAAACCCTGCTTCATAGTGTTTGCCAGAAATCAACTTGTTCCGTTTTTCTGCTTGCGTTAGTTCTGTGTCCCGAAGCGTGAGTAATCGCTGAGAAAGTTCTGGTGGGCGACCGACATGGTCATACTCGGGGCTTGGTATGGTGACGACGGGATGACCAAACTTGCGAACGGCAAAAAGGAACTCAGGGTTGTCTTCCAGCGTTCTTTGTATGAGCGCCCGTAGCATCTCAATGTCCCGAGGGTCTTCGCTGGGCATGTATCTCATTCCTTTGGCAAGATGAAGGTTGTCTTGACTTCTGCCTGCGAAAATGGCTGTGTAAATGCCCCGACGAGTGTCTGTATCAAGTGCGAACTGTAATCGCGCTGCGATTTGCTCAATAGTGAATGGTCGGGACCCATTGGTAGCCGAAAACTCAGAAAAGTTGTTCAGAAAATCTTTCGCTATGTCCAAAGTGCTTTCCATAGCCAAGAGGTCAGCGGGACTGCGAAGTTGGGGGAAAAGGAGTGACTTTTGGGGGTCGTTTCCGTGTTCTAGGAACAGTCTGGCGAGTATGTATTCTACGGGGCTGATTAACGATTGGGTGACTTGACCCATAGAAGCATTAAAGAAAGTCCCGTGCGTGATGCCATTTCCAGACCGTATCATTTGTTCCAACTCGTCAATAAGGTCGTCAATAAGTGGTTCTGAGTCGGGGCTGTTTTTGTAAGCACGCAAAAAGCGCATCTGTTTCTTCACCATAGCCCGATAGACCCCGTCGGTGGCATTGGCCCCGAGCCAAGCGCCCCACTCACGCGAGTCGCCGAACATTTCTTTTAGATTTTTATCCCACCGTTCTGTATCGTTTTGTAGGTCCCGATAGTAAGCACCATCACCGTATTTCGCGTCATACGCCCCGACAAGCGCTTGTATTTGTTTGATTTCTACTCTTCTTGAGCGTCTTACTACGTCCCGATGTAGCGCAAGTGCTGTCTGGTACGATTTTTCGGTTTTGTAGTTTGCTCGGGGCACATTTATGCGTTCTGCGAGTTCATCTGTCTTGGCAACCGTGTCTGGCACTATGCTCTCTGCCAACTCTCGGGGCGTTGCTGTCTCACGCCACTCAGGGTCTGTGATGTCTCTTGTGGTGGTCGCCCGTAAGCCACCCGTGCGACTTGTCGGCTCTTGGGCGTTCGGGGCTGCGTTGATGACCCTTCTTGTCTGTTTTTGGACTTCTTGGCTTGTTGTTGAGTCATCAGTCCCGACTTGGTTGGCTAGTGGAGCGTTGGGGGTCGGAATACTCTGCGCTCTGGCGACTACGGGACGTTCCCAGACCGTTCCATCTTGGATTAGACCATCACCATCACCGTCGTAGGCGTTCGGGTCAAATGGCTCGGTTATCAGTCCCGGTTTCGCCGACCTGCCTATGTTTTTGGCTATGGAGGTCAAGCCCCGACGAAGACGACGACCAATACGGTTGCCGTCTTTGACTTCTATCTCGTATGTTTCGGTTTCGGGGCTCAGATAGTCCACTTCACTCTGCCTTGTCGTGGTAATCGGGGTTCTCTTATTATGGCACGGGGCTGAGATGGTGAGTGGAGAACACCACACCTCGGAGTGACCTATGGTGCTGTTTATGAGCATCGGGGCACCTACATCACGAACGACGAAATCTTGATGACTGAAAAAATCGTAAAAAATCATTACTGACTAACGGGGCGTGTATCAAACACGAAAAATGTCGCAAAAATCAGTTCTCAAATCACTACGGGGCTAAGTGTGTGGTTTATGGTGATGATGGTGGTGGTGTCGTGTGACTGACTAGGACATCACATACCACGGGGCTCAAAACCATCAAGTTGATGTCTGGTGTGTCGTCTATTGGTGACTACGGGGCTGGGGTGTTGATGGTGGTGGTGTGGGAGGGGTGGGAAGGCACAGGGGTACATACCCCCTACGGGGCTGATGTCTGATGGGTCAAAAGG
>Ga0194133_10003015_pt1 | contig 24722 bp, 27 predicted proteins | sample TA2KigOf40mmetaG_FD_155448 | JGI IMG/M metagenome (GOLD analysis project Ga0194133, IMG submission 155448) | Freshwater microbial communities from Lake Tanganyika, Tanzania - TA2015055 Kigoma Offshore 40m | ecosystem: Environmental > Aquatic > Freshwater > Lake | place: Tanzania: Lake... | reverse complement strand
CCAGCAAAATAACCGTGCGTTGGTATCGCTGGAGCTGTTGATGTATCATTAATTGTTGTAGAACTAGAAGTAGCTACTATGGTGCCAGAAGTGCTATCTGTTCTTATTGAAACGGTAAATGTTTCTGCACCTTCAGTGGTAACGTCTGCTGTAGGAGTTACAATAAAATTTCCAGCATTACTGTTAATTACAAAATTACCACTCGTTGCGTTAAAATCTCCACTTGTAACACTACCTGAAAGATTAATTGTCCAATATAAAGTAGTTCCGTTGGGTACGTTAGTAGTGGTAACATTAAATGTTATTGGACTTCCTTCATTAACTGAACCAGCTGCTGGAGTTACTGAATATGTAGATGAAATTAAAAATATTTTTTTTGTATTACCAAAAGATCTAGATCCAGAAAAAGAAGAAAATGCTAAAGGCATTTAACCACCAAATTGTGTTTGTGAAGCAAAAATATTATATGTTGGTGAAGAAGAAGTTTTAATTACACTAAAGACATAAACATCAGTATTTGAAGTATTGCCTCCTGTTGGTGATGAACCTCCAGACCATCTTACTGTTACACCTGTTCCTGTTCCATCAATCTGAACTCCACTTATATATTTTGGTGCGGCACCATTTTGAACAAGAATTGCTACACTTACAGAATTGCCAACAGAAATATCTGAAAAACCATTTAATGAAATTGTGCCATTTGAAGAAGCATTCGTTGTATGAAAATGTACAGGGCCATCATTTAAACGATAAGCGTAACCATTAGAAAAAGCTGCAGAAATTACATTAGCTTTTTCTGCAAAAAAACCTAGTTGTGTTGTTTTTGTAAATGTAAAAGAACTTGATGAATTTATTTTTTCACCAGTTATTTGTGAATTTTCTAAATCTATATTTGTTATTTTTGTAAGTGCCATATTTTTAAACTACATTAATTGAGTTAAAAGAAACTGCGTTCTTTCCATCTGTATTGTAAACAAATACACTGTAAGTACCAACACTTATAGAAGGTATTTCAGCTCTACATTCTTTAAAACTTACATAATATGTATTTACATCTTTACTTTCTAGTGCAGAGTTGGCTATTTCAACACCTAAATTAGGTTCAAATCCATAACCTAATATTTTAATATGTCCACCTGTTGTTGCAAGTGTAGTATTGGCTGTGTTTGCGTAATTTTCATCGGTGTAAATTACATTTGTTATACCAACAGTTGCAGTACCATTTGCAATTTCTTCTTGTATTGTTGCTATGGTATTTGCATCAATTAAATCTTTGATAACTCTTGTAATAGAAGTCATTACGAAACTACTCCAGAAATACCTGTATGAAATTTTCTTGCTTGAAAAAATGTATTTCTATTACCTGCAGCTGTCGTATCTGAAGAATAATCTAATCTAGTAGTAGTAGAAATTACTGGAGCGTAATTGCTCATATTATTCTCAACACCATTAGTTATAGTACCAACATTAGGAAGTCCTCCAGTAAACCAACCATAATTTTCATCTCCAGCTCCAGCCTGAGCAATTGGAGAGGAAGTAGGAACCCTTACGACCATTTGCAAATTGTCACTAGAAAATGTCATTCTTTGTATATTACTAGAAAGTCCAAAGTTATGACTTGTTGAACCCGCCCCAGGATGGCCAGTATAACTGTACGATGAAAATCCACCACTTATCCAAGCATAATCTATATTTTTTGTTGATGTTGAAAAAGATTTACTTTGCGTTAAAGGTCCTCTAACAACTGCGGTTGTAGTATCTGAATTAAAATTTAATCTATCTACGAGTGAATGCAATGTAGAAGAATATGGAATAACAGATGGAGAGTTCGTATAAAAATATGCTCCTGAAGATCCTCCAATATACCAACCATATGTGTCATTAGAAGTTGAAGAGAATTTCATTCTTGCAAGCGATAAAGGACCTCTTGCAGTTAAAGCTTGACTGTCATTAGAAAAGTTTAATCTATCGGTGTTTGAAACTGCTGGTGGAGAAGAATTTAGTGGTGTTGCAGAAGTTTCGAAAAATCCACCTGATGTGTATGCATAATTTTTACTTGAAGTTGTTACTCTCCATCTTTGTGTTGCTGGAGATATACCTGCACGATATAATAATGAAGTTTCATCATTAGCATAAGTTAATCTGTGTACACCAGTATTAAAATTAGTCGTTGATGGACCAAGAGCCGCCGCAGCACTATTAGATCCTCCAAATGTATAAGCATTATCTTTAGTGCCACCAACAGAAGAAAATACAAGAACAAACGGTAAAGATCCACGGATATCCGTGTTTACTGTATCATTACTAAATTGTATTCTTTCAACAGAAGATAAAATGGATGTTCCACTACTACCACCCATACCACCAATGAACCATCCATAGTTATAATCACCTTGAACAGGTATTGATTTGTATTTTATTGCATTGGAACCAGAAGGATTATAAAGGAACATTGTATATGTTCCAGTACTTAGAGCAGGAACATTAACTCTTACTTCATTGGCCGATTGAACGTTTGCTGTTGATACTGTTGAACCAAACAAAACATTCGCATTGGTTTCAAAACCTATACCATAAAGTTTAATGTAACCACCAGCAGATGTTACAGAAGTGTTTGATGTATTTGCCCATGTTTGGTCCGCATAAACAATAGAATTAATTGTAACGGGCTGAGTATTTCCAACATTTGCAGTAATCTCAGCATATGTATTTGCTTCAATTAAATCTTTTATAACTCTGGTTATATTTGTCATTTTTTACTCTGGATTATTTAAACTTTGTAGATGTTCATTGACAGCTGCAAAAGATTGTTGTATTGTTTCTAGTGAAGTTTTATCAATTGTAAATTGATTTGCATCTAAAGAACTATTAGTGATTACTTTATTGAAATATGTTTCTACTTTGTTTGCCCAATCAGAAAACGAAACAACTTCTACTCCATAACTTGGTGGAATAATTGCGTCATCATCATTTACAATTGAAAGGCAGTAATCTATGCCTTGACTATCTGTGTCCCAAAATTTAACATCTAGGCCACGAATGAGAGGATGAGTTTTACCGGTTCTTGATTGATTTGAATTGAGTAGGAATTCTGAAGGACTTTCAGATTCTACATAATAGTGTTTGAGGTAACGAATTGCCATTAAAGACTCCCTATCAGGTTATCTTTATATTTATGCCTATTTGATTTTACCCCAAGATATGCAATTCCAACTTATTGTATTGATTATACTTCTGGTCTGAGTATCATTCAATTCCCATTTCCTTGCGTATTTTGGTAGCGGAAATGTTATGAATTGATTCGTCAAATACTTCTTGTTCTATTTTGTAACCAACATCACGACCGTATGTAATGTTAACAATGTTTGGCACTACCACAATCTCATACTGACCTTGATAAAGTGTATCTAAATCTCTTCTAATATTATCTTTAACTGTAGACCAACTAAAAGGATTTGATTGATTCCAGCCTTGACAATCACGAATCATAATGCAAACTTGACCTGTCTTTGCAATGGATCTTTCAAATAACGCACGATGGCCAGCATGCCATGGTTGCCAACGACCTAACATTTGAACCGTTTCTTTTTTCCAATCAAACACCGGCCGCCTTCTTTTTTCTAGTATGTGACTACCGACAAATTCTGCCCACTTTTCTGCGTTCTGTTCGGTAATACGAAAGTCATATAATTCTGGAGGAACAAACATTTTATTTGTATCTTCAAAGCGTCCCTTCTCAATTGTGTCCATCCAAATAACCCAATGAGCTTTAAAGTTATGTCTCATCTCTGCAAGTGGTGCAACAAAGTCAGCAATTACAAAGTCATTAAAAAAGCCATCAGCCAACTCTCTCATACGAATAGATTGGCGAATCCTTCCTTCGTGAGAGAAATCCCAATCATTGTATTTCTTGCGAACATCATCCGCATTGATCCATTTAACGCTTGGACAAGTGCCGGATATAGTTTCACCAAGTTTATAAAACGGTGATGTTTCAAGATATTTTTTTAACTTTTCTGCAAAGTATGTCTTACCAGATCCAGGCAAACCCATTACCAATATTTTTTCCATTATAATCTCACTTTATGCCGTATTTTTTGTTTATCTCTTTTGTTTCATCTTCTATTGTTGGTATGCCTTTTACGGTCATCCAATTTACAATAGAGAATCTTTCTCCTTTTGTTACTGGTTCAACACCATGCAAATAGTTTTGATTTGATGGGAAACATACCAATAATCCAGGTTCAGGTTTTATTTTAACACGAAATTCTGGAAAAGTAAAGTAACCACCTTCAAAATCATCATTTAAAAATAACACGGTACTTAAATCTCTTTCGGTAGACTTTCTCCAAATAACATCACCGTTTGGAGCTTTCCATAAAGAAACACCATCGTAATGCGGTTTATAGTGTCCATCAATACCATATCTGAGTAATTGCGGAATTTCTGAATCATTAATTTCAAAACCATAAAAAGGATTGATGATGTTGAAAACTATATTCTTATAGAGATCGTGTATTTTATCCATAATATCTGACATTTCAATAATCTGCGTGTCTCTTATATCTTTTTCAACAGAGAATTCAGTTTGACCTGTTTTATTTGATTTTTGTGGATCAAAAATAGAAAGGTCTTCTTTCGGTTTATTTTTTGCATGATTAAGTATAAAATCAATACCATCTTTTGAAATTACATTTGGTGCAATTAATATATTTGTCAATAAATTTTGTATCATAATATCCTCGTTTTAAAATTTGTATGCAGAAACACCAGCCGGAGTATACCTACTTAAACTTAATGGTCCTCTTACTGAAGCCGTACCAGTATCAGCTGAAAAGTCAATTCGGTCTACTGTAGAGTAAGCTATCCAAGGTCCACCTGAATTATTAAAACCTCCTGCAACGTAACCATAACTGGTGCTGCCTGTAGCACCAGTACGATTTCTAGCTAAACTTAAAGGGCCTCTAACCGTAGCATTAACTGTGTCGTTATTCAGATCAAGACGATCTATCCTAGAAAAATGACCAGGAGTACCAGGAGTGCCGCCTCCAGAAAACCATCCAAAGTTAGCATTTCCTGTAGCAGATACATTAAATCTTCCCACACTAAGATTTCCTCTAGAAGATGCTGTTACGGTATCAGAAGAAAATGTTATTCGGTCTCCTTGGTTCCCCCAAGTCGCAGAGCCAAAAGCACCACCACTAAACCATGCATAAATACTATTACCTATAGTACCAAATCTACTTTTTCCTTTAGTTAAGGATCCTCTGTTTGAGTAACTAGTGTCATCAGTAAAGGTGAATCTTTGAATGGTAGAATATTGTGAATTAAAGTTAACACTTCCTCCACCAACAAAATATCCATGCGTTAAATTGCCTACAGCACCAAGACCTCTTGCTCCAGGTAAAGGTAATGAAGTTCTATTTGAAGCGGTAACTGTATCATCAATAAAATCTACACGATCCACCCTTTGCTGACCAGAGGAATAACCTCCTCCAAACCAAGCTTGAGTTTGATTTGCTACACCTGCAGAATCACCTCTAGCATAACTTAATGGTCCTCTAACTGAAGCTGTTTCAGTATCAGAATTAAAATTTATTCTGTCTATCGTAGATATACCTATAGATTCTGAACCGCTTCCTGGTGGACTACCTCCACCAAACCAACCATAAATTATATTTGGTGCTGTGGGCCATTTGTCCTTTTGTAACAATTCATAGACTTGATTGATGCGAAATACATCGCCTGAGATTGCCATTTACTTTTTTAAATACTCCGAATTAAATAAAGATTTTGGTGAAACTTGTTGTTGATTATTAATTGGCAAAGGTTTCATTGGTGTTGCAGTATTCTCCAGTCTATCAAGTCTCTGTGCAACACTTTCATTCGCAAGAGATTTAATGTCTTGACCTGTAACTTCACCGATGCCATCCATAACTTTTTCTTGTAGGCCAAGAATAAATTCAATTTGTCCTTGACCACCTTCAATTGCTTTACCAAGGTCTGGAAATCCATTCTTTACACGATTTACATCATGCGAAACAAGTGTTGGTGCAGTTGCTCTACGCATTGAGTGTAGATTACCAATGCTAATTCCTGTTTGGCGACTAACCATTTCATCATAGGCTTGGTTAGCAAATCTGCGCTCCCAATAAATGTGGTCTTCTTGTTCAAACTGTTCTTTGGTAATTGGACCATTATTCATTTCAATTAGTTTATCAAGTAGTTTGTCAAAAAATTCAATTTGTTGTGTGCGATCACGAATTTCTAATTCAGACGAGCGTAAAAAATTCTCCAATGAAAGTGAATCTAAATCATACCAACAATATTTTTTATTTTCACCAGTACCAAATTCAATTGGCACATCTTTTGGTGTATTTTTCCATTTCATGTCAAACTCACGCTGTTTCTCTTTCATTTCAATGATCTTACTGAAAAGACCCTCTGCCATAATACGGCGATTTTTCAAAAGCGCATTAAATGAAGATGCAATGGTAAAGTTGTCAAGTGCAATGAATTTTTCTATTTGAAAGTTAGAACGGCCTTGGGCATGTTCTTTATCGTATTCTTCCCATTTAAAAACTTCATCATAAACTCTCTGTAAAACTTCTGCATCTTTTACGATTTCAGAAGAAGATTTTTCTGATAATTTAATAATTTCGTAAGACATTGTATTTTCCTTATTGTTTAATTTATCAATCAATTCACGCCATTCTAGTGCGATAGTTTTCCAGTCGTAATGTTTACAAGCGAATTCTGATATGTCTGAGTTATATTTATATGTATCTAAAACACTTACTATTTCCGAGGCAAAATTGTCACAGAATTCTTTGGTAGGTTTCCATCCATCTGTTCTGTTTTCCCCAATCATTTTCACTATTGTTCCATAACCACCAGAAGTTTCTGGTAATGCACCTAGATTTGAAATAACTGGATAACAACCACACCGCATTGCCTCAATAAGAGACACACAAGATGTTTCTTCCCACATATTTGGATAACAAAAAATTGCAGCATCTTGGTACTGTTGAACTAATTCTTCGTGAGGTATAGCTTTTGAGTATTCAACATTCGGCATCAGTTTTAATTCTTGATACAATGATTCATATTCATCATTTTCTTGACCATATAGATTCATGCCAGAAAAAACTTTGAGTTTCGCATCTGAATGTTTCTGTAACACCTTTGCAAAAATATATGGTAGATATTTTAATCCACGAAATGGTGTACTGGTGTATATGAGTGTTTTAGTTTTATTTGGTGATGGTTGAAAGTAATCTGCACCACCATTTCTTATGACAGTGATTTTTTCTTTTGGTATTTTTAGATACTTAACAAATTGTTCTTTTTCCCAATTTGAAACACAAACGAGATGTGTTATTTTTTCCCAGTCAGTATTCAAATAAATTTGTTGGTCACAATTATAATGTGCCCAAAGTATTTTAATTTCTTTGTTGGATTGTATTAATGTATGAGGATTAAAATCTATTGCAACATTTTTTGGTGGTATAAAATGTTCGTATAGAAATTTAAATGATGATTGAGTTGCGCCTGATATCATAATAAAAATTATATAATTCCAGATACTCCAGCATGACTATATCTAATTTCTGTTGTCATAGATGTTCTCAATGTGGCAGTTATGGTGTCGTTATTAAAAGTTATTCTATCTATTCGGGAAGTAAATGGTGATTGTGGAAAAGGTAGAGGAGATGTTCCAGCAGAAAACCAACCATGAGTTTGATTGCCAGCAGCAGCTAACCCAGTTCTATTTAAACTTAATGGTCCTCTTACTGAAGCCGTACCAGTATCAGCTGCAAAGTCAATACGGTCTACTGTAGATACTGGCCCTGGATTTCCACCAGCAAACCAACCATAATTATCATTACCTGTAGATGTTAAACTATATCTGGCTGAACTCAATGGTCCTCTTACTGAAGATGTACCAGTATCAGCTGCAAAGTCAATACGGTCTACTATAGAATATGGCGTAGGAAAAACTAATCCACCACCAAACCAGCCATAATTATCATTACCTGTAGAATCTAAACTTCTTCTTCCTAAACTTAACGGTCCTCTCGCTGAAGAAGCTATAGTGTCATCAGAAAAAGTAATTCTATCTACTGTACTTCTATTGTCCACTGAACCAAAAAACCAACCATAATTATCATTACCTGTAGCTGTTGATCTTGCAGTGCTTAAACTACTTCTATATGATGCTGAAGCACTATCATTAGAAAAAGTAATTCTATCTAAAGTTGATGAAGCATCAGGCGTCATACCTCCTCCAAACCAACCAAAGCTATCATTACCCGTAGCACCTAAAGCAGAACGAGATTGCCATAAACCACCTCTTGACAAAGCAACACTGGTGTCTGTAGAAAAAGCAATTCTGTCTACTTTATTTGTAGGAGTTCCACTATTGTTGTCTTTTCCTCCTCCAAACCAAGCATAATTTCTATCTGCAAAATATGTTAATGGCCAAACATCAGACAATATTCTTTCACGAACTTCTTGTAGTATGAATACGCCGCTTGTATTTGTTTCTGACATTAAATTCCAAATATTTTAGTTTGTTTTTTCTGTTCTTTCCAAAACTCAAGACCTGAATATTTGTCTATAAGTTTTTGGCCAATGATATCTTTTGTACTTAATTTTTGATGTTGTAATTTACTACGAACTGTATGCATACCTTCAAGGTTGTATGTTGTATCATCTTCTTGTACTGGATTTACAATATTGTTGTAGTCAAAATCAAAACTCTCTATATTTAGGTATTTAATGATACCTTTCATTACAGTGTCTGGTTCTTGCATCAAATCTTCATATTCAACAATGTGCAAATACTGTTGTTCGTTTTTCTCAAATGCCTGAAGAAATGCCCAAAGACTTTGATTTACAATACCAATAGGTTGCATTAGATACATGCAACGATTTTCTGTGTTCAATTCATAGTTGTGTTCTAGTAACCACTGGTCAACAAAATTGACACCTGGATTATTATTCTTTTCAATTAGATTAATAAATGATGCAAGAATTGAGGGTACATCACGAACAATGCAAATTATTTTTGGAGTTTTTGTAATGTATTTTTTGATTCGGTCTATATTATTTGGCCATGCACGATTTTTATCAACAATATATTTTTTTTCTATATCTGCGTAATAAGAAGTAGGTACATTTTCTATTACTCTTTGTACAGCTTCTGGTCTTTTAAATGCATTGTATTGTTCACTCTCTTTTAGAAAATACTGTTCAGTATAGTACATACATTCTAAAACAGGAGATATAGGACTACAATAAATTTCTGAATGTTGATTCAGTAATGCACCAAGTAATGTGCTTCCAGTTCTAGGTAAACCAGAGTAAAAAAAGAATTCATGTTTCATATCATACCTAATTGTTTCTCTTCCTCAATCATTTGTAATAATCTATTTTTTGTTTCTTGTGAAACTCTCATATTGTTTATAATTTTTTCAGGATCATAAACATTATTTGTTCGCCAAAATATACGACCTTCTTCTAAACCGTATTCATCTGGTTGATGTTCTTGCCTAAAATATTTAATTATATTTTCTTTGGTTTCTATTTTTTCAACACCTTCACCAAACCATTCATAACACTTATTCGTTGTGACCAAAGCAGGAATATGTGTTATTTTTCTTAATGTCATGAGTGCATGAAGACGATTCGCACCACAAGGACCAGATGTAACATCGTTTTCATTATAGATTACAATTTGTACTGGATCAATTACTCCAGTATTATCTATCAATTCTAATACGGCGTCAAGCCATCCATATTTTCTTTTTGGATGATTTGGCATATGTACCCAACCATCTTCACCAGTTCTGTGTATTTTGGAAACTGGAAAATTTGGCACATAATAAGAAATCATTTTTGGTAATTAAGAAAGAACAATTGTACTAGTCTGGTGTTTTCTTTTGTTGTACCAAAATTAACTCCATGGGAGTGCCATAAAAATGGATCAAATAAAACGAGGCGATTGAATTTATATGGAACTTTACAGTAACAAGTCCATTTACTGCGATCTAAACCATCACCGTAAATCAATTCACGGCGAACATCTTCATAAAGTGGATAACCTAACATTCTACCTTCTTCTGATGTTCTAGGAACTGAATCTATTTGTAGGCGATTGTGTGTCCAGAAAGAAGTTCCTGCATCTGGTTCACATTGATTTGGAGGATTTAAGAACAACACACCACCAACTTCCCAATTAGGGTCTACATGTATGTCTTGTTGAAATAAAGATGTTTCTGGTGATAATCTAAAGTAACCGGCTTGACCTTTTTGTTGTACAGGTTCAAGATACTGACCTAAACGATTTTCAATTTTTGTGTGTACTTCTTCGTTATAATACTCACCATCAGAATTTTTTCCAGGATATGTATAACCATCATGTGGTTCTGGATAATTCAAAGATAATGCATACTGTCTTATCTCATATGGATTTTCGTAAAAATCATCTATAATTACAATGTTTGTTTTCATTCATTTTCCTATTATAAAAAGTTAAGCTGTAATACTTCCTGTATTTCCATCAAATAAATATCTAGCTGAACTTAAAGGACCTCTTGTAGTTGCTGTATTAGTATCACCTGCAAAATCAATACGATCTACTGTTGTAATTTTACTTCCAGTATCACCTCCACCATAAAAACCATAAACTGTAGTTTGTGTTAACCCAGCTAGTCCTCTTTTTGCTGAGGTTAAAGGTCCTCTACTTGTAGCGGCTACAGTATCACTTGAAAATACAATTCTAGAAACTCTAGATGTTAAACCTGGAATTTCACCTCCAGCAAACCAACCGTAAATTGAATCAGACGAAGACGCTAATCTTCTTGCCGTTACAGTTAAAGGTCCTCTTGCCGAAGCTGTTGCAGTATCAGTGGCGTAAGTTATACGATCTACCCTACTAAGAAAAGAGGGAGTTCCTGATCCACCACCAAACCAAGCAATTGTTGTACTTGATACAGCTGCCAAACCAAATCTAGCCAAACTTAAAGGTCCTCTTACCGAAGCTGCTGCAGTATCAGTGGCGTAAGTTATACGATTTACCTTAGAATATGGTCCTGGACCACCACCACCCAAATATCCTGAAGATGGAGAAGTTAGCGAATATACATTTACAGCAGCATGATCTGATGTTATTGAACTTAAAGGTCCTCTAGCCGAAGTGCTGGATAAATCACTATTAAAAGTAATTCTTTCTACATTAGATGTTATAGGACCAGGGCCAGATTGTCCTCCAGTTACCCAAGCATAGTTGGAATCAGACAAAACTCCTAAACCGTATCTAGATAAAGTTAATGGTCCTCTTACTGAAGCTGTAACGGTGTCAGAATTAAAATATATTCTATCTACCGTAGAAACGATAGCAGTAGCAAATCCTCCAGTATACCAACCATAATTTCCAAGCAATTTAAAAGATGTATCATCAATTGTAATAATATTTGAAGTTTTTAAAATTTGACCTGAAGTTGAAACTGAACGAATTTGAACTACAAATTGTTCTGTTCCTTCTGCATGTGTGTCATCTTGTTTTGTTATGATAGTAAAGAAACCAAAATTATTAGCTTGAACGACAAATGAACCAGAAATAGAATTAAAATCATCTATATTTAAAGTTCCACTAGTACCTTCTATTGTCCAATAAAGTGTTTGATTTTCTAGATTTTGAGTTTTTATGGAAATTACAACTGAACTTCCTTCATTTACAAAAGAAGTACTACTTGATATTGAAATTACAGATTGTAGATTAGAAGTCCAAGAATTTTCCACTCTTCTGTTATACACTTGTTGAATTAAAAATATACCACCGTCTATTGTCATGTTTATTCCTGAAATACATGTGAGCCAACATGACAAAGATTAATTGATACATCCATCCAAGGTTGAAAACCACATCGCTTAGCTCTTGTGAAAAAACTTAAATCTTCTGGTAAGTATATATGTTCTTCTTTTAACTCGGAAAAAAAGTGATATGAGTTATTCATTTCTTTTTCAGTAGTTTCGTGACCTATACTTTCACCAGTAGGTAAATATTTTAATTCTTGTCCATAATTTTTTATGATTTTATCAAAAACAGAACGATGAATCAATGAAAATCCTATACCGATTCTTTCAATCGCAACAAGATTACCTTTTCGTTTTAATGGTTCTGTTAGTGTAAAGTTCCATTTAAGTGGCACAGTTTTCATTGGGTATGCACCACAAACAATTTGTTCTCCATGACTCAACAATTTTAACACATCATTTGGATCAAAACCAACATCGGCATCTAAGAAGAAAAGGTATTCATATTCAGTATTGTTAATGAAAAAGTTTGCCATTTTAGAACGACCTTTAGAAATTAAAGATTCGTTGGCTGTTGTGAGTAGGCCGTGAGGCACATTATTTCTCACAAAAGTTTTACCCAAATTGAAAAGAGAATTGGTTGTCTTATCACTCACATTGCCTCCATAACAAGGCATACATATCAAAACTGACATACTTACTCCATTAGATTATTTTTTTAGCCGATACAAAAATTGACATTACATTTGTAGTTGTTGCAAATGCATCAAATTTATCACCAGCATTTATATACTTAGGCGTTTCACACAATTCAACCGTAGAGTTTGCTGGCAATATTAATTCTTTTGTAAGATATCCTTGAAGAGTGTTGGCAGAATTTGTCCACACAATAGTTACGGCATGATTGCCATATGCAGAGTCTTGATTAACAATCTTAATACTTTCAATTACAGAAGGGCTAGAAGTTGGTGTGTATATGTTTGCATATGTATCGGTAACTAATTTGCCAACTCTTTCATAGTTTACGTCTGTTGTCGTTTCATAAACAACTATTGCATATGCATTTGCAGAAACACCAACATCATTATTGAAACTTTGCAACTTTAAAATGTCATTTGTTTTTACTACTTGAGGTTTCTTTAACATTTCAACTGATGACCGATATGGTAAAGGTATCTTATAAAATATAGAAACATTTGAAGAACCTGAAGGAGTAAAATCTCCAGTTACTTGTATATTTGATGTTGAAACATTTGAAATATTCGTTAGATAAATTGAATGTACAATTGCATTTGCAGAAAATACTACTGCATTTGCAAGTGTTGAGGTGACACCATAACCTGTTGCAACATTTATAAGTGGATTGAACAGTCCAGAACCTCCACCGCCACCGCCACCACTACTATTAGCTGCAGCAAAAGCTGCATTAGCATAAACACCAGCTGATATGGCATTAGTGTTTGAAGTATTTGCTTGAGCAAATGCATCATTAGCATAACTAGAAGCTGCATTAGCTACCTGACTTGGTGTATTGGCTTGTAGGTAAGCTGAATTAGCATATGAACCAGAAGTAACTGCTTTCTGGTCTGCGGTATTAGCTGCAACAAATGCATCATTAGCATAACTACCAGATGTTACAGCTCTTTGATCGGCAGTATTAGCTGCAACAAAGGCACCATTAGCATAAACACCAGATGTTACAGCTCTTTGATCGGCAGTATTAGCTGCAACAAATGCTCCGTTAGCATAACTAGATGCACTATTAGCTGCATCTCTTACCCAAGAATCTGTAGCATTATTAGCAGCGTCATAAGCAGCCTGCGCTAGAGTATTAGCGGTATTGGCTTTACCAAATCCAGAGTTTGCATAAGAACTAGCTGAATTAGCTGCATCACGAACCCAAGTATCTACTGCATTATTAGCAGCGTCATAAGCAGCTTGAGCTAAAGTGTTTGCGGTATTTGATTTTGCAAAAGCTCCATTAGCATAAGAAGATGCTGAGTTCGCAGAACTTCTTGCCCAAGTATCTGCACCACCTGTATTTGCAGCGTCATAGGCAGCCTGCGCTAAAGTGTTTGCGGTATTAGCTAGTGAGTAACCAGAGTTCGCATAAGATGAAGCTGAATTTGCAGTATTAAAAGCTGCGTTTGTATGAGCATAAGAACTTATTGTGAGAAAATTAACATTAATTGAATAATCTTCAACAGCAAAAGCTTTTGTCATCGCAGCATTTGCTTCTCCATAGGCACTGTTTGCATAACTACCAACTACTGTTATATTTGAAGAATTTAAATTTGAAGAGTTAAATGAAAACTGAGCTAGTATATTTGCAGTGTTAGCTAATGAGTAACTGGAGTTTGCATAACTACCAGATGTTACTGCTTTTTGATCTGCGGTATTTGCTGCGCCGTATGCACCATTAGCATAACTGGAAGCTGCATTAGCTACCTGACTTGGTGTATTGGCTTGTAGGTAAGCTGAATTAGAATAATTACCAATAATACCAATATTTGTTGCAATGGTTGTTGCAAAACTAGGATCATTATTGAGAGCAATTGCCAATTCATTTAAAGTATCTAATGTAACTGGAGCTGAACTGACTAAATTAGCGATTGCATTATCAACATAAGTTGTGGTGGCTCTAACATTTGCTTCTGCATATGCAGCATTAGCATATGAACCAGATGTTACTGCTTTTTGATCTGCAACATTGGCCGAACTAAATGCGCCATTAGCATAAGAACTGGCTGAGTTTGCAACATGACTAGGTGTATTGGCTTGTAGATAAGATGCGTTAGCATAGTCACCAGAAGTAACTGCTCTTTGATCTGCAACATTGGCGGCTGCAAAAGAACCATTGGCATAACTGGAAGCTGTATTAGCTACCTGACTTGGAGTGTTAGCTGCAACTGATGCAGAATTTGCACTATCAAAAACTAAATTTATTTTATCACTTATATCTGATGTTGCAGGAAGACCTTGAATTGAAAAATCTGTTGCACCAGTTACTGTTAACTGCCCATTATTGTTTGATAATATAATACCATCAATATCAACAGAACCAGGTCCAACAAAAATTGTGTGTATTCTATTTGAAGAATTGCCAATATTGTAAGTTACATCTGTTGTTGGAACTATATTACCAGAAATTGTAACATCACCAGAAATTAAACCGCCAGTAGAATTGAATTTTAAATTGGCTGTTGCATATGCACCATTAGCATAAGAACTGGCTGAATTGGATGTTGTTCTGGCAACATTGTCAATTGCAGAACCACCAGCAATCGTATTTGCATAATTAAATGCTGCATTGGCTGTATTGAAAGCAGAGTTTACAGAGTTAGAATAAAATTCATTAACTACTGTAATAGTATTTGCTTGAAGAGAGTCAACAGAAAAACTACTAGAAGTATTGATTTTACTTCCAGTAATTTCTGCATTTTTAATTCCGGTATTAATTACTTTTGTGAGTGACATGGTTTATTTAAAAAGTAAATTTGGATTTCTCCAAAATTCTAGCCCTTTGCATTTTTCTATTATTCGGTCTGTTAAAATATTTTGAACATCATTTTTAGTTTTATTTTTCTCAATTGTATGATTTACTTTATGCATATTAATTAAGCCATAAACATCATCATTAATATTAAAATTTTGTTTTATTTGATTAAAATTGTGTTCAAAATATTCTTCATTTAAAAAATTATATATTTTTTTAATTTCATTTTCTGTATTATTAATTAAATTGTCATATTCTATCAACAATAAATTTTTTTCTTCTTTTCTTTCAAAACACTTATAAATTGCACCTAAACTATTACTTACTACACCATCGTCAGACATTAAATGGTCGCAACGATTTTCAGTAGTTAAATTTTTTCTTTCAGTAATTAAATTTTGGTCTATAAAAGATAACCCTTTTTTATTTATTTTAATAAATGAAGCTAATATTTCTTTTACATCTCTAACTGTGCATATAATTTTTACATCATTCGTAATATATTTTTTAATTAAATGTATGTTGTTTGGCCACGCTCTACTTTTATCAATGATTATTTTATTGTCAACATCTTTATAAAAATCTTTGATTATACTTGATATGTGAGTTTGTATAAAATTTTCATTGGGATAAGCTTGAAGTTGCTCACATTTTGTTAAAAAAGTTTCAGCACCAAACATTAGGTCAACAACAGGTGAACCTGGACCAGAATAAATTTTAGGATTTTGATTTAGTATACTAGATAACAAGGTGCTTCCAGACCTAGGTAATCCAGCTAAAAAATAATATTTTTTGTCTTTAATTGTCACTCTATATACCTCATTATAAAAACTCCTGAACTTCCATTGCCACCATAACCTGTTCCTGAACCACCACCGCCACTTCCTCTATTTGCAGGAGAAGCAGAACTGCCAGTTCCTGCAGCAGAACCTCCGGCACCACCTATTGAAGAACCTCCAGTTCCTACTGTTCCTCCATAGTAATTTCCTCCTCCTCCTCCACCACCATAAAAAAGAGAAGAACCTGATATAGAATAAGAACGGCCAGCACCACCGTTACCACCTCTAGACGGAGATAATCCTTGTGGAGATTCACCTGCTTGTCCTGTTCCACCGCCACCGCCGCCATTATACGGAGACCCAGTAGCGCCACTGCCGCCGGAAAATCCATAACCAGTTAATCCATTTTGAGAATTTTGTAGAGCACTTCCAGCCGGCACACTTCCAAAAGCACCACCGCCACCTGAACCTCCACTTGGATCTCTAGTTACATCATTATTTGTTCCAGCAGCTCCTTTACCGCCGCCACCTCCATAAGCTGAAAATACTGTCGTACCATTTAATGTAACTGTCGTATTTCCACCTTTAAAACCAGAATAATTGCCATTTGTGCTTCCAGCTCCTCCAGCACCAATGACTATTTCATAATCACCATCTCCAATGGTGTAATTTCCATGTAACAAACCTCCAGCACCACCGCCACCAGCGTGTCTCATACCTCCTCCACCGCCACCGCCTAAAATTAACATTTCTACTTGATTAACACCCGAAACGAACAAAGTACCGGAGGATGTAAATGTATGAATCGTATATTCACCAGATGTAGTAATTGTTCCTCCATCAACTGCCCAAAGACCTTTAGCCCATTTATCTACTAATCTTTCAAGATAGTGTTCTTCTTTGGTGAAAACACCAACAGTATTAGAAGATGAACTTTTATCGTAAATTATTTTTCTACCGATAAAACCACCGTTTCTCATTAAGAAATTTCCTCAAAAGAACAGGTTGCATCTAAATTATTATTGCCACTTGAAAATAATTTAATAGAATCGCCCTCTTTTAGATATATCATACTTGATTTGTCAATAGCTGTAAATGAAGAAGAAGTTGGAATTACAATATTTCTAAGAAAAGATGTTTCTACAGAATTTCTATTTAATATTACATTGATATTAGCTGAAGTGGCTTGAGTATTTGTAATTAACAGTAAATTTATTTTATATAATTTATTACTGTCAGACGCATTAGAAACTATTGTTGTAGAAACCGTAGAAACATTTTGTGTGGCTATATTTCCTACAACAGTATTTGCTATTAATAAATTTGGTGTTGCCATTTTTTTCCCTTAACCGAAAAGAATTGCCATTGTCATTGCTCTTGCTGCACTTGCTCCACCGCCACCAGTATTGGCTTGTTCATATGCAGCATTGGCGTGGCCGTATGCTAAATTTATTTTAATGTTTTCTTCTGTTGCAACACTAGTATAAATTGTTACATCAATGTTTGCACCAGAATCTGGAGACTCTGCAAAGATTAAATTTGAACCAGAAACATTGTATGATGTTTTTAATTGTGCAACACCATCAATCACAACAGAAGTATAATTTTCATTTACTGGTGATGTAGAAAGTGAGAATGTGTTTGTTGTGCCGTCACCATTAAAAGTATCTAATACAATACTTAAATTAAATAAACCTGCACCTAATCTTGTATATGAGACAACATCTATTTCTGAGTTTGCAGCAGGAGATTCAGATAAAACTAAATTTGCAGAAGAAACACTATATGCATTTTTGTGTTGAACAATACCATTAAGTGTAACTAAAGTATAATTTTCATTGATTGGTGTTGTTGAAAGTGTAAATGTGTTTTGTGAACCAGATGCAACAAAAGAATCATGTACAATATTTACATAGAATGAATTTGAAGATGCACCACCTGTATTAGCAGCTGCAAATGCCGCATTAGCATATACACCAGCAGAATTGGCAGTACCATAACCAGAGTTGGCATAAGAACTGGCTGAATTGGAAGCATCACGAACCCAAGTGTCTACTGCATTATTGGCTGCAGCAAAGGCACCATTTGCGTATGATGATGCGGAGTTTGCAGTATTACGAGCATAAGAATCTACAGAACCAGCAGCTGCACTATTCGCAACGGCAAAGGCAGCGTTCGCATAAACACCAGAAGAATTTGCAGTAGCAAAAGCCGCATTTGCGTGTGGCAATTGTACATTAGACTCTATATTACTTTTTCTTATTTTTGTGAGAGACATATTCTATTTATTTTATGTAAATTGAATGTTGCCTGTACCAGCAGTAAAGGTTGTTACTTTGAAACCTGCTACTGCTGTTGAGGTGGTAAAGGTTAGGCCACCACCAGGATTTGAGATAGTGCGTTTGTCAGGGTATTTGAGTATGACTACACCGGAGCCACCTGCTCCTCCTGGAGGACCGTTTGCAATGCCAACACCGAGCGATCCGCCACCGCCACCGCCACCTGTATTTACAGAACCGTCATTTCCGGTTCCGTTTGGAGAAGTCTTTGCGCTTCCCCCGCCTCCAGCGCCTCCAGAACCAGCGCCGGTCGTAAAAGTACCGCCGCCCCCACCGCCTGCCCTTGTTACAGAGGTTCCTGTAATAGATGAGGCCGTTCCAGCGCCTCCGTTTCCGCCAGCAGAGCTGCTTCCATCGTTGCCTACCGCCGAAGCGCCGCCTCCTCCACCAGAACCATAAGCGCTACTGGAACCGTTTGAAGTCCCGCCGTTATTGCCTTGCGATGGTGATGTGGACGGGGTGTTACCCGAACCACCTGTCGCAGTTCCGGATGTTCCTGAAAGCCAACCCGCACTGCCTCCGCCCGAGCCGCCGTTTAGACCTTTGCCTGATGAATTGGTTGCAAAGTTTCCTCCAGCGCCACCTCCCGAGGAAGTAACAGAGGAAAAAACACTGTTACTTCCCGAGGTGCCTGTATTTGTAGATTGCGTACCTCCAGCACCTCCTGCACCTACAGTAACCGTGTATGGAGTTGATAAAGTCATTACAAAATTAGTTGCCGTTCGATAACCTCCGGCGCCTCCGCCGCCCCCGCCTGCGTATGTTGATGGTGACGCAGCTGCACCCCCACCACCCCCACCTGCAATGACGAGGTATTCCACCACAAATGAATCATAAAGTTCAGCATTAACAATACCACTCTTAAATCTCATTCCTTTAGATCTAGAAGTTTCAGAAGATGACAACTTAAATCCCATTCTAACTTATCTCCGCACCAAAGAGAGAAAAAGAAATATTACCCGACATTCTGTTTACTGTCACTATATCTGTATTTCCTAATGACACACCTAGAGACAAACTGATTGTATCTCTTGCAGGAACATCAGTATCAAACGAGATGTAGTGTTGATTTGCCAGAGCTGCACCACCAGGTCTTACTGCAATTCTAAATGTATTGTTTGATGAATCACGATTACAAATTACAATTGAAGAAATCACAGCCTGTGTTGATGCAGGTACTGTGTACAAATTTGTATCGGCATTTGATGTTGGTGATGCCTGTCCTAATACTTTATATGTTGTTGCCATTTTACATTCCCGCTAATAGAAAAGGATGAAGTGTTGGTTCAGCAGAAGATGTTGTTGTTCCTTCTGGATAACCTAATTCGTGTATTGTTATTTTTACATTGACTGCTGGTGCAGTTGTAAATGTAAGTGTCGTACCGGAAACTGTATAGTCCATAAATGGTTCTTGTACGACACCGTTCTCAGAAACAAGTACGCTATTTGTAGTCGTACCTGTTGTTACATTGTATGTGGTTGTACTTCCATTTCCAATGTAAACTCTGGAATTGAAATTACCTGATTTTGTTCCTTGTAGTGCCCATCCTTTTCCATTGTACAACCATATTCTATCGGCATAAGAATATGAGTCTCCTACGGATGGTGATGAAGGAAAATTAAGCGCCATTTACCTCTACCCAGGATGTTGTTTCTTCGTTCCAAGAATACATTTTTCCGTCATCTGGTGCTGGTGTTGGTGAATTCCATAAACAAGTATTCTCATCTAGAACCCAACTATTGAATGGCTTTGGTGGAATAAACGCATCTCTTTGTGTATCATATGTGTACCCAATACCTGCATAGTTTTTGCGATAAGGAGTACCGCCAGAGTTGTGAACACCACCTGATGTATTGTAAGAAGTTCTTTTACAAACTTGATTGCGAAAAGAACCGTAATGTTGTTCCCAATTGATATTATCTTCGCCTTCGTTCTTACCAACGATGACTTCTGTTACAATATTGTTTTCATCTAAAAATGCATAATGTGCCATTGAATTATTCTCCTATTCTTAATCCAGTTAAATCATTTTCATCACCAATATAACCACTTAGAAATGTATTAAAAGATAAACTTACTCTTGTCTGCTCTGCTTGTACTTGTTCAACCATATGTGTCAGTGAAGAAGGAAACATAATTAACTTTTTTGGTGTAGCTTCATACCACCAACTTTCTGAATTCCATTCGTTCCAATTTTCTGTTGGTACTTTAATTTGTTGATAAACATCTTTGTAAAAATAAATTTTATCTTTTAATGCATCTGTTTCTATGTAAAAAACACCAGAAATAAAACTGTTTGGATGTGCATGTTTGTGGTGATATTCACCTGGTTTCGTGTAATTAATCCAAGACTGTGTTATTTTTGGCACTACCTCGTATTTAGGTCTGTAAACTGTTGTAAAATAATCGTTTAGTGATTCATTAAAAAACTGCGTCAACTTCTTTAACTTGGAACTTCTACAAATATAATTGTCTGTACTTGTTACATTACCCATGTTTGGCCGAGTTTTTTGATTCAATAAAAAATCTAACTCAGCCTTTGTAAAATCTCTATTCAATTCATAGTGTCCAATCGCTGTTGGAAATAAATTGTGTATCATAATATAGTCTTTCTTTATTTTGTATTTGTTAAAACTTCAATCTGTTCTTTTGTCCAAATTGTGTTAATTGAATCTTCAAACGCTTTTATTTTTTCCATTGTTTCTTCTACTTCTTGCCATGTTGGGCATGGTCTTTCATCTTCCCAACGAGTAAAATCTCTGTTTGATATTTCCCACTTTGCACCAGGTCTGAGTAGTTGCATTGCAGAGTCAATTCCATATAACTGATATATTTTAGTCATTTCAATCCTTTCATAATTAAACAGGAGTATAAGCGTTTATTTTGATAATTACAATACCGGAGCCGCCAGATCCGCCTGTTTGCGGAGAACTATTCCAATGACCTCCTCCACCGCCACCACCTGTATTAGAACTACCACTGCCTGCGCCAGCACCGCCGGACAAACCAGACTGACCTCCCCCACCAGAACCTCCTGGTCTCACTCCTGCATCACTGCCACCACCACCACCACCAGCATAAGTTGTAGATGTGCCTGAAATAGATGAAGCTGTACCATTACCACCTATACTATTATTTGGAGATTGTGCATCACCAGAACCACCAACAGCACTTGCTCCACCGCCGCCCCCTGCACCAAAATTTGGACTGCCAGACCCATTACCACCATTGTTTCCTTGTGAAGGAGATGTGGAGGGTGTGTTACCATTCCCGCCTGTTCCGAAAGGAGAATTACCTCCTCCTCTAGCTCCTCCTCCAGAACCTCCAGAAAGACCGTTTGAAGTTGCACCACTAGCGCCTCCGCCACCTCCATTAGAAGTGATTGTGTTAAATACTGAGCTTGACCCATTAGTCCCAGCCCCGCCTCCGGCTCCAACAGTGACGGTATATGCTGTTCCAGCAGTTACACTTAATCCTGTACCAGTTCTAAATCCTCCAGCTCCACCGCCGCCACCCTGAGTAGCTGGACCTGACGTTCCACTTGCTCCTCCACCTCCACCTCCAACAACCAAATAATCAACACTTGTCACACCTACTGGGCACACCCATGTAGCTGATTGTGTGAATGTGAAGACGCTTGTTAATGGCAGGCTATATTTGAGAATGACAATGCCAGAACCACCTGTTCTTCCAGCTTGTGTTCCTCCACTTCCACCTGCGCCGCCACCGGTATTAGTTGTGCCATTAACTCCAGCAACTGTTCCACTTCCAGTACCATTGCCGCCACCTCCTAATCCACCTGTGCCTCTGGTACCACTAGAATCAAAAGCTGCACCACCACCTCCACCAGCATATGTTACAGAAGAACTTGAAATTGAAGATGCGGTTCCGTTACCACCATCTCCACCCTTTTCAACCGGCGATCTACTTGGGCTAGTTCCTGTTCCATTACTTCCAACTTGACCAGCACCACCGCCACCACCACCAGAATAATAATACGCACTTCCAGAGTTTCCTCCATTATTTCCTTGACTTGGAGATGTAGAAGGAGTATTACCTGCACCGCCTGGATGACTTACGCCATTATCTATAGCGGAAGCTCCTCCACCTGAACCACCAGATCCACCTGCATAATTTGGTGCTGAAAGACGACCACCGCCTGCGCCACCGCCTGTTGATGTTATTGAAGAAAAAACAGAGTCTCCACCTTTACCAGCTCTTTCACCTGAAGCCGAACCAGCAGTACCACCGGCACCAACAGTAACGGTATAAGCTGTTCCAGCAGTTACGCTTAATCCTGTACCAGTTCTGAATCCTCCAGCACCACCGCCACCACCAGCATAAAATCCAGCACTTCCTCCACCACCAGCGACAACGAGATACTCAACCTCGGTCACACCTTCTGGACATATCCAAGTTCCAGATGCAGTAAAGGATTGTATTACAACAATATTTTGCAACGGCCAAGCAGAACCTATTAATGCTCTCTGAATGGCATTGAGTGACCATATACCTTTAGCACTAGATTCACTAGAGGTTAATGGTTTACCAAATACACCGCCATTCTCTCTTGACATTAAGAGATTTCCTCATATGAGCAAACAACCTGTAAGTCATCATTGGCTGAAGCTAAAACTCTTAGTGAATCGCCTTCTTCAAGATATACTGATTTTGCAAGAACATCAACAGACGCATCAGCAGGAACAGTAACTGTTCTTACAATGTAATATGGATAACTAGACCTGAATAAATCAACACTCACATCTGCATTGTTTGTACCGTCAATATTAGAAACAATTAATGCATTTACTTTAAATACTTTGTTACTTGCAGCAGAATTGGTCACGATGGCAGTTGCAGTCGTACTTACATTTGATACTGCTGTCTTACCAGTAATTGTTGATACGTTAACTATATTAGGGTTTGCCATTCTATCCTCCGAATACGATTGCCATCGCTATCGCCTTTCCTGTCGTTGCTGTGTTGTTTGCTACTGGTCCTTGTGGTCCTTGTAATCCTACTGTTCCTAATTCTACCCACTGGCCAGAATCTGCATCATTAATATATGTATATTTAACACCGGTGTTTGAATCAATCCAAGAATCTCCTGCAACATTGCCTGATGCTGGTGGGTTTGCACCAAATGTGATTGTTGCACCACCGCCTGTATTTGCAGCATCGTAAGCTGCCTGTGCTAAGGTGTTTGCAGTATTAGCTGCAACAAATGCTCCGTTAGCATAAGAACTGGCTGCATTAGCTACCTGACTTGGTGTATTGGCTTGTAGATAAGCCGAGTTAGCATAAGATCCTGATGTTACTGCTCTTTGATCGGCAACATTGGCGGCATTAAATGCGGCCTGTGCAGTTACATTGGCTGTGTTTGCTTGGTCATAAGAAGCATTTGCGTGAAGTCTTGTTTGACCAATTAATGTAATTGTTGTTGTTGCAAAACTTGGATCATTATTGAGCGCAGTTGCTAACTCATTTAATGTGTCTAATGTTGAAGGTGCAGAATTGACCAGATTGGCAATTGCATTGTCAACATAAGTTGTAGTTGCTCTTAAGTTTGCTTGTGCAAAAGCCGCATTTGCATATGTTCCAACTGTTGTAATTGTTGTTTCATTTGTATTTGAACTGTCATAAGCAGCCTGTGCTGTAACATTTGCAGTATTGGCTTTACCAAATCCAGAGTTAGCATAGGAACTTGCACTGTTAGCTGCATCACGAACCCAAGTGTCTACCGCATTATTAGCAGCTGCAAAGGCAGCATTAGCATATACACCAGCAGAATTTGCAGTACCATAACCAGAATTGGCATATGAACTTGCACTATTAGCTGCATCTCTTACCCAAGAATCAGTAGCATTGTTAGCCGTATTAAAAGCTGCATTAGCATGATCATAGGCAGCTTGGTAATTAGCATTTGCACCAGTAAATATCATTATATCAATTTCAGTATTTGTATCTGGTGCTGTTGTAAATACTATATTTGAAGAAACTACATTGTAAGTTGACTTGTGCTGAACAACACCATCAAAAGAAATTAAAGTATAGTTTTCACCAACAGGTGTCGTAGAAAGTGTATAAGTGTTAGAAGTACCATCCGCAACAAACGAATTGTGTATCACACTCAGAGCAAATCCGCCGCCACCAACTAATGTATTTGCGTAATTAAATGCAGCATTGGCATGGATATAAGAACTGTTGGCATATGATGAACCAGAGTTGGCTGCATCTCTAACCCAAGAATCTGTGGCATTATTAGCAGCTGTAAAGGCAGCATTTGC
>Ga0194133_10003014_pt1 | contig 24722 bp, 20 predicted proteins | sample TA2KigOf40mmetaG_FD_155448 | JGI IMG/M metagenome (GOLD analysis project Ga0194133, IMG submission 155448) | Freshwater microbial communities from Lake Tanganyika, Tanzania - TA2015055 Kigoma Offshore 40m | ecosystem: Environmental > Aquatic > Freshwater > Lake | place: Tanzania: Lake... | reverse complement strand
ACCCGTCCCAATCCGCGGGCAGGGCGTGGCGCTCGAAGTAGGGCAGGGGACAGGAGAGGCCGTGGTCGATCCCGACCAGGGTGGGCGGACCCGCTGCAAGGGTATTGGTTAGCCAACGGGCGAGTTCGCACCGGCTCCAGCGCCCGCCCGCGGCCGGCGCCGTGATTTCGTGCGTCGGTACCTTCGGGGCCTCGGTGGCGTAAACCCGCAGGCCCGGGAGCCGGGTCTCGGGGGTGCCCGCCCCGGAATAGTCAATCCCGAGGTAGCGGCGGAAGCGGGGGCGACGAGGCACGCGCGAAGGGGGACGGTCGGCGGGCGGAGAGGCAAGCGCGACTTCGTGTTGCGCCGCGGGGCCGTGACCGTTTGCCTGCGAGGGTGAACCTGATCCGCGCGACGGCGCGCTCCCTCATCCTTGGCCTTCTGGCTGGCCTAGGCGGCGCGCTTCAGGCGGCGGAGCGGATCGGCGTGGCCCTCTACGGCGGGAACGGGCACCAGTTCCGCTTCGAGAAGTTCCGCGACCATCCCCACGCCCGTCTGATCGCGGTCGCCGGGGTGCGCCAGACCAACCCGCCCGAGGGCGTGAAGGTCGTCACCGGCCTGGACGCGCTGTTGGCGGATCCCGCGGTGGGATTGGTGGTGCTGTGCTCTCCCCGCCGCGCGGACCAGGCGCGCGACGCCATCCGCTGCCTCGAGGCGGGCCGCCACGTGTACGCGGAGAAACCCTCTGCGCTAACGGAGGCCGAACTGGATGCCATCCTCGCGACCGCCCGGCGCTCCGGGCGCCAATTCCGCGAGATGGCGGGCACCGTTTTCGCGGCCCCCTATGCCGCCATCCGCCGGCACGTGCAGGCGGGAGACATTGGCGAGGTTGTTCAAGTGCTGGTGCAGAAGTCCTACCGCTACGGCGCCGCGCGCCCGCAGGACGAGACGCTGGACGGCGGCCTGTTCCTGCAGGCGGGCATCCACGGTGCACGGATGGTCGAGCACGCGGGCGGCGTGCGGATGACCGCGTTGACGGCGGAGGAGACCGGTTTCGGCAAGCCGGCCGCGGAGCAGGGCGAGGGCAAACTGGCCGCGGTCGCCCAGGGCCGGCTCGAGAACGGCGGCCTGGTCACGCTCGTGATCAACTACCTGAACCCGGGCGCCCCGGGCCTGCCGCACGGCAACGAGACCCTGCGTATCTTCGGCACGCGCGGGTTCATCGAGTCGGTCGACGGCGGTGCCCGCACGCGATTGGTGCGGAAGGAGGGCGTGATTGCGCCCCTCGACCGCACGCCGGGCCCGGATTATTTCGATGCCTTTGCCGCGCAGCTCGTGACCGGGAAGCCGATGCCCCTGACCTCGGAGGAGGAACTGCATCCGTTACGCGTGATGCTGAGGGCCAAGGAGCGCCTGCGGGCCGCGGCTCCGCGCTGAGGTCACCCGTGGCGCGGCGTTTGACTCGCCTGCGGCGCGGCCCACGCTCCGCAGATGGTTTCCCCTGTGCGTCGCTCGCTGCTGGCCGGCCTGGCCGGCCTCCTTCTGGTTCCCGCGGGCGCTCGCGCTGGTTCCGCGCCGGTCTGGGCTCGCGACGGGATGGTGGTCTCCCAGGAGAGCCTCGCTTCGCGGATCGGGCACCAGGTGCTGCTGGACGGCGGCAACGCGATCGACGCGGCGGTGGCCACCGCCTTCGCCCTCGCGGTGACCCACCCGACGGCCGGCAACATTGGCGGCGGCGGTTTCATCGTTTACCGCCCCGCGTCGGGCACACCCCAGGCGTATGACTTCCGGGAGACCGCGCCGGCGGGGTCCTCGCCGGAGATGTGGCTGCGGGAAGGCAAGTACGACTTCGACCGCCACCACCTGAGCCACCGCGCGGTGGGCGTGCCCGGCACCGTCGCCGGTCTCCATCTGGCGTGGCGCGAGCACGGGCGGTGGCCGTGGAAGGAGCTGGTGCTGCCGGCCGTGCGTCTCGCGCGGGAGGGCTTTGAGGTCACCCACGGGCTCGCGCGCTCGCTCAAGGGCGTGTTGCCCCAGTTCAAGCGGTACCCCGCCTCGCTGGCCCAGTTCTCTAAGGACGGCGTGCCCTACGAGGCGGGCGACATCCTGCGGCAACCGGATCTCGCGCGCACCTTGGAGCGGATCGCCGAGCGGGGACCGGAGGGCTTCTACACCGGGGAGACCGCGGAACTCATCGAGCGCGAGGTGCGGGCCAACGACGGCTTGATCACGCAGGCGGACCTCCGCGCCTACCAGGCCCGTAAACGGGAAGTCGTCCGCGGAACTTACCGCGGCCACGAGATCCTCGGGATGCCCCCGCCCAGCTCCGGCGGGATCGCGGTGATCCAGATGCTTAACATCCTCGAGGGCTATGACCTCAAGGCCCTCGGCCACGGCTCGGCGGCCGTCGTGCACCGGATGGTCGAGGCGATGCGGCGCGCCTTCGCCGACCGCGCGCGCCACATCGGCGACCCGGACTTCGTCTCGGAAATCCCGGTGGCCCGGCTCATTTCCAAGGAGTATGCCACCGCGCTGCGGCGCACGATCAACTCCCGGCGCGCCTCCGTCTCCTCCCCGACCTCATTCACCTGGCCCGAGGAGTCCCCCGAGACCACCCACGTGTCGGTGGTCGACCGGGACCGCAACGCGGTCGCGCTGACCTACACGCTCGAGTACGCCTACGGCTCCTACATCGTGGTCCCCGGCGCCGGTTTCCTGCTCAACAACGAGATGGGTGACTTCAACGCCGCGCCCGGGCTCACCGACGACAAGGGTCTCGTCGGGACGCAGCCCAATCTTGCGCAACCGGGCAAACGGATGCTTTCGAGTATGACCCCCACGATCGTGGTCAAGGACGGGCAATTGCTCCTGGTCACCGGCTCACCCGGAGGGCGCACGATCATCAACACGGTTTTGGGCACGATCCTCAACGTCGTCGAATGGGGGATGAACGCGCAGGAGGCGGTCGACGCCGGACGGATCCATCACCAGTGGCTGCCGGACCGCATCGTGCACGAGCGCCACGCCCTCTCCGCCGACACTCTCGCCCTGCTGCGGGGGATGGGCCACACGGTGTTTGAGGCGCCGGCCAACCAAGGGGCCGCCGAAGTGATCCTGCACCGGGTAGCGGACGGCCTGCTCGAGGGCGGGTTCGACCGGCGTCCACCTGACGGTGCCGCGATCGGCCGTTAGGTTTCGCTCAAGCCGCGGGGCCGTAGCAGCGCGGCGACCCCGACGGTGATGACGAAGCCGATCAGGGTGAACCACGGCCAGAAGACCTCGCCCCCGAAGGAGCGCAGCCACCAGCCGCGCGTCGCGGGGACGGTGACGAGCCAGTAGATCAGGTTCATCGCGGCGAAGGAAGCCAGCATCCCCGCGACCGCCGCCCGCGGCCCGACGCCGCGGCCAAACATCGCCAGCGCGAGCCCTCCGAGCAGGGCGCCGCTGGTGAGGCCGCGGAGCGAAAAGGCCGCGTTGAGGACGAACGTCACCTCGCGCGTCAGCCAGGCCACGAAGACCAGCACGCCCGCCCAGACGAGCGTGGAGTGGCGGCTGAAGCGGAGGAAAAAATCGTCGCTCCGGCCGGGTAGCGCCGGCTTCAGGAAGTCCATCGTCGAGACCGAGGCGAGGGCGGAGACCGCCGAGCTGATCGAGGACATCGCCGCGGCGAGGATGGCGACGATCAGGAAGCCCTTCATCAGATGGGGCATCTCGGTCACGATGTAGATCGGGAAGATGAAGTCGTTGGACTTGATCCCCGGCCGGCTCTCCGGAAGCGGGATCTGGAACGGGTGATTCTGGTAGTAGACCCAGAGCAGGACCCCCACGAGGAGGAACAAAAGGAAGAGCGGGAAGATGAGGACCGCGCTGAAGACCAGCGCCCGCCGCCCCTCCGCCACGTTTCGGCACGCAAGCACTCGTTGCACGATCAGCTGGTCCGCACCGTGGGACGAAAGGACGAGGAAGGTGCCGCCGATCAGGCCCATCCAGAGGTTGAACGGCGCTCCCAGCGCGAAGTCAGTGCGCAGCCACTCCGTCTTGCCCGCCGCCGCAGCCTTGACAAGGCCACCGGCCAGCCCGCCCTCGACCATCCCTGCCAAGTGCACGAGGGCGAAGAGACCACCCGCGATGAACAGCACCATTTGGACCGCGTCCGTCCAGACGACCGCCTTCATTCCGCCGATGTAGGTGTAGACGACTGAAAGGACCACGAAGAGGAGAATGGCGCCGAGGATCGGGTCGGTGAGCCCGCCGAGGCTGCAGATTTGATCCCCCAGCATCAGGCGGATCGGAATGCAGGCGACATAGACCCGGACTCCGGCGGAAAGGGGCTCCAGGAACAGGAACAAGGCTCCCGCCAGCCGGCGCGGGCCGCGCCCGAGGTGCTGCTCCAGCAATTGGTAGGGAGAGAAAATCTCCCCGCGCAGGTAGTGGGGCACCATCACCACGGCGAGGATTACCCGGGCGATGACGTACCCGAGGATCATCTGGAGGAACCCCAGATTGCCCGCGTACGCGATCGCGGGGACCCCGATGATGGTCAGCGCGCTGGTCTCGGTCGCGATGATCGAGGCGCCAATGCCCCACCACGGGATGTCGCGGCTGCCGAGGAAGTAGTCGCGGGTCGTCCGCTGGTCCTTGCCGAACCAGGCGCCCAACGCGACCATCGCGGCGAGGTAGCCGACGATGATCACCCAGTCGCCGACGCTGAAATAGGAATTCATGGGGTGTCGGGAGCTAGCCGCGCCGACAACAGGCAGGCGAGGAATTTCCCGGGGCGGACGGGAAGCACGTTGCGGCCCGCACGGATCCCTCCCAGCCTGTTGGGCGTGACCCCGCGACTCCTCCGCGTCCTCTTTCTCCTGGTCCTCGGTTTCGGCGGCCCGCTGCGCGCCGCGGAGGCGGTAGCTGCCGCCGCCCCCGCCACGCTCGCCGAGCTGCAGCAACTGCTCGACCAGCGCCTGCGCGGCGAGCGCTTTCGGGGCGGGCTGTGGGGAGTGCAGGTCGTTTCCCTCGCTTCCGGCCGCGTCTGGTTCGAGCACGAGCCCCGGCGGCTGATGAGCCCAGCGTCCAACAGCAAGCTGTTCGCTGGTGCGCTCGCGTTGGATGTGCTCGGTGCGGAGTACCGTATCCGCACGCCGGTGCTGGGCGGCACGGCGCCGACGGCCGATGGGACGCTGGCGGGCGACCTGTTCATCGCCGGCCGGGGCGATCCGACCTGGCGCGTTCGGGGAACGAACCGCCCCTTCGCCTCGATCTTCACCCCGGTCGTGGACGTCCTGCGCCGCGCCGGCGTGCGGCGCATCGCCGGGGATGTCGTCGCCGACGCGACCTGGTTCCACCAGCCACCCCAGGGCTCGGGTTGGACGGTCGATGACCTGAACGACTGGTACGGCGCCGAGCTTTCCGGGGTGAGCCTGGAGCAGAACTACGCGGAGTTGAGCCTGACGCCGGCCCCGGCTCCTGGCGGGGAGGTCTCGCTCGCGTGGCGCCAACTGGACGCGGGACTGGAGGTAATCGCCCGCCTGCGCACGGGAGCCGCGGACACACCCGCGCAGGTAGTGGTGCGCAGGCTCCTGGGGGAGTCGCGGGTGCACCTTTGGGGTTCGGTGCCCGCCGGGGGCCGGTCCGAGCTGGTGAACGTCACCGTGCCCCGCCCCGCCGAGTGGTACGCGGCCGCGCTGCGGTCCGCCCTGCAGCGAGAGGGGATCGCGGTGGCGGGACGGGCCCGCGCCGCGCGCTGGCCGGATCCGAGCCCGGTACCCGCGGGTGCGGTCAAGCTCGGGGAGCTCACGTCGCCGCCGCTGCGCGAGCTGGTGGCTGATTTTATGAAGCCATCCCAGAACCTTGAGACGGACCTGATCTTCGGGCATCTGGGTGAAACGCGGCGCGGGACCGGAACCTCCGCACATCGTACCGGCGAAGCCCTCGCCCTCGAGGCGCTGCGGGAATTCCTGGGGCGGGCCGGCGTCGATCCGGAGGAGGTGCGTTTTGAGGAGGGCTCGGGACTCTCCCGGAACAACCTCCTCACCGCCCGCGCCACGGTCGGCCTGCTGACGGCGATGGCCCGCCATCCCGCGGCCCGGGACTTTGAGGCGTCCCTGCCGGTTGCCGGGCGGGACGGCACCCTGCGCACGCGCCTGCGCGGCACCGCCGCCGAGGGCAACGTGAGCGCCAAGACGGGTACCTTGCGCTACGCGAACGCGATCTCGGGTTACGTGTCCACCGCCGGCGGCGAGCGCCTCGCTTTCGCGCTTCTGCTCAACCGGCACGTGCCGGAGGCGGGCGCCCCCAGCCCGCGCGAGGAGCTCGATCAAATCGTCGCCCTGCTCGCGGCCTACGCCGGTCCGGGCTGAGGCCCGCGGTTAAGGCGCGCAGCCCCAGCGCTCACTTCTCGCGGAAGAGGCGGCTTTGCACAACTGCGTGGACGAGCGAACGCAGACCGTGGCTGTCCCCGCGGGTTGCCGCGAGGATGCGCTCCACTTCCGGCCGGTCACTGAAATGGGCGGGTGCCCCGGTGGCGAACAGCAACAACTGCCGGGCGAAGTTGCGGGCGAGCGCCGCTTCGTCTTGGCGGATCAGGAGCTTGAAATCGCGGATGTCCCGGAAGGGCCGGCCGTCCGGCAGCTCGCCGCTCGCGTCCACGGGCAGCGCGAGGTGGAAGGCGAAGGGCTGCCCGTTCTTGCCGAGGCCGCGGAGGGCGGGCTTGTCCTCGTCGATCGCGCGGTAGCGCTCCCGCCAGCCGCCGAGCACGTCGAAGCTTTCCAGCGCGAATCCGGGCGGATCCATCTTCCGGTGGCAGGAGGCGCAGGAGGCGTCCTCGCGGTGGCGGGCGAGCTGCTCGCGGATGGTCACCGCGCCCCGGATGTCCGGCTCGACGGCCGCGACGGGCGGCGGCGGCGGGATGTCGATGCCGAGGATCCGCTCGACGATCCACTTGCCGCGGAGCACGGGCGAAGTCGTCGTGCCGTTGGCGGTCACCTTGAGCACGCTGGCCTGGGTCAGGAAGCCGCCGCGCAGGCTGTCCGCGGGCAACTCGACCCGGCGCATCGCGATGCCGTTCACGCCAGGCAGCCCGTAATGCCGGGCGAGCCGCTCGTTCAGATAGGTGAAATTGGCGTCCGCGATCAGCCGCGCCGGGAGGTTGCGCGCGAGCAGTTCGGCGAAATAAAGCCGGGTCTCCGCCACGGCCGCCTCGGTCAGCGCGTCGTCGAGGTAGTAATCGTTGTAGAGGGTGGTCGACGGGGTGGATTCCTCCATCTTCCGCAGGTCGAGCCAGTAATCGAGGAAGGCGTCCCGGAAGCGCTCCGCCTTGGGGTTGGCAAGCAGGCGTTCCGTCTCGGCGCGGAGGATGGCCGGCTCCCCGATGCGGCCGGCGTCCGCGAGGCCGCGCAAACGCTCGTCGGGCGGCGAGTTCCAGAGGAAGAGGGCGAGCCGGGTGGCGAGCGCGTGATCTTTGAGGGGTCCAGGGGCCGCCTCAAGGAATAGGAACCCCGGGGAGGCCAGCACGGCGGTGTAGGCCGCGAGCAGCGACTCGGCGAAGCCGAGACCCGCGGCGCGGCGTTCGTCGAAGAGCCGGATGAAAACCTCCGTCTCCCCGGACCGCACCGGACGGCGATAGGCCCGGGCTACAAAATTGGTGAGGAGGTGGCGGGCATCGGCGGCCGGTTCCGCGCTCTCGACCTCCACCTTTTCCTCCCCGAGCGGTTCGACGCGCTGGCCGGGATTGCGGCTGCCATCAGCGCGCGCGGCCTCGCGGACCACCGGCACCGCGACCCCGCTCTCCCCAGCGCGGGCCCGGCGCAGCGGCAGGTTGCCGAAAAGCAGGCGATACCCCGCGAGGGTCGCCTCGTCCTGGAGCGGTCCTTCGACCTCCATCCAGCGGAAGGCGACGCTCGGCGTGCCCTCCGCGGTCATCAGCGGGTTGCGAAAATTGTTCGGGCGGGAGCGATAGAAGCGGGACGCGTCCGGCACGAGGGTCTCATTGGCCAGTAGCCAGACTTCGCCGAGGTCGTGCACGGCCGGCTCCGGGGTGAGGTCAAAGCCGCCGACCCGTCGGTTCAGCACGCCGTTGCGGGTGTAGACGGTGATCGGCTCCACGGTTCGGCCCGGCGAGAGTTGGTCGTAGTTCGGCACGTTGGGGTTCGGCGGGCGGGGGGTACCCCGGCGGTCCGACTCATCCGCGTACCTTCGCGCGATCCCGCCCGGTGCCGCCCAAAGCGTGTGCCCGCTGAAGCGGATCCGGTAGCGGCCGGCCACCGGAGCGCGGAAGTCGTCCCAGCGGTACGTGAACCCGGTGACAAAGTTGCTGGATACCCAGCCGACAGCCTCGCGCTCCCGGAGTGCCGGATCGGCCGCGCCGGCAGTCAACGGCTCCTGCAGGCGGCGCACCTCGGGCTGCGGCGTGATGAGGTCGAGGAGCGGATAGGTCATCCGGTCCGGCGAGGAGTTGAAGATGCTGCCGCTGAACTTGCCCGTGAGAGTGCGCTGGTCCCGGGCGTAGTGGCGGATTAGCGTGGGGGGCGTGAGCGCGTGCCGGACGCTCAGGACCTGGCGGAAGGCGTAGTCGGCGGCGCTGAGGTAACGGGCGAGATGGACGTGCGACACGTCGAGGGCGGAAGCGGCCTTGTTGAAACGGTGGGCCTCGCCGTCTTCGGGGAACTGGCCCCGGAGCTGCAGCCACGGGGCGGCGAGGAGGTCCCGGACCGCGTTCTCGTATTCGAGCGCGTTGAGCCGCCGCGCGCCGCTGCGGCCGGCCGCGGCGATACGAGCCTGCTCGGCGGCCCGCAGGGATTCGCCGAGCTCCCGGAGGAAGCCCGCAAGCCCCGCCGGTTCGGGCCGGGCCCTGTTCTCTGGGGGCATCTCGCTGGCCGCCGCGCGGTCGTGGATTCGGGCCCAGCGTGCGAGATCCTCCGGGTTAGCCGGATCCAAGCGCAGCGCCCCGAGGTCGAGACCACCCTTGCGCTCCACGTCGTTGTGGCAGCTGGCGCAGTGCCGCTCGATAAAGGCGGTCGCGCCGGCCGGGAGGGCCGCGCCCGCACTGGCCACGGGGAGGACCGCGAACAGGAACCGCTGGGGCCAGCGCCTCATCCGGCGAACTCGAGGCCCCGGCAGGTGCCGGTGGAGGAGGCGAACCGCTCCGCGGGGATGCCCATCCGCTGCAGCATCGAGACAAAGAGGTTCGGCAGCGGGTAGTTGTGGGCGGTGTTGAACGCGTGGTGGCGGCCGTGCCGGAAGCCACCGCCGGCGAGCATAGTCGGCAGGTTGAAGCAGGTGTGGGCGTTCGCGTCGCCGAAGTTCGAGCCGTAGAGCACCATCGTCCGGTCGAGCAGCGGGCCGCCGTCCTCGCGCGTCGCCTTCAGGTCGGTGAGCAGCTTGGCCACCAGGCGCATATGCCACTCGTCGATCCGGCGGAGCTCGCCCCTCTTCTTTTCCGATTTCCCGTGGTGGGAGAGGTTGTGGTAGCCGTCGGTCAGCGTGTCCTCTGCAAGCTCGAGCGCGGGGGTGCTCACGCCGTCGAGCATCAGGGTGATGGCGCGGGTCGAGTCGGTCTCGAAGGCGAGGCGGGCGAGGTCGTACATCACGCGCACCTTTTCCATGTAGGCCGCGGGATTGGCCGGGTCGATCGGCACCGGCGCGCTGACAGCCGGTTTGGGGCGCTGTTCCCAGCCGCGCGAGGCCTGAAGCCGCTGCTCAAGCTCACGCACGCTGGTGAAGTACTGGTCGAGCCGCTCCCGGTCTGGAGCGGGCAGGTCGCGGCGCAGTGAGCTCGCCTGGCCGGCCACGGCGTCGAGGATGCTGCGGCCGGTGTCGAGCCGGCGCAGTTGCGTCGTCACCTCAGCGGCCGAACCCTGGAGGAAAAGCTGCCGGAACACGTCCGCCGCCTTGTCCTCGGGGGGAATCGCGACGCCGCTGCCGGTCCAGGAGAGGCTGCGGGTGCGGGTGTTGACGCCGAGGGTCAGCGAGGGGAATCGCGTGAGGGTTCCGATCTGTTCCGCGATGACCTGGTCGAGCGAGATGGTGTTACGGAAGGAACTGCTGCCGGGGTGGGGGGCGGCGGTGAGGAAGCAGACATCCGCCGGGTGACCGCCGTCCACGTTCGGGTGAGAGACGCCGCTGAAGACGGAGAAATCCGCGCGATGCTCGCCGAGCAGGCGGAGGTAGGGCGAGGCGGTGTAGCCGACGCCGGCCTGGGTGGGAAAGAACTGGTCGGCGAGCAGGCCGAGGTTGTTGCAGATCGCGAGCATCCGTCGGGGCGCGCCGGGCACGGGCGCGGCGCAGCCGAGCACGGGGGACATCGCCTGGAGCAACGGGAGGGAGAGCCCGATGCCAGCGGAGCGCAGGAAAGCGCGGCGGGAGAGGGGCACCCGGCTGGCGACGTAGGGGGCGCGCGACGGCTTCACGCTCCGAATGTGGCGGAGGCGCGGGCGGCTGGCAAGCCCCCGGGAAATTGCGTTTGCCCCCCAGGCTCGCGGCGACCACGGTGGCCCTTCGACCCGATGTCTGAAGCCCAACCCGACCAAACGCACGACCAGCACGCCGTCCGCCGCCAGAAGCTGGCTGAACTCCGCGCCGCCGGCGCCGATCCCTTCCGCGCGAGCTTCACCCCCACGCATTCCTCCGCGCAGGCGCTCCGGGCGCACGGGGCGGGCCAGGACTACGCCGTCCCGGTAGCGGTTGCAGGTCGCCTCGTGACGATCCGGGACATGGGCAAGAGCCAGTTTGTCAAGGTCCTCGACCAGGACGGGCAGATCCAGCTTTACCTCAAGCGCGATGTCGTGGGGGAGGAGGCCTACGCGGGCTTTAAGCGCCTCGACCTCGGCGACATCATCGGCGCGCAGGGCACGCTGTTCACCACGAAGTCCGGCGAGATCACGGTCAAGGTCGACCGCTTCGTGCTTCTTGCGAAGGCGCTGCGGCCGCTGCCCGAGAAGTGGCACGGGCTGAGCGACCCGGAGCAGGTCTACCGCCAGCGCTACCTCGACGTGATCGTGAATGCGGAGTCCCGCGCGCGGCTGCTGCTGCGCTCGCGGATCGTCTCGCACATCCGGCGCTTCCTTGAGGACCGCCGCTTCCTCGAGCTGGAGACTCCGGTGCTGGAGTCGACGCCGGGCGGCGCAGCGGCCCGGCCGTTTAAGACGCACCACAACGCTCTGGGCGCGGACTTTTTTCTCCGCATCGCGACCGAGCTGCGCCTCAAGCGGATGCTCGTAGGCGGATTCGACCGCGTGTTCGAGATCGGGCGCATCTTCCGCAACGAGGGCGTCTCTCGGAAGCACAACCCCGAGTTCACGATGCTTGAGGTCTACGAGGCCTACTCGGATTTCCGCGGGATGATGCGGCTGGTGCGGGAACTGCTTGAGTCGCTGGTACGGGAGGTCGTGCGGCCTGCGGAAGGGAACCTGCGCCTGCGCCACGCGCCGAGTGGGCAGGACATCGACTTCGGCGTTCCTTGGCGCGAGGCGCGCTACAAGGACCTCATCCGCGAGGCGACGGGCGACGCCGACTGGTTCACGCGCGCCAAGGCCGAGAAAATCGCCGGCGCGGAGCGGCTCGGGCTCGGGATCAGCCCGGCTTGGGAGGAGTTTGAGATCACTAACGAGATTTTCTCCAAGCGGATCGAGCCCACGCTGATCCAGCCGACCTTCGTGACCCACCTGCCCCGGGAGCTTTGCCCTCTGGCCAAGCTATCCTTGGACGATCCGAGCACGATTGACGTGTTCGAGCTGATCATCGGCGGGATGGAGGTCGCCCCGGCCTACTCCGAGCAGAACGACCCCGACGTGCAGCGGGAAATGTTTGAGCGTCAGGCCGGCGAGGAGCGTCAGAACATCGACCAAGATTTTCTGCTCGCCCTGGAGCACGGGATGCCGCCCGCCGGCGGCATGGGCATCGGCATCGATCGGCTCTGCATCTTGCTGACCGGGGCGGAGAGCATCCGGGACGTCATCTTGTTCCCGCAGCTCCGCCCCGGCGGCGGCTGACCGCGCGCAGGCGCCGCGCGCCCGCTTCCCGATGCCCTGGTATCTCTACCTCGCTCTCCGCCAGCTGTTTCCCGCGGGGCGTCGCTTCCCGTTCTTCACCGCGATCTCGGTGCTGGGCGTGGCTCTGGGGGTCGGCGTGCTGGTTATTGTGACGAGCGTGATGGGTGGGTTCGGGTACGAGATCCGGCGGATGATCGTGCGGACGGAAGGCGAGATCCAAGTCAAGGCGAAGGGGCTGATCGAGGATCCCGCGGCGGTGCTCGCGGCGATCCGCGGCGCTTCTGGGGTTGCCGGCGCGTCTCCCTTCGTCGAGGGGCCGGTGGCCGCCCTCGCAGCAAACCAGCCCGCGTTCCCGCTCCTGCGCGGCATCGACCCGCTCTCCGTCGGCAGCGTCGCCGAGCTCGGCCGCTACGTGCGCGCTGGTAGCATCGACGAGTTGGACGATGACGCGGTGATCCTGAGCTGGCAGGTGGCTGAGCAGCTCGGCGCCGGCCTGGGCAGCCTTGTGGAGCTCTACTCGCCCCTGCTCTTCGAGCGCCTGAAGCAAGATGAGGTGATTTTGCCGCGCCGCTTCCGGGTGGTCGGGCTCTTCGAGATCGGCCACCAGCATCTCGACAGCAGCCTCGCCTTCACGACGCTTCGGGCGGCGCAGGAGCTTTATGGGCTGGGCCGGGCGGTGCACGGGATCAACGTGCGCCTCGCACCCGGTCGGGACGAGATCGCCGCCCTGTTCGGGGTTAACCGGGTGCTCCCGGCGGGGATCGAGGCGCTGCCGTGGACGCGAAAGTGGGAGAGTTTCCTGTGGGTGCTGAACCTCGAGAAAACGATCACCGCTTTCCTACTGCTCTTCATCGTCGTGATCGCGGCGTTCTCCGTGATGAGCTCGCTCCTGATCTCGGTGGTGCGGAAGACGCGTGAGATCGGCCTGCTCGGCGCGCTCGGCGCCAGGCGGCGCGACGTCGCCCTGTGCTTCTGCGCACAGGCCTTCCTGATCGGGCTCGCGGGCACGCTTCTCGGGTTGGCCGGCGGCTTCACGGTGCTCGCGTGGCGCAACGAGCTAGTGCGGTTGATCGCGCGCGGGCTCGGGCGCGAGGAGACGCTCCGCCAGTTCTACCATTTCACCGACCTGCCAGCCCACCCGCTCCCCGCCGACGTGATTCTAACGGTGGTGGCGGCGATTGTCATTTCCACCCTCGCCGGGCTCTTGCCTGCGTGGCGCGCGAGCCGGCTCAAACCCGTGGAGGCGCTGCGCAGTGAGTGACCTCATCCTCGAGGCGGGCGGCGTGGCGAGGGCCTTCGGGAGCGGATCCACCCGCATCCCCGTGCTGCGGGAGGTGGATTTGGCGCTCGCGGCCGGCGAGAGTCTGGCGATCCGCGGGGAGTCCGGCTCGGGCAAATCCACGCTGCTGCACCTGCTGGCGGGTCTCGACGTCCCCGACGCCGGGTGGATACGCTGGGGCGCCGCGGCGCCGGATCCCGCCCGCCGCAGCCGATACCTCGGACTGGTTTTCCAATTCTTCCATCTCGTCCCTGAACTCGACGCGCTCGGCAACGTGCTGCTCGCCGCGCGGATGCTCGGCGCCCCGGATGCCGCGACGCGGCGGCGGGCGGAATCCCTTCTCGGCCAGGTCGGCCTCGCCGGCCGCGCGCGGCACCTGCCCGCCCAGCTCTCGGGAGGGGAGCGTCAGCGCGTCGCAGTCGCGCGCGCGCTCATCAACCGCCCCAGGCTGCTGCTCGCCGACGAGCCCACGGGCAACCTCGATGAGCACACGGGCGAGGCGGTCATCGACCTGCTGGTCAGCCTTTGCGCGGCCACGGGCACGGCCCTCGTGCTGGTGACGCACAGCGCAGCGCACGCCGCCCGTTGCCGGGGCTCTCGCACTCTCCGCGATGGCGTCCTGCGCTGAAGCGATTTCGGATGGCACCCGGGGAGCGGTCGGCTAAGCTCCGAGGATGATTCGCAGTAAAATCCGTTGCGGCGTGGCGGGGGTCGGCTCCCTCGGCCAGCACCACGCGCGCATCTATGCGGCGCTCCCCGAGGTGGAGTTCGTTGGCGTCTTCGACGCGGAGCCGCGGCGCGCGGCAGACGTCGCCAGCCGCCACGGCGGGCGCGTGTTCCCCGACCTGGCCGCGCTGGGGGCCGCCTGCGACGCGGTGTCGGTCGTGGTGCCCACGGACCGCCACGCCGAGGTGGCGCTCCGCCTGCTGGCGGGGGGCAGCCACCTGCTGATTGAGAAACCGCTCTGTGCCTCGCTCGCGGAGGCGGAACAGGTGCTCGCGGCAGCGCGCGAGGCCGGGCGCATCGTGCAGGTCGGGCACATCGAGCATTTCAATCCGGTGATGGCGTTCCTGGAACGGGAGATCCACCGCCCCCGCTACCTCACCGCTGAGCGGCTCGCGCCATACCAGCCGCGAGGCACCGAGGTGGGAGTGGTGTTGGACCTGATGATCCACGACATCGGAATCGTCCTCGCGCTGATCAAGGCCCCGCTTGCCCGGATCGACAGCGTGGGCATCCGGGTCCTGTCGCGGAGCGAGGACATCGCGAACGCGCGCCTGCAATTCGCCGATGGGTGCGTCGCGAACCTCAGCGCGAGCCGAATGAGCCTGAAAAAGGCGCGCGAGATCCGGATTTTTCAGGAGGACGCCTACCTCTCGCTCGATTTCATGAACCAGGCCGGGCACCTCGTGAAACGGGAGGACTTGGTCGCCCACGCGGTGCGGGTGCGGGCGGGTGACCCCAAGGGAGGTGAGGCCGTCCCGGTGCGGGAGATCCCGATCGAGAAGGGGGAGCCCCTGGCCCTTGAGCTTGCGCATTTCGTGGAGAGCGTGGCTCGGGCCAGCCAACCAAAGGTCGGGGCGGCGCTGGGCAAAAGCGCCCTCGAGATCGCCCTGGCGATTACCGAGCAAATCCGCGCGGCCGAAGCTGCGACCTGAGGCCATCTCGTTCGTGTCGCGCCCGGCCAAGTCGAATTTCTGTTTGCCCCCGCCGGCGGAGGGCCGACCGGACGTGTTGGTCATTGCGGGCGAGCACTCCGGCGATGAGCACGCGGCGCGGATGGTGGCCCGGCTGCAGCGCACGGAACCCGGCTCGAAAATTGCCGCCCTCGGCGGGGAGCGTCTGCGCGGAGCTGGCGCCCAGCTGCTGCACGACCTGACATCGTCCTCGGTCGTGGGGCTGGTGGAAGTGCTGCGTAACTATGGCTTCTTCCGGCGCCTGTTCGCTGCCCTCGTGGGTTGGATCCGCGAGCACCGGCCGCGGGTGGTGTGCCTTGTGGACTACCCCGGACTGAATCTCCGATTGGCGACCGCGCTGCGAGCACAAGGCCTCTCGCGGGCCGGCGGCGGAGACGTGCGGGTTGTTTACTACATCTCGCCGCAAATCTGGGCTTGGAAGGCGCGGCGCCGCTTCACGATGGCGCGCGACCTCGACGCGCTGGCCGCTATCTTTCCCTTCGAGCCCGCCTGTTATGCAGACACGCGGCTACCGGTGGAATTCGTGGGGCATCCGTTTCTGGACCTAGGGCACCGCTCACCGGTCGCCGCAGACCCCGAGGGCCCGGTGCTGCTGTTGCCTGGCAGTCGCCGCCAAGCGGTCGCGAGGATTTTCCCCCAGCTGCGCGCTGGGTTTCTGGCCTCCGGCCTCCCGCGCGCGGTCGCGTTACATCCCGGAGGGGAAATCCCGCGGCTGCTCGCCTCGGCGGGGTCGGTGCCCGAGATCGAGATGCAGGAAGTGCCGCGGGCAGACGCGCCGCCCGTCGGCGCCTCGGCCGTGCTGATGTCGAGCGGAACGATGTCCCTCGAGTGCGCTCTGGCGGGTATTCCCGGCGCGATCGCCTATCGCGCGCATCCGGTCACCTACGTGCTTGGGCGGATGCTGGTCCGGGTCCCGTATCTTGGCATCGCGAACTTGCTGCTGGGCGAGGAGATGTACCCGGAGTTCATTCAGGGGCGCGCGACGCCGCGGGCGCTGGCGGAGGAGCTGCGGCGCTGCGCGGGGGAGTCGGCGCGCCGAGAAGCGACGGCGGCGCGGGCCTGCCGGCTGCGCGGAATTCTGGCCGCGCCCGCCGGACGCGACGCCGCCGGCTGGCTGGCGCGCCAGCTGGCCCTCGCCGAGGGCCGTTAGCGGGTTTCGGGGGCCGACGCAGCGGCGCCCGGCCGGGCCAGATCGTGAGAGGGCGCAGGGCTAGTCGCGGCCACCAAGGCCGCGACTTGCTGCCACAGCGCCCGGGCCTTCTCGCCGGCGATGGCTCGGCCCTTGAGCGTCTCGGCCTCGCGGGCCGCCCGGTTCTCTGCCACGATCCGCGCGAGGTCATCGAGGTTATAGAGGAACACATTCTCTAGCTCGGCCACGGAGGGTTCGATGTCCCGCGGGAGGGCCTGATCGATCAGGAAGAGAGGCCGGGTGGGTCGGCGAGCCATCGCCGCGCACACCGCGGCGTAGGGCAGGATGATGTCCGGGGCTGATGTCGCGCACACCACAATGTCGAACTCCGCCAAGCGGGCCTCGCGCTGCTCGAAGGGCAGGGCGCTGGCGCCTAGGGTGGTGGCAAGCTCGATCGCGCGCTCCAGCCGGCGGCTTGCGACCGTGAGGGAGGCGGCGCCCCGGCTCTGGAACGCCTTCGCGGTCTTCTCGCCGATCTCGCCGGCGCCGAGCAGGAGAATGCGCGCGTCAGCGAGCCCGCCGAAGATCGTCCCCGCCAGCTCCACCGCCGCATTCGCGACGCTGATCTGGCCCGTCGTGATCGCGGTCTGCGTGCGGACCTGCTTGGCGGCTTGGAAGGCCTTCTGGAAAGCGCGGTTAAGCACGGGTCCCGTGTGGCCCGCAGCTTGAGCGGAGGCATAGGCCTGCTTCATCTGGCCGAAGATCTCCGTCTCCCCCAGTATCTGCGAGTCGAGGCCAGCGGCGACCTCGACTAGGTGCTGCAGCGCGGACTCGTCACGTAGGTCGAGCCGGAAGCGGGCGAACTCCGCTGGGTCAAATTGCTGCCTTCGGCAGAACGCGGCACAGACCTGCTCGGCCACCTCTGCCCCCGCCGCGACCCCGTAGAACTCGATCCGGTTACAAGTGCTCAGGACCGCGAACTCGCGCAGTCCGGACAGGGCGGCCAGATGGTCGCGGAGTGCGCTCGCGCCGTCCGCGTCGAGCGACAGCCGCTCGCGCACTGCGAGGGGCGTGCGGTGATGGGTCGCCCCGATGACAAAGAGATGGCCGATGTTCATCGAGCGGCCGGGGCCGGGCGCGCCGGGACTCGGCCGCGACTGGGTTCGACGGTCGCAAGCGAAAGGAGCGCGGCGGGAAAGAGGATGAGGCAGGCCAGGGCGCACCGGCGGGCGGGCAAAATGCCGCGCAACCGGAGCAGCAGCAGCGCGAACGCGGCCCCGGCCACGACCATGGTGACCACTACCTTCTCGAGGTTCACGACCGTCTCGGGGCGCGTCCAAGACACCGCGCCGACGGCGAGCGCGAAGCCAAGGATCGCGGCCCCCGCAGCGAGCAGCCGCAAGCCCATCTGGTCTAGGTCGCGGATTGAGGGCAGGAAGGAGAACCAGCCGCCCAGCCGCTTCGACTTCAGCGAGAAGTGCCGCAGCAGGAACATCAGCGAGGTCAGTGCGAGCAGCGCGAACGCCCCGTAGCTGAATACCGCCAGCGCCGCGTGCAGCTCAATCCAAGGGTTGTGCCCGAAGATCCGCACGCGTTGGCCCGCGTCCCAACTCGGGAACAGGAGCGAAACTAGGGTAACCGTCGACGCGAGGCAGGCGGTAAAGTAGCCGAGGAGGCTGAGCCGGAAGGTCGCCCCAACGGCGAGGTAGAGGGTGATCGCGGACCACGCGGTGAATTGGTAGAGCTCGAAGGAATTCCCGAGCGGGCAACCGCCGACCGCGCGGCCGCGAAGCGCAAGGCCGGCCAACTGCGCGAGGTACCCGAGCAAAATGAGCAGGTAGGTGGCGCCGCCAGCGGGCCGTCCCCGCTTGAAGAGCGCGATCGACCCCTGGATGAACCCCGCGAGATAAAGCGCCGCCGCCAGCCAGAGCCAGGTGCGGTCGGTAAAGGGCAGGGTCATCGGAGGCCGGAGACTGGGCGGCGGCGATCCTCGGCGCAAGCCCCGGCCCGGCGTATTACCCTGTCCACGGTCGACTCGGCCGCACCAGGATCTCCTCGACGTTGGCCCTCGCCGGCAGCGAAAGCGCGAACCAAATGCACTCCGCGACATCCTCCGCCCGCAGCATCCGGGCTCGCGCCTCCGGGAGCGGCGCGGCAGGGCGCTTCGCCAGCAGCGGCGTGTCGATGTCGCCCGGGAACACGCAGCAGGCGCGGATTCCCCGGTCGCGTTCCTCGGCGTTGATGGTCTGGGTGAGTCCGGTCAGGCCGAACTTGGAGATCACGTAGGCGGCGCCCGACTTCGCCGAGGCCTGCCGGCCGGCCTCGGAACCGACGTTCACGATGGTGCCTTGCCCGGCGAGGCGCATTGCGGGCAGAACCGCCTGTACCAGCGCCAGCGCACCATCGATGTTGGCCGCCATCACCGCCCGGTAGTCCTCCGGGGACAAGACCCCGAGGGAACGCTGCGGGATGTTGTGGCCGGCGGCGTTCACCAGCGCATCGATCCGTCCGGCGATGCGACCCGCCCGCGACGTGAGCCGGGAGATCGCGGCCGGATCCGCCAGGTCGCAGGGCAGGAGATGGAGGCGCGCCCGCTGGGCGGCCGGCACGAGCGCGGCGGTATCCCGGAGGTTTTCCATCCGGCGGCCGCTGGCGGCCACGCTCCAGCCCCCGCGCAGGAGCCGCAGAGTTGTGGCGCGGCCGACCCCGGAGCCGGCTCCGGTCACGAGGGCGAGGGGGCGGGAGGGGGGACGGGCGGTCGGCATTGCTTCAGGGAAGGAGGCATGCGTCACCGGCGCTCCGGCACACAGTGAGCGGAAGCTCGGTCAGCAGTCGGACCCCCGGGGCCGCGGCCAGGAGGGAGGGAATCACGTTGAGCAGAGCGGCGACGGTGGCGTCGTCGCCCGCGACGCCACCCTGGAGGTGGACGTTCAGGCCAGGACGGCCCTGGATCACGACCGCGTCGTGGGGCAGGGACGCCCCCAGGTACATCTGCAGGTCGAGGCGGATGCGCGTTTCCCCGCCAGCGAGGCCGACGCAACGCTGATGCAGACCAAGCGTGCGGCCGGGTGCCACGTCAAAGTGGGGCGTGACAACCCGGCTTTCGGCGATAACGGGCTCGCAGGTCTCGCGGATCTCGTCGAGCCGCCAGCCCAGCCCGTGGGCCAGCAGGGCGACCGACTGCCGGAAGCCGGCGTGCCCCGCTCTTCCTGAGGCGAAGCGGGTACGGAACTCGGCCGGATCCTGTCCGCTACCGATCTTCGCCTGCAGCGGCTGGCGACGCGTGCGAGCGTCAACCACCCGTTCCACGTACACCGCGGACACCTCCCGACAGACGCCCGTCAGGCATAGTGGGAGGACGTCCATCACGAATCCGGGGTTGACGCCGGTGCCGACCAAACGGGCCCCGGTGCGGCGACAGAGGGCGTCGATCTCCGCGGTCCGCTCCGACGCGAGCAGGCGCGGGAAAATCAGTTCCTCGCAGGTGGATGCGACGCTCACCCCCGCCTCGAGCGCCGGCAGCGCTTGCGCATAAGAGCGGCTGGCGTCCGAGCCGGCGGTGTGGAGGAGCACATCGGGGAGTCCAGCGTGCGCAGCGAGCCCAGCGAAGGAGGGGTGAATGCGTGCCGCCGCGGGCAACGGGCACCCCAAGGCCTCGCCGACTGCCCGCCCCGCTAGCACTGGGTCGATCTCCACGGCGCCGATCACCTCGAGGTCCGCGCGTTCGGCAGCCAGCCGTAGCGATTCCTTGCCGATGGGGCCGAGGCCAAATTGGGCGATCTTGATCCGGCGCATCCGGCGAGGCTCAGTACCCGGGCTCCGGGGGGCAAGGCGAACCCTCCGTCTCGTCGCCCGCACCCTCACGGCGGCTACGGAAGAACGCCTGCAGCAACGTGCGGCATTCCGCCTCGAGGACCCCGCCGACGGTGAGCTCAAGGCGATGGTTCATGCGGGGCAGCTGATTGAGGTCGGTTGCCCCGCCCAGGCATCCCATCTTGGGGTCTGGGACCGCGTAACAGACCCGTTGAACGCGACTCATCAGAAGTGCCCCGGAGCACATTGGGCAAGGCTCCTTCGTTACGAAGACGGTCGCCCTGTCGAGCCGCCAGTCGCCGCGCACGGCCGCCGCTTGGGTGAGGGCGAGCATCTCCGCGTGGGCGGTCGGATCCCGGTTTCCCTCCACGGTGTTGTGGGCGGCGGCGATGACCTCGCCGTCCACGGCGATGATCGCGCCGATCGGCACCTCGCCGGCCCGCCACGCGTCAACGGCCTGGTTGTATGCGAGGCTCATGAAGAACCCGTCGTCCCGGACCAGCTGCGAGGGATGGAGCTTGGGGAACGGGCAGGGAGGCGGGGTCGCGGCCATAAGGCGAGGGCGGGAAGCTTGACTAAGGGTGGCGCCTTCTGACTTACAAGGGCTTTCGAAAGTCCCTTATGCCCAACATCTCATCCTCGATCGCCCTCCCGGCCTCTTATGTCGTCTGACAACAACGCGATCGAGGTGGAGGGCAAGGTGGTGGCGGTGCTGCCCGGCACGATGTTCAAGGTCCAGCTGTCGAACGGGCACGTCGTGCTCGCGCACATCTCGGGCAAGCTCCGCAAGAACTTCATCAAGATCGCTGCGGGCGATACCGTGAAGATGGAGATGAGTCCGTACGACCTCGAGAAGGCGCGGATCACCTTCCGGATGAAGGAGCAGAATTCCAACTACACGCCGCCGCCGCGGCGCCGGAATTACTAGGCCGCTCCCGGCCCTCACTGATGGCCGACGACCTAAGCCGGGCCCGGGGTGCTTGGGCTGGTCCGATCGAAGCGCTCCTTTCGTTCCTCGGGCTCGAGCGCGGGCTTTCCGCCAACACCCTCGCTGCCTACCGGCGTGATCTCGATCAGGCCGCAGATTTCTTCATCAGGTGCGGGGCCGCCGATTGGGGCGCGGTGACGGGGGTTCAGGCCGCGGCTTGGCTCCAGTCCCTCGCGTCCAGCGACTACGCGGCGGCCAGCGTGGCCCGCAAACTCTCGGCGCTGCGGATGCTCGCGCGCCAACTGGTCCGGGACGGCGTGCGGAACGATGACTTCACGATCCTGCTGTCTGGTCCGCGCCCAGGTCGCCGGATGCCCCGCGCTCTGTCCGCGCCGGAGGTGGCGCGGCTCGTAACCGCACCCGCGGGACCGGAGCCGCGCTCGCTTCGCGACCGAGCGATTTTGGAGTTGTTTTACGCGAGCGGGCTGCGCGTTTCCGAGCTCGCGGGGCTTCTGCTGACGCAGCTCGACCTCGAGGGCGGCGGGTTGCGGGTGTTCGGCAAGGGCTCGAAGGAGCGGGTGGTTCCGGTCGGTCGGCGGGCCTGCGCCGCGTTGCGGGACTACCTTGCGGGCGGCCGGCCCGCGCTGGTGCGGCCCCACACGCGCGGGCACCTGTTCCTCAACCACCGCGGCTGCGGCCTCACGCGCGTGGCGCTGTGGATGATCGTCAAGGCGCAAGCGCGTCGCGCTGGCATCGACCCGCGCGTGAAGCCGCATGATCTGCGGCACTCATTTGCGACGCACCTCCTAGCGGGCGGTGCCGACCTGCGGGCGATCCAAGAGATGCTGGGGCACGCCAGCATCTCCACCACCCAGATCTACACCGCGGTGGAGCCCCGGCGGCTCGCCGAGGGCCACCGGAGGCACCATCCGCGCGGCCGAGGCGCGGTCTGAGTCAGACCGGATCCGCTCAGGGACGGGCGAGGGCGATCGCGCCGCGGATATCCTTTTCGCCGAGGCGGGAGACGTTCACCGGCGCGTCGACGCCATCTCGGGGGATCTCGTTCGCGAACTGCCCGGTGTCGCCCAGTTGCTGCTGCAGCTGGGTGAGCTCCGTCCTCAGCTTCGCGAGATTTCCCGCTTGGCCGGGATCGCCGACGAGGTTGCGCTGTTCGTTTGGATCCCGGGTCAGGTCGAAGAGCTCCCACGCGTCTTTCTTCCAATAGTGGATCAGCTTGTGGGTCGCCGTGCGCACGCCGTAGTGGGCGCGCGTGTTGTGGTGGCCGGGGTCGTGGTAGTAGCGGTAGTAAACGGAGGTGCGCCAGTCGGCCGGCTCCGCGCCGTGGAGGATCGGGGCGAGGGAACGGCCGTGCATCTCCGCCGGGACGGGCAGGCCGGCGAGCTCGAGGAAGGTCGGCGCGAAGTCCGCGTTGAGGGCGAAACGCTTAGTCACGGCTCCGGCCTTCACGCCGGGCCCGCGCACCAGCAGGGGGATGTGGAAGCCCGGCTCGTACATAAAGCGCTTGTCGTACATCCCCAGGTCGCCGAGGTACCAGCCATTGTCGGCGGAGTAGATCACAACGGTGTCCTTGGCCAGGCCGGTGCGATCGAGGTAATCGAGCACCTCGCCGATGCTGTCGTCCACGTCCTGCACGCAGGCGAGGTAGTCCTGCATATAGCGCTGGTACTTCCAGCGCACGAGCTCCGTACCCGTCAGGGTCTTGCGGGTGCCATCAAGGAGAGTGACCTCGACCTCGGTGGGCTTCACATTCAGCCATTGCTGCCGCGCGGGACCGGGCGCTAGGTCCGCGGGGGGTTCCAGCTTGAGGTCCCGGCGCGTGAGGTCGTTGGCGACGGTCTGGCGGTTCTCCGGCAGGGCTGCCGGGCGGGTCGCGTAATCATCCCAGAGGGTCTCCGGTTCAGGGATGACGCGGTCCCGGAAGCGGGCCTTGTTGGCGGCATCGGGTTCCCAGGCGCGGTGGGGCGCCTTGTGGTGGAGCATCAGGAAGAACGGTCGGTCCTTCGGGCGGGTTTCGAGGAACTCGATGCCAAGTCGGGTCGTGAGCGGCGAGACGTGCCCCGGGAGGGTGAGACGGCCGTGGGGCGTGAGGAAGTCCGGGTTATGGTAGAGGCCCTGTCCCGGCAAAATGATCCAGCGGTCGAAGCCGGTCGGCATGCTCCCGAGGTGCCACTTGCCGATCATCCCGGTGTGGTAGCCGGAGCCCTGCAGCATCCGGGCGACGTGGGGCTGAGAACCGTCGAAGACGTTGAATACCGGCACGCCGTTGGCGTGGGAATATTTCCCGGTGAGGACGACGGCCCGGCTTGGGGTGCAGATCGAGTTGGTGACGAAGCAGTGCTCGAAGCGGGTGCCCTCGCGGGCGAGGCGGTCGAGGTGGGGCGTCTGGTTCACCTTCGAGCCGTACGCGCCGATCGCGTGGCGCGCGTGGTCGTCGGAGAAGATGAACAGGATGTGCGGCCGGCTCGCGGGCGCGGCGGAGGCCGCGGCGGCGAGCAGCAGGGGCAGCAGCAGAGTGGGAGGGCGCATCGGGAAAATGGTCTAGGGAGACGGGGCGGTTGAGGCGGGCGGGGCGGATGGCGCGGGGATGGGTTTGGTCAGCAAGGCGGAATTGAGGCCAGGGAGACGTTCCGAGAACTCCTCGCTTGGCGCGGCCTGCCGAAGGGCGCGCTGCACCATCCCCATCCGCGCATCGAGGTTGTCGATCATCGACACAAAGACCGCTTCCGGGGTTGCCGCGTACACGGCCGCGCCCCACTCGGGTTCACCCTGATGGGAGAGGATGATATGCTCGAGGCGCTCCAGACGGTCGGCGTCCAGCCGGGCCTTCATCCCGTGCTTCCGCGCAAGCTGGTAGCCGAGGACGACGTGGCCCTGCAGGATGCCGCGGCGGCTCCGGCGCGTCGCGAGGGAACCCTCGTACTCAATCGCCTTGCCGGAGTCGTGCAGCAGAATCCCCGCGAGGGCGAGGTCGGCGTCCACCTCCGGATAGAGGGGTAGGAGCGCGCGGCAGGCGCGGGCCATCCGTACGGTGTGCTCCAGAAGGCCGTGCCGGTAGGCGTGGTGCATCGCGACGGCCGCCGGCGACCAGCGGAAGGTGGCCCCGATCTCCTCGAAGACCCCGCGCACCGCGGCCCGGAGTTCCTCGTGCCGGAGGGTGGCGATGCACGCTTCCAGCTCCGCCCAGAGCACTTGCGGGTCCTCGGGCGCCAGTTCGACCAGATTGTCGATCACTCCCGGGGCGCCCAGCTCCTCCTCACCCAAGGCCTCCACCTGCTGCAGACGCGGAGAGAGCCGGCCTTGGTAATAATCGATTCGCGCCTCGATCCGGACCACGCCGCCCTCACCAGCGGCCCGGAGCGCCTCAAAGACCGGGCTATCCCCGAACACAGTGCAGCTGAAGGAACCGGTGCGGTCTCCAAGCTCTGTGCTCAGGAAGCCACTACCGTTGCTGGCGGTCTTCAGCGCGACCTTCTTCACCACGAGGACGGCGGAGAACGGCCGGCCGCACGCCTCGGCGCCCAGCGCCTTCAGCTCACGGACCAGCACTAGGGGGCAGGCGTTACTCATAAGTTCAGGGCTAAGGATCCGTGATTGCCGGCGCGCTCCTTGACCAGCGTGGTTAAGCCCCGGAAGAACGGGTGGCGGGCGTCTTGCGCCAGCGCGTAAAACACGGTCTCGGCCGGCAGGAGGTGGCAGCCGAGCCGCGCTAGGGCGGCGAGCGCGGCGGCCGCGTCCGCGGGCCGGCGCGCGCCCACGCAATCGATCAGCACGGTGACTTCGAGCTCCGCGCGGAGTGCGTCGATCGCGGTCTGGTAGACGCAGATGGGGGTCTCGATGCCGGCGAGCAGGAGATGACGCGGACCGCCGGGAGCCAAGAGCGCCCCGCGCAAGG
>Ga0194133_10003012_pt1 | contig 24725 bp, 22 predicted proteins | sample TA2KigOf40mmetaG_FD_155448 | JGI IMG/M metagenome (GOLD analysis project Ga0194133, IMG submission 155448) | Freshwater microbial communities from Lake Tanganyika, Tanzania - TA2015055 Kigoma Offshore 40m | ecosystem: Environmental > Aquatic > Freshwater > Lake | place: Tanzania: Lake... | reverse complement strand
CGAGCAAAAGGGCCGGCATCAGGGCGGCAACAAGTGGATCGGCACGGCCGGAACCTCGCCTTTCGGCGCCTATGGTTATAACCCGGAAGGCGTGCGGATCGGGCAGGACCAAAGCCGCCACCAACGCGCGGTCAAGGTCTGGGACAAGCGCGAGTTCCGCAATCTCGACTACACGGTGGAGCTGGGCACGCGCAACATCAAGGTGGCGCTGCGCCGCTTGCGCAAATGGGCGCGCGACGGGGCGGCAGACGAATTTGATCTGGACGGCACCATCCGCGCCACGGCGGAACATGGCTGGCTGGATGTGCAGACAAGGCCGGAACGGCGCAACGCGCTCAAGGTCCTGTTGTTTCTCGACGTCGGCGGGTCGATGGACCCTTACGTCAAGGTGATGGAAGAGCTGTTTTCAGCCGCCCGGGCCGAGTTCAAGCATCTGGTGCCGTTCTATTTTCATAACTGCCTTTATGAAGGTGTCTGGCGCGACAACGCCCGCCGCTGGAATGCGCAGACGCCGACGGCCGAGGTGCTGCGCACCTATGGTTATGATTACAAATGTATTTTCGTGGGGGACGCCAGCATGAGCCCTTATGAGATCCTGCATCCCGGCGGCGCGAGTGAACATTGGAACGCGGAAGCCGGGCAGGTCTGGCTGGAACGGGCCTGCGCGCAGTGGCCAAACCATCTGTGGATCAACCCGGTGCGGCAAGAGCATTGGCAATATACCCAGTCCATCCGGTTGATCGGAAACATCTTTCAGGGCCGCATGGTGCCGATGACGCTTGAAGGCATCGCCCGCGGCATCAAGGAATTGCGATAGCGCTGGAACTGGCCAGGGATGCGCCACATATTCCCGCCATGCTGTTGAAACTCGCCCCCTTCCTTCTGGCCATTGGCTATGCGCTCTTGATGCTGCGCTTTTCGGTCTGGCAGACCAAGCGCACGCTGGATGCGCGCTCAAAGCCGCTGGTTGACGCCGAGATCAGCGCGCTGGCCGCCCGGCTTGCGCGGGCCTTGGATCTTGAGGCGATCAAGGTACATGTGTTCGAGATTGATGCGGTCAACGGGTTGGCTGCGCCGGATGGCCGGATCTTCTTGACGCGGGGGTTTCTTGCCGCGCGGGCGCGGGGCGAGGTGACCAGCGAAGAATTGGCCAGCGTCATCGCGCATGAACTGGGCCATGTCGCGCTTGGCCATCTGCGGCGCCGGATGATCGACTTTACCGGTCAGAATGCGGTGTTCGTGGTGCTTTCAGCCGTCCTGAACCGGTTCCTGCCCTTCATCGGCATCTGGATTGCCAATCTGATTTCCACCGCACTTATGGCGCGCCTGTCGCGCCGTGACGAGTTCGAGGCCGATGCCTATGCCAGCGCGCTTTTGCTGAAGGCCGGGATCGGCACCGCACCGCAGAAGTCGCTCTTTCGCAAGCTTGAGGCGCTGACCGGCGGCCGGGGGGGAGAGATTCCGGTCTGGCTGCGCAGCCACCCCCATGCCCCCGAACGCATCGCCGCGATCGAGGCGAATGAGGCGCGCTGGACCGCGGTGTCCTGAGGTCGGTGCCGGGTCAGCCCGGCCCACTCGCCCCTTCGGCTCCAGCCTCCAGCGCCTTGCCCAATCGCCGCAGCTGCGCGCGTTTCATCAGCGATTTCAGCGGTATGACCTCGCCCAGCATGCGTTCAGCTGTGGCATGCACATCACGCACCACGCGGGCCACCTCGCCCGGATGGCGGCTGTGGAGCTGGCACAAGAGTTGGTCGGGATCAAGCCGGACCAACCCTTCATCGGTCAACAAGGGACGGGGAAAATCCTGTGCATTGAAGGTGATGATGGCATCGGCATGGGCCGAGATCGCGACAGCCAGCACATGCACATCATTGGGGTCGGGCAGCAAGAGCCGGGCTTCGATGTTGGGCTGTTCGCGCTGCATGGCCTGGGGAAAGGCAAGGCGAGCAAGCGTGGCCTGGGCCTCGGCCTCCATCGCCGCAACATCGCCCAGCTTGGCGGTGGCGCGCACCCATTCGCGCAGGATGCGGTCGGACCAGACGGGTTGGTAAAGCCCGCGCGCCGCGACGCCCAGAAGGATTTCGCGCAAGACGGTTGGGAACAGAACACAGGCGTCCAGAACAGCCTTCACCACACCCTCCTCGTGCACTCCGTGTCTCGTCGGGGGGCACCGACGAGCCGGGGAACCCGGACGAGGAGGTTAGCCGTCAAGGTGAAACACCAGCGATTTCAGATAACCGCTTTCGGCAAGCTGCGGCAGGATCGGATGGTCCGGTCCGGCAAAGCCGGTGTGGATGATCTGGCCGCGCCGCCCGCCGCGCCCGATGCCGCGGGCCGAGGCGTTGCGGAAAGAGCCAAGATCTGCGGCATGGCTGCAAGAGCACAAGACCAGATAGCCGCCCGGCGCCACCAAGGGCGCGGCCAGCCGCGCGATCCGTTCATAGGCGCGCAGCCCCGCCTCAAGCGCCGGTTTGGCGGGCGCAAAGGCGGGCGGATCGCAGATCACCAGATCAAACTGCGCGCCTTCGGCGCCCAAGGCCTCCAGCACCTCGAAGGCATCCCCCTGCCTTGTGGTGAACCGGTCGGCAAAACCCGAGGCCATGGCCCCCTGCCCCGCCAGATGCAGCGCGGCGGCCGAGGCATCGACAGCAAGCGCGCTGGCCGCGCCGCCCGCCAAGGCTGCCAGGGCAAAGCCGCCGACATGGGAAAACACATCCAGCACCCGCGCCCCTCGTGCCAGACGCGCGGCAAAGGCGTGGTTCGGACGCTGGTCATAAAAGAGCCCGGTCTTTTGCCCGCCCATCACATCGGCCAGATAGGTGGCCCCGTTCATCGGTACCGCTATGGGCGCGTCGATCTGGCCGGCAAGAAGCGTGGTTTCCTCGACCAGGCCTTCCAAGCCCCGCGCCCGGCCCGTGCCATTCTTGACCACCTGCCGAACGCCCGTCACCCGCTGCAGCGCCGCCACCAGGGCATCCAGATGCGCCTCGGCCCAGGCTGCATTGGGCTGGATCACCGCCGCATCGCCGAACCGGTCGATCACCACGCCGGGCAGCCCATCGGCCTCGGCATGGATCAGCCGGTAAAACGCGGCATCAAAAAGCCGCGTCCGCAGGGCCAGCGCCCGGCGCAGGCGCTCTTCGAACCAGCTTTGGTCAATCACCGCCTGCGGATCGCGGTCCAGCATCCGGGCGATGATCTTGGATTTGGTGTTCACCGTCACCAGCCCCAAGGGCCGCCGCTCGCCATCCTCCAGCACCGCCAGCGCGCCGGGGGCAAGGCCCTGGGTGCGCCGGTCGGTCACCAGCTCATCGGCATAGACCCAGGGAAAGCCGTGGCGAATGGCGCGGGCCTCGGCCTTGGGTTTGAGCCGCACCACAGGGCGGCCCTTTTCAGCGGGTTCATCAAAGAAAGGGGGAGGGGTCATCATGCCCCTCCCCTTAGCCTGTTTCAGACGCTGCGAAAAGCCGCTAACTCGGACAGTGGTGCCGGTGGCGTCTCAAGTCTCGACACCACCATCGGCGCAGCCTGCGGGGCCGAAAGCTCGCGCCGGATCACCTGGGCCAGACGCTCGACGGTGACGACACGTTGGGTGCGGCCGGCCTGTTCCTCGGCAATGGCGGCGGAACCGCCCGAAGCCTTGATATCGGCCACCACCTCGCGCGGGCCATCGAGAACCGCACCGGTTCCACTGTCACGCAGGGTCATGACGAAACGCATCTCGTGCATGCCGCCAAAGGTATAGCGGGTCTTTTCGGTCAGCGCATGAAAACGGATGACTTGGATTTCAAGATCCGCCTTGCGGCCGGTCTGCAAGGGTGCGGTTCCGACGGTCATCGCCTCTTGGAAGATGGCGGTCACCTGGGCGTGACGGTCGCCCAAGGGCTCGCCACGCCACACGATATCGGCGCGCGGCTTGAAGGTATTGGCCTCGGAAACCTTGAGGCTGCGCGGCACGACGATCCGAATCGCCTCGATGTCATAAGCCACGAGTTGTGCTTCGGCACCGTCTTGCCGGGCCAGCGGGCCGGAGGATTGCGAATTGGCCGCGACAAGCTCGGCGCTGGTCGAAAGGGTGCCACGGGTGGCAGGTACCGTTGTCGACACGCAAGCCGAAAGCGACAGGGCGGCACCCAGCAGGTACAGATGGCGGAACGCGATCATGGTCGGATCCTCTTGCAATAAGCCCGGACCGGACATCGGGGCGGTTTTCTGGTTAATGACTGGTAAATGTGGTCGCTTTGCGCCCGCGAGGGGCCGTTTTCGGGGAATCTTCTGGTGGATGTGGGCCAAGGCCAACGCAGCGCCGTCTTGCAAGGCCGGCCCCGCTTTGTCATGCTCCATGGTCTAGCGCCTGTGCTGCGGCTTGCGCCCGCCGCTTGACGCTTTGGCTTGCGACACCACTTGTTAGCGCTAACATTGTGTGGTAAGCCCCCGTCACTCTGCCGCCAACGCCGGCACGCCATGCCAGACAACCGCAGTGAGGAGCCATGACGCTTCATCCGACCATCGCCCGTGTGACCGACCGGATCCGCGCCCGATCCGAGGCCACGCGCAGCGCCTATCTGGCACGGATCGCGGCGGCGGGGCGCGCGGGGCCCGCGCGCGGACATCTGGTCTGCGGCAATCAGGCCCATGCCTATGCCGCGATGGGGCCGCAGAAAGCCGCCTTGGCCGAGGGGCGCGCGCCCCATATCGGGATCATCACGGCCTATAGCGACATGCTGTCGGCACACCAGCCGTTCGAGGATTATCCCAAACTGATCCGGGCGGCCGCGCTTGAGGCTGGCGCCACAGCGCAGGTTGCGGGTGGGGTCCCGGCCATGTGCGACGGGGTGACCCAAGGCCAGCCGGGCATGGAGCTGTCGCTCTTCTCGCGCGATGTGATCGCTCTGGCCGCCGGGGTGGCGATGAGCCACAACACCTTTGACTCCAGCCTCTATCTGGGCGTCTGCGACAAGATCGTGCCGGGGCTGATCATGGCAGCCGCGACCTTTGGCCATGTCCCGGCCATCTTCGTGCCGGCCGGGCCAATGGTCTCGGGGCTGCCGAACGATGAAAAGGCCCGCGTGCGCAACCTTTACGCCGAGGGCAAGGCCAGCCGGGCCGAGCTGATGGCAGCCGAGATGGCCAGCTATCATGGACCTGGAACCTGCACCTTCTATGGCACGGCCAATACCAACCAGATGCTGATGGAGTTCATGGGTCTGCATCTGCCCGGCGCTTCTTTCGTCAATCCCGGCACGCCGCTGCGCGAGGCACTGACGGTGCAGGCCGTCCGCCGGGCGGCCGAGATCACCGCGCTTGGGAATGACTTCCGCCCGGCGGGCGAGGTTCTGGACGAACGCGCCTTTGTCAATGGCATCGTCGGGCTGATGGCGACGGGGGGATCGACGAACCTTGTGCTGCACCTGCCCGCCATGGCGCGGGCGGCCGGGGTGATCATTGACCTTGCCGATTTCGACGCGCTTTCCTCGGCCGTGCCGCTGATGGCGAAGGTCTATCCCAATGGTCTGGCCGATGTGAACCACTTCCACGCCGCGGGCGGCCTGCAATTCCTGATCGGGCAATTGCTGGACGCGGGCCTTTTGCATCCCGATGCCAAGACCGTGGCCGGCGACGGGCTGGCCGCCTACCGGCAAGAACCGAAGCTCGAGGCGGGCCGTCTGGTCTGGACCGAAGGTCCGACCGCCAGCCTGAACGACAAGATCCTGAGGCCCGCCGCCGATCCGTTCCAGCCAACAGGGGGCTTGCGCCAGCTTGCGGGCAATCTGGGGCGCGGGGTGATCAAGGTCTCGGCCGTGGCCGCCGAGCGCCATGTCATCGAGGCCCCTGCACGGGTGTTCCACGATCAGGAGGCGGTGAAATCGGCCTTCAAGGCCGGGGAATTCACCACAGACACCGTGGTTGTCGTGCGCTTTCAGGGGCCGCAAGCCAATGGCATGCCGGAACTGCATTCGTTAACGCCCCTGCTGACGGTCTTGCAAGACCGTGGGCTGAAGGTGGCGCTGGTCACCGATGGCCGGATGTCGGGGGCAAGCGGCAAGGTGCCGGCCGCGATCCATGTCTCGCCCGAGGCGGCCTGCGGTGGCCCCTTGGCCCGTGTGCAGGACGGAGATCTGATCCGGCTGGATGCGGTCGCAGGCACGTTGACCGTTCTGGCAGATCTGGAGGGCCCGCGAACCGGCCCGGCCCGACCTTTCCGCCAATGCCCATGGCATCGGGCGCGAGCTGTTTGAAACCTTCCGCCGCACTGTCGGCCCTGCCGAAACCGGCGCGGCGGTGGTGCTGTAACCTGCCCCGCGCGCCCTGCCCCGGCCTTTTGCCTCCGGCGGGAGTATTTGAAGAAGGGCAAAGGACAAAGCCGCGCCTCAGGTCTTGCCCTTCGCCAAATACTCCTGCCAGAGGCTACCCCCTCATCGCCCGCGATCCGGGCCAAGACTTGGAGCCTGCCCATGACCCCCGCTGAACAATCGCTCAAGGCCGCCGAGATTTGCCGACTGGCCCCGGTGGTGCCGGTGATCGTGGTCGAAGATCTGGCCCATGCCGCGCCCTTGGCGCGCGCTTTGGTGGCGGGCGGTTTGCCCGCGCTGGAAGTGACATTGCGCACCCTATGCGCCTTGGACGCGATCCGCGCGATGGCCGATGTGGCGGGGGGCGTTGTCGGTGCTGGCACGCTGCTGACGCCCGCCGATGTGAAGGCGGCCAAGGCGGCCGGGGCGGCTTTTGGGGTATCGCCCGGCGCGACCGAGCGGTTGCTGGACGCCTGCGCCGAGCAGAATTTGCCCCTGCTGCCGGGGACCGCGACGGCGTCCGAGATCATGGCGCTTTTGGAAATGGGCTATACGGTGCAGAAGTTCTTTCCGGCCGAACATGCCGGAGGGGCGGCTTACCTCAAATCCATCGGTTCGCCCATTCCGCAGGTCAAATTCTGCCCCACAGGCGGCATCAGCCTCAAAAACGCCCGCGATTATCTGGGGCTGTCGAACATCCTGTGTGTCGGCGGGTCATGGGTTTGCCCCAAGGACAAGCTGGCTGCGGGCGACTGGGCCGGGATCGAGGCCTTGGCGCGTGAAGCGGCGGGCTTGCGCAGCTAGGCCCCGACCCTGCCAATGCGCCCGCCCCGGCGGCGGGGGGCGGACGGCGCAGTCAGCGCCTCGGTCAGGACACCGGTCATTGGGTGGGCCGCATTGGCCATGCCATATTCGGCCAAAAGGGTCCGGATGGCATCAGGGGTGTCGATCGTAAGCGGCACTGACAGCGCCCAATCCATGAAGATCGTGCGGCATTCGCCAAGGGTAATGCCGTCGATGCGGTAGCTTTCCCGCACCAGCCCCTTCGGATCGGCCTCTTTCAGGTCCAACGCGCGCCTCCCCATTCCTTACCCCCTCAGATGGGCCACGATGACCCGTTCGGCAAGGGCCGCCGCCTTGATCAGCTGTTCGGTCAGCGCCTCTGGCCCCGTCACCGCACATTCGCGCAGGACAAAGGCCCGACCGCCTTCGCCAAGGTCTTGGGGCAAAACGGTCCGGTCGGTCAGAAGGCGCGACGCGCAGTGCAGCCGCCAGCAAAGCCTATAGGCATACAAGAGTGCGGCTTGGTCCGCTTGCGACATATTCGGTCGCTTTGCGCCAAGGCTGATCTGGCGTTCCACTTGTCGGGCGGGGATGGCGGCTTGCAGGGCAAGGGTTTGGGCCAAAAGCTCGATGTCCATCAGCCGACCGGGGCCGAATTTGGCGTCCCAGCCGCCCTGCCCCGGCTTGGCCTCAGACAGCCTGCGGCGCATGTCGGCAACATCGGCCTGCACCTGCGCGCCCTGCCCCTTGGTCGCCAGCATGTGGCGGCGAAACTCTTCTACCTCGGCAGCAAGGGTCGGCTCGCCCGCCAAAACACGGGCGCGGGTGAGCGCAAGGTGTTCCCAGGTCCAGGCCTCGGTTTCCTGATAGCTGCGGAACGACTCGATCGAGGTCGCGACCGGCCCCTGTCGCCCCGAAGGGCGCAGGCGCACGTCCACTTCGTAAAGCCGACCTTCGGCAGTTTGCGCCGAAAGCGCGGTCACCATGGCTTGGGTCAGGCGCGAGTAATAGGCGCGGGCGGCAAGGGGGCGGGGGCCGGTGGAGTTTTCCTGTCCGGCAGCGTCATAAATCAGGATGAGGTCAAGGTCAGACCCGGCATTCAGTCGCCCTGCCCCAAGGCTGCCCATCCCAAGGATGACCGCGCCGCGCCCCGGCATCGGCCCGTGTTTCAGGGCAAACTCGGCCGCGACCACGGGCCAGAGGGCAAGGATTACCGCTTCGGCCAGATCAGCATAGGATTTCCCGGCTTCAAACGCGTCGATCAACCCGCGCAGGTTGTGGACGCCGATGCGGAAGCGCCACTCTTTCATCCAGGCGCGGGCGGCATCCAGTTTGCGCTCGTAATCGGGCGCCTCGGCCAGCCGGGCGGCAAGATCGGCAGCAAGGGTCGCGGTGCCGGGCCAGGGTGCGAAGAAAGACCCGCCGATCACCCCATCCAGCACCCGGGCGTTCCGCGCAAGATAGCGCGCGAGCGCGGGTGCCGTGGCAGCGATGTCGATGATGAGATCCACGAGCGAGGGGTTTGCCTCAAACAAGGAAAAGATCTGCACGCCCGAGGGCAGGCCAGCGAGGAAGCCGTCAAGGGCGACCAGCGCCTCGTCGGGGTTCGCGGCGCGGGAGAGGCGTTTCAGAAGCACCGGCCGCAGGCGGCGGAAGATGGCCTGGGCGCGGTCTGAGCGCAGGCAGGGATAGCTGGACCAGCCGTCAACGATGGTGCGGGCGTGGTCGGAAAGCTCGGGGCCATCCTCGACCTCGGAGGGGGCGAAGAAGCCTTCGGTCAGCCGGTCGGTTGCCTGCAGCCGATCGAGAAGGTCGCGACGGAAGTCGGCCTCGCTTTGCCCGCAGAAGGCGGCGATGCGGGCGACGCCTTCGGCTGTGGCGGGCATGCTGTGGGTTTGCTCGTCGCGCACCATTTGCAGCCGGTGTTCCACCTCGCGGTGGGCGAGGTAGAGGGCGGTCAGGTCATTGGCGGTGGATTGAGGGACCCAATCCTTGGCCGCCAGCGCCTGAAGCCCGCCCAGCGTGGTGCGGTCACGAAGCGAGGGGTCGCGGCCCCCAGCGATCAGTTGTCGGGTCTGGGTGAAGAACTCGATCTCGCGAATGCCGCCCTGACCGAGCTTCATGTTATGCTCTTCGACCTGAAGGCGGCCATTCAGCCCGCGATGTTCGCGGATGCGCAGGCGCATGTCATGGGCATCTTGAATCGCTGCGAAATCAAGGTGTTTGCGCCAGACAAAGGGGGTGAGCGATTTCAGTAACCGATGGCCTGCGTCGATGTCGCCGCCGCAGGGGCGGGCTTTGATATAAGCGGCGCGTTCCCAGGTTCTGCCTTCGGCCTCGTAATAGGCATAGGCGGCGGCCATCGATAGGCAGACCGGGGTGACGCTGGCATCAGGGCGCAGGCGCAGGTCGGTGCGAAAAACATAGCCACCCGCCATGGTGTCGGACAGGAGCGCGGCCATCTTGCGGGTGACGCGGATGAAGGCGGCGCGGGCATCCTGCCAATCCTCGCCATAGCGGTCCTGATCGAAGAGGCAGATCAGGTCAATGTCGGATGAATAGTTGAGCTCCCCCGCCCCCATCTTGCCCATGGCCAGCGCGAACATGCCGCCTGCGGTTGCCGCATCCTCGGGCGTGGCCCCGGGCAGTTTGCCACGGCGGATTTCTTCGGCGACAAGGCGGGTCAGGCACAGGTTGACGGCGCGGTCGGCAAGGTCGGTCAGCGCCTCGGTCACGGTCATGGTGGGCCAGACGCCGCCCAGATCGGCAAGCGCGGTCAAAAGGGCAGCGCGGCGTTTGACTTCGCGCAGGGCGCGGGAAAGGTCGTCGGTCGGGATGGCGTCAAGCCCGGCAAGAAGGCTGGCAAAGGCGGTTTCGGGGGCCTCATGCAAGGCGGGGCGCAGCCAGTCGGCCTCTTGTTCCATCAGGTCGCGAAGATAGGGGCTGCACCCGGCGGTGGCGGACAGTAGGCCGCGCAGGTCTGGCGGAAGATCGGCGAATGCTGCTGCGATCTCGGCCGCAGGGGCGGCGTAAAAGGCGATGGGCTGGCGGGTGAGGCGAGAGGCAAAGGGCTGCATGGGCCTATCTTGACCGCGCGCGCGGCAAGGTCAACGGCGATGAGTGCCGCAGGCATCGAAGAGGCCACCTCGGGCGGCTTGCGCCGTCTCGTCGGGGTTGCGCCCGGCTTGGGGATCGGCAAGATCAACAACGGAGGAGACGCCATGTCGAAATCGCTTGCCCGTGTCGTTGAAGCCTTGCGCGCCGGAGAGGTGGACGCACAAGCCATTGAAATGCAGTATGAAAGCCGCACTTCGGCGCAGGCGGCGGAGGCGGCGGGCTGCGGCTTGGACCAGATCGTGAAGTCGATCCTGTTTCAGGGCGAGAGCGGGCGGCTTTATCTGTTCCTGACCGCTGGCGGCAATCAGGTGGACCCAGCCCGCGCCAGTGCTTTGGCGGGGGAGGCATTGGGCCGTGCTGATGGCCGCACCGTGCGCGATGTCACGGGCTTTGCCATTGGCGGCGTGGCCCCGGTGGGGCATCTGACGCCGATCCCGGTCTGGATGGACCCGCGCCTGATGGCATTTCCGCAGGTCTGGGCCGCCGCCGGCACCCCACGCCATATCTTTGCCATCGCGCCCCAGGCACTTCACCGGCTGACCGGCGCCAACCTCGCCCCGCTTACCCAAGAGCCCTCCGTCACGGGATAACCTTTTTCGTTTTTGTGAAAGGGTTTTCGGCGCGGACCCGCCGATCATGTAAAAATCTTTTACATAGCCTCTTGATTGTGTCGGGCACCGGGGCCATCTTGGCGATGTGCAAAGGCTTCACATGCAACCCGCAACCCGAAAAGGCACCGCTGTTGACAAGCTTTAGCCCTTCCGCCGCCCCGCCCGCCGCGTATGGCGGTCGCCCCAATATCCTGCGCCGGGCCGAGGCCTGGCTTGACCGCAAGGGTCGCATGGCCTGGATCGCGGCCATGGTTCTGGGGTTCATCGTCTTTTGGCCCGTCGGGCTTTTCCTTGTGGGCTACATCACCTACACAAACCATTAGAGTTCAAACAAGATGTTCGGATGCAGCGCACGCCGCGCCTCTCATGACCGCACGGACACCGCCTATCATACCTACCGCGCCGCCCAGCCGTTGGGCAATGCGGCCTTTGACAGCTACAAGGCCGAAATGCTGCGTCGGCTTGAGGACGAGCAAACCGCCTTTGAAGCCTTCCTGCAACGGCTGCGCGAGGCCAAGGACAAGTCGGAGTTCGACGCCTTCATGGCCGACCGGGCGAAAGAGGCCCGCATTCGCGACAGCGAGGGCGAAAGCGGCACGGTGAACCCGACCGCACCGCGCAGCGGCGAATGCTAAGCGCACCACCGGGCCTGGGCCGCAAGGCCCTCGCCTGTGGCCTTGGCCACCGATACCAGTCAAAGCCCCCGCCCCCCTGGGCGGGGTTTCTTTTTGCACCATCCGCCCCTCAGCCTTGGCGGGCGCCGCCAAAAACTTTTCCTTGGCGGCCAAGGCGGGGCTTGGTAACGTCTTGAGGCCAAGAGTGTGTTCATTCCATGCGTCATACCCTCCCCATCGCGCCGCAGTTCTATGTGACGGCCCCGCAGCCCTGCCCCTATCTTGAGGGCCGGATGGAGCGGAAGCTGTTCACCGCGCTGCAAGGCGATCAGGCGCAGCGGCTGAATGATGCGCTGTCGAAACAGGGGTTTCGCCGCAGCCAGAACGTGCTTTACCGGCCCTCTTGTGCGGAATGCACCGGCTGCATGTCGGCCCGCATCCGGGTGGCCGATTTCGTGCCGAACCGCACCCAGCGGCGCGTTCTGAAGGCAACCCAGCACCTGCGGCGCAATGCCACCAGCCCCTGGGCAACCGAGGCGCAGTTTGCGCTGTTTCGCCGATATCTCGACGTGCGCCACGCCGATGGCGGCATGGCGGACATGGATGTGTTCGAATTTGCCGCCATGATCGAGGAGACCCCGATCAAGACGCGGGTGATCGAATACACCCGCCCGGCCGTGGCCGAAGGGCAAGGCCGCGAACTTGCTGCGGTGTCGCTGACCGATGTCTTCGACGACGGGCTGAGCATGGTCTACAGCTTTTTCGACCCCGACCTTTCGGATCTGAGCCTGGGCACCTTTGCCATTCTGGACCACGTCGACATCGCGCGTGAGGCGGGTTTGCCTTATGTGTATCTGGGTTATTGGGTGCCGGGCAGCCGCAAGATGGGCTACAAGGCCGCCTTCAACGCGCTAGAAATCTTCAAGGGCGGCGAATGGCAACCCTTGGGCGACCCTGCGGCGCACCGGGCCGAACTGCACCCGCTTTCCGTGGATCCGATCGCCGAACAGGTCGCGCGCATTGCCCTGCCCGAAGTGCGGCTGACACGCGATTGACGCCCGGCAGCGCTTTGCCCGTTATTTGGGCAAGGAACAGGCCGAAGGTCGGGAGAACAGCCGTCAATCGCGCTGCAGGAATCTCAGTTGTTGACGAAAGCGGCAGGCGCGCCATAATTGGATAGATTTTCTTACCAGTTTTGAAAACAGCCCAGGATCCCTCAAGGGGACGCAGGCCAGGGAGGACGACCGCATGCATGCAGCCCTTGGGCTTTCTCGGGTCATTGACGGGGTGACAACGGCGATCGGCCGTTACGTGATCTGGCTCATCTTTGCCGCAATCCTGATCAGCGCGATCAACGCGGTGACACGCAAGTTGTGGTCCCTGTCCTCAAATTCATGGCTTGAGGCGCAATGGTATCTCTTTGGCGCGGCCTTCATGCTGGGCGCGGCCTATACGCTCAAGGAAAACGAGCATATCCGCATCGACATTTTCTATGGCAGCCGGTCGCGGCGCACCCAGCACTGGATCGATCTGTTCGGCCATGTGGTGTTTCTCTTGCCCTTCGTGGCGCTGATGGCCTGGATGCTTTGGCCCTACATGATTGCCGCCTATGTCTCGGGTCAGGTCTCGACCAATGCCGGTGGCCTGATCATCTGGCCGGCCCGAGCGATCCTGTTTGCGGGTTTCGCGCTTTTGACGCTGCAGGCGGTTTCCGAGATCATCAAGAAGATCACGATCATCCGGGGGCAGATGGAGGACCCCCACCCGTTCCACAGCCCGGCCGAACAGGCCTTGCAAGAGGTGCAGGACATCGTCGGCTCGGAAGGGGTGCGCAAATGATCGAACTCATCGCCCAGAACATGGCCCCGATCATCTTCACCAGCCTGGTGATCTTTCTCTTGCTGGGCTATCCGGTAGCCTTTTCGCTGGCAGCCGCCGGGCTGATCTTCTTTGCCATCGGCGTCTGGCTTGCGCCTTATTCGGCCAATACGATCACGCTGGACTGGCCGCTGCTTTACACCATGCCGCAACGATTGTGGGGGGTGATGTCAAACGAGACGCTTCTGGCCATCCCCTTCTTCACCTTCATGGGGATCGTGCTGGAACGCTCGGGCATGGCCGAGGATCTTCTGGACACGGTGGGCCAGCTTTTTGGCCCGATCCGCGGCGGGCTCGCCTTTGCGGTCATTCTGGTGGGGGCGCTTCTGGCGGCAACCACCGGCGTGGTCGCAGCCAGCGTCATCGCCATGGGGCTGATCTCTTTGCCGATCATGTTGCGCTATGGCTATGACCGCAAGGTCGCGACCGGGGTGATCACGGCCTCTGGCACCCTGGCGCAGATCATCCCGCCTTCGCTGGTGCTGATCGTTCTGGCCGACCAGTTGGGCCGGTCGGTGGGCGACATGTATCGCGGCGCGCTGTATCCGGCGCTGATCCTGGCCGGGGTTTACATGGGTTATGTGGCGATGATCGCCATCTTCCGCCCGCAGATGGTGCCTGCCCTGCCGCTTGAGGCGCGCACATTGGGGGGCGGGGTGACCTCGCTTCTGGTCGCGCTCGCCGTGGCCACGGGGATCGGCTATCTATCGCATGTCTGGTTCTATGAGGCCTGGGGCGCCAATGCCGATGTGCTGGGCGCAACGCTGGGCATTGCGGTGATCTATGCCTTTGCGCTGGCCGACAGGTTCATGAGGCTGAACCTTCTGTCGCGACTGGCCAGTCAGGTCATCATGGTGCTGATCCCGCCGCTGGCGCTGGTGTTCCTGGTCTTGGGCACGATCTTCATCGGTCTGGCCACCCCGACCGAGGGCGGCGCGATGGGGGCCGTGGGTGCGATGGCCATGGCAATTGCAAAGGGGCGGTTCAATATGCCGCTTCTGACCCAGGCCCTGACCTCGACCCTGCGGCTGTCGTCCTTCGTGATGTTCGTCCTGATTGGCGCACGGGTGTTTTCGCTGACCTTCTATGGCGTCAACGGCCATATCTGGGTGGAGCATCTGCTGACGGCCGTGCCCGGCGGGCAATACGGCTTCCTCTTTGTCGTCAACCTCATCATCTTCATCCTTGGCTTCTTCATCGACTTCTTCGAGATCGCCTTCATCCTGATCCCGCTCATTGCGCCGGTGGCCGACAAGATGGGGATCGACCTGATCTGGCTGGGCGTCATCATCGGGATGAACCTGCAAACGTCCTTCCTGACCCCGCCTTTCGGGTTCGCGCTGTTCTATCTGCGCTCGGTCGCGGCCAAGGTGCCCTATCTTGACCGGATCACCGGCAAGAACATCGCCGAGATCAAGACATCCGAGATCTACAAGGGGGCCATACCCTTTATCGGGTTGCAGGTGATCATGATCGTTGTGGTCATCGCCTTCCCGCAGCTGGTGATGCACTACAAGGGGCCGATGGTTGACCCATCGACCGTGGAAATCAAGGTGCCGATGTTGAACACGCTGAACCCTGGGGGGGCGCCCAGTTTGGGAGCGCCAAGCCTTGGCGTCCCGCAGTTGGGCGCGCCGGTGATCAATCCCTGACGCCCCTCCTCGTCGCCTTCGGCGCTCGTCGTGATACAAACGACGAGCCGCCAAAGGCCCCCAGCAGCGGCGCAATGCAAAAGGCCCCGCGGTTTCCCTCGGGGCCTTTGTCGTGATCGAGAAGGCTTAGAGCATGCCGGCCTGCTGCTGCACCATCATGAAGGTGTCATAGTTGTACTCGGCAATCTGCGCCCAGAGATAAGCATCGCGCTTGAAGGCGTCCTGGCTGTCCTTGATCTTTTTGAACATCGGGTTAGCCGCCGAGATTTCGGCATAGGTCGCGTTCGCCGCCTCGAAGGCGCCGTTCAGCACGTCCTGCGGGAAGGGCTTGAGCTGCGCGCCATTGGCCACCAGCGACTTCAGCGCAGTGGGGTTCTTGTGGTCATAAGAGGCCAGCATATTGGCGTTGGCCGCCTCGCAAGCGGTCTTGATCGCGGCTTGGTAATGCGCCGGAAGTTCGTTCCACTTGGCCAGGTTGAGCATGGTGGCCAGCGTCGGGCCGCCTTCCCAATAGCCGGGGTAGTGATAGATCGGGGCGACCTTGAAGAAGCCCGCCTTTTCGTCGTCATAGGGGCCAACCCATTCGGCCGCGTCGATGGTGCCCTTCTCCAGCGCCTGATAGATCTCGCCGCCCGGGATCTGCTGCGGCACCACGCCCAGCTTTTCCAGAACCTTGCCGGCAAAGCCACCAACCCGCATCTTCAGGCCCTGCATATCGGCCAGCGAGGTGATTTCCTTGCGATACCAGCCGCCCATCTGCGCCCCGGTGTTGCCAGCGGCAAAGCCGATCAGGCCCTGAGTTGCATAGAACTCGTTCAGCATGTCCTGACCACCGCCGTAGTAGAGCCAGGCGTTCATCTGGCGGGCGTTCATGCCGAAAGGCGTGGCACAGCCCAGCGCATAGGTCGGGTCTTTGCCCCAGAAGTAATAGGGCGCGGTATGGGTCGCTTCGACCGTGCCCGAGGCGACGGCATCGGCGGTTTCAAAGGCAGGAACCAGTTCGCCCGCCGGGAATACCTGCAGCGTCAGACCGCCCTGGGTCATTTCGCTGATGTATTTCGACATGGTTTCGGCCGCACCATAAATGGTGTCAAAGGCCTTGGGGAAGGACGAGGCCACGCGCCAGGTGATCTGGGGGTTTTCCTGCGCGATGGCAGGCGCGGCGAGTGCCGAGGCACCGGCTGCTGCGACACCGCCGACAGTGGCTTTTGTCAGAAAGGAACGACGATCCATAGTATTCTTCCTCCGCTGTTGGCCCTCGGCTCCTCCTCGGGCATGTGAAAACTGCTAGAAATGCTAACCACCGATCTTGGGTTTGAGAACAGAAATCTTTGCCAATTGGCAATTTTTGGTAAATTTTTTTTACCACGCGCTGCCGCTTTGACAAATGTTAGGCGCAGAGCGGCTAGTTCTGCCTGACCTCTCTTCCCTTTGGTGATCCCCTACCTATCTAGGGCACAACGCAGCGCGTCAAGCAGGGTGTCCAATTGACCTATCTCCTTTTTCTCGTCGGCCTTCTGGGGCTGTTCTTCGGGGGCGAATATCTGGTGCGCGGGGCCTCATCTATTGCCCGACGCTTTGGCATCTCGCCTTTAGTGATTGGCTTGACGATCGTCGGCTTTGGCACCTCGGCGCCCGAGATGCTGGTCTCGGTCAACGCCGCCCTTGCCGGACAGCCCGCCATCGCCATCGGCAATGTGCTGGGGTCCAACATCGCGAATATCCTGTTGATCCTCGGTGTCTCGGCCGTGATCGCGCCGCTGATCATCCCCGCTTGCCAGCTGGCGCGCGACCTGGCCTTCATGTTTTTGGCCACAGGGGCCATTTGGGTCATGCTGCTGGACGGCATGGTCACCCGGCTGGAAGGCGGGCTTCTGATCCTCGGGCTCGCTGTGTTTCTTTACATGGCCTTCAGCGCAGGATCGGTGCCGCAAGAAGTGGATGCGTTGGAAACCAGCGTTCCCAAGTCGGCCCTGATGACGGTGGGCGGGCTTGTGCTTTTGGTGATTGGCGCGCATTTCCTGGTGGACAGCGCCAGCACGATTGCCCGCACTTTTGGAATTTCCGAGGCCGTGATCGGGCTGACCATCGTGGCGGTCGGCACCTCGCTGCCGGAACTGGCCACCAGCGTCATCGCGGCCTTCCGCCGCCAGACCGAGATTGCGGTGGGCAATGTGGTGGGGTCGAACATCTTCAACATCTTTGGCATTTTGGGTGTTACGGCGCTCATCGCGCCCATTCCCTCTGAGGCGCGGTTTGCCATGATCGACATGCCTTGGGTGGCAGGCACCGCTATTGGCCTTTCGGTGCTGGCGGTTTGGCTTGGCGGCTTGCCGCGCATAGCCGGGGTGGTGCTTTTGGCGGCCTATGGCGGCTATCTGGCGCTGATGGGCTAACGGGCGCCTGACTCGGCCGCGAAAACTGCGGCTGATTTGCGTTTCTTTCTATGGGGCGGGCATTCTTGTAATTAAACTACAAGAATTGCCCGCCCCGCGACATTTTTGACGTCGATTCGCGGTTGACGCCCCCTGCCCCTGCCCCTAAGTTCCGCTTCGACGGCCAAGGGACGGCCTTGGGGGTGCCAATGCAGACGCTAGATTTAACCGTAGGAGCACGGCGCATGGGTCGGTGACGACAGCCCAGCACGGCTTGCATGCGCCCCCGGATCTGACCGCCGGGGGCTTTTTGTTGAGATAGGGCCGCAAGATGCGCGGCCGGAATGAGGAAAGACCGATGACAAAGGCGATGACCGGCGCGCAGATGGTGGTTCAGGCCCTGAAGGATCAGGGCGTTGAGGTGGTCTTTGGCTATCCCGGCGGCGCGGTGCTGCCGATCTATGACGAGATCTTCCAGCAAAATGACATCCGCCATGTTCTGGTCCGCCATGAACAGGGCGCGATCCACATGGCCGAGGGCTATGCCCGCTCGACCGGGAAGGTGGGCGTGGCCTTGGTGACCTCGGGCCCCGGTGCCACCAACGCGGTGACGGGTCTGGTCGATGCGCTGATGGACAGCATCCCGATCGTCGTCCTGTCCGGTCAGGTGCCGACCTTCATGATCGGCACGGATGGGTTCCAAGAGGCCGACACCGTCGGCATCACCCGCCCCTGCACCAAGCACAACTGGCTGGTAAAGGACACCGCCAAGCTTTCCGAAGTGATCCATCAGGCGTTTCACGTTGCCCGCTCGGGCCGCCCCGGCCCGGTGTTGATCGACATTCCCAAGGACGTACAGTTTGCCACCTCGGAATACACGCCCATGCCCAAGGCCAAGGTGGACCATTACCAGCCGCGCGTGAAAGGCGATATCGAGGCCATCACCCGCATGGTGGAAATGCTGGAAACCGCCGAACGGCCGCTGTTCTATACCGGCGGCGGCGTCATCAACTCGGGAAATGCCGCCAGCCAGCTTCTGCGCGAGTTTGTCGAGGCAACGGGCTTTCCCATCACCTCAACCCTGATGGGCCTTGGCGCCTATCCGGCAAGCGGGGCGAACTGGATCGGCATGCTGGGGATGCACGGGCTTTATGAGGCCAATCTCGCGATGCACGGCTGCGACCTGATGCTGAACATCGGCGCGCGGTTTGATGACCGCATCACCGGCCGCATCGCTGATTTCAGCCCGAAGTCGAAAAAGGTGCATGTCGATATCGACCCCTCCTCGATCAACAAGGTGATCCGGGTCGATCTGAGCATCGTGGGCGATGTGGCCCATGTGCTGGAAGACGCGTTGCGGATCTGGAAGGCGCGCGGCCGCAAGGTCAACAAGGACGGTCTGGCCAAGTGGTGGAAGCAGATCAAGGAATGGCGGGCGGTGGATTGTCTGGCCTTCACCAATTCCGACAAGGTCATCAAGCCACAATACGCCCTGCAACGGCTTGAGGCGCTGACCAAGGGCATGGACCGCTACATCACCACCGAAGTGGGCCAGCACCAGATGTGGGCCGCGCAGTTCCTGGGCTTTGAAGCCCCGAACCGCTGGATGACCTCTGGCGGGCTTGGCACCATGGGCTATGGCCTGCCGGCCTCGATCGGTGTGCAGATCGCCCATCCCGAGGCCTTGGTCATCAACGTCGCGGGTGAGGCGTCGTGGCTGATGAACATGCAGGAAATGGGCACTGCGATGCAGTTCCGCGCGCCGGTGAAGCAGTTCATCCTGAACAACGAACGCCTTGGCATGGTGCGCCAGTGGCAGGAACTCTTGCATGGCGAGCGATATTCGTCGTCGTGGAGCGAAAGCCTGCCCGATTTCGTGAAGCTGGCCGAAGCCTTTGGCTGCAAGGGCATCAAGTGCCAGGACCCCAAGGATCTGGATGACGCGATCATGGAGATGATCCGCTATGACGGCCCGGTGATCTTTGATTGTCTGGTGGAAAAGCACGAGAACTGCTTCCCCATGATCCCGTCGGGCAAGCCGCATAACGAGATGCTTTTGGGCAACGCCGAGACGCAGGGCGTGATCAAAGCCGCAGGCGCGGTTCTGGTGTGATGTGTCGGAGCGGGGGGCCAGCCCCCCGCACCCCCCGGGATATTTATGAACAGATGAAAGAGGACCAAGCATGTCCGCACTGAACATCAAGAAGGGCTCGACCAGCCATTCCGCCTATGACCTGCGCGATTCACATGAGCAGCTGGTGGTGAGCCATACGCTGGCGGTGATCGTGGAAAACGAACCGGGCGTGTTGGCGCGGGTGATTGGCCTTTTTTCGGCGCGTGGCTACAACATTGACAGCCTGACCGTGGCCGAGGTGGATCATACCGGGCATCGGTCGCGGATCACCATCGTGACCTCGGGCACGCCGCATGTGATTGATCAGGTGGAAAAGCAGCTGAGCCGGCTGGTCTCGGTCTATGCCGTGCATGACCTGACCGCCGAGGGCCCTTGCGTGCAGCGTGAGCTTGCGCTGTTCAAGGTGGCCGGCAAGGGCGAGCACCGGATCGAGGCGCTGCGTCTGGCCGAGATCTTCCGGGCGCATGTGGTGGATTCGACGCTAGAGAGTTTTATCTTCGAAATGACCGGCACGCCGGAGAAGATCGACAGCTTTGCCGATCTGATGCGCCCCTTGGGCCTGCGCGAGCTGGCGCGGACCGGGGTTGCGGCCTTGTCGCGCGGCATGTGACGGCAAAGGCCGGACAACAGGCTGTGACATTTCGTGCAAAGGGCGCAGCGGGCATTTCCGCCGCGCCCTTTTCGCATTATCTTGGCACGGAAACAGGAGACTGCCGATGATCGTCGAACTGGGCCATTATTCGCTGATCCTTGCCTTTGCCGTGGCATTGGTGCAGGCGACCTTGCCACTTTGTGGCGCGGCGCGGCGCGACAGCCGGTTGATGGCTCTGGCCGAACCGGCCGCGCTGGTGCAGTTGATCCTGATCGCCACATCCTTTGCAGCGCTGACCTATGCCTTTGTGGTGTCAGACTTTTCGCTGCGTCTGGTGACGCTGAATTCGCACACAGACAAGCCGATGCTGTACAAGATTTCCGGCGTCTGGGGCAACCATGAGGGCAGCCTTCTGCTTTGGGCGCTGACGCTGGCGTTGTTTGGCGCCTGTGCGGTTTGGTTTGGCGGCAATCTGCCGGCCACGCTCAGGGCGCGCGTCCTGGCGGTGCAGGGCATGATTGGTGTGGCCTTTCTGGCCTTCATGCTCTTTACCTCGAACCCCTTCCTGCGGCTGGCCACCCCGCCCTTGAACGGCGATGACCTGAACCCCCTTTTGCAAGACCCCGGGCTCGCCTTCCATCCGCCCTTTCTTTATCTTGGCTATGTCGGGCTTTCGATGGCCTTCTCCTTTGCCGTGGCCGCCCTGATCGAGGGGCGGATCGACGCGGCCTGGGCGCGCTGGGTGAGGCCCTGGACGCTGGCGGCCTGGGTGTTTCTGACCATTGGCATCGCGCTGGGGTCGTGGTGGGCCTATTACGAGTTGGGCTGGGGCGGGTTCTGGTTCTGGGACCCGGTGGAAAATGCCTCGTTCATGCCCTGGCTGATTGCGGCCGCGCTTCTGCACAGCGCCATCGTGGTGGAAAAGCGCGAGAGCCTGAAGGCCTGGACGATCCTTCTCGCGATCATGGCCTTTGGCTTTTCGCTGATCGGCACGTTCATCGTGCGTTCGGGCGTCATCACTTCGGTCCATTCCTTTGCCAATGACCCAGAACGCGGCGTGTTCATCTTGATGATCCTGGGCGTGTTCATGGGCGGGGCGCTGACGCTTTTTGCCCTCCGTGCCGGGGCCTTGGAGGCGAAGGGGCTGTTTTCCAGCGTCAGCCGTGAAAGCGCGCTACTGGCCAATAACGTGCTTCTGGCGGTGTCGTGCTTTGTGGTCTTCATTGGCACGATCTGGCCTTTGGTGGCCGAGATGCTGTGGAACCGCAAGCTTTCAGTGGGCGAGCCGTTCTTCAATGCGGCCTTCACACCCTTCATGGTGATCCTTGCCCTGATCTTGCCTGTCGGGGCCATGATGCCCTGGAAGCGGGCCGAATTTGGGCGCAGCCTGTTGCCGCTGCGCGGTGCGCTTGCCTTGGCGGTGGCGCTGGGGCTCTTGATCTATGCCATGCAGACCGGCCGCTCGGCGCTGGGGCCGATTGGCGCGGCGCTGGGGGCCTGGGTGGTGTTCGGTGCGGCGGTGGATCTCTGGACACGGGCCGGGCGCGGCAGCCTGGGCAACCGGCTGGGCCGACTTACCCGGCTGGGCCGGGCCGATTGGGGCAAGGCGACGGCCCATTCGGGCCTTGGCGTCACGATCTTTGCAGTGGCCGCCATGCATGCCTGGGCGGTTGAGGATATTCGCGTGGTGCGCGTGGGCGAAACCTTTCCTGTCGGCCCCTATGAGGTGATATTGAAGGATGTACGCGACGTCGAGGGCCCGAATTACCTGTCCACCATGGCCGAAATAGTGGTGATACGGGGCGGGGCGACCGTGGCGACGCTGTTTCCCGAAAAGCGCGTCTATCCGGTGCAGGCGATGCCCACGACCGAGGCGGCCATTGACTATGGCTTTACCCGCGACATCTATCTGGTGATCGGCGATCCGCAAGAAGGCGGTGGCTATGCGGTGCGGTCCTATGTCAAGCCCTTTGCCAACTGGCTGTGGGGCGGATCGGCGCTCATGGCGCTGGGGGGGCTTTTCAGCCTGACCGACCGGCGCTATCGGCTGGCCGCCGGTGCGCGGCGGCAGACGCCTGCCGCCCAACCGGCAGAGTGACCAAGATGCGCACAGCCCTTGCCCTTTGCCTTGCCCTTTCGGTGCTGACGCCTGCGGCGCTGGTCCTGACCGCCCCCCCTGCCCTTGCCGTGCAACCCGACGAGATCCTGCCCGATCCGGCGCTTGAGGCGCGGGCGCGCGCCATCAGCCGCGATCTGCGCTGCCCGGTCTGTCAGGGCGAGGCGATTGATGACAGCAACGCCCCGATCAGCCGCGACTTGCGGCTTTTGGTGCGCGAGCGACTGGTGGCAGGCGACAGCGACGAGGAGGTCGTCGATTTCATCGTCGCCCGCTATGGCGAGTTCGTGCTGTTCAACCCGCGTGCCAGCGGGTCTGGCTGGATCCTGTGGCTTGCCGGGCCGGTGATGCTTTTGGCCGGCGGGGCCATCGCCTTTGCCATCACCCGCCGCCGCCCCACCGCGGAGCCGGAGCTGAGCGAGGCGGAACGCGCCCGGCTGGCCGAATTGATGAAAGAGTGACGCGAGGTCGGGCTTTCGCTTGGCTTGTGGCCGGGTAATCTGGCCGGGTCGCCGAGGAGGACCCCGATGCCAGACCAGCCCGTTCTTTATGATCTGACCGATGGCATTGCTACGATCACGCTGAACCGGCCCGAGGTGATGAATGCCCTGTCGGCAGGCTTGCGGCGCGACCTTCTGGCCGCTCTTGGCCGTGCACAGGCCGAAGCGCGGGTGATGGTCCTGACAGGCGCCGGGCGCGCCTTCTGTTCGGGGCAAGATCTTCAGGATGCCGGGCAGATCGGGTCCTTCGATCTGGAGCGGATCCTGAATGACGAATATGTGCCGATGATCAAGGCGATCACCGACAGCCCCATTCCGACAATCGCGGCGGTGAACGGGGCGGCGGCGGGGGCGGGCGCCAATCTGGCGCTGGCCGCCGACATCGTGATCGCGGCCGAAAGCGCGAGCTTCATTCAGGCCTTCACCCGGATCGGCCTCGTGCCCGATGCGGGCGGGTCCTATTGGCTGCCGCGCCAGATCGGCATGGCACGGGCCATGGGCGCGATGCTTTTGGGCGACAGGATTTCGGCGGTTCAGGCGGCAGAATGGGGCATGATCTATGAGGCGGTTCCGGATGCAGGCTTTGCCGAGCGTGTCCGCGCCCGGGCCGTGCAGCTGGCAGCAGGGCCGGGGGTCGCCTATCGCGGGGTGAAGGCGATGCTGCGGGCAAGCTTTGGCAATGATCTGGATGCCCAGCTGGCGCTTGAGGCAAGGCTGCAAGGCGCTTGTGGCCAGACACAGGATTTCCGCGAAGGTGTAGCGGCATTCTTGGAAAAACGGGCCGCGCGGTTCACCGGCAGCTGAGGCTGCCGAAAATTTCTTGCAAGAAATTTGGCCGGTTTCTGGGGCAGAAATCGGTCCGGAGTTTTGGGAAAACTCCGGCCTACTTCCGCCCCGCCTTGCGCGTGGACAACAAAAGGTTGGTCTCGCTGGTCACCACGCCTTCGATACTGCGGATACGATAGATCACCTCATCAAGTTCCAAGAGCGTTTGGGTCGCCAGTTCCGCGATCAGGTCCCATTTGCCATTCGTGGAATGAACCGCCAGCACCGCCGGAATTCCCGCCAGCCGCGCCATGACCTTTTCGCCGCCCTTGCCCTCGATCCCGATCATGATCAGCCCGCGAACCGGGGCTGCGGTCACATCCGACCGGGTCAGCACGGTGAATCCGGCAATCTCTCCCTTTTCGGTCAACCGCTCCATCCGGCTGCGCACTGTGGCGCGGCTTAGCCCCAGACGGTCGGCCAGATCGGAAAGGGCCGCGCGCCCGTCACGCCGCAACTCGGCAATCAGCCTTTGATCCGTATCGTCCATGATGTGCAATTCCATCGCCGTTTCGCACAAGGCGTTTAGCAAATCGGTCCAAATGGCGCTAGGATTCGTCGCCTGTCGGCAGCAAGATTTGCCAAACCTGTGGAGTAAGACATGCCCAACTGCATCCTGATCGGCGCCCCGATTGACGAAGGCCAACGCCGGGCCGGCTGTGTCATGGGACCAGCGGCCTATCGCGTGGCGGGGCTGGCGGGCGCGATTGCCGAACTGGGCCATGGGGTGGAGGATTGGGGCGATCTGACCCCGGCCGATGTGACAGCGCCGCCCTGCCCCAACCCGGCCGTGCATGATCTTGACCGGGTGCTGGGCTGGACACAGGCGCTGTGCGACTGGGTGGATGATGCCCTAAGCGCGGGCGGGATGCCGATCATCCTGGGCGGCGATCACAGCCTTGCCCTTGGGTCAGTCGCCGGGGCGGCCGCCCATGCAAAGCGGCAAGATCGGCCGCTGTTCCTTCTGTGGCTGGATGCCCATTCCGATTTCCACACGCCACTGACAACCACCAGCGGCAATCTGCACGGCACGCCGGTGGCCTATATCGCAGGCCGCGCGGGGTTTGACGCCTTCCCCCCCTTCCCCGAACCCATCGCGCCAGAACGGATTTGCCTCTTTGGCATCCGCTCGGTCGATCCGGCGGAACATGCGGCCCTTTTGAAAGCCGATATCGCGATCAATGACATGCGCGTCTTGGACGAGCGCGGCATCGTCGCCCCCTTGCGCGAATATC
>Ga0194133_10003010_pt1 | contig 24726 bp, 25 predicted proteins | sample TA2KigOf40mmetaG_FD_155448 | JGI IMG/M metagenome (GOLD analysis project Ga0194133, IMG submission 155448) | Freshwater microbial communities from Lake Tanganyika, Tanzania - TA2015055 Kigoma Offshore 40m | ecosystem: Environmental > Aquatic > Freshwater > Lake | place: Tanzania: Lake... | reverse complement strand
CGACGCGGCCTTCGACGTGTTGTTGGCCCGCGTCAACGCTCTCATCGGCTGAGAGCCGGGTGAGGGGATTGAACCCACGACCTACCGCTTACAAGGCGGTTGCTCTACCACTGAGCTAACCCGGCGACGCCTCGCAGGCTAACGGGGCCGGTCGCGCGTCCGAATCGGCGACGCCCCGCAGGCTATTTGCGGTGTCGGGCCACCTCGTAGGTGGCCAACGACGCCGCGGCCGACACGTTCAGCGAACTCAGTCGTCCCCTCATCGGAATGCTCACGATCAGATCGCAACGTTCACGCACCAGACGCGACAAGCCCGCACCTTCGGCACCCAACACCAAACAGATGCCCTCGGCGGCCAGATCACCCAACTCGAACAAACTCTTGTCGGCGGCGTCGTCGAGGCCCACCACCCAGATGCCCAACTCGCGCATGCGCGCCAACGTGGTGGGCAGTCCGCCGACCACCGCCATGGGCACGTACTCCACCGCACCCACCGACGCCTTGGCCACGGTCGGCGTGATGTGCACCGAGCGATGTCGCGGAAGAATCACGCCATCCACGCCCGCTCCGTCGCAACAACGCAACAGTGCGCCCAGGTTGCCCGGGTCGGTGACTCCGTCCACGGCCACCAGAAACGGGGCCTTGCCGGGCCGACGCTTCAACAACACGTCGATGGGCACCGACGGGATGGGATCGGCGTGCGCCAACACGCCCTGAGGGGCCTCGCTGCGCGCGGTGTACTCCAACTTCTTGCGGCTGACCTCCACCACCAACACACGGTTCGCGCGCGCCAGGTCACGGATGTCCTCGACCACGTCGCTCTCGTCCAGGTCGGCGGCCAGCCACACCTCGTGCACCCGACGGCGACCGGCGATCAACAATTCGCGCACCGCCTGGCGCCCCTCGATCTGTCGGCCACCCAGATCGTCGACGTTCTCCGACGCGGTACCACGACCGGCACCACGGCCGGGGGCTCGACCCGGCTTCACCGCCCCGGTGCGACCGGCACCACGCGAATCCACCACGCGCGGTCCGCGAGCACTCGGTCCGGGATTGCGTCCCTTGGTCGGCTTGCCCGTGCCCGTCGACGACGGGCGCGGCGTGGACCGTCGGCCCTTGCCCGCCGATACCGGCTTGGGTTGTCCGACTCGCGCACGGGGTCCCGACCCCTTACGGGTGGCCATCACATCTCACTCTTGGTGTCGACTCGATAGATCACGGCCGAGGCCCAGCAGGCGATGCCCTCGCGACGACCGAGTGCTCCGAGGCCCTCGGCGCGGCGTCCCTTCACCGACACCGGCGCCGCCGCCGCATCGCTCAACTTGCGCTGCATCGTGTCGCGATGCGGTGCCAACCTGGGTTCCTCGCACACCACGCTGCAATCGATGTTGCCCACGGTCCATCCGCTCGAACGCACCATCGTGGCCACATGATCGAGGATCACCAACGAATCGACGTCCTTCCATCGCGGATCGGTGTCGGAAAAGTGTTCTCCGATGTCGCCCAGACCGGCGGCGCCCAACAGCGCGTCGGCACAGGCGTGGGCGACGACATCGGCATCACTGTGTCCCATCAAACCGCGCGCGCCCTCGAACACCACACCACCCAGCACCAGTCGACGTGCGGGGTCGTCGGAGAAACGATGAACGTCGAAACCCTGGCCGACTCGGACGGCGTCGATCGTCACGAGGTCACCGAACCTTGCCCCGAGCCAGCACGTCACGAGCCCACACCAGATCCTCGGGGTGGGTGATCTTGCGATTGTCGATCTCACCGGGCACGGCAACGACGGTACCGCCGATGGACTCCACGAGGGCGGAGTCGTCCGAGGCGTCCACGTCCGACAGATAGGCGCGCCGCAGGACATCGGCCACGAAACCCTGCGGAGTCTGCACCGCCAACAGCGTGGCCCGATCAGGGGTGTCCACGATTCGTGGCACCACCGCGCCTTTCACCCCGATGCTCGACGACTCGACGACCTCGATCACCTTGACCGTGTCGGACACAGGCAGTCCGGGGACCGCCCCGTCGGCCCCGCCCCGCACCGCCTCGATCACCTGGCGATACAGGTCGACCGAGGCGAAGGGTCGGGCCCCGTCGTGCACCAACACGATGGCGGCGTCGACGGGCACCGCGGCCAAACCGCTGCGCACGCTGGCGGTGCGCGTGGGGCCTCCGGCCACGACGATCACGTTCGGCTTCGAGCCCCGAGTCGTTTCGTCGACCACGTCCGACTCGGGGAGCACCAGCACGACACCGTCGCCGGCCAGGCGAGCGGTCTCCACCGCATGGTCCAGCACTCGACGGTCACCAAGGGCCTCGTATTGCTTCATCGAACCAAAGCGACGGCCCGACCCGGCGGCCACGACCACCGTCCACACCGGTCCGGTGGGGACATTCGCCCGAGTTCGTGCTCCGACATTTGACATGAGGGATGAGGGTAGTACCGTCCCCCCTTGATGGCTTACGAAGACATCCTCCTCAAGACCGACTTTTTCGGCGAGGCTCCCGCCGAGGATGTGGCGGCTATCGCTGCCACGGGTCGCAAACGCATTCTGTCGCGTGGTGACCACCTGTTCGAGTCCGGAGAAGAGGCCGAGTCGATGTACATCGTGCTGTCGGGACGCATCGCCATCGCCATCGCGAGTGAGATCGACAAGCGCGAGAGCATGGTGGCACTCATGGAGACCGGTGATCTCTTCGGTGAGATGGGTCTGCTCGATGCCGGACCGCGTTCAGCCATGGCTCGCGCCATCGAACCCAGCGAAGTTCTCGAAGTTCCCTACGACCCGGTGGGCGAGTTGCTCGACAAAAACCCCAAGGTGTTGCGCGGAGTGGTACGCATGTTGGCCGAGCGACTGCGCGTGATGGATGGCGCACTGGCCGACTCGGTGTTCCTCGACGTCACCGGTCGCACCGCGAAGCGTCTGATCGAACTGGCCGCCGGCGCCGACGAATTCGTTCTGCCCGTCACCCAAGAAGAACTGGCCGGGATGGTGGGGGCGTCGCGCGAGCGCGTCAACAAGGCCATCAGCAGTTTCATCCGTCTCGGGTGGATCGAGCAGCACGAGCGTCGCTACAAGATCGTCATGCGCGACCGACTCGAACTTCGCGCTCGCTGATTCAGCGCGTCAACCAGTTGCGGGCGCGCACGAACGCATCCTCCGCATCGGCGGCACGGTGCGCCGGGCGCGAGGGGTCGTGCGCGAATCCGTGTTCGCCCTCGGCGTAGAAAGCGATCGTCGCCTCGGTCTCGCGCAATCGAGCGATGTCGGCCTCCGGCGTCCACACGTCGCGACCACCGAGAATGGCCAGCACACTCGACGAGTCACCGGTGGTCAGGAGCGACAACGGATCACCCTGCTCGGGACCACGCCACGCCTCGGGGATGGAGATCATGCCGTACACGCTGACGATGCGATCGAAGACTCCGGTGGACGCGACTTTGAAGGCGTACATGCCACCCATGCAGAAGCCGATCATTCTCACCGTCGCGCAGCCGGTCAACTCGGCGGCCAACTGCAGGTCGGCGAAAACATCGCTGTCGCACTTGGAAGACATCGCAGCCATGCGGTCTTCGGGGGTTGCACCGAGGGGCAGATTAGGGAACGGCTCGATGGCCACCGTCGACATGCCCCAGTCCTCGGCGAACCGACGCACGTGATCATCGAACAACGGGCGCAGACCGAACATGTCGGGGTGCACCACCAAGCCGTACGGGGCCGAGGGAACGTGCTGAACTTCGGCCGGTGTGCCCGAAGGGAGCGTGGTACGCATGGTTCGATTCTGTCAGACCGTCACCTGCACGATGCCCATGGCGTTGCCATGATGCACCCACTCCCCGCGCCCGGGTGCGAGCGCGTACGGACGCGGTGGTGGCGCGACACCCAACAGATCGGCGTGTTCCACGGCGGCTCGTCCCAGCAACAGCCCGGTTCTGTGCCGTCGTACTCCGTGGGCCCAGTGATCGAACGAGTTGCGCAGTGTCAATGCATCCACCGCCGCTATCACATCGACGTTCTCATCGTCGAAATCCGTCTCACCCGGCAATTCGTCATGATCCACTACGACCAGTCGCCGCGCGAGCCGACCACGTTCTCGTTCCCAATGTTCGGTCAACGATCGCACAGCGACGGAACGTCCGGACCCTGATTCTCCGATGACCAGGACCCGCCACGGGCCCCGTGATGGCAGTTCGACCGGTCGTGTGTCGTCGGCGTACACCGCGAACACGCCGTCAGATCGAAGGTGCCGGGCGAGTCGTTCGGGCGAGCGGGGTCTGTTCGACGTCGTGGGCACCACGAAACGCCCGAAGACGCGCCGACCGTCGAGCACCGTTTCGCATCCACCGTCGGTGTCGGCCATGTGGAATGTTCGCGCGCACCGATCCCGAATGATCGACGGTGCTCCCGACTCTCGCGCACACGTCGCGACGACGACGCCTGACTCCCACGACGACAACCACTTCTCCAATCGGGACCACGCCAAACGACTCGCCGCGTCGGACAGACAATGGGCCACGATGTCATCGACGCCGTCGAGTATCAGAGCATCGATGGATCGCGATTCCAACGACAGGGCTGTTCGATGGATGGCCTCGGCGTCGCAGTCGTCCGCACTCAGCATGATGGTGTCGATTCGTTCGGCGATCGTCACCGGCACCATGGCGCGACTTCGTGGATCACCAACGATCATCCACCACTCACGAGGGACCCCGATCTCGATGCGACGACGGTGTGCGATGTCGTCCAACACCGCCACTGGCCCCGAGACTGATTCCGACACCAGGGGCGACGGTAGGGGCGCACACCACAGCGATCGGGCGGGTTGCCCCGTGGTACCCGACGCCGTGGATGGGCGCGTGTTCACCACCACCGGTAGCCCTCCCGAGCACGACACGGCGGCGCGACCGGGTGAGGATCGGGGAAAGGATGCCGCCACCGGTGAGCCCACCACGTCCACGCTGTCGCCCGCGTTCAACACGCGCAATGCCACACGAATGTCGCTGTTGGACACGATGTCGGCCGTCAAGGATTGTGGGCGTTGCGTGGCCAGCAACAGATGGATACCCAACGAACGCCCCCGCTGGGCGACACTCAACAACTCCTGAAGGAAGTCGGGTGACTGCGCGCGAAGAGCCGCCACCTCGTCCACCACCACCAACAGACGGGGAATTGTTCCAGCGACACACTCGTCGATGCCGCGCGCACCCACGGCACGCAATCGCTCCTCTCGATCGCGGAACTCGCACCGCAAAGCCGCTGCGGCACGGGCCACGGTGTGCTGATCGAGATCGGTGAGCACGCCCACCGAGTGAGGCAATCCCGCGAGCACGTCGCTGGTCGATCCACCCTTGTAGTCCACGATCAACAGGTTCAACTCCGAGGCGTCCACTGTCGTGGCCATCTCGGTGATCCAACGCAGCAACAACTCGCTCTTACCCGATCCGGTGCAACCCACCACCACGGCGTGCGGACCGTCACGCACGATGTCGATCGACACCTCACCCCCGTGGTCATCTTCACCCAACACCACGGTGTACCGCGACCGCGACGTGGTGGGTGAGGAGGCACCCACCTCGCGTTCATCGGAAACCTCCGGATCGGTCCAGCGAGTGAGCGTGCGGACCACCGCGTCGGCCGACCTCGCGTCCATCGTGTCGACGTCATCGGCGTCGATGATGATCGTGCAACTCGCCGGAAGTTCTTCGCGTCTCGCGGCCACCACGAGCACACACTCGTCAGTGCGGTGGCGCGAGTACTCCACCCATCGGACGGGTTCGTCGACGACACACACCTCGTGCGGTGCGCTCGCGCTGGCATGAGGTATGCCCGCCAGGCCCGTCGTTCGACCCACCGAACGGGGCCATGCCGTCAAGAGCCAGTCAGCCGGGCCCGAACGCACGGTCAAGCGCACGATCATCGACCGCACCGCGGCCAGTGCTGACGGACCATGCACGCCGACCACCGCGCCCGGTGCGAGGTCGATCAACCGTGGAACGTCGTCGACCTCGATGGTCGTCTCGGTTCCCTCGACCACCACCGTCTCACTCACGCGGCACAGTGCGACTTGCCACACGTCGTGGTGACGATGGGCGCGCCACTGCCACAGCCGTTCGTCGCCGGAGGCCACCACGCTGGCCAATCCGTTCGCGTCCGGGTGTTCGTAGCGAAGGCGGCTGGCTCTCGCCTGGTGCCAGCGGCTCCACGACCGCACGTGTTCGGCAACCTGGTCCGCACGCTGATGAGCGCGTGCTTGCAACTCGCGACATCGACGGCGACGACGGCGAGCCGTGTCCACTCGCCACAGGACGAGCGTTGCCAACGCCGCCACCACCGACACCAGCGCGAAGGTCATGTTCCCGGTCACCACGCCGAAAAGTCCGGCGGTGACGATGCCGGGCGCCAGGGTGCTCAGACGGCCCGCGACATCCGCCTCGACCTCCGTCGCTGATGAAGCCGACTCGGAGGGCAACAAAACAGGCACGGTCGGAGTCATCCACGGTCGTGGGGGCGGGCGATGGAAAGGTCGCGTCGTCATGGATTCGTGATGCCACCGACACCTCACCACGACCATCACCGGTGAGACCCCGAGGGAACTTCGGTGACCGGCGGGGTGACGACGAGTGAGTTCACCGCGGTGTGGTCGGGCCATGAACAACCACCCACCCGTCCTCCATCCGCCCGTCACCTCCCTCAAACCGTGGGATCTGCCATGTGAGGTGCGTCCCAACCTGCACACCGTGTCGCGTGGAGGTCGACCCACCATCTCCGGGCGCATCCCGGTGGCCCAGGCCCTCTATCTGGAATGGACGGCCATGTGCAGCGACCGTCGACTGTTGCGCGAGGTCAACGGATGGGGCCTACCCGGCCGACCCATCGGCCACCTGGACGAACTCTTGATTCGGTCGGGGCTCGACGGTCGCTCCGACGACGACGACTCGGACTACTACCTCGCTCTCATCCAACAGCGAGCCACCACCGACGAACTGGCCGCGCGCGTGGTGTTGCAACGCCTGATGCCGGCCATGTTGTCCATCGCCACCAAGCGTGGACCCATCACCGACAACGGCACGATCGGCGCTTTCGAGGCGGTGGTATCGGCGGCTTGGGCGGTGATCCGCCGCTACCCCATCGCCCGTCGTCCGGTGCATGTGGCCGGCAATCTGGTGCGCGACATCGAGTACGCGGCCTTCGTACGCGACCGGCGACTGAAGAGTGCCACCACCGAAACCGTCGTCGGTGACAAGGTGCTGGACCTGGTGGGGGCCCACCACGCGCGAGCCAACGGTGCGCACGATCCGGTGGCCGCGGCCGGCGAGGTGGAGGCACTGCTGGCCGATCTCGCCCGATCCGGCTTGAGCGCCGCCGATATCCAGATGCTGCGTTCGGTGATGCACGACGTCAACTCCGCCGAAGCCGCAGGTGCGTTGGGTATCAACGCGCGGTCGGTCCGCAATCGTCGGGCATCGGCGTTGAAGCGCGCCCGCGAGGTGCTGACGGTCAACGTCGCAGACGAAGGCTGTTCGTGACCACGAAGACACTCGACAACGCCATGGCCAATCCGGCGATGACGGGATTCATGAGACCAGCCACGGCCAACGGCAACGCCGCCACGTTGTACGCGAAAGCCCAGAACAGATTGGCCCGGATGATGCCGAGAGTCCGACGGCTGAGAGCGAGGGCCCGTGGCACCTTGGCCAGATCGCCGTCGATGATCGTGAGATCACCGGCTTCCATCGCGGCGTCGGTGCCGGTGCCCATGGCCACCCCCAGATCGGCAGCCACCAGCGCCGCCGCATCGTTCACGCCGTCCCCGACCATGGCCACCGTCGCACCAGTGGCCTGCAACTCGTGCACGATGCTCAACTTGTCGGTCGGCAACACGGCACTGCGAATCTTGGTCTCGTCGATACCCACCATGGCGGCTACGTGTCGAACTGCACCTGGGGCGTCCCCCGACACGATCATCGGCCGAACATCGAGGGTGTGCAGTTCGGCCACGATCGCTGAGGCGTTGGGTTTCACCGAGTCGCTCACCCACAGGTGTGACACCACGCGGTCATCGACCGTGGCTTCGACGACGGTGAAGCCGGTCCCGTCCCACTGCGAGGATCGACCGACCGACACCCGACGACCATCGACCAACGCCGACACACCCACGCCCGGGGTATTGACGAAGTCCTCGACGCCGATCGTGGCCTGCACACCGCGTTCGCGTAATCCGCCAACTACTGCGCGCGCGACGGGATGTTCGCTGAGCGACTCGAGGGCCAGCACCGCACCGAGGTGACCGGATTCGAGTTCGTCGACGCGCTGCAACGTCATGACGCCGGTCGTGAGAGTTCCGGTTTTGTCGAACACGATGGTGTCCACCGCCCGTGACGCCTCCAGCGCGTGGGCTCCCTTGATGATGATGCCCTCGCGCGCCGCACGTCCGGTACCCACCAGCAGTGCCACGGGCGTGGCCAAGCCCAACGCGCACGGGCAGGCGATCACTAACACGGCCACCGCGGCCTCGAATGATCGGCGTGCATCACCGGTGACGACCAGCCAACCGATGAGCGTGGCCGACGACAAAGCGATGACCGCCGGTACGAACACGGCGCTCACCTTGTCGGCCAGTCGCTGCACCGGGGCCTTACCGTCCTGGGCCCGCTCGACCAGTCGGGCCATCTGCGCCAGCACGGTGTCACGACCGATGCGCGTGGCCCGAACCAAGAGTCGTCCGTTGGTATTCAGCGTTCCGCCGGTCACCGCATCACCACGACGACAATCCACGGGCAGGCTCTCGCCGGTGATCATGCTGGCGTCGATCGCGCTGACACCGTCGATCACCACTCCGTCGGTGGCCACCGTCTCGCCCGGTCGCACCACGAACGTCTCCCCCACGCCGAGAGCACCGATGGGGATCACCGCCTCCGCGCCATCTCGCCACAACGTCACCGACTTGGCACCCAGAGCCGAAAGGGCCCGCAACGAATCACCGGCCCGTCGGCGCGCGCGCACCTCGAACCAACGTCCGGCCAGGATGAAGGCCACCAGGGTGGTGGCCACCTCGAGGTAGATCTCGTCGTGCACCATCGCGCCGTGATGCTCGTCGGTGCGCGGCAACAGATTCATATCCATCGTCATGCCGATCTCACCGGCGTTACCGAAGATCAAGGCCCACACACTCCAGGCCATGGCCGCTACGACACCCAACGAGATGAGGGTGTCCATGGTGGTGGTACGGTGCGCGGCACTACGCCACGCTGATTTGTGGAAGGGCCAGGCGCACCACGTGGCCACCGGAGCGGCCAGCACGAGCGACACCCATTGCCAGCCGTCGAACTGCAAGGCACCGATCATCGACAGGGCCATCACGGGCACCGCACCGATGGTCGCCAACGCCAATCGACGTCGCACGTCGAGCAAGTGGGCTTCGGTGGCGATCTCGACGGTGGACTCGCCGTCGACGATATTGGGAGCAACCGCACCGTATCCGAGGCTCTCGATGACACTCATCAAACGACTCGCGTCCGGACGTTCGTCGAGCCCGGTGATTGTGGCCTTGGAGGTGGCGTAGTTGACCGTGGCCACCACACCATCGAGTTTGTTCAGCTTCTTTTCGATGCGCGCCGCGCACGCGGCACACGTCATGCCGGTGACGGCCAGGACGACGGGGTCGTCAGCTGGCGACGGCTTCGAATCCGGCTTCATCGACGGCTTCCGCGATCGCGTTCCAGTCGAGCGCGCCCGAACTGGTGACCATCACGGCCTTGGTGTCCAGATCGACGTCGACCGTCGACACGCCGGCGAGCTTCGACAACTCGGTGGTGACGGCCTGTTTGCAGTGGCCACAGGTCATGCCGGGAACCGCGAAGGTGGTGACGGTGGAGTCGCTGCTCATGGGCTCACTTTACGACCGGACTCACCGACCACATCAGGGTCTTTGGTCGAATGATGCCTGACGCTTGTTGAGGAAGGCGTCGATTCCTTCTTGTGCATCGGGCGAAGTGGCGGCATCGGCCATCACGTCGACGGCGATCTCGTAGGCAAGTGGTTGATCCAACCCGATCTGGTCGTAAAAGGTGCGCTTACCCACGGCCTTGCTGAAAGCCGAACCGCGCGTGGCCCGCGTGATGAGATCCAGCACCGCGGCGTCCAATTGATCGTCGGGTACCGCGCGGTTGATGAGTCCCCAATCGGCGGCTTCGGCGGCGGTGATCGGGTCACCGGTCATGGCCATTTCGAGAGCGCGCTTGCGACCGATGTTGCGAGCCACCGCCACCAACGGTGTGTGGCAGAACAGGCCTCCCTTTCCACCGGGAATGGCGAACGACGCCGACTGGGCGGCGATGGCCAGATCGCACGAGGCCACCAATTGACAGCCGGCCGCGGTGGCCAAGGCGTGCACGCGCGCGATGACCGGCTGTGGAATGTTCTGCACCGCGTCCATCATGCGCGTGCAGGTGTCGAACAAGTGGTGTGTCACCTCCACCGAGGCGCCGGCCATGTCGGCGAAGTTGTGGCCCGCGCTGAACACCGGTCCGTTGGCCGCGATGATGACACCGTCGGCGTCCGAAGCCGCCACCGACTGCAGGGCCTCGATGATCTCAAGCATGGTGTCGAGCGACAACGCGTTGCGCTTCTCGGGGCAGTCGAGGGTGATGGTGGCGATGGCGCCGTCACGCGAGAGGACGATGTTGTCGAAGCTCATCCCGTGAGTCTCGCACGGGTCTGGGCCGGCGACACCCGCCGCCGGCCCTCACCGTGGTGCGCCCTGAGGGGCTCGAACCCTCGACCAGCGGATTAAAAGTCCGATGCTCTACCGACTGAGCTAAAGGCGCGGGGGCGGAGCCGAACCCGGAGCGAAACTCACCGCGAGTGCTGAACCGACCGCTTTTTCAGCCTAGTTCGGACGAATCGAAACCGAACAGGAAGAACATTTTGCTCAGTTGGCCGGTGTTCCGTATCCCGCCGCGACCAGTCGGGTCGCTGCCCCCGCAGCATGTGCACGAATCTCCTCATGGTGCTCGGTAGCGGCATTCGCTACCAGAACCGTCCACAGTCCGTGGAGAGCGGCAGCCCGAAATCCTTCGTCGGTCAACTGGCGTGCGGCCCACGCGAAGAGTGCGCCGTTGTACGAGAGAAACACTTGTCGACCCATGGCCACAGGATCTGCGTCACTACGTAACAGGCCAGACTCCAGTGCGGCTCGCATCGCTGCCATCTGAAGTCGTGCTGGATCCACTGCGAGAGACCGGCCTGCTCGAGAGATTCCGTTCACTGCCCCGACGATCTGTCTGAACGCCGCGGCATCCACGATGAATGCGTCGCACGATCCCTCGACAATCCGCAACGCCGCTCCGATCGGGTCGTCGTTCAGCGGAATCCGAGCGAGGTCGTCGATGAGCGTGTCGATGACGCGGTCCACACAAGCGAGGAGTAGCTGATCTCTCGATCCGATGAGGTTGTAGACGGTCGCCGGGACGACACCGGCCTCGGCTGCTATCGCCTCGATGGACACCTTCTCGATAGGGGTCTCCCGCAGCAAGGTGAGGGTTCCGTCGAGGATGGCCGTGCGACGACGTGCCTTGTTGGCGTCGTGTCGGCCGGGGACGCCGTCTGAGTGGACCAGTTGCCGCGCCATAACTTAGAGACTACTCTAAGTTTTCACCAGCCAGCCAAGCACAAGGAAGTTCACCATGCGACACGACGTGCAGGTCCGCCTCATCGAGGAGATGCTTGGGCGTCTCGATGCCGGAACGAACATCGACGAGGGAGGTATCCGACGCAATCCCATCTCGGCCTACACCGACCCCGACCTTGCCAAACAAGAGTGGGAGACGTTCTTCCGCCACCATCCGCAGATCATCGGCCTGTCAGGTGACCTCCCCGAGCCGGGTTCGTACTTCACCGTCAGCGACTTCGGTGTGCCCGTCATCGCCAGCCGTCTTCAGGACGGATCATTCGTGGCCATGGTCAACGCCTGTCGTCATCGTGGCGCGTTGGTGGTCGACGAGGAGCGCGGCACCGCACGCCGCTTCACCTGCCCGTTCCACAATTGGACGTACGACAGCGGCGGCGACCTGGTCGGTCTACCGAAGCGCGACCACTTCGGCGAGATCGACACCTCGTGCCACGGCCTGATCCGCCTGCCGGCCGTCGAGCAACACGGATTACTCGTCGTGCACCCCGACCCCGACGGGGTCATCGACGTGGACGCTCTGCTCACCACCGAGTTCGCCGAGGAACTCGCCTCGTGGAAGCTCGACGAACTCGTGGTGGCCGACCGTGACGACTACGACGTCGCCTGCAACTGGAAGCTGGCCAACGACACGTTCGGCGAGACATACCACTTCCCCGCCCTCCACCAGAACACCATCAACCTCGGGTTCCACGGAAACGTCTCGTGCTACGAGACCTTCGGCCGCAATCACCGGTTCCTGTTGTGCCGTCGCTCGATCGACGAGATGCGGCTGTTACCGAAAGAGCAGTGGAACATCGCCGTCGCCACCCTCCCCGCCTACTACCTGTTCCCGAACGTGCAGTTGCTCCCCACGGTGGATGGCTGCTTCTTCATCCGTATCTACCCACAGGCGGGCAACCCGGGTCGTCACACCAGCCGCATCACGTTCTTCCTACGCAAGGGAGTTACCGAATCTTCAGAAGGTGCCGAGGCCCGCGCCGAACAGGAGAAGACTCTCGCCCAACTGTTCGCTTCGATCATCCGCGACGAGGACTACGTGATGGGTGCCAGCCAGCAAACAACCGCGAACAGCGGGGCCATGAGTGAAGTGATCTACGGACGCAACGAACGCCCGCTGCACCACTACCACAACACGTTCAGAACCGCCCTGGGCATGGAGCCACTGCCACTCGTCACGAACTGACTCGCCACTCTCACAACGGGCTCGTAACCGAAATCGCCCAAATGCGTAACTGGCGACATCCATTGACACTGCCCCACCAAGGCCTGGAGACTTTCGCTCCGCCTCCTCGCTCGTGTGGTCAGGCGGGAGAGAAGGTGGCCAGCGCGGTACGTGCGGAGACAAAACGATCAGCGGCGCGGTCGATGCTGCCGCGGGCCGCGCGAATCGAGTTGCCGAGCAGTAGATACCCGACCGCCGCCACTGATCCGGTGATGGGTTCAGAGCTTGCTGCCGTTGCTGCGTGCCCCAATCCACTTGCGATGAGTACATCGCGCGTGCGGCGGCCGGCTGTGCGAAGTATGTCGGACTCTTTCATGTCGGTGCCTAGGTAACTGCCCATGGCGCGGCCGGCGATCAGTAGAAGGCTGATCAGGGGCACATCCGTCAGGACCTTCTGTAGCAGTGGTTCATGTGTACCACCATGGAGAATGCTGAGCGCGTCGTCGCGTACCGAAGCATGGCTGATACCCATGTCAACGATCGTTCGTCCACCGCCCGTCGGAAAGTGCGCGCCGGGGTGAACCACGGTGTACCCGTGTTCCCCTGCAAAGTGCGCAGCCGCCTCGGAGTTGGCGTAGACAACGTGAACATCCGGATACCGCGTGAAGTGCTCGCGGATCGTTGCCGCGGTATCAGAGATTTTCACCTCAGCGTGAACCGTTGATGCCTGCCCACTCGGGTCGACGAGATCAAGATCCCAACCCGGCTGATTGGGCGAAGCCGCAAGACGTGCCACGCGACCGTCGGGAACGGGTACGTGTCCCGAGTTGATCAGATCGAGCGCAATTTGTTCACCAACGTGGCCCTGGATGCGGTTGACCGCCCCCATGCGCGACTGCTCGTCCGAGGTCGCGAAACGTTGGATGTCATCGGCGTCGAGTCCCGTGCGGGCGAGAACGCCATCGGCATGGGGTGGGAGTGTGCCCGAACTGAGGCCTTGGTCGGCGATGATCTCGACTGCGGCAACCGCGGTGATGACCGCATCGGCCGTGCCGACGGTGTGCGACCACGTCGGATCATCACGCGTGAGGCGGCCTTCCAAGCACAGGATGCGGCGCTCATTCGAGGTGAGACGGCGACGAAGATCCTCGAACCGCTGGAGACTGTGGTCGAACGACGCGCGTATGCCGGCCGGAACTTCTTCCTCAGGATGCTCGGGAAGGCTCATGTTCTTGGATCCCCGAGTTCTTCCTCGAGTCGAGCGATTCTCGCCTCTTGTGTGGCAATCACACGCAACGCCTCGTCGAGGGCCGCCTCCAACTCTGCGCGGTAACGGTCGAGGCCCATCAGTTTTGTCGTCTTGTCCATCACCTTCGCTGTTGCACGTGACGTGACGTTGACTGCGCCTTTCGCGGCCTTGATACTTGTGTCGACTACCTGGGCGGTGCGACCGCCACGCTTGCGCAGTTTGTCAAACGTTGCCTCGGACTTTTCCTTGGCTGACCCGAACCCGTTCTGCATTGACTCTCTGAAGCCCATGGCGAAACGGTAGTCCCGGTGCCAGCCAGCAAACAACCGCGAACAGCGGGGCCATGAGTGAAGTGATCTACGGACGCAACGAACGCCCGCTGCACCACTACCACAACACGTTCAGAACCGCCCTGGGCATGGAGCCACTGCCACTCGTCACGAACTGACTCGCCACTCTCACAACGGGCTCGTAACCGAAATCGCCCAAACGCGTAACTGGCGAAATCCATTGACGCTGCCCCACCAAGGGCTGGGGACTTTCGCTCCGCCTCCTAAAGGCGCGGGGGCGGAGCCGAACCCGCTCCGTCAACTGAACCCAACGCCTCCACAGGTTAGTTCGGGCAGACCGGATCAAAACGGGCGTGTACGAATCTCACAGACGTGGCCCTCCCTCACAAGATCTAGAAACCAGTCGGCTGTCGCCGTAGATGGCATCCACGTATTGTCCGCGAAGGATCACTCCGCCGACGGACAAACTCTCCACCACCGGCCCGAGGGACACCTGCGAGGTGTCCATGATCTGGGGCCGTGAGGCCACCATCAAGGAGATGCGGGCTGCCAGCCCGTTGGCTAGTTCGGTGCGTGCCAGTTCGTCCTGCAGGAACAGCCAGGTGGCTGTGAGCGGGTCGAAGTTCACGTCATTGGAGAGGTACTCCCGCACGAATTCGATCGGCGTGGGCGCACCCCATACAGCGTTTTCCTCCAGGTACGCCGTGGCGATGTCCACGATCAATCCGCGGTGCAGGTCGACGATGTTGGGGGGGAATGGGGTCGGCCGTCCGGGTTGCTTCCCACCACCCAGTGCAGGTGAGCACCCTGTCCACGTCGTTCCACGACATCTCCAGCCCTGCTGGCGCGCTCTGGGCGACCTCAGCGATGCGGCGGTTCACCTCCCCCGCCCAACCGTGCCTGTACCCGAGTGGCTCCAGCACCGGAACCACCAGTCCTTCAAGCTTTCCTGCCATTTCAACCTACTATGTGTGTATGTTCGTACACACATAGTAGGCCTGAGTACGGGCATACACAACCCGCGGACACGGTTTTCCTAGGATTGGGTCGTGGGGCGCAAGGTTGACGTAGACGATCTAATCGGAGCGCACGAGATCGCCCAGCGTCTCGGCGTAGGCCGCCCTCAGGTCATCCACGAGTGGCGTCGGCGACATCGCGACTTCCCAGAGCCGATTGCGACTCTCAAAACTGCACTGATCTGGAGCTGGCCCGAAATTAGGGACTGGGCCAAGCGAACTGGCCGCCTTAACTAGGCGACAAAGAGCCAAGGGACGGACGGCTTTCCGCTGCTGCAAGACTCAATTTGATTCTTCAAGTCATGAACCACGGAAGTGAGATCTTCGCGAAGTGAGCACTCCCACAGAACCGCAACCGACCATCCCGCTTGACGTAGCTCTTTCCTAACAAGATCATCGCGCATAATCGACCGGGGAAACTTTGCGGAACGAGAAGTTAGGGCACCGCCAGATTGATTCAACAAGCGACATTTGTAGTGGCGGTGCCAATAGCAACCGTGGACGAAGACCGCGATATTCCCTCCTCGAATCACGAAATCGGGGCGCCCGGGAAGAACCTCTGGACATGATCCGGTTTCTAGACCAACTCGATCAAACTCGCTAGCGACTATTCGCTCAAGGTTGGAGTCAAATGTCCGCATCAATTCGTTTCAGATCAACGTAGGAATAATCGACATTGCAGCGGCGTAGCCAAGCGGCCCTGGGACCGCGTCACCTATCCACTTCGCCAACAACGACCTCGATGGCGGTTGATCATCCAATACGAACTTGAATGAATCCGGAAAGCCTTGAATTCTCGCCGCCTCTCGCGGAGTTATTGGACGCCTCCTTAGAGGATGGACAAACCGACCTCGACCAGGCGTCATGAAACCCGTGGTGATGGTTCCTGAAGGCTTGTCCCATCGCATCCGACCGTATGAAGATGGATACGTGTGGCCGTCTTGGTGAGATTTTGGACGAATGTGATCAGGCAGCGTGTACAGGTTGTTGTCAAAGAGGAAATTTATTCGTTCAATGTTCTCATCGCTCATTTTCCCGACTTGATCCATAAAGGACGGAGAATCAACATCAAGAACGTCACTTAGAAGCCAGTTCAGCGACCGCGGTTCCGACCCTAGGGCATCAACAATCTCCCTGAGAGGGATTAAAGGTTGGCTAGATGATGCGCTTAAGAAGTGTCTCTTTCTTGTCTGTGGCCACCCGATTGAGGTCGCTGCAACAACGGCATCGTCTATTGACCACTTCAACTCACCGAGTAATTCGCGCGTAATTCGGACCGATTCGTATTTGTCATGAAGAACTGCTGGAACGTTCTCAATCAAGATTCCCTTCGCGCCAACTGCCACAGCAATTTCCGCCGCAGTCGGATAGAGGGCGTTCCTAACGTCATCACGGCGAGTGTGATTGTTCAGGTTGGAGTGACCCTGACACGGAGGACCAGCAACGACCAGGTCAACGTCACCAACAAAATCTTCAAGTTCTTCATGAACCAGGACTGGGTCATAATAGAAACGCGCCATTCCGTCCTTGATGACGACCTGAGAATCAAGAATGTCCTTGACAGATCGACCGACAGTCTTGATCGGTCTGTGATTCTTTCGGTAGATACCGAGTGCAGCTACATCGGTATCGACTGCGAATTTGACATCAATCTTGAGTCCGAACGCGTTCGCAGCCATTCGAATTCCATTGGTGAAGCCACCCGATCCGCAGAATAGATCCGCAAGTCGCAGTCGTCGAATGTCGGTGTCTGCTCGCCGAACTACCGGAATTTCGCCACGGATGACTTGCAGCCACCATTCATCGTCCGCCGCGACATCATTGAGCCTGGACACCAGTGTCGTCTCAAATATTCGATCACCGATGGAAATCCTGCGAACTAACTGGCCCGGTTCTTCCCTGAATATTTCGTGTGAGAAAGCCCCAACAGGTCCAAGTTTGCTGTTGCTAGTCAAGGTCATCATCTTGGTCTTCGGCTGAGAAGATCTCCCGTTGTCTCGTCACATAGTCAATGGCCTCATCATCAGACATTAAGTAGGTAGCAACCGTGGCCTTGGGGCGGTTTATCCGATCCCGAACAAATTTTCGCAAGTCTGAAGTGGGAATATGATCCGCGCGATGACTATCAATGAGCGCTTGAGCGAGATTGCGCTCCGATCCTGTTGACACGCGGACAACATGGCTTTGCCAGAAGTCATGGTGCCTCGGACCCAAGTCAGTGAGAACAGAGAAGTCCAAATCTCCATTTGGAAGGACTTGTCGTGCAACTTGGGCTCTCAGAAACATGCGACACGTGAGGATATCCGCGATATTGGTTCCTGCTCCGATCGCTTCCTTCCCGAGGGGCTTTCCAGAGGGTGTGTCCCTGACAATGAGGAACTGAAGGAGGGAAGACGCCGACACCCAACGCCAGAACCCTGCGTCGTCTCTAATTTCCACTGGTACATCACGAAGACTGAGATAGAGCTCACCGGAACACTCAAGTTCAACAATTTCAGGCAAGACTCCAGACTCACATCTGGCGACGGCCTTCAAATTCAATCGACGAAGTGGCTCAAGATCCAAGAGCTCGCCGTCACCTAGTTCTACTCCAAGTTGATCAATGTCAATCGCCTCGTTAGCAATCAACGCATCCCGCAACTTTTCTGAGTCATTTTGAGAAAATGATCGGTACCTCAATTTTGATTCTCCTCAAGTTCAAGACTCTCGAGAGCCCGCGGTTGATAGGAGTACACCGCTTGAACTCGTGCCAGTGATCTCTCTGGACGGTCAATCAGTTCCTCGAGAAGTTGCTCGGCGGTGTCGTGGTGACCAGGCGCTTGACCCTTTCTCAGCAGCATGTTAATCAACTTCCCGGACACGGTGCGCTTTAGATCTTCATAATTGGGTGGCGTACCAACCTCCACGATTTGCCGATTGAGCTCAACCGACGATCGCAGAACAACATCACTCAGAATTGCAACTCCAATCTGCGCAACGTGGAGCTTTGATGCGCTACTACCCCTTCGAGCCATAATCCGATCAAGCAAGAGACCATCAACGTACGTGACGAGGACGTCATTCAACCGATTGGTGGTAACGGGACTTTCCATTCGCTTGATGTAGACAGAAGCATTCTTTGGCACCCGTTCGGTGACTCGCGTCTCCTCATTGAGCCGTCTTATCTCAAGTCCGCTGCCTTCTGTATTTGTAGAAACAAAAGAGAAGCGTGCCTCCGAAAGGATCGTGTGTCGATGTCTAGGAGCTAGTGAGTTCTCAGGAAGATCTCGCTCAACGTCGAGAGTTATTGCAACCTGGGCCTGAAAACCGGTGTGATGTGCGAAGAGAGGACTCAGATCTGGTCGAGTCTCTCCGTCAAATTGAATAGATAGCGGCATTTCGCCGAGCTTCTCCATCAGTTCGGAGAACACCACATCCGACAAGTTCATGAACTTTGAGTATGTTCGAACGCTGAGCCTGAGGTCTTCCAAAGTCAGATCAAGTGGTTCAATTAGTGTCTTAATTTCAGAGAGATCCAAATCAACTTCTACAAATGACTGCACTTCAGAAAGCGATGCGAGATGTTCATTTGAGAGTCGATGTTCTCCAATTGCGAAAGTATTCACTCTCGTCTTGATCACGGTAGAGGCAAGTGCATCCCAGAGATCTTCATAGGCATCGTCGTAGGGGCGTACTACTAATGAAAGCTCACGGGACATGAATGACCGCCTCTACATCAAGTTCGCCAACCCATGTTCTGTCGTATGCAGGAGTGGTCCAATTGACCTCGAAGGGCTTGTCACTACACTCGCCAACATAGGTGTTTGGGTCTGTTTCTGAACGCACGAACCCACTGGGAACAGAGATTGCCAGTTCTACCGGTTTGCCTCTAGAGATTTCATCTGGCAAGTAGTAGTGCAGAGTGAACTTGCATGGTCCCGACCTTTCCGAACTTCGCTGCAAAACCACCTTTCCTGAAACCTGGATGAGGTGGTCTCCAATTGCTCTCTTCTTGGGACGACTACGGCGAATCGCAAAATCACGATCTCCGGACGGGGGCGGACCGCCGCCTGAATCAAAGATCAAATCCCTTAGTTCCTTGTCAAGATCTTTGAACCTGATAGGTCGATCATCTTCCTCAGGCGTGATTGACCTTGAATACTCCTTTACTTCCCTCAGAACTGAGTTGTTGATGTTCTGAACTAGAAGACGGATCTTCTCTCTAGTCTCAGCATTGGGTTCATCAGGTTCCGAGAGCCAGTCGTAGTGAGTTTTTGGTTCACTCTTGTTCAGAAGAATCTCTATTTCGGGCTCCGGATTCGACACAAACACTCCGTGGATGAAGGCCGGTCCGATTCCAAGCTTCCGATACTTCACGACCATTCCAAGCCCGCGGATGTACGCAACCAATGAACTCTGCTCGCCCTGGTCCAGGTCGTCTCCAAGTGAGGTCGCTGGGACCATGGCAATATCGCCGGACTTGGTACCCAATATTTCGACATTTGATGCCGGACGAACTCGAACCGCCGAGTCATCCTGCCCAGAGGGGGTCCGTATCGCCTGATATGCATCTTCGAATCCACGCAGTATCGGATCACGTCGCGGTCGAATCGGGTGGACCGATCCGTCAGGAGCAACAATCCTCACCCGAAGCACACGGTCGCTTATCGCAGGCCACCAATACCGCTCAACTGCTCGACGAAGATCGTCCACTTCAATATCTGGATCGACAATCAGCATTGAGGTCCCACACTGATCGCGGTTGCTTGAATCCCGCAACTCAAACCCGAGCCTTTCAGCGAGTTGATCGGCTTTTGTGTTTTCCCATGGAATGCAGATTGGACTGTTTCCCGTCTGTTGAAGTTCTCCAAAGAGTCCAAAGCCTGTGTACTTCGGTCCACTATCCGAATGAGTAGGCCAATACGTAACTCCAAGAAGGCGCCGGGTGGTGTTCTCCTCGCGTTCGTCTGCAGCAAAACATGTGTATGCAATATTCACGCGTATCTTGGATGCCATCGCATTAACTGACTTCCCATGTCCGAATGCACCACCTGCTGAAGCTGGCTTCTCGCTGATGTTCTGACTGAGCATGGCAACTGACATTTTTGAGCTTCCAAAGTCGTCATCCCATGGGCCATACATCCCAGAAGCACCATGCTCATCAACGTAGAGAACTCTCAACGGGGTGTTATTGGCTAGAAAGTCCAGGCAATTCCGTGATTCTTTAGCTGCTGATCCCTCGGGCAACAGTGCACGTCTAGAGGCAAGCTCATCTATTCGCGCTGCCTCTACGAAATCCCTTTTCTCTTGACCTGAAAGCTCCTTAAATCGGAAGACAACTTCAACTGGTCCCTCACCATGCACCCCCGTGAATCTCTTATCTCGACTGGCGTCAATGGTGTTTTGGATTGATTCACGGGCAAGAAAGCGAGCGGGGTTGGGAATTGGGCTCATTTGAAATACGCCTGGATCAATATCTCGTCTTCCCTCGTTCTTGAAATTTCGGGCCATATCTCCTGAGGCAGACGGAGTTGAATTTTGGTACCGAAGCCAGAACCATTGGTCGCTACTGAGATTGAGTTTTGCGCTCACACTTCCCCCTAGAGCTTGAAATTCGGACGAGACCTTGTCCCGGACGATTGAAATCGGGTCTTCAAATCCTTTATCTCTTGTTCAAGCGCCTTTGTGATGCGCTGGATATCAAGATCTGTGAATTCATAGTTTGACTTATTTGCAAGGTTGCCAATTATGCGTATGGATTGCATGGCCTTTGCAGTTCGGGCCTCTGCGAGGGCCACGAACTTCTTGCGTTTGTCTCGACTTTCCACGGGAACCTCCTCTAGGTGAGTCTACATATGGCGCCAATATTGTCAACATATTGCTCCTTTTTTCTGCCTCATATTGGCGCTGGGTTGCTCAAAGCAACTTTCCTTCCCCAGTCAAGAGGTCAATCAGTGGACATTGAAGGGTTCCCTCCGGTTCCGTTACTTGATGCCAAACAGATTCATGACCTCTTCCTTCCACAGCAGCCGGCGTGGATTTTTGGACACATAGAACGCAACTCATGAAGTGCCAAAGCAAGGTTCGTGCAGGAATGGGAACGTCGCCCTAATTGAGCAGTGTTACTTTTCATTGAATGTCGGCATCTATTGCGTCATGGCAGTACTTCCCAAAGCACTCTGCATGCTCAGCATTCCTCAAAGCCGTAGTCCACGTTTTTGATGCCAGCCTTGATCAGATTGCCAGTCACGAAAACGTTGGTCAAACAAGCGACGAGGTTCTCGAAGTAGTTCGTCCAGGTCTTGAAGCGCTCGGATTCCTGGTCGAAAACGGGAAGACAGCCAAATCAAAGATAAAAGTTCCCGTGCTTTATGGGCGAAACGGCAAGGTTGAGAAGTCTTTCGACGCAGACGCTTTCCATCCCGGAGAGCGAGTAGTCGTTGAAGTTGAGGCGGGACGCGGCGTCACCAACTACCAGTTCTTGAAAGATCTCTTTCAAGCATGCGTAATGCAAGAAGTTGACTTCCTCGTGATTGCAGTCCGACTTGACTACAGAGGTTCAAAGGACTTTGAGAAGGTCTGCACTTTTTTTGACACCATTTATGCGAGCAATCGTCTCACCCTTCCACTATCTGGCGTGATGATCACTGGCTACTAGATGACCCGGACTCACTCAAGATTCCGAGCTAAGCGAACTTTTTGCCGTCGCGAATTTGATTTGCCGTCTTACTCTGTTGTGAGCCTCCCTGAAAGGGAGTCGAATTGCCACTCTTTTCGTACACCGTTAGCAGTTCTGGGCGAGTTCCCGAATCGACTCATACCCAAGAGCTGATGCGACTGTTCGGAGAACACCTGGCGACAGACTCTCTCGATTAGATGGAAGTGGAAAAGGTGGACGTCCTCCCGATGGGCATTCGAACCACCGATGACCACCCTTTCCCCTGCCAGAGATCTCCACATAACCGAATTCGCGTCGAAGATGCCGTACCAATCTGTCGGTGGAGATGCTTACGAGGGGATCTGCGGAATCAAGCCAAGGGATGATGGGTTTTGATCCGAGTGGAACGATCACGTGTGCGATTGCGTCCTTGTCATAGAAGCCTCGAAGCATGTTGTCTGCCAGCGCCCAGTCTGTGCGCGAGCGGGACGGGTGCTCGGTTGACTCTGACACTTGGCTTTGCAGATTCCACTTGGATTCATCGCTGAGGTGATCAAGACCGAGGCGGTAACCCGGGTTGAGGGTTGGGATCCATCTCTTTAGGAATGCCTTCGTTCCTTTTCGAGTGCGAGCCTCAACTCCCTTCTTGTAGGACGGCTCATCTAGTCGGGCGAGCATCTCTGCACACGCAATGGCCTCTTCAAGATGCGCGTCGGAATTGCGGACAACTTTCACCACTCGGTCCTTATATGACCGATAAATCGGAGTAAGGGTCGCCATTTCAAGTCGAGTCGCGAAGGATTCAACCTTGTGGTGGAACGCTTCATGCAGGTAGAGAACTGTCATTGACATTCGAACGAGATCTTCAACCAATTTCGCAGTAAGAGGTGGTTTCCTCATCTGATCGTAAATGAGCGCAGCAACTTCGAATACGGCCTGCTCCTTCACATAGATTCCCCAATCAAGCCCGAAGTAGTGGAACGGGAGATACCAAGCAAGGGCGTCAACGTCGGTGGGCGGCGGGACATGTGAATTTCGACGAGACGTTTCCAAGATCTCTTGCCCGGCGGGACCCCACTCACCCAACGACCCCGCGTCGTCAACATTGACCGAAGTCCGATAATCGCGATCACGTCGATCATCCACGAGCACGTCATCCCATGGGATCGGGTAGCTATCCCAACCCTCCGTACCCGTCGGATACTCGGTATCGGTCGGAACTCCTGTCAGACCGTAGTCGTCAAGAGTCCGGATCATTTCTATTGGTTCTAGCGCCATACCGTGCTCACCTCCGGACCATTTGTCTTGTGTTTCTTCAGGCAAAAATACCCATGCGAGTTAATGAGCTAGGACAATCTCAACGATTCCAAAGAGAAGCGGATTAAGGCGTTCCAGGAGTTCTGCATCTGATCCGTTGGGATCATTGAGCTTTTCTCCGTGAAAAAGCCGATTGCGTACTCGCCTCAATAAGTGAGCACATGCTTTGGCATGTTCCTCCGACGATGCATCGTTCCATGGCGTCATCCGTACGGGTGACCATAAGTCGTTCAACAGATCCACGGTTTTCGAGAACTGCTGATCTCCCGAGGTGCTTATGATTCGAGAATTGGCTTCACCTGGGATTTCCCGGAGTCGCAACTGGCCGGTGATTTTTTTCCCCAAGTCCGAGTCAACAAATTCAGCAATTTGGCGAGATCTCATCTTGAATGACTCTTCGATGGATCTTCCCTCCCAAGCGTCGTCGTCGTAGTTCCTTTGGATTCGACCACTCTTGCTGCTATCAGCCATCATCTGAGTAGCGCTACCTACAAGAGCGATATAGCCAGAGAAAAACGCGCTAAACACATCTCTATTCGCGTATGCGTCTTTTGCTCGGTCCAGCCATTGACGACTAAAATTCGAACGATCATGAACTGAAACAACGATGCGTCCGCTGTTAGCGCCCACGACTATCCGGCGTTGTGGTGACGCGAATTTCCGAGGTTAGACCTCCGTATTCGACTATCGACGCAAGATCCCTCGCAGCCAGTGAGTAGTCGCCAACACTGACAACCACATGCCAACCGTTCAGGTGTCTGCGACAAGTATCATGAATCTGCTTCGGCACTCCACGCTGAAACTTTTCAGCTAGATCCAAGCGGGACTTGCTTCGGGACTTTTCGAACTCATTCAGAACCGCGCGAACTTCGGGCACTTTGGCGCCCATGACTGCGAAGAGCAAGAGTGCATCCTGAATGGGTGTCTTGGGAGTCGGCACCCAGACCTTCGCGGGGCCGATTGTCGGTGGTTTCGCGTCGTAGAGGTTTCCGGGTAGCAGCATCCAAGCCGGTCGACTGTTCTCCCTGAGGAGGAGTAGATGAGTGGCATTGACCCCACCTTGGGTACCCATCCAGTCAGACGACTGGTCTGGCCCAATCCAGATTTCTGCCGTGGTCTCGCGCATGAGCCGAGATTACTTCGGGGTTGTGACGCGGAATTCGGATAAATACCCGACCTGTTATTGCCCGTAACTGAAAACGCCAAAACGCGTAACTGGCGGAAACCCTTGACACTGCCCCACCAAGGGCTGGGGACTTTCGCTCCGCCTCCTAAAGGCGCGGGGGCGGAGCCGAACCCGGAGCGAAACTCGCCAGTGAATCGGAACCGACCGATCTCACAGGCTAGTTCGGACCCATCAA
>Ga0194133_10003009_pt1 | contig 24728 bp, 19 predicted proteins | sample TA2KigOf40mmetaG_FD_155448 | JGI IMG/M metagenome (GOLD analysis project Ga0194133, IMG submission 155448) | Freshwater microbial communities from Lake Tanganyika, Tanzania - TA2015055 Kigoma Offshore 40m | ecosystem: Environmental > Aquatic > Freshwater > Lake | place: Tanzania: Lake... | reverse complement strand
GCCGCCGCCCAACATCGATCCGGTTGAACCGGACACCCGCGGGGCCAGGACATTGCGCGAGCAACTGGCCCTGCACAGCGGCAAGGGCACATGCGCGGCGTGCCACGCGAGGTTCGATCCGTACGGGTTCGCCCTGGAAAGTTTCGATGTCATGGGAGCCTTCCGCGCGAACTACCGCGTCGCCGCCCCCATGGCCACGGGGAAGAACGCCCGTTGGAAGGACGGCCTGCCCGTGGATTCAACGGGAGTCACTCCCGATGGCAAGCCGTTCTCCGGCGTGCGCCAATTGCGGGAGATCCTCGCGAAAAGCCCCGCCGACATCGCGCGCGGGGTGACGAGGCACCTGATCACCTACGCCACCGGCCAACCTTCGACACCTCTCGACCAGGCCGCGATCGAAGCCATCGTGGCCGACTCCGCGAAGGACGGACACGGCCTTCGCTCGCTGGTCCATGGCGTCGTGCAGAGCGACCTGTTCCGCTCGAAGTAACGGTTGTTTCAGCCGGGGCCCGGCACCCTTGGTGCCGGATTCCAATTCACCCGCTCACTCCGGCGCTTCGCACCTCCGTTTGGGGCCCTTTTTAGATCGGGCTTCAAATAGATGAGTTGGATTGATAATCCCGATAAAAATGCAAATCGAGACTTTTTAATACGCCCCACTTACTTCGGCTCCACTGGGGGCTCTTTTGTTTTTGCTATGGCTCATGGTGTTGTTCCTTGATCGACTCGCCCCTCACTTCGCTTGGGGGCTCCTAAGCGATGAACGGATCTCAATTTAAAGGCCAAACAAAGGCTGACAATGCTTAGGAGCCCCCCAGTGAAGTGAGGGGCACTCGCGGACATTCAACAACCTGGCGCCAGTTCAGAGGTCACTCGCGCCGTTCGACGCTTGAGCGACATGAAAGGACTAACAGAATGATGGCGGGTGCCGGGGTCTTGAGCAGGTCGGTTATTTGAAGTTTGCTTTAATATATTTAATTTGTATTTTTATCAGCATTGTCAATCCAACGCATTGATTCAGATGCCGGTCCTGAGTGCGCCTCACCAAGTGAGGGGCTCACTGGCATCCTTCCACAAGGATTTGAAGGACATGTGGTTCGAGCGATCCAGGGAAGTGAAGCTGGCTCGGGAGTCATCAATCCGACTCATCGGGGGGGCCTTCACTTCCCGAGGCAGTACAGGAACTTGTCGGATCGGATGAAAATCCGGTTCCCGGAAACCGCGGGCGAGCCGTTGAATCCGCCTCCGTCCTGCAGGCTGTTCGACGCCACCAGTTGGAACTTGGGCGTGGCTGAAACCACGAAGGTCTTCCCGCCTCGGGAAAGGTAGTAGATGTTTCCGCCGGCGAGCACGGGCGAGGCGTACACCTGCCCCGCTCCCGGGATCCGTTCCTCGTAGGCGATCTCGCCGGTGGCGGCCTTGGCGCAATAGGCCACGCCCTGCTGGTCGTTCATCCAGTACATGTGGCCCTCGTGCAGGATCGGCGAGGATACATTCGAGCCCTTCTGGCTTGTCCAGAGCCTGTTGCTGGCGGTGATGTCGCCCGCGCCACCCGTTTTCACCGCCAACGAGGCGATTCCCGATCGGCCGCCGACGCAACCGACCAAGCCGTCGGCGTGGACCAGGCTCGGCACCATGTACCAGCGGATGTCCGTGGCGCACGACCAGGCGGTTTTCCCGTTTTCCGGGTCGAGGGCCAGCACCTTGCCCGCGATGGCCACGACCACCTGCTTGCCTCCCTTTCCATCCGGAATCACCACCGGGGTGTTCCACGATTCCTTGATGCCGCCGGCGCGCCACTTCTCCTTGCCCGTCTGGCGGGCGAGCGCGATGACCGATCCGCTTTCAACGCTCGCGTTGATGATGATGTGGTCGCCAAGCGCCACCGGGGAGGCGGCGCTGCCCCATCCGCTGGTTACCGAACCCACATCCGCCGTCCAGGCCGGGCTGCCGTCATGATGGAAGGCCAGCACCCCCGTCTTGCCGAAAAAGGCGTAGACATGCTTGTCATCCACCAGCGGGGTGCTGGCGGCGTAACCGTGATCGCGGATCTTTTCCTCCTCGGGAAGCTTGGCCGGTACCGACTTCTCCCAGATGGTTTTTCCGGAAGCCGCGTCAAGGGACAGCAGGTGGCGCTTGAGGTCGGCCACCTTGCCCCCCGGCATGCCCGGAACGAAATATCCGCTGTAGCAGGTGATGTACACCCGGCCCATGGCCACGACGGGCCCCGAGGCACCCGGTCCCGGCAGGGATGCCTTCCATGCCATGCCGCTTGTCGCCGACCATTCCACGGGCGGCTTTTCCCCCGCCGCCAGTCCCTGTCCCGTGGACCCGCGGAAGCCCGGCCAGTCCGCCGCCCGGCCTTCAAGGCAAGCCACGGCCACCAGAACCGGGAGAATCCCGCGAATGGGCGTCAGTCGTACCACGGCATGTCCTCCAAAGGCGATCTTGGGATGTTATTTCCTGTTGAGGATGAGGTCGAAGGTCGGCCGGGTCGTTCCGTTGGCCAAGCGAATTCCCGCGGTGGCCCGCGCGGCGCAGAGGGTGTCTCGCGCCACCTTGTTCCCCCGGCAGGAAATGGCCACGATGCCATGCGAGCCGACCGGCCTGACCTCGCCCGCCTCGCTCAACCCGTTGCCGTTGGCATCATGCCAGAGCGAGAGGCCCGCCAGTTCTCTTCCGGTGAGTTCGCCATCGTGGTTGTCATCGAGGGCGGCCAGGGCGTCGTATCCGTTTTCCCAGAACATCCAGAAACTGACGCTTCCGAAAAGTTGCAGCCCGGAGCGGATGTTGCCGTCTCCCTTGGGATCGATGACCAGCCATGCGGCCCTGGAATTGATCCAGGTCCATCGCCCGGGGAGGCCGGTGCCGTCGGCATCGAATCGCACGGCGGCGTTGGGATCAAGGATGTCGCTCGCGTCCAAGCCGTCGGCAAGGGGGATGGCGACCGGCGTGATGGGTCGTGGCAATTTGCCAAGGCCGGTGACGCGCCCTTTGAGGATCTCGATTTCGTTGGCGTCCTTGTCCTTGTCGAGCAGAGGCGTCAGGTAGCCGGCGGCCTCGGCGGTGATGAAATGTCCGCCCAGGGGCGCGAACTTGGCCTTCTGGTCCTTGGCCCAGCCTTTCTCGACGACCTTCCTGTACAGGCCGATGGCGGCCGCCTTGTCTCCGGACTGCTCGACGCACCAGGCCTTGCCGAGTTCGGCGGCGAGGTTGTCGGGCTGGATTTCCAGGACCTTGCCGAACTGTTCGATCGCGGCTTGCAGGTGTCCCCGGGCGGCATTTTCAGCTTCCTTGTCCTTGGCCTCGACAGGTTTTCCAAAGGGGACGAAGGCGGGCTCGTAGCCGAACCAGGGCCCGTTGTCGGCCTTGCCGCGGAAGATTTCCATTTCCGCCGATTTTCTGGCATAGGCCATGCCGTGGGCGCGCGCGAGGTTGAAGCGGGCCTGGGCGTTCCTGGGTTCCATGTCGGACTTGGCCTTGAGGTTGGCCACCAGCCTGTCCACCGGAATTTTTTCGAGGTCGGGCCTGATGTAGTGGCTTTGGGCGGTTGTCATCGCCAGCATGATGAGGCCGGCGGCCGGAAGCGAGCGTTTCATGCCTGTTCTCCGCAAGGTGTCGGGTGCGTTGCCTGATCTGTCTTTCGAGCTTTTGACGATACGCCACCCAGATTCGCCGATCAAACAATCAGCGGGGCGAGATCGGGAAATCCGTCGGGCCCATGCCGCATGGCTGCCCGCCTCGGAGTTGATTTGGTGGACCAAAACCAGGGAAACCGTATTCCGCGCATGAAAACAGGACACAGTGGAGCCGGCAGGCATCCGCTCACGCGGCGGTTGGTGGAAGTGATGGCCAATGAAGGAATAAAACTGTCTGATAAAGTTGATCGCGGCCCGCGGCCCGTGATCGCGCGGGAGGATCGTTGCGTCGCAGTGGGCCCGGACGGATTCGAACCGACAACCAAGGGATTATGAGTCCCCTGCTCTAACCGTTGAGCTACAGGCCCGGAAAGTTCCAGTATATCAACGGCATCCATTTGATTCGACGGTTCCATGCCGGGGAGCCTTTCCATGCTTGGCCTGATGGTTCTCTTGGCCTCCATCGCCGGCGAACCGGCCATGGTTCTCCGGCCCGACAGGGTTTTCGATGGTTCGGGCGCCGCTCACGAAGGCTGGGTGGTCGTGATCGAGGGCGAGCGCATCGCCGAGGCCGGCCCCGCGGCCATGGTCAAGGCGCCCGCCGGAGCGACAAACCTTCCCTTGCCTGGCTGCACGCTGCTGCCGGGCCTCATCGACGCCCACACACACCTGCTGCTGTTCCCCTACTCGGAAACACCGTGGGACGACCAGGTGTCGAGGCTGCCGCTGGCCGAACGGGTCTGCCGGGCCGCCGTCCATGCCCGGGCCAACCTCATGTCGGGCTTCACCACGATCCGCGACATGGGAACCGAGGGCGCCGACCTTGCCGATGTGGGTGTCAAGTCGGCGATCGCCAAGCGGGTGATCCAAGGTCCCGAGATGGTGGTGACCACCCGGGCGATCGTCGCGACAGGTTCCTACGCTCCGAGATCATTCTCGCCCGAATGGCGGATTCCGCAGGGTGCGGACGAAGCCGATGGCGAACGGTTGCGCGAGGTGGTCCGCCGGCAAATCCGCGCCGGAGCCGACTGGATCAAGGTATATGCCGACACTCCCCATGGCCCGGGTTCGGCGTTCCGGCCCGCCTTCAGCCAGTCGGAACTCGACCTGATTGTTTCCACGGCGCGTGACGCCGGCGTGTTGGTGGCCGCGCATGCCCAGTCCCGCGAGGGAATGCGCAGGGCGGCGATGGCGGGAGTGGCGACGATCGAGCATGGCGACGAGGGCGACTTGGCCATGTTTCGCCTGCTGGCGGAAAAGAAGATCGGATATTGCCCGACCATGGCGATGTCGGAAGCCTACGCCCGGTACGCCGGATGGAAACCCGGAGCGCCCGCGCCCCGCGACATCGAAAGGAAGCGCGAGAGTTTCAAGGCGGCCTTGGAATCGGGCGTGGCCATCGTCAACGGCAGCGACATGGGCGTGTTTCCCCACGGCGATGGCGCCCGCGAGCTGGAACTGCTGGTGAGGCACGGAATGAGGCCCGCTGCGGCGCTGGAGGCGGCGACGGCCGCCGCGGCGAAAATGCTGCGGATGGAGGAACGCGTGGGAAGCATCAAGAAGGGGCTGCGCGCCAACCTGCTGGCCGTGCGCGGCAACCCCCTCGACGATATCTCCGACATCCGCAATGTGCGGCTTGTCGTCATGGCGGGCGCCGTGGTCCGTCGGGCCGACTGATTCAGGCCAGCGGCGTCCGCCCCTCAACCGCGGGCGCGGGCGTTGAATTGACAAAGTCGCACAAAGGCTGGGGGTATCCCGGCTGGTTCATCATCTCGGAGAGCGTGGCCTCCTTGAAGGCCTTCTCCATGTCGGCGAGCACATTGTCCAGCTTGCGGTGGAGGGGGCAGAGGTTGGTCTTGTGGGCCCCGAGGTCCAGCGGGCAGGTTTTGATCCGCCTGATCGGATCCACGGCTTCCACCACATCCCAGATGGAGATCTCACTGGCGGGCCGGCGCAGCATGAACCCTCCACCGGGGCCCCGCTGGCCACGGAGAAGTCCCGCGTCGACCAGGTGCTTGAGAACCTTTGAAAGGTAGGATGCCGGTATCTGCGCCACTTCGGCAATCCGGGGGGCGGGACAGAACTGGTTGTCCGGATGGCTCGCCAGCGTGGCCATCGCCCGCAGCGCATACTCGACGGTTTGGGAAAACATTCGCAGGCTCCGATGGGAACGAGGGTCCTGATTCATTTCCCTACAAAAGACTCACAATGAAATCATAATAACATGGCCATGACAAAAGGAATCATTGAATAAGTCCCTGAAATTTCGGGGGAACGAGTCGTGAGCGGACAGGTGGTCGGACTGGGTGAGATCCTGTGGGACAGGCTGCCTTCCGGCGCGGTGCCCGGCGGGGCGCCCTTCAACTTCGCCATTCATGCCGCGGGCATGGGACATCCGGCGGCCATGGTCAGCGCCGTGGGAGACGACGCCGATGGCCGGCTTATCGCGGGGATGGCCGCGGGGCGGGGGGTGGATGTGTCGGGCGTGGCCACCGATCCGGTCCGTCCGACCGGCGCCGTGGATGTCGTTGTGGATGACGCCGGCAAGGCCGATTACCGCTTCCTCGCCAATGTGGCCTGGGATTCCCTCCGTCCCACGGCGGCGCAGCGCGTCGTGATGTCCGGGGCGAAAGCGGTCTGCTTCGGCACCCTGGCCCAGCGGTCGGCGGAGTCCCGCGCCGGACTGGCGGCCCTGCTCGACCTCGCATCCGAAGCGCTCGTGGTGTGCGACCTCAATTTCAGGCAAGGCTTCCATTCGGCGGAGGTCGCGGAGGCCTCGCTCGCAAGGTCGCGGTGGGCCAAGCTCAACGACGAGGAATTGCCGGTTTTGGCGGGATACCTCGGATTGCGTTCCCCGGGGCCGGCGGAGCGGGCGCGTGAACTTCTCGAGCGTTTCGGCCTTGAGTTGGTGGCTTTGACGCTGGGCGCCGACGGGGCCATCCTCGTCACGCCGGGCCAGACGCTGAGGATGCCGGCTCCCAAGGTCAGGGTGGTCGACACGGTGGGCTCGGGAGACGCGTTCACCGCCGGGCTGGTGGCCCGGCGACTGGAAGGGGCGACGCTGGCGGAAATGCTGTCGTTCGCGATCGCCTTGGCCGCGGTCACGGCGACCCGCAAGGGCGGCACGCCGGTGGTGGACCGGGGCGAGGTCGAGGCCTTGGCGGCCCGGCTCTAGGCCGGGTTGGCCTTGGACGGCCGATGTCGTGATGCCGGCTTCAGTCGGCGGACCTTTCAGGCCTTGCCGACATACGGGAGTACATAGGGCCCCTTGGGAATGACGCCCACCCGGGTGGCGGGACCGTATTCGGCGATGGAATCGGAAAGGGCCTTCTCCACCGACTCGACCGGTTCGACATGGCAGCCGCGGAGGGTGTCGGCGCTGAGGCCCTTGGTGAACACCTTGACCTTGCAGTGGGCGCGCACCTTGGCGAGTTCCTCGAGTTGCCACTGGTCCATCACGAAGTAGTCGGTGGTCATGATGCGCTTCTTGAAGCCATCAAGGGTGGGGTTCTCGCGCATGACCTGCTGGAACTCGGGGCTGCCGAGGCCTTCGGTGAGGCTCGCCGCGATGATGATGGTGCCGCCCTTCTTGACGATGGGCATGGCGCCGGTGAGTCCCTTGACGGCCTGGTACCAGGTGGTGTCGAGCGGATAGCCGGCGCATGAGGTGACGACGACATCGAGGGGTTCCTCGACCCTGGCCTTGACGACCTTCTCGACGAACGAGACGCCTGTCTGCCAGGCCTTGATCATGTCGCCGGCGCCCAGCCAGGTGATCTGGCGCTTGCCGTCGATGCAGACATTCACGATGAAGTCGCAGCCGGCCATCAGGGCGATCCTGGTGTTCTCCTCGTGGACCGGGTTGCCCTCGAGGATGCCGCAATCGGCGCGGGGATCCTCGAGGAACTTGGGGCCGTGCCACACCTTGACGGTTTCCAGTCCGGCGATCCCGGGGCAGATGACCTTGCGGCCACCGGAGTAGCCGGCCATCAGGTGGGGCTCGATCAGGCCCGTGGTGATCTTCAGGTCGGCCCGGGTGTAGCGGTTGTCGATCCACACGGGCACGCCGCGGTCGGTGGTGCCCAGGTAGTCGTGCTCCTCGCGAACCTTGCCATGATGGTTGAGGCAGCGGTAGTTGCGGGCCACCTCCGCGCCGACCAGTTCCTCAAGTTCCTCTCCCTCGTTGGGGCGGTGCAGTCCGGTGGCGACGAGGATGGTGATCTTGTCGCGGGGGATTCCCGCGCCCTCGAGAATCCTGAGCATGGGCGGCAGGATCAGGGAGTTGGGCACGGGGCGGGTGATGTCGCAGACCAGGATGCAGGCATCCTTGCGGCCCTTGGCAATTTCGGCGAGCGGCGGGGTGCCGATCGGGTTGGCCAACGCCTTGTCGAGCGCCTCCACCGGGTCGGCCAGCGGACTGGCGGGCTGGATGGCCAGGGGGCCCACCACCCTTTCCTCCGGAAGTTCAACCTCGAGACCCGTCTTGCCGTAATCGAGAGTGACGCGCATCGCCAGTGTCCGCCCGTGGGTGTCCGTTGCCAATTTCCACGCTTTCAGGTATACAGGAGGTTCGCATCGAGGATAACGGCAAGGGGTTCGGATCATGTCGATTGACAAGAGTCTCAAGCGCAAAGGCGGCCTGACGGGTTCCCGCAGCGTGCTGACCCGGGCGGAGCGGATCATCGCCCTCAAGGCGGATGACAAGTTCCCCGACGGCCGCAGCCCTTACGGCCTTCCCAAGGTTCGAGTGATGAAGCTTGGCAAGAAGCCGAAGAAGACGCCGAAGGCCGAAGCCGCCGCCGACGACGCCAAGGCCGCCAAGAAGTAACCGGCTTCCCGAAAGGTTTCACGCGCGGGGCGGCCCTTGCGATGGGCCGCTCCGCTTTATTTTCCCGTTCAGAACCGCGGGAATAGGCCCATCAGCTGCAAAACCGACAGGGCCAGCGAGCCCATGATGAGGGCCCCCGCGGCCACCAGGAGCACCGCTCCAGGAACCAGGCTGCCGCAGTGCTCGGCCGTCAACAGGTCATCGAGGCAGCGTTCCAGTTCGGCCCGGCGCGGCTCGGGCAGCAAGCCCCAGTCGATCTCGCACACCCCGGCCATCGGCCTGTCATCCCATCGTATTTCCGGCCTCGGGCCAGCGTGCTCGGGCGGGGGCAGGTGCACCAGGGCGGCGCCGGACCGTGTTTGCGCCTCCCAGCCAAGCCGCCAGAAGGCGTCGACCATCAGCATCGTGAGATGCGTGGGATAGATGAGGTACAGGCAGGATCGGCGTCGCCGGCCGATCATCTCCACCGCCGCCAACACGACCACCAACGCGAAATAGCCGGCGTGGACCGCCGCCCAGAACCACGGGCTTGCCGCCAGGGCTGGCGCCTCGCCCGCCAGCGCCGAAAGCTGAACCTTGTCGTGCAGGCGGGCCAGCGAAACGGGAATGGCGCCCAGCAGGAAGCCGCTCAGGCCGAACAGGACCCAGCAGAAGTCGGTGGTTGATCGGACCATGGTGGGACGGTCGCCGAGCATGGAGTTGGACAGCCTGAGCAGGAACAGGCCCAGGGGCACGAACAGCATCACCGCGGTCACGATCGCCAGGCCCCATGCCATGAGAGCGTCAACCCTTATAGTACCGGGGTTGAGCATCGGATACACGCCCACCGGCGAAAGGAAGGCAAGGCGATGCGCGTGACGGAATTGGGACGCACCGGACTCAAGGTGCCGGCGGTCGGGTTCGGAGGCGGGCCGTTCGGCGGATTTTACGGCAGCTTCGACGAGGCGGAGGGGATTTCCGCCATCCACCTCGCCATCGAGCGCGGCATGAACCTCATCGACACGAGCCCCTACTACGGCGGTGGACGGTCCGAGGAGGTCATCGGCAAGGGTCTCGAGGGAGGCTGGCGAGAGCGCGCGATCCTCGCCACCAAGTGCGGCCGCATCGCCAAGGACAAGTTCGACTTCACCGCCGCGGGCATCAAGGCGGGCGTCGAGACATCGCTGAGGCTGCTGCGGACCGACCATGTCGACATCCTGCAGGCGCATGACATCGAGTTCGAGAAGGACCTCGACCGCGTTTTCGACGAGACCTTCAAGGCGCTTGAGAGCCTCAAGCGCCAGGGCAAGTGCCGCTTCATCGGGATGACAGGATATCCGGTGGGGATGCTGGTCCGGGCGATCGAGTCCTGCGCGCTTGATGTGGTGATCAGCTACTGCCATGCCACGCTGCTCGACCAGACGATGCTCGAGAGGCTGGTGCCCGTGGCCCGAAGGCGCGGCACGGGGATCATCAACGCCAGCCCGATGAGCATGGGCCTGTTGACGATGGCCGGCCCGCCCGAGTGGCACCCGGCGCCCGGCGCCGTGAAGGAAGCGTGCCGGCGGGCGGCGGCGGTGTGCGCCCGCCGCGGCGCCGACCTTTCCGACCTCGCCCTGGCCTACCCGCTCTCGAAACCGGAGATCGCCACGACGCTGGTGGGAATCAAGGACCGCGCCGAGGTGGAGCGCAACCTCGCGGCGGCGGCCAAGCCCCTCGACCAGGCCTTGCTCGCCGAGGTGATGGCCGAACTCCGCGATGTCCAGGGCGCTTGCTGGGACAGCGGCCACTGGAAGGCGGGCACCTGAATATCAGTTCTTGGCCAACTGGCTGACATCGCGCGCGATCGTCGCGCAGATCTGCTCGAGCGGCAGGTCGTTGAAGTCGAGCCCGAAGGGATCCTCGATCTCGATCGCCGCCTCCTCCACCCCCAGGAACACCAGGGCCACCAGCGCGGCGATCGCCGGGGCCGCGAGGCTGGCGGTGTGCACCAGCACCAACGGCAGCGTGAACACGAACAGCGTGATGCTGAGCTTGATCAGCGAGGCGTAGATGAACGGCATGGGGGTCTTGTGGATCTTCTCGCAGGCGCCCTGCTGGTCGACCATCACATTGACGAGTTGCTGCATCACCATGGCGGTCCGGGTGTCGATCTTGCCGAGGGTGGCCTTGTCGCGGATCCAGTCCTCCATGTGGCGCGAGAGGCAGGTGGCCGGGCTTCCCGCGGCGCGGACCTGGTCGAGGATGCGGCCCGGCAGGTAGTGGGCCAGTTCCTCGAGTTCCCTGTCCTCCCTCAGGGTTTGCTTGATGGCCAGCACATAGGCCGAGACCAGCCGGGCGAGGTCGTCTGCCGGGCCGGCCCACACATGCCCCACTCGCACCAGGTTGCGGGTCGAGTTGACCAGCATCCCCCAGTGGCCGCGGGCCTCCCAGTAGCGGGTGTTGGCGGCGTTGGAGCGGAAGGCCATGAGCATGCCAAGCGCCACGCCCAGCACGGTGTGCCCGATTGACTCGAGCTTGGGAACGGAGAATTCGGCCTCGTCGATGCCGGTGAACAGGCGGTCCATGGCCGACTCGGAGACCCACCCCGACACCAGTCCCCTGAGGCTGTCCCTGTTGGCCGGCTCGGACGCCATCTTGAGGATGCACAGGACCAGCGTGATGAAGGCCACCAGGGCGACGCGGCCGATGACCCTGGGAATGACGGTCCCGTTGAGGGCGAAGACCTGCCTGGTCCAGTTGTGCCGTTCGTAAAAGATCATCGCCGGGCCTCAGGGGGCGTCCTTCCACCATGGTGCCGGGTCAAACCGGACCGGCTCCACCCCGGTGTTTTCCCATGATCCCCCGAAGGCCTTCCTGAGTCCCTCGAGGTAGCTGGTCCATCCCTTCCGGGCCTTGGCCGACTCGGCGGGGGAGCGCCTTGGAAGGGGCGTCGGCCCGGGGTACGGATCGGGCTGGAAGACGGGGGCCCGCGCCACATTCGTGACGAGGGAGATCTCGCGCCCCTCGATGATCCGTCCGATGTGGATGCGCTGGGAGGCGTAAAGCGACAGGGGGGCGCTTTCCGGCCTGACGAGCCTGTCGGAGGTTCCCAGGACCGACGGGACGGGGGTCTCGAGCAGGGCCTTGCGGAGGCTGGAGGCGGACGGCTTGTCGCCGAGGCCGGCGCGCACCTCCTGCCACATTTTCACCCCGTTGTAGGCTTTTTCCATCGCCTCGGAGACGATCAACGGGGCGTTGCCCGCGCGGAACTGTTCCTTGAGCGCGGCGTTTTCCCGGTTGGCGGCGATCGACCCGAAGTACGAGCAGGCCATGAACTCGACGGGAAGGACGTCCTGGTCGCTCATGTTCTGGAGGTCGTTTTCCGAAAGGCTGAAGCTGAAGATCGGTATCGGCGCCGCCTTGGCGTTGCTGTGGCGCATGCCGTTGATGAACCGCTCGTTCATGTCGAGGCCGGACAGCAGGCTGATGATGATGTCGGGCCTTGAACCGGCGATCGCCGGAATGGCGTCGCGTTCGATCTGGAACGGCACCTTTGTGGGAATGAACGCCATGCCCCCGACCTCGAAGTCGGCCGCGAACCGCGTCTCCACCATCATGCGGACCACCTCGGCGGTGGCGCGCTGGTAAACGGCGTCTCCCCCCAGGACGAACACCTTGGCCTTCGGCTTGCCGCGGGTCAGTTCCTTGCGGGAATACTCCAGCACGCGCTCGGCCTGCTGGTCGGGCAGGGCGCCCAGGTAAACGGCGTGGGACGAGTCCTCCATCCCCTCGGAATGGACCGGATAAAACAGCACGCAATCGTGGTTGCCCCCCTCGTGTTTCTCGAGGGCCTCCACCACCTCGCGCCGGGCCGAGGAACTCCAGCACCCGAAGATGACCTCGCATCCCTCGGAGGCCAGGCGGCGGGCCTCGCGGGCGAACTGGGCCGGTTCCGATCCGCCGTCGGCCATGATGATGGCCACGGGGTGACCGGCCACAGGCGATGCCGTCTTACCCTCCGCGGCGGAATCGCCGAGCGCCTTGAGCACGGCCCGCCTGATGGGTTGTTCGGTGGGCGCCAGCCTTCCGGTCTGGGAAAACAGCACGCCCACCTTGATCGGCTTGCCTCCCGACGCGGTGGCGACCCCTTCCTTGCCCTGCTTGTCCCCCTCGCCCTTGCCTTCACCTGTTCCGGGCTTACCCGAAAACATGAAAAGCAGGACGCTGGTGAGCACGGTGATGGCGGCCAGCGCGCCGCTTCCCGCGACCCACCAGGTGATTTTGCGGCCGGGGGCGGCCTTGCCCGTCAGCTGTTGGCCCCTGACCGTCTGGTGGAGCGCCTGCCCGCCCCGGAGGACGGCGTCGATGGTTTCGATGAGCGCCTTGGCCGTGGCGGGCCTGTCGTCGGGGTTCTTGGCGAGCAGCTTCTCGAGGATGGCCAGGACGGCCTTGGGGGCCTTCCGGCCAGCCGCCTTGAGGTCGGGAGCCGGGCCCTCGTCCACCGTCGCCTCGAGCACGGCGAGCGTGTTCTCGCCCGTGAAGGGAGCCTTGCCCGACAGCATGCGGTAGAGCAAGCAACCGAGCGAGAAGAGGTCGGTCCTCTGGTCGCACGGCAGGCCGTACACCTGCTCCGGGGCCATGTAGCTGGGAGTGCCCACCACCATGCCCGCGGCGGTGAGGTTTGATTCCTTGGCCACTTCCTTGGCCAGGCCGAAGTCGAGGATCTTGACCCTCTTAAACTGCTTGCTGTCCTTGTAGGACTCAAGCCACAGGTTGGCGGGCTTGATGTCGCGGTGGATGAGGCCGGCGCCGTGGGCGGTGACGAGGCCCTGGGCCACCTGCTTCAGCAGGGCCAGCGATTCCTCCACCGATAGCCATGAATCGCGGCCCAGCCGGGCGTCGAGGGTTTCGCCGTGGAGGAACTCCATGGCCATGAACGGCACATTGTTGGTGAGGCCGACCTCGAAGATCGTGACGATGTGCTCGTCGGAAAGCGACGCCGCCAGGCGGGCCTCCTGCCGGAACCTCTCCACATACGATTCGTCGGCGAGTTCGGGGCGCAGCACCTTGAGCGCCACGGTCCGGCCCAGGCGCTGGTCGACCGCCTCGAAGACGACGCCCATGCCGCCCGAGCCGAGGACCCGCTTGATGCTGTAGAAGCCGAGCCTGGCGAATTCGTTCGAGTCCTCGGGAGGTTCGAGGAACGGGTATTCGGCCGGCGGCTTGGGCCGCGCCGATTTTTTCCCCCGCCGCGATTCCTCCTCGAGGTCGGGGGCGCTGGTCCGCGCCCCGCCGGGGGCGATCATCGTGTCGGGGTCGAGTGTTTCCTCGGAAAACTTCGACGAATGCACTCCGGACACGACGAGCGAGACCAGCAATTTCTGGCAATTCCTGCACCCTTTCAGGTGGGCGGTGATCTGGTCGGCCTCGCCCGGGGCCAGCGACTTGCGCTTGTAGCCCAGGAGCTGTTCGTGGGTGGGACAGGTGGGATTGGTTTCTGCCATTGGGGAATGTTCCGACCGAGATGATCCCGCGCGTTTCGGCCCGCCGGGGCCCAGGTCCGCCAAGGCCCATGAAATAACTATCATGACAACGGCCGCGAACATTCGCCAGAGACAAGGGTCCGGAGGATTGCCACATGACTCGGATCATCCAGGGTTTCCTCAAGTTCCGCGACAAGGTCATGCCCGGGAAGAAGACCCTTTTCCAGCAGTTGAGCGGGGGCCAGTCGCCGCAGGCGCTGTTCATCACCTGCGCCGACTCCCGCATCAACCCGAACCTCCTCACCCAGACCGAGCCGGGAGAACTGTTCATCTGCCGCAATGCCGGCAACATGGTCCCGGCGCCCGGCGGGCCGGTTTCAGGGGAGTCGGCCACCATCGAGTACGCCATCAAGGCGCTCAAGGTGATGGACATCATCGTCTGCGGGCACACCTACTGCGGCGCCATGGGCGGCCTGCTGCAACCCGAAAAGGTCGCCGGCCTGCCCCAGGTTGCTGGTTGGCTCGAACACGCCCGGGAACTCCGGGAATGGATCGACGGCCCGGGCGCGGCGCTGCCCGAACTGGAGCGGCTCAACCAGGTGACGGAGCGCAATGTGCTGCTCCAGCTTGAACACCTGAGGGCGCAGCCCGCCGTCGCCGAGGCGCTCGCCGAGAAGAAGGTCCGCCTCATGGGCTGGATGTACCGGATCGAGTCGGGCGAGGTGCAGATCTACGACGAGGCCAGGAAGCAGTGGGCCTGCCTCACGGAGGTCGCCAGGCAGAGGATGGGCCAGGAGATCCACACGGGCGAGATGCCGGCGCTGTGCAAGCCGGGCGGCCCCGTCAATTACTAAATCGCCGGGCCGCCCAAGTTACGCTATCCCGGCGGCGGCCCCGCGCCTTATATTGATTCTTCATTTTGCCTCGGAAGCGAACAGGGTCTGGAGAAACGCGAAATGGCCAAGGGTGCCGAGAGTCCCATCACCAGCCGTTGGAAGATCACCGACGCGATGGAAACATACGGGATCCGCGGGTGGGGCAAAGGGTACTTCGGCATCAACAGGAACGGCCATGTGACCGTGATGCCGGGCAAGAAGCCCGACGAGGCGATCGACCTGAAGGCCCTCGTCGAGCAGCTTCAGGCGCGCGGGATGCAGCTTCCGATCCTGATCCGCTTCACCGACATCCTTCGGCACCGCGTCGGCGAGATGCACGACGCCTTCGACGCCGCCATCCGCGAGCACGAGTACCAGGGCGACTACTGCTGCGTTTACCCCATCAAGGTGAACCAGCAGCGCCAGGTCGTGGAGGAGATACTCGACTTCGGCAAGCCGTTCCGCTTCGGCCTCGAGGCGGGCAGCAAGCCCGAGCTGCTCGCCGTGCTGTCGCTGGTCAACGGCAACGACACGCCGATCATCTGCAACGGCTTCAAGGACGAGGAATTCGTCCGCATGGCCATGATGGCCAAGAAGCTGGGCAAGAAGATCATCCCGGTCGTGGAGAAGTTCACCGAGCTGGAGCTGGTGCTTACCCAGGCCGAGGAGCTGGGCGTGGAGCCGGCGATCGGCGTGCGCGTGAAGCTCGCCGCGCGCGGCTCGGGCCGCTGGCGCTCGTCGGCCGGCTACCGCTCCAAGTTCGGCCTCACCATCTCCGAGGTGCTCAAGGCGTTCGAGCTGCTCAAGGCGCGCGGCATGGCCCACTGCCTGCAGCTCGTCCACTTCCACCTCGGCAGCCAGATCACCAACATCCGCAGCATCAAGAACGCGCTCACCGAGGCCACCCGCATCTACTGCGACCTCCACCACATGGGCGCCGGCGTCCGCTACCTCGATGTGGGCGGCGGCCTCGGCATCGACTACGACGGATCCCAGAGCGACTTCGAGTCGAGCATCAACTACTCCCTCCAGGAATACGCCAGCGACATCGTCTTCCGCATCCGCACCATCTGCGACGAGGAGGAGGTTCCCCATCCCTCCATCATCTCCGAGTCGGGCCGCGCCGTGGTCGCCTACCACAGCCTGCTGGTCTTCGATGTCGTCGGAGTCTCCCGGTTCGACAAGAGCGAGATCCCCGACCAGCCGCCCGAGGACGCGCCCCAGCAACTGCACGACCTCTTCGCCGTCCTCAAGGACCTCAAGAAGAAGAACCTGCTCGAGTCGTACCACGACGCCACGCACCATGTCGACGAGATCGTCAACCTGTTCAACCTGGGCGGCGTCTCCCTCGAGATGAGGGCCATGGCCGAGAACCTGTTCTGGGCGATCAGCTCCAAGATCCTCCGCCTGGTGAGGGAGCTCGACCACGCGCCCGAGGACCTCAGCGGCCTCGAAACCCTCCTTTCCGACACCTATTTCTGCAACTTCTCCGTGTTCCAGTCGATGCCCGACTCCTGGGCCATCAAGCAGCTCTTCCCCATCATGCCGATCCACAGGCTCGGCGAGGTGCCCACCCGCCGAGGCGTGCTGGGCGACATCACCTGCGACTCCGACGGCAAGATCGACCAGTTCATCGACCTCAAGGATGTGCGCCGCACCCTCGAGCTTCACTCCTACGACGGCAAGCCGTACTACCTCGCCGCCTTCCTGCTGGGCGCCTACCAGGAGATCCTCGGCGACCTCCACAACCTCTTCGGCGACACCAACGCCGTGCATGTCCACCTCGACGAGGACGGCGAGGTTGTCGTCGACGATGTCATCAAGGGCGACACGGTCCGGGAGGTGCTCTCGTATGTGCAGTACAGCCCCGACGAGCTCATGGAGCGGCTCCGCCGCGATGTCGAGAAGGCCGTGAAGGCCAACCGCATCTCGCTGTCCGAATCCCGCCAGATGCTCCGCTACTACGAGGCCGCCATCGACGGGTACACCTACCTCGAATGACCCGGGGCGGGGGGAGATTCAGGACATGATGATCACCGGGCTTTCCGGCAACGAGATCTGGTGCCTGGCGCAGAAGGACATCGCCCCCGGCGGCCTGGTGGTCGGCAACAGCGTCCACTCCCAGGGATTCGTCCGCGGCCTGACCACGGGCCTCAAGACCTTCGCCGGCGGCGAGCTCACCGACATCACGGGCCTCATCGTCGAGGGGCGGCACACCGCGCTCGACCGCATGGAGGCCGAGGCGCGCCAGCATGGCGCCGACGGGCTCACCGGCGTGGTCACCGAGGTGAAGCGCCTGGGCAACATGGTCGAGTTCCTGGCTATCGGCTCGGCGGTGAAGCGCCCGGGCGACCGCCCGTTCTTCAGCTCCGCCTGCTCGGGGCAGGACCTTTTCTGCCAGCTCGACTCGGGCTACGAGCCGATCCATTTCGTCATGGGGAATGTCGCCTACGCCCTGGGCGCCGGGGGCAACATCTGGGCCGCCTTTTCCTCGATGGCCGGCGGCGAGGTCGACGCCCTTTCCGGCATGATCAACCGCACCCGCCACCTGGCGCTGAAGCGCATCGAGGCCGAGGCCAGGAAGGCGGGCGCCAACTGCGTGGTGGACATCCAGACCTCCATCCAGCCCTTCGGCGCCGGCGTGAAGGAGATGGTGCTGGTCGGCACGGCCAGCCGGCACCCCGCCCTGGGCGACCCCGAACGCCCCTTCACCTCCGAGCTCACCGGTGAGGAACTCTGGAACCTCACCCAGCTCGGCTTCCAGCCGCTCAGGCTCCTCTTGGCCAGCAGCGTCGTGTCCATGGGCATCGGCGGCGGCCTCAGGGCGTTCTTCAGCTCGTTCTCGCGCGGCGAGGTCAATTCCATGACCCGGCTCGTCTACGATGCCCGGGAAAACTGCCTCTCCCATGTCCGCAAGGAGGCCACCGACATCGGCGCCGACGGGGTGCTCGATGTCAAGCTGTTCGTCCACGACATGGCGGGGGGCATGATCGAGGTGTTGGCCATCGGCACCGCGTTCAAGCGCAACCCGTCCGTCCGCACCGCCTCGGCGCAGTTGCCGCCGCAGGCCATCATCCGCGACCGCGGCACCTTCTTTTCCTCCGACATGGCCGACCCCGCGCAGTCGCTCAGGGGCGCCAGTTCCGGCGGGGGCGAGTGATGCCCGACCTGTCCACCCGGCTTGGGCGCCTCCATCTTCCCAATCCCGTGCTCGTCGCCTCCGGCACCTTCGGCTACGCCCGCGAGATGGAGGGGGTCACCGAGCTGTCCCGGCTGGGCGGCATCGTCCCCAAGACGGTCACCATGGCCCCCCGGGCCGGCAACCCGCCGCCCCGCACCGTCGAGACCGCCAGCGGCATGCTCAACGCCATCGGCCTCGACAACGACGGCCTCGGCCATTTCCTCCACCATCACCTCCCCTACCTGAGGGGCGTGGGCTGCCCGGTGATCCTCAACATCGCCGCCAAGGCGGAGGATGAGTTCCCGGCGATGGCCGCCATGGCCCGCGGCCTGGAGGGGATCGCCGCGCTGGAACTCAACCTCTCCTGCCCGAATGTCGCCGGGGGCATCGACTTCGCCACCAATCCGCAGGCGTGCGGCCGCGTCGTGCGTGCCTGCCGCGACGCCTGCCCCGGCCTGCCGATCATCGCCAAGCTCACCCCGCTGGTGACCGACCTGCCGGCCATCGCGCGGGCCGCGGCCGATTCAGGCGCCGACGCCGTGAGCCTCACCAACACCTTTCCGGGCATCGTCCTCGACTGGCGCCGGCGCCGACCCTACCTCGGCAACGGCCCGGGCGGGCTTTCCGGGCCCGCCATCAAGCCTTTGTCGCTCCGTTGCGTCTGGAATGTCGCGCGCGCCGTGCCCGGCCTGCCCATCGTCGGCATCGGCGGCATCGCCACCATCGACGATGTCATGGATTACCTGGTGGCCGGGGCCTCGGCGGTGCAGATGGGAACGGTGAACTTTTACGATCCGGGCGCCGCGCTCAGGGCCATCGAGGCGCTGCCGGGCGCGCTCGGGGCGCTGGGAGTGGCGTCCGTCGCCGAGGCCGTGGGCTGCGCGGCGGGCTGGAAGCCCCAGGGGTGAGCCGCGTCGCGGCGCTGTGAGGCGCTACCTCGGGGCCCGCTGGGCCTCCTCGGCCAGGCGCCGGCGAAGCGCCGCCAGCTTGTCGACATCCACCCCTTCGGGCGGATTCTCAATCAGCAGGTCGATGTCGGCGAGCGCCCCGGAATAATCCCCCGTGCGGGCCCGCAGCATCGCGCGCGCCCCGCGCTCCGAGCCGCTTTCCGGGTCGATCAGCAGCAGCGCGTCGTAATGCCGCAACTGGCCCGCCTCGTCGTCAGCCCTTCCCGCCGAGCCCGCCAGATTGCGGGCCATGCGCGCCAGCATCGCCCGTCGGGGCATCGCCTCCAGCACTCCCTTGGGCAGGGCGGCGCCTCCCGGCAATCCGGCCAGCGCCGGAAGGTCGGCCTCGGCCAGCCTCTTGCCCCGGCCGTGCACATCCACGAACACCGGCTTGGCTCCCCCCCGGTTCAACCTCACGATGAAATGCCCCGGAAGACCGATTCCGTCGAGCTTGAGGCCCATCCGCCAGCCGATTTCCAGGTAGAGCATCGCCAGCGTCAGTGGCATGCCTTCCCTGTCGTCGAGCAGCGAGGCGAGGTCGCTGTTGGAGTGGTGGTGGTATTCCGCGCGGGCCCCGTGGAAACCGAGTTCCTCGAACAGGAAGGTGTCGAGCCTGGCGGCTGGGTCGGGGGCTCCCTTGGCCGCCTCCCCGGCGCGCCTGGCCAGGCGCGCCACCTCGTCGAGCCTTTCCTCGACATCGATGTCGTCGCGGTCGATGCGGGCCAGGAGCAGGGCGCCCTTGGCGAGCCATCCGGGCCCCTCGGGTTCCTTGAGGTGGCGCGAGATCGCGTCGAGCGCCGTCCGGTGCCGCGTGGCGTCGGCGAGGGTTTTCAGCCGCCGGGCGCGCGCCTCGAGTTCCCGCGCCTCCTCGCGAAGGGCGTCGGCGGCCAGCGGGCCGAGCCTTGACAGGTTGTCGAGCGCCGTGGCATCGCTCATCCGGTCGCCCACCGCCTTGCCCGCCCGCGCCCGGTCGGCCTCGGTCGGCAACGCGACAACCGCTTCGCGGCCCATGTGGAACGATTGGAACTCCGCCACCGTGTCGCGGAACTTGGCCAGGCCCGCGGCACCACCCCGGAGCGCCGCGTCGGCCTCGTTGAACACCACCGCCCCGTTGACCCGGCAGACGACGCGCTCCTTTTCAAGGCGCACCGAGAGCCAGTTCCATTCGCCCTTGCGGTACGCGGGCGAGGAGGCCTGGGCGAGGATCTTCCACGAATACACATCCGGGCCGTCGAAGCGGGTGAGCCTGAGGCCGCCACCGGAGGGGTAAAATCCGTAATGCTTGTCGCCCCCGTCGGAGCAGAACACGAGGCCCGCGGCGCCCGACTCGTCGCCCAGCTTGACGCGGACGGAGATCTCGCACGGAAGCTCGGGCATGGGCCCTTGGCGCAGGCAGAGCGCGCGGTTGCCGAAGCCCTGCGAGCCACCCTCGGCGCGGATGGTTCCCCCCGAGCGGGTCCAGCGGGCGTCGGAAAGCGGCCGCCAACGCTCCGGGTCGAGCTTGCCCAGCGTGAGCCACGCGGCGAGGCGCACCGGGGTGGGCTTGTCCACCAGCGGCTGGACGCGCTCGGAGGGGACGGCGAACCCGAGGTTAGGGGTGACCAGCGACTTGCTGGTGATGACGCCGACAACCTTGCCGGCGCGGTCGAGCAGCGGCCCGCCGCTGTTGCCCGGCTCGACGGGCATGGCCACCTGGAGCATGTCGCGGCCCTCGATCTCCCGCCGGCCTGACAGAACCCCGGCGACCACGCTGAAGGTGAGGCCGCGGGGATTGCCGAGCGCCACCACGGGCGCGCCCTCGGCGACCTTGGTGGAGTCGCCCAGGGCCAGCACGGCGGGGGGTTTGCCCTTGGGCGCCTCAAGACGGAGCAGGGCGAGGTCGGAGTCGCGGTCGACGGCCTCCACGGCGATCACCTTGCGTGTGCCGCCGGTGGAATCCTCGAGGATGAAGTCGCGGCCGTCGCCGATGACATGGTGGTTGGTGACGGCGAGGTCGGGCTTGATGAGGAACCCGGTTCCCAGCGACTGGAACTTGCCGTCGCGTCCCTGCGACCTCACGGCCAGGAGCGCCGGCTTGGCCTCCCGGGCCAGCCGTTCGGCCAGCATGTCCGCCGGGGCGTCGGCCCCGAATAACGCCAGGACCAGCCAAGCGACCATGTGGCACTCCGGGGATCAGGTTTCCTTCTTGAGGTAGGTCCGCTCGATGTAGGTGGTGTCCACCTTGCCTTCGCGGAAGGCGATGTCGTTGAAGATGTCGCGCAAGATCGGGATGGTGGTCTTGATCCCCTCGACATGGAACTCGGAAAGGGCGCGGCGCATGGTGTCGATGGCCTGGTCGCGCGTGGGGCGGTAAACGAGCAGCTTGGCGACGAGGGAGTCGTAGTTGGGGGGCACGCGGTAGCCGGCGGAGACATGGGTGTCGAGCCGGATGCCGGGGCCGCCGGGCGGCCTCCAGGCGGTGATGACGCCGGGCGACGGGCGGAACCCCGCGGCGGGATCCTCCGCGTTGATGCGCACCTCGATCGCCGAGCCCCGATGGGGGATGTCGGCCTGGGTGAAGGCGAGCTTCTCGCCCGCGGCGACGAGGATCTGCTGCTGCACGAGGTCGATGCCCGTCACCAGTTCGGTGACCGGGTGCTCGACCTGGATGCGGGCGTTCACCTCGATGAAGTAGAAGCGGTTGTTCTTGTCGACGAGGAACTCGCAGGTGCCGGCGGAGTAGTAGCCGGCGGTCTTCACGAGGCGCACGGCGGCCTGGCAGAGTTCCTGGCGGACGCTGTCGGGGAGGTTGGGCCCGGGCGACTCCTCCACCAGCTTCTGGTGCCGGCGCTGGAGCGAGCAGTCGCGTTCGAAGAGGTGCACGACATTGCCGTGGCGGTCGCCCAGCACCTGCACCTCCACATGGCGTGGGTGCTCGATGTATTTCTCGAGGTAGACCGAGCCGTCCTTGAAGGCGCTCTCGGCCTCCTGCCTGGCCGAGGCGAGGCCGGTCTTGAGGCTGATGTCGTTGTGGGCGACGCGCATGCCGCGCCCGCCGCCGCCCGCCGCCGCCTTGATGAGCACCGGGTAGCCCATCTCATGGGCCAGCTTGAGGGCCTCGCCCTCCTCGGTGATGAGCCCCTCGCTGCCGGGCACCACGGGAACCTTGGCGGCCATGGCGAGCTTGCGCGCCTCGTTCTTGTTGCCAAGCTGGCGCATCGCCTGCTCGGGCGGACCGATGAACTCGATCTTGCACGAGCGGCAGACCTCGGCGAAGTGGGCGTTCTCGGAGAGGAAGCCGTAGCCGGGGTGGATGGCCTGCACATCGCCGATTTCCGCGGCGGAAATGATGCGCGGGATGTTGAGGTAGCTTTCCGCCGCCACGGCCGGGCCGATGCAGATGGCCTGGTCGGCGAGCGCCAGGTAGGGCGCCCCCCGGTCGGCCTCGGAGAACACCGCCACCACCTCGATGCCCATGTCCTTGCAGGCGCGGATCACGCGCAGGGCGATCTCGCCGCGGTTGGCCACCAGGATGCGTTGAAACATGGAACTCACTCGATCTGCTGGGTTGCCGGCGATCAGGCCGAGGGATCGACCCGGAACAGCACCTGTCCGTATTCAACCGGTTGCTTGTTCTCCACGCACACCTCGACGATGGTGCCCGTGATGTCGGCCGGGATCTCGTTGAAGATCTTCATCGCCTCGATGATGCAGACGATGGTGCCGGGATTGACCTTGCTGCCCACCTGAACGAACGCCGGGTCGGTGGGCTTGGGGGATCCGTAGAAGGTGCCGGGGGTGGGGCTCTTGATCTCGAGCAGCGGCTTGGCGGCCTTGGCGGGCTCGGCCGCCGCGACCGGGGCCGGAGCGTGCGCGGCGGGAGCGGCATGGTGGGCCACCGCGACGGGCGCCGCCGCCGCCACCGCCGGAATCGCCGTCAACGCCAGCGGGGCGGGAACCGCCCGCTTCAGCTTGATCGACCGGTCACCATCGGCCAGTTCGAGTTCCGCCAGGTCGTGCCGGCTCATCAGGCCGACAAGGTCGCGCACGGTGCGCACATCGAACGGGCTCGGACCGCTTTCCTCTGCCACGGCAGGCTCCTTCTCGCTTATCCCAGATCCAGTCCCGGTTCACGCGGCAGGTGGCTCAGGCGCACCCCGCCCTCGTTGGTTACCAGGAAGTCGTCCTCAACCCTCACGCCAAGTCTTCCCGGACAATATATTCCGGGTTCGAGCGTCACCACCATGCCGGCTTCCAGCTTCTGCGAATTTCCCGGCCGGAAGAACGGCGCCTCATGGATGTCCAGGCCGATTCCATGCCCGCTTCCATGAATGAACAGTTCCTCGACCCCATGGCGGGCCAGCACGGCCCGAACCGCCAAATCCACGTCGCCGGCCCTGTTTCCCGGCCTGAGCGCCTCGGCACCCGCGGCCTGAGCCGACACCGCCGCGGCGTGGGCTGCATTTAAGGTAGGGGTGCCGGCGACAGGTTGCCACGCTTTCACTCTTGTCAGGTCGCTTCTGTATCCCCATTCTTCCTGAGCGCCCCAGTCTACCAAGACATGGCTCGAACCGGCCAACGGAGCGCCCGCCTTGGGGTGGTAGTGCGGCAGCGCCGCGTTGGCGCCCGCTCCCACGATGGTGGCGAACGCCGCGCCCACGGCGCCCTGCCGGCGCATGAGGTGTTCCAGTTCCGCCGCCGCTTCGGCCTCGGTGGGAATGCGGTCAAGGAGCGGCTCGATCGACTGGTAGGCCCGTTCCGCCATGCCGATGGCCCGCCTGATAACGGCGAGTTCGGCATCGTCCTTCACCCGCCGGAACGCCTCCACCACATCGGCGCATGGCTTCCACTCGGCGTCCTTGACGATGCCTTGCCAGGTGCCGAGGTCGGCCACGCTCACATGCGCCGACTCGAAACCCACCGACCGGCAACCGGTGGAGCGCAGCACCTCGCCCAGCGCCATGGGAAGGGTCACGCCCGGCGGCCTGATGAACACATCGAGGCCGGGGCATTCGCGCTGGAGTTGTTCGGCGTACCGGCCGTCGCTGACGAGCAGTTCCTGCCCCGGCAGGCACAGCAGCGCGGTGCTGTCTCCCGAGAAACCGGTGAGATACCGCACATTGACGGGCCGGCTCACCAGGAACAGGCCCACTCCGACGGTCCCGAGGCGGTGCCTGAGGCGCTCGCGGCGGGCGGCATGGTCGAACGGCGAAGGCATGCTGATGTTCCCGGTTGGCCACCGGCCATGTTACGGAAACGGCACCGGCTTGGCGGTGGGTGGCGTGGGGACGGCGCGCGCCCGGAACCAGGCCCTCCATTTATGTGGTGAGCGCCGTGCGTTTGCTTGTGACTTGGTGAGCGCCGTGCGTTCGCGTATCGGTTGTTGAGCGCCGTCCTTGAGCATGTGACTCGGTGAGCGCCGTATCTTTGCTTGTGACTTGGTGAGCGCCGTGCGTGAGCGCGGCGATTCATGAACATGGCAGGGGTATGGGCCATCGCCGGGCTGATACCCGGCGCTCACCGGGCGTTTGCCGGTTGGCACGAACCGGGATGGCAAGATATTCGCAAGCCATGCGCCGTGCGTTCGCGAATCGGTAAGCGAGCGCCGTATCTTTGCGTGTGACCTGGTGAGCGCCGTGCGTGAGCGCGGCGATTCATGAACATGGCAGGCGTATGGGCCATCGCCGGGCTGACACCCGGCGCTCACCGGGGCGTTTGCCGGTTGGCACGAACCGGGTGGCAAGATGTTCGCAAGCCATGCGCCGTGCGTTCGCGTATCGGTTGTTGAGCGCCGTATCTTTGCGTGTAACTTGGTGAGCGCCGTGCGTGAGCGCGG
>Ga0194133_10003007_pt1 | contig 24741 bp, 6 predicted proteins | sample TA2KigOf40mmetaG_FD_155448 | JGI IMG/M metagenome (GOLD analysis project Ga0194133, IMG submission 155448) | Freshwater microbial communities from Lake Tanganyika, Tanzania - TA2015055 Kigoma Offshore 40m | ecosystem: Environmental > Aquatic > Freshwater > Lake | place: Tanzania: Lake Tanganyika... | reverse complement strand
ACAAGAAAAAATAACAAATATACCCTTAGAGAAGAATATAGTAGAGAACAAGATACAAATATTAGAATCAATGATAAACAAAAATCCAGTGAATATAGAACATTTCAAAAATATTCTGATACCAGTGAAAATAAAAGAGAAATGCATAATTTGTCCGAGAAATGCAGAATACATGAACATAACCTTAGAGAAAGAAAAATTTTGTTGGATTCATTCTCAAAACCTAAACTATTAAAAAATTGAAATATAAGTATCTTTCTTTTAAACAATATATCTAATGAGAAAACTAAAGGAATTAAAAGAAATTCACAATATTTTTGTTGAATCTATAACAGATCTTGATAATAAAATTCAGCTACAAATGAGGAAAATAAAATTAGAATATCAAAAAAATATATCTGAAGAAAAAGTTAAATTGTTAATAGAAGTTTGTAATGGTGAGAATTTAAATTTTAATATAATTAAAAAAAAATATTTAAAATCTAAAGAATGTGAAGAAATATCTGAAGTAAATTTATCAAAGGAAAATAATATCGAAGAAGAATTACTCGATAAGATTATCTTTAATCAAAAGCAATATTATTATGAAGCGAAAGAAAAAGGCTTGGTGTATGATTTAAATTCTAAACTAGTAGGAATTTTTAAAAATGGTAAAATATTTTTAAACTAGATTAATTAATTGAATCAATCTTAGAGTAGATTTTTTTGACCATTTATATTTATTTATAAAATGATTAATATTAAAATCTAATAATTTAGTTCCTTTGAAAGTATCAATAAATGATTTAAGATCTGTATAACCACCTAATAATAAATTACCTTTTGAATTAAATTTATTTAAATAAATTTGTGGAAATGTTTGTATTTTATTGTTAATGTACAGATTTTTTTGTATTTGAGAAATCCAATGAATCTGAGAAGGTATTTTATGTGATTGTATTAATTCATTTGCAGCAATAGAATATTCACAATTTTGGAGTAATATTAATTTAAGAGAATAATTACTCATTACTATATATATATATTTGATATAAATATATTAAATATAATTAAAGAATATTTTCTATTTTCAACTAATAATGACTGGAGGATTAATTCAATTAGTAATTACTGGAATTCAAGATTCACCTATAATTGGAAATCCAGAAATTACTTTTTTTAAAATAGTGTATAGACAACATACAAATTTTTCATTGTGTCAGAATGAAAAAAAATTAGGAACTATTGATTTTAATAAAGAAATATCTAGGAATATAGATAAAAATGGAGATCTTTTATATAATCAAATTTTAAAAATAGAAATACCATATTTTGATATAGTAAGAAAAAATATAAAACAAACAAGAAATGATTCTGAAAGTATTAGTGAATTATCTGTTACTTATAGAAATTCTGATTGTTTAATTTTTTATTTAAATAAATATCCGCCTGGAACAATTACAGCTAATTTAATTGTAAAAAAAGTACCTAATATAAGTAATTTTTCAATAGGAGCTAAAAAATTAGGTGATCAACCATTTAATTTAACAGCACCAACTTCTGATAGTAACGGATCTTTTACTTATACTAGTAGTGATACATCAGTTGCAACTATTGAAGGAAGTAAAGTAACTATACTTGGAGCAGGTTCATCAACTATTATCGCAATGCAACAAGAATCAGGTAATTATAAATCTGGAACGATTACAGCAATATTAATGGTAAATAAAGAATCAGATTTATTAAGTAACTTTAACATACCAATTAAAAATTTAGGTGATCAACCATTTAATTTAATCGCACCAACTTCTGATAGTAACGGATCTTTTACTTATACTAGTAGTAATATCTCAGTTGCAACTATTGAAGGAAGTACAATAACTATACTTGGAGCAGGTTCATCAGCTATCACCGCAACACAACAAGAATCAGGTAATTATCCATCGGGAACAATTACAGCTAATTTAATAGTAAAAATAGTACCTAATATAACTAATTTTTCAATAGCAGCTAAAAATTTAGGTGATCAACCATTTAATTTAACAGTACCAACTTCTAATAGTGACGGATCTTTTACTTATACAAGTAGTGATACCTCAGTTGCAACTATTGAAGGAAGTACAGTAACTATACTTGATGCAGGTTCATCAACTATCACCGCAACACAACAATCATCAGGTAATTATACATCAGGAACAATTACAGCAACATTAACGGTAAATTTAGAATCAAACTTATTAAGTAACTTTAACATACCAATTAAAAATTTAGGTGATCAACCATTTAATTTAATCGCACCAACCTCTAACAGTGATGTTGCATTTAGTTATACTAGTAGTGATACATCAGTTGCAACTATAAAAGGAAGCACAGTTACAATAGTTGGAGCAGGAACATCAACTATTACCGCAACACAACAATCATCAGGTGATTCTTGGTATATTGTATCTAAAAAATTATTTAAACTATCATCTTTCAATCAATTAATAATACAAAAAGAATCAAGTAATCTAATTCCTTTTTTACTTCCAGCCCATATTACTGAAATAGTAATTGGAAAATACATAAAAGTTTATGAAATAAATGATATTGATAATATACCTATAATAAATATTTTGCGTGTTAATTCTAATTTTTTTGAACAATTTTGGCTAGATTTTGTTTGTAAATCTAATGATATCAATATGGTAAATAAATTAATTACAATTAAAAGTTTTTTTGAAAGTGTATATCAAAGTATAAAATTTAATTTCCAACATTATTCAGAAGAAATATATTTTAAAAATAAAATATTTTTTAATTTTGCACATGATGGAATAACAGAAACTGAAAGATATATTTCTTATAAATCAAATTTAGAAATTACTGATAATTTAAACTTTGATATTGATATGGCTAAAAAATATTGTAATGATTATACCCTTAATTTTATAAATTATAGGGATAATATTTTGGAATATAATTCCAAAATAATTCTAATAATTTTAAAATTATTGTATTCATCAATTAATTATACTTTTTGGAAACAATATGAAATTAATAATGAAAATATGCCTAATTTATTAATAAATTTGAAGGACTCAAATATTAAAAATGAATGGAAAGAAAAAATTAATAAAATATTAATTGAAATATTAGGAGTTGTAATTATTAAAAATCCATTATATGATCGCTTAATTAATTTATATTACGATATAGAACGTGATAATAAAATAATTTTTAATGAAGCATTTAGACAGTTCAATGATCAAAAATTAAAGGATATTTATATTAAATTAAAAGTATTTATGGATAGATTCTTTTTAATTCCTGATTATCAACTTAATTTTAATAATGGATATATCAATAATAGGTATCCAGATAATAGTGTAGAACAATTTTATTTGCAAAATAATTATGATAATTTAATTGAAAAAGCAACAAATAATTATTCAAAATTATTTTCAGAAAAAAAAAATGTAGATAAAGATGAAAGAAAAAATTTATCATCTGTAAATATTCAAAATATATTCGGTGTTTTTGCAGAAGAATTTACAGAGATTATGTTAAATTTTTTTAAAAACGAAAGGGGTTTAAAATCTATGATTGTTTTATGGAGAAATTGTGTCATAAGTAGATTATATAAAAGATATTTAGAATATAATTTAGAATTTAGTCAAAATGAAGGGTTAAAAAATTTTGGAGGTTCAAGATTATTAACATTTTTTTATAATATGAATATGGGAAATTCATATAATTTTGAAGATTTTAAAAATTCATTTTATCAAATATTTTTTAAAAATAGTTGGATTGGGACTTTAAATTTTAATACTAATAATTTTATAAACTTAAAAGAAAATATTAATTATATAAATTTACATACATTTAGCAAAACTAATTATGAAAATATAAATTCTAATAATAATTTTGTTAAATTAAATATTGTAAACAATTATAATTATAAATATTTAATAGATGAATATGATGAAAATAATGATCAAATATATTTTATGGAACCCTATGATAACTTTAACAAAAATAACTATAAAAAAATTAAACTAGTAAATAATAAATTATATTTGAGATATGATAATTTTTATGATAAAAATAGTAAAATAAAATTATATTTATTATCAAAAAATGAAAATGAATTAGAACTTGAATGGAAATCCTTAGAAAATAAACTTGAACTAAATGAAAAAAATTTTAATAGTTTGTATCTTATATTTAGTGATTTAAAAATAAAAGATAATGAAGAATATATATCAAAATATTTAACAGAAAAGAAAATATCATTAAATGAATTAGTGATAACATTGAAAGTTAATTATGAAACATATCTTCCTTTAGTTTGTTTTAGTGATAAATCAATAAATTATCCACATATTAATATTCAAAAATATTATTTATTATCGAAGTATAGTAATAATAAAATACGATTATTAAATATTCAAGAATCGGGATATCAAGTATCGTTAGATAATTCTGTTGATACAAATGATACCATTAAGATTTTAACAATTAATTATATAGATTCAAATAATTATATTTGTCCTCCAAATTATTTGGAAGGTAAAGAAGAAAATTCAAAAACAAAAAGTCTAGATATTGGTTCATATATTTATAGAATAACATTTTATAATTCACAAGAAGAATCATTATTAGGTGAAAGTATAGAAATTAAAGTTACGGAAAAATTTATGATAATAAAATTAGAAAAAATTCCTATATCACTAAATTTAAATGTAATAGGTAGAAGAATTTACCGAACAAAAGTTAATGGTAATACATTTTACTTATTAAAAGACATTAATGATAATAATACAACTATTTTTATAGATGATATTTCTGATGAAAAACTCGGTATTGAATATATTATTAATTCATCAATTAAATATAATAAAATTGCAAAAAATAATAGTCAAGTTTCAAAACAAATTATAAAATTGAAAAAAGACAATAATTTTTATATTCTTCAAGATTTAAATAATTTAGATATTAAATTACCAAGAAATTATGATAATATTTTTGATATTTACATTGAAGAAATTAATTTTAATAAAAATACAAAAAATAAAAATAAATTTAAATTAATTGATAATTTTATTACTGATGTAAATGGTTTTATTAGTTTAAATCCTACTGGTTCAAATCCTACTGATTCATATGATGAAAAATATCTTTATTGGTTAGTAAATAAAAAAACATATCAAGAAAATATTAAATTATTACCAAATCGTAAAAATATTCCTTTTATATCTACACCTTTTAATATAAGTAATATAGAATCAAACAAGGAAATAAATAATGGTACATATAAATACAAAATTAGTTTTTATAATACAATTAATAATCAGGAATCATTATCATCAAAAGAGTTAATAATTAATGTAACTAATAAAAATATAGTAAGTATTAGTAATTTTTCTCCGATATTTGATAAAACATTTAATAGTTGGAAAATTTACAGAACCAAAAAAAATGAAAACAAATTTTATTTGCTATACATATTAATAGAATCAGAAAACAACTTATTTATTGATAAAATTACTGATTCTGAATTAATTTCCAATGAACCATATGAAGATGTTAAATTAAGAATAACTCAACCAATAAATACAAATATATTAAATAAATTTACAAGAAAATTAATATTAAAAGATGAATATCCAACCAATAAAGATTTTAATACTTTAGATCCGGATAAATTCGTATTGGATCCAGGTGAATATAAATATATGATTACATTTTCTGATTCAAAAAATAATCAAACTATTATAGGTACTGAAACTTCGATTAAAATTGAAATACCACCAAGGTTATTTTTTGCTTCAAAAGGAAGGGTTAAAATAAATATTCCAATTTCTAATGATCCTGATGTTAAATATGTGAATATTTATAGGACTAAAAAGAATGGATCTGAATTTTATCTATTAGATAAAAAAGAAAATATAAAACCAATAGAAGATTATATTGATATGTTGTCTGATGAACAATTAACTACAAAAAACGTTAGTATTCCTTATTCTAAAACGATAAATTTATTAAGTGATTATATAATATTAAAAATCTTAAATACTGAAATAGCTCCAAATTTACATTCATTTATTTCACATTCGACTGATTTAACATTTGCAAATGAAAAAAATATTTCAGATTTAAATGATTATCTATTTTATAAACCATTCATAATGTTGTTAAATAATAAAGGTCCTGATATTTTTAATAATTCTATAGAATTGATAAAATCTTTTGAAACTACAAATGCTTATTTTTATAATGTACCATTTAAAATTAATTCATCATCAATTATTACAGTCGATGATAATAAATCATCTTATATTATACCGTTATCTTCTCAACAATTTTTTAATAAAGAAGATTCGAAATATTATTCAATAGATTTAAAAAATAATATAATTGTTCCAGCAATTGAAGAAGAAATAATTCAGAAATCATTTAATCCTTCATTTGATGAATTTAATATTTCAGATATTTTTTTGAATTCAAATAATTATTCATATATTTTTATTGATCAAATATTAGATAAATTTAAATCTATGGAATTAGAAAATAATGAGTTCCAAATAATAAATGAAATAATAGATAAATTTTCATTTTATAAAATTAATGAAATTTTTAAAAATTTTGAATATCTAGGAACTACAACACAAGATATATTAGAGAATATCAATAAAATTAATAAATTATACAATGTATTTACAAATAAAAAAATAGATTATAATATCTTTAGTCAAGATGAAAATATGCTTTTATTAGCAGATCAAAATTTAGATTATTTAAAATATTCAAATTTTGCATTTAAAAATTCAGATTATAGTAAAGAAATTAAATTAAACAATAATGATAGTGATGTAAATTTAAATAATTTTAGGATAATATCACCTGTTTATCAATATTATAATAAATCTAATAAAATATCAACTAATTTAGAAAATTATTTAAAAAATATAACAGAATTTTTTAATCAACACGTTAATTTATATACTAAAAATGTTACAGCTTTAAGTTTATCAAACCCAATAAATTATAAAGAAGATTATGGATCTTATGAAGAAATAATACAAAAAAAAAATGATGTTTTTTATGATTATAATTTAAAAGATCCAAATCAAATAAATTTATTACACCCAATTATTGAAAAAAATAAAATATCAAAAATAAATATTAAAACCAAAAATAAATCTATTTTAATTACTGATAAACAAAATTTTAATTTTTTAGAAGACAAAATATTTGAGACTCAAGAATTTAATGAAAATATTTTAGAAAATAATTTTAATGATTCAAAATTAATACTTGAAAATAGAAATGAATATAAAACTGATAAATTTAATTATTTAGGATTATGTCATATTAATAATAATAGTGAAGTTAGTTTAGAAGATAAATATATTATTTCAACTACATCAAAATATTTAGAATTAGATAATAACAAAATATATTTAGCTAAACCAAATTACAATTTAGGAAGATATTATTTAAATGAAAAAAAAAATTCAGAATTTTCATTATATTGTTCTAATCCTTATGAACTTAAATTTGGTGATTCAGATAAAACTTTAGTAATTGTTGATAAAAGCGATGGATATTATTATTATAAATATAAAATTACATTTGAAGGTTATGATAATATAAAGTTTAATGTTGTTACAACTCTACCTACTAATAATAATAATAATACTTATTATTATAGAACAACAGATAAATTACTTTATTTTTTTTCAATAGAAGAGAATCAATGGAAACTAAGTACATATAGAGGTAATTGTATAATTCAAAATTCTAATGAAGTAACATATATAAATAGAGTTATAGTAATAGAAAATAATGGTTTTTTTTATTTTGGAATAAAACAAAATATAAGTATTGAAAGTATTTTTTTTATTGATAATAAATATTATGAAGGTATTATAGAAAATAAAAATCAAGATGCATTCTTATATATTAAAAGTTCAAATAAAATTGAGGTTAATTTTAAAGAATTATTTTATTCTAATAATTTTAAGAGTCAAAAAGTTACTAAAATTGAAATAATTGATTTTAAGTATTATAATTATGAAATTACTAGTGTAGATCCTAAACCTGATTACTTTAAGTTTGGTAATAAATTTTATTCTAATTTTGAAATTTTAAAAACATCTGCACCACAATTAGTATATAAATCTAATCCTGATTTATCAGATACTACTATTGTACAGCAAGAAAATTCAATATTTTATAATAAAATATTTTTATTTTTTAATAAAAGTGATTTAAGTGATTTTATAAAAATAACACCACCACTTAATAATTTTGATACATTAGATACTGGTCCAAATCAAGTAAATGATGAATATATTACATTCTCAAATAGTTTATATAAAAAATCTCAACAAATAGTCTCTGAAAACCCAACTATTTATAAATATTATTGGGAAATAATTACTTCTGGAAACTATACATACAACAAAAATTTTTATTCAATATCAAATGAAAAAAAAATTAGTTTACCAATTACTAAAATAACGAAACAAAGTATTTTTTGGTTTGGATTGGAAAGATTTGAATATACTTTTGAAACAAACCAAGAAATTCCTTTTGAAAAAAATGATGAGATTTATATTCAAAAATTAGTTACAAAAAAAGGATATAAAATTATTTATGAAGAAACAAAAAATAATATATTAAGATCTTATGAATTAGATAGTTATAAAATAATATTAAAAAATGTAGATAATAATAGTATTCCAAAAAAATTTGTTTTTGAAACAAGTGATAAGATTATCATTCCTATTGATGATATTAATTATAATGTTAACATAGAAATAATAAAATCTTCTGATTTATTTTATAAAATAAACGAAATTAAACTTTATGAAAAAAATGATTTCATAAAAATAACTGCTAATGAAGGTGATTGTACTAATAATAACTTTGGATCTAATAATCAATACATAATTGATAATAATAATTTATATATAAAAAAGAATGATGTATGGAATATTGTTACAAATGGTTTTTTTATAATCAAATCAAATATTTTATTTTTTAATAATAAAAAAGTACAAATAAATTTACCTCCTATTCCTATTAAAACAATTACAAATCTACAACAACTTAATGAATATGATCTGAATGTAGAAGTAAATAATTATTATATATATCAAAATCAAGTATATAAATTAGAATTTCAACCTCCTTTATTTTTATTTAGAGTTTTTACAAAAAAGAACGATGTAATTGTAAAATTTAATAATAAAGCTTATTTTATAGATGAAAAATATGAAATATATGAAGTATATAATAGTTTAATAATATATGATGATAGTTATAATATTATAGATTTTAATTCAATAACTGCTAATGAAGAAAATATTTGGGAAGAAACAAGAAAAGATATATCAAATAATTTTATAATTTTTAATAATCAACTTTATATTTATAAAGAAGATATTGAAAATGATTCTGAAGTAGAAGATTCTGAAGAAAGAAAATGGAAATTAATAATAGGAGGTTACTATAAATTAACATCTAATTCAAGTTTTTGGAATAATAAATTTGTTAAAATTAATTCAGACGGAATCATGAATGGTGTTAATTATTTTAATGAAATAATAGCAGATAATTTGGTTGATATAAATACAGTACCAAATGATTCATACGTTATAGATAATAATTTATTATATAAAAAAATAAATAATGTAAAAGTAAAAGTAAAATCAGATTTTTATTTATTAAAATCAAAAAATTTAAATTATAATTTAAAATATGTTAAAGTAGAAGATGGAAAAATTTATGTTATTTCAAACAAATTACTAAAACCAGATAAAGGTAAAGTTATACGAGATTTATTGACACCTATGTCTGTTAAAAATTTAGTAGTTTATCCATATTATAATGATTATGAATTCTCAAAAAAAATACAAAATATTAATAATGATAATTGGATTTTACTTATCGATACTAACATTATAACAAAAAGACATTTTATGTTAGAAATAAAAGAAATAAAAAATATGCAAATACCATGTGCTAACTATAATATATGGATTTTACCATCAAATGTTTTACCATATATTTTACATTCAGAAAAGGCAAATTGGAGTAATTATAAAGTTAAAATAGATCAAAACGGTAAAATAATTATACAAAATGATTGGTTTAAGAAACTGCAGAATTATTCCTATTATTTAATAATATATAATGATAAAAAATATATTTTTTATTATGAACCATCTTTGAATATTTATTACGAAGATGAAATAGAACCTTATGATAAAAATATTAATTATTACCTTAAGGCAACATCAGCAGATATTTATATTGATAAATTATATTTAATAAACAATGATATATTTAATAATAATTCTAAACAATTAATTAAAATTTATGATAAAGTATTAGTTGATGATAATTTTATAAATAAGGAATTAGAAATAGATATTAAAAATATAACAGCAAATGATGGAGATTCAACAGATAATTCCAAAGGTAAAGAAAATGACTTTATTATAGATAATAATAATTTGTATTTAAAAATTGGAAAATCACCAAATTCTGTATGGACATTTCAAAAATCTGGAAAGTTTAAAATCAAATCTAATAATAAAAATTATAATGGAAAAGTTTTAACGATAAACTTTAGTTTTGTTACTGGTTCTAATAACAATAATAATAACAATAATAATAACAACAATAATAACAACAATAATATTGGTAAGTTTAAAGAAATTGAAGCTTATGATGCTAAGCAAGTTGATGAAACAAAATACTGGATTAATACAGAAGAAGATACTATAAAAAAAGGAGATAGCAACCTTAACCAAGATGAACGATATTTAAAAATAAAAACATCAGCAGATTTTAATGTAAACAAAAAGAAAAAATATAATAATAAATATTGGGAAATAGTAAATGGTGATAAACTTCAACTAATTAAAAATACCTTGGTAGAAGACGAATTTAAAACAGAAATATATAAAGATATGACATATAATTCATCTTATTTATACAAATATTATGATATTAAATATATAGATGATCTTGTATTTGGTCTTGATGGTGATAATATATTTTTAGTTATTTTATTTTTACAATCTAAGGAAACAATAAATAGAGTTTTATATTATCCAATTTTTTTTAAAAAAGAAGAAAATATAAAATTACCAGAAGTTAGAGTTGATTTTAATATTGATGAATCTTTAGATTATAAAATAATAAATCCAGATGAAAATGGTAAAAAATTTAAAGGTTCATTATTACCAATTAATTACAATAAATTTGAAACTATTCTTGATAATTATAAAATAAATATTCAAAATGATTTAATTATAGGTAAAATTACTGATGAATATATAGATTATGAAATAAAATCATTATCACCATATCTTGAATTTGATCCAGTAACAAAAATTTTAAAGATTAAAAGTGGTTTTAATATTTATAATACTAAAATTCAAAATCAAGCTAACTTTTTTCATTTTTGGAAACTAGAATTAAAAAATATAAAAACTGAACATGTATATGTAATAATATTTTGGACATTTTTTACAATAGATATAGATTTAATTAAAGAATATTTAGATATCGAATTTACCCAAAAATCAGTTACTACTATTAGTAACTTTACCATACCAAGTAAAATTAGAGATGATCCGGAATTTGATCTAATAGAACCAACTTCTGATAGTGATGGATCTTTTACTTATACTAGTAGTAATACATCAGTTGCAACAATACAAGGAAGTACTGTAAAAATAGTTGGAGTTGGTGATTCAATTATTACCGCACAACAGGAAGAAACAAATTTTTATGAATCAGCAATTATAACAAGTACATTTACAGTTTCAAATGAATATATATTACCAAATATCAATAATAATAATAATAATAATAATAATAATAATAATAATAATAATAATAATAATAACAATAATAACAATAATAATAATAATAATAATTCAGTTAAAAATGGTATATATCAACCATATTATTATACATTCATAGGTAACTTTTGTAAAAATCATAAATTATTAGGTTCTTACCCTGATTTATTTAAGCAAGTTAATGATAATTTAACATCTAAAAATTACAATTTAAAACCTAGTAAATTTTTGGAAAAGGAAATTGCATTTAAATATTATATGGATACTATGCATATAGATAAAAATTTCAAATATATTCTTAAAAATTTAAATTATAATAATATTTGTAATATTAAACCTATTGTTGAAAAAATAGATCAAGATTTTTTTAAAAATATAAAAAAACCAGAAAATAAAAATTATTATGAAAAAATTATGGTTTATATTTTAATATGGTTTGAAGATGAAATAAAACAAATTAATGTTATTTCGAAATCACAACTAGAAGAATACATAGATAAAAAATTAAATAAATTAGAAGTTTATATTACTAATAGCTTACCACTATATGTTAATAATCCCATTAAAATATATCCATCATCAATTAAAGACGAAAATTTATATTCAATATATCAAAATCAAAAATTATATCTTGAAATGCATGAAATTATTATAATAGATAATAATTATTTTTATGTTGAAGGTTTGAATACATTTACAGATTACTATGACTTAAAATTAATAAAAAAAGGTAATGATTTAATTTATGATTACAGTGGATATTATACTATTGGTAATTATTTATGTAAAAATAATAATATTATACCAGAAATTAATTATGATAATAATAACACTTATATATCTGAAAGTTTTTTTAATGATGATTCATTTGGTGAGAGTTATTATTCAAATATAACCCAAAATATAGTTTTTAAAAATGATGGATGGTTATATCATGAAAAAGATATTTGTTTGCTAAATGAAACATATATGAATGTAAGATTATTATTCAGAAATCAAAAATTTTATCTATTAAATAATTTTATTAAATTACAAGTTTTTGATATTTTATTTGATGAAAATAAAACCAGAATCAAAATTATTGATATCAAAGATAACGAAATTATTTTTCAGGATTATTATTGGGTTGAAGAAAATAGTATTGTAAATCTAAGATTACCATATCAGCCATTTTATAATAAATATATTAATTTTGATTCAAATGGTAAAATTTTATCTGAAAAAATTCCTGATAATCAAACTATAATATTTGATTACATCATTCCTTTTATAGCTGAAGAAATAAAAACAAAACCAATTGATAGATTCTATAAAGGTATTGGATCAGAAAAGAAATTAACTGATACACCTGTAAAAGATACTTATTTAATACATGGTGAAATTATAAATTTAAAAAAATTGGAAAATAATATTACTAGGAAAAACGAATCTGATCTTTTTGCTAAACTTTTATATCTTAGTACAAGAGAGGTAAATGTAAGTTATGGTTATAATGAAATTATGAACAAATATGATAAAATTAAAGCAAAAAAAATTGGTAATTCTGTTAAAAATACAATAGTATTTGTAGAAAGTAATACAAATCTAAGTCAACAAGTAATTAATTTATTAGCAAAAATAATAGTTAAAATAAAAATTAATGATAATTTTGACGTTATAGATAATAGTGGTTTTTCTAATCCAGTGATAGGTGAAAATGATATATACGATGTTTTAGATAATATGGTAGTAGAAAATAATAACTTAACTAATGAGGAAATACAAAATGGTGTTAATCTATTATTAGATCAGACAACAGTAGCTATCAATAATATTAATTCATATGGAATTAATTTGAATATAATTAAAATAGCATTTTGTTATAAATTATACATTGGTACTAATGATAAATGGGAAATAGTTAATGGTAATTATAAAATAGGGGTAAATTATGGTTGGGATTGGGATTACAATGTAACATATTATTATGCAGAAGTTGATGGAAAATTACATCAATATGAAAATTTTGATATCGGTTTTGATTCTTCTAACTCAATTCATGATATTTTATTCAAAAGAACAATTACATATGAGTATATTCCTGTTTTTAAACGGGTATATACAGATGTAATACAAAAAAATAAATATTACAAATTAAATTCTATTACATCGACACCATATTTTAAAAATCAATTTATCAAAACAAATAATTATGGAAAAATAATACCATTAGTTAATAATTTATATGTTGTACAAAATAATAAAATTAAAGTGAATAGTAATTTTTTACCTGGTTTTAGAAAAGTTAAAATATGGAAAACGAATTATAATTCTAATTTTGAGAATTTTTTTGATATACCTGAAAAAGGTAAATATAATATTGATGATAATTATCCTTTTAATTTAAAACTAAAATATGATAAATCAATAGGTTTAGAGAGATTTATATTTGATACAGAAGAACTAAAAATTAATGATAATATTTTCTATTATTTACAACCTATTAAAATTTGTGGTTCATATAATTATATTAAATCTATTATATCTTACAATAATAAAATTTATTTTTATTTATTAAATGTTTTACCATATGATTTGTTACAAAATACAGTAATAGATATTATATTCTCATCCAAAAAAATAAATGAGATTAATTTATATTCTCAACTCAAAATTAAATTTAATTCTGGATTACAGATCGATAATTATAAGGAATTAGATAAAGAATTGAAATATAATAATAATATTAATAATAAAATTGAAGTAACTAGATTTATTCTTAAAAAAGATGAATTAATATTTATTCAAAAAAAGATCAACTTTAATCCCATATTTTTTGAATACGGTAAATCTATAGAATATAATGAAAATATTAATAATATCAAAAATGATGGATATACAAGTATATATTTTTATAAGTATAATCAAATTAATTCAAATGGATTAATAAATAATTTTGATACATTAATTGGGTCTTATCATTTATTAATTGAAAAAATATCAGATCGTGAAAATGTTCATTTAGCTAAAATAATATATCCAAATAAACTTAAAATATACAATAATTTGGATATTTTTGAATTAGAAGATGAAAATAGTTATATGATATTGAATAGGATTTTTCATTTAAAAATTAATAATTTTTTAGATTTTACCTATTTACCTTTACAGATAACAGAATCAAAAAAGTTATTTGAAATTAATAATAATAAAGTTGAACTAATTCAAGAATACCAAATCAAATTATTTGATACATACGAAATAATATCAACTCCACTTAATCCAACACAATATAAATATAAATTCATAGAATTAGGTGATGGTATTAATGAAATTTTTAAATATATTTATACCGATGAACAATTAACAAATATTTGTACATTAACTGTAATAGATAAACTCGAAAAAAAATATTCATTTATTTCTAATCATTATTTACAAAATAATCTTAAAATTATATATATTAAATTAGATAATTATTTAGTTAGTACCAAAAGATCAAAAAAAATAAATGTAAATAAATCTTTAGAAAAAATAATAAATCCTATCGATTTAAAAGTAGAAAATTATGTTTTTAATATTAATATCTCTAAAATTAGTCCATTGAAACCAATATATTATTATAAAATCTTAGATAATTCAAATTTATTTAATTTAGATTCAGTAGATAAATTTAATATTTATAATAGTAATTTTAAATTGGAAGTTATTGATACAATTAATAATACTATGACAACATTTGATAATATTGATGATGATATAACTGAAATGGGTAATAATTATATTAAATCTAAATTATATATTGAAAATAATATTGATTCAAGTTTAATTATTAATAATGATATTTTATATAATAATGTCGAACAAATGAAAAATAAATTATTATCAAATAGTTTTATTGAAGATTCTTTCATATTTAATTATTTAAAACCATGGCAAAATTGGTCTTTATTAAATACATTAGATAAAGTAATTGAACTTAAAAATTTTTGTTACCAAGAAAAATTATCTTATAATAATGATAAAGTAATATTTACAAAAACACAAACTGTTAAGTATATTACAGATGAAGAAAAAAAAATATTAAGTAATTTTTTAGAAAATGTATCTAAATATCCAATATCTAAAACGAACTTCCTAATAATGAGAGATCAAATCGAACCATATTTGTTAGAAAATTTAAATAATTGGTTATCTAATCCATCTTTTTTCCTTGCTGTTGAAAAAAATATAAATAATTTTTTAAAAATGAAATTCGATGTAACTTTTAATGGTGTAAATATTTTATTTAATAATGATCTTAAAGTTAAATTATATAATAATAAAGTAGCTAGTTATATCACAAAAGAATTTAAATATGATGAAAATGAAAATGTTGTTTATAGACCAAATGATAATTTTAAAAATCAAATAAATAATTGGATTAATAAAAAATATGATAATGACATAAATATAAGATTTTTTGGAGTATCAATACATGAATTATGTAGGTATTTAGTAGAAATAGGTAAAGAACTAATTGAATTAATGGATAATTTTAATATTCCTTTAATTGATACATCAAATGAAGAATATAATACTCCTTTAAAATTTATAATAAATAAAATCTGGGAAAAATATAGTAACATAACAGATTTTAGTGTTTTGAATAAAAATTTTAACAAAAATATGAAATTAGAATACAATCTAAAAGAACAAATAGACATATTATCAGGTATAGTGTACTCACATTCTGGGTTTATGTCTGGATTTTCTGTTCAAAATACTGGTATATATTCCGATTTTAAATATATTTCTAATGAAGAAATTACAAATAATTCAAATGAATTTACAATATCAAATCTAATTAATTATCAACCAAATATTTTTTTAAAATTAATAGAAAAATATAGATTAAAAACTCAAGATTTATATCCATATATAATAAATTTTACAAACAATGAAATAATTTTTGATCAAACATATTCAATTGAATTTATTAAAGGTAATAATATTTCAATTAAAATACCAATTAAAAACTCAAATATTTTTACAAATAAGTTATTATTTAATTCTAATATCAATATTAATAATACAGATGTTTTAATTGTTAAAAAAGAAAGAAAATTTATTATAAAAGATAAAGAAATTTTAGGATCAAATTATTTAATAAAGTTTGCTGATCATATTATTATAAAAAATATCGATAAAATATATTATAGAAATTATAATTTATATTTTTTACCAATAAATGATACAAATAAAATAAATATTTTTATTCCATATACAAATGACGAAAAGAATTTATTAAAAAATATTAGTGTAAATGATTCATTTGAATTAATAAATGATATTAGTATAAAATTTATTAATATTATAAATAATAAACAATATTTGTATTTTTATACAAATAATTTTATTTTCATTGAAAATAAAACAGTACTTGAAATACATTCAATAGAAATTTACATTTTAAAAAAAGATCAAGTTGGATACTATGTTGAAGGTGTTAAAATTGATCCAAAAGATTATAATAATATTAGTGTTTTATCAATAGTTAATTTAGTTGAAATTAAAAATATGCAAGAAATAGTTATAAATTTTAAAACTGAACCATTAATTATAGATTCAAAAAATAATCATATATTTTTTCCATTAGAATATGAAATCTATAATAGTAAAGATAATATAAGTATTAAACCTTTAAAAATTAATACATTTGGTAATGGAGAAATTATTTTTTATTTTACTATTGATGACTATTACAATATGTTGTACTATAAATTAGAAAATTTTGATATAATTAAACATGATGTAGAAATTGATCATGAAATAAAAAATAAAATTAATAAAATTGAATTATTAAATGAATATTTTTATGAAATTTTTAATGATGAAGAAATAAACTTATCTTCTACTCAAACATCATTTACCAAAATTTTTTTATTAAATAAAGATGGATCTAATATAAACGATTTCGATGATATAGAACCAGATTTCACTAAACCTGATATGAACCTCGAAAATATTAAAAATAAAGAAGATAAAACATCTATTAAAATAGATGTGATAGATAAAAAAACCAGATTTTCAGTAAAAAAAAATTATGACATAACTGAATTAAATAATATTTATTATATTAAAAAAAATACTTGGATAATTAAAAAAAAAGAACTTAATTCATTACAAGAAAAACAAAAATACGAATTTATTGAAAAAGAAAATAAATTTAAAATTTATATTGATCAAGATTTTGTATTTAAAAAGGTACCAGATAAACATTTTTATTATTTTGGAAAAGAGGGATTTGAAAAAAATATAAATGTAAATGATATAAAAGTTAATATTGTATCGAAAAATTTATTTACAGTCGAATTTTATAATCAATATAATTATGATCCTAATGGAGATTTTAATTTTATTCAATATCATTATTCTAAAGATAATAAAATTAATAAAAATTTAATTAGTAGAAAAGCAAAAATTACTATTGATTACCCATATCAATATTCAAAAGATATTAACTTTTATATAATTGGATTATCAGGAACAGGTAACATATTTAATAACTATATGTATAAAATTACAACTTATGATTTATCAAATAATAGTTTATCAGTTTATGAAGGAGGAGTTTGTGATGAAAATATTTACTTATATAATTTTGGAATTATAATTAATGGAAAATTATTTGATAGATTTTTTGATGACGAAGGATATATTAATTTAATATTTTCAGTTAATGAATTATTAGACTTATCAAATCCAAATAATTATACATATAGATTATCTGATTTAGTTGATAAAAAAATAAAAAAACTTGAAGAATATCAAGATTCATATAATGAAGTAAAATTTTTAGAACAAACTAAATTAAATGAAATATTTTTATATGTTAATAATAAACTAAAACCATATAATTATATTTCAGATTTAATACAAAAACCAAGTAAATTCTATTTAGTATCAAAAAGAGATTACAAATTAACTAATATTTTTAATAATGATATATTTATTCAAAATGAAAATATGAAAAAAAAATCTGAAAATTCATCCAAACTAGAAGAAATAACATCTTATGAAAATATTATTTGGAATCCAGTTTATAAAATGTTTGAATATATTAGAATATATTTTAATGATCAATTAATTGAAGAATTAAATGAGGATGTATTATTAGTAAATTATTTTTTATATTATAATGAAGAAATGAGAGAAAAATCAAATAATATTACTAAAATACGTTTAAATAAAGAAAAATGGAAATTTTATCTTCCTTTAAATTTTTGGTTTTCTAACAAACCAGGTTTATCTCTACCAATAATTGCATTACCATATACACAAATTAGATTAGTTTATAAATTAAATGATATTAAAAATGCTATTAGTAATAATTTGAATAATGCACAATTTAGATATATTTATAATGAAATAGAAAATATAAAAAATATTCCAGAGGTAACATTATATTTAAATACTGATTTTATATTATTAGATACTCTTGAAAGAAAATTATTTGGATCATTAAGTCATGAATATATGATTGAAAAATTTGTTAAATTTCCAAGTATTTTTATTGATAATTTTTTATCAAATAATAAATCTATAAAATTAAGTGGATTAATTAAAGATATCCATTTAATATCAAAACCAAACAATTATAAAAATATAACATATTATCCTGAAGAGGTTTATGATTATGATAAAAAATTTAGTGATTATTTTGATGTTTTAAATCTTTATAATTTATGGATTAAAAATAATAAAGTTTATACCATTCAGGATCAATATGTAAAAACTAATGAAATAGAGCATTTAGATTATGTTAATCAGGAACTAGAAAAATATTTTTTATTAACACCAAAAGAATTAAATAATCCAGAAAAAATGAAAGTGTATCCTAATTATGATATTAAAAGATTAATTGATCAATTTAATAAATGGTCTATTTATAATTATGAATTATTGAAATATTTATTTTATTACCAATATGTTTATTTAACGGAAATATGGAGTAAATACTCTACTTTAAATTTAAATAATAACTCAGATTTAGAAAAAAAAAAAATTTACGAATATAAATTAAATAAAATTCTAAACTTATATCTAAACTATTCATTTAAAAATAAAGTAATAATTAATAAAATATCACCAGTTCAATCAATTGAATTAAAAGTTGATGGTACAGTTTTGATTAGCGAAAGAAATTACAAATATTTTAGTGATGTTATACCCTATAAAAAATTTAAAAATAGTGCACAAACAGGCATATATTCATACACATTTTCATTATATCCATTAGAAGATCAAAATTCAGGTCATTTAAATTTTTCAAATTTCGATAATACAGAAATAACTATTAAATCTGATGAAGAAGCATTTAAAAAATATGGAAGTTATGATCTAAATATATGTGTTAAAGAATATAATATATTAAGAATTATGAGTGGTTTAGCTTCAACAGCATGGTAAATTAAACATTAAAACCTATACCACCTAATCCATTAGAAATTCTAAATATATTATATTGAATACCATAACATTTTACTTGAACTGGATTTTGATAATTTACTATTGGATTCATTTTAAATTGTAAATAACTATCATCTATTTTACTAAAATTCATCGTTCCAGATGGGTTAATTTCTATTGGGTTCAAACAAAATGAATAATAATATAATCCAAATTGTTTATTCATTATTTTTGATTGATATATTTGAATATTTGTATAGTATTGATTAGATTCTAATTCCATTCTTTTTATTGAATTTATTAATAGTGAATTATTTAATATTAAATATTCTTTCTCATTTTTAATTGGATATGAGCTATAATTAAAAAAATCATTGATTTCAATATTTGATAATAATACAGCTCTCCAAACTATAAGCTTAATTGGATTTATAAATGGTACTTTATAAATTGAATTAATTGAAGATATTATTTGTTGAGGTATGTTTTGAATCACTGGAATTAAGTATTGATGTGAATTATTTAAAAAATTATATCTCTCAAAATTATCCAAATAAATATAATTTATTAATAAATAAGATTTAATTATTGATGGCTTAGTAATAAAAATATTATCATCTTTTACTACTATTGTATTTGATTTAATAAAAATATCAAAATTAGTTTTTTGTCCGATTATTTTTAAATTATTATCATTATCATTATTAGGTACTTTAAACTTTCCTTTTATTTTATTATAAAATATTTTTTGTTCTAATTCATCAAAATAAATAAATTGACCAATATTTTTTTCATTTTGATATTCTTGAATAAAAAATTCTCCTGGTTCTAATATGCAAAAATTATTTGTTACTTGAATATAGTGATTTGGTGATACATTAAAACATTTTTCTATATCATTAAATTCCACATTTATTTTAATATCATGGTGTAATAAAGCTACTAATGGTAAACTTAAACCTGTATCTAGACAAAACCAAAAAGATAAAGGTATGTATAATTTATATGTTTGTTTATTATTAGAATATTCATATAATTCTTTAACATTGCCTATTATTTTATCATATGATTCTCTATGTCCATTTCCTGTTAATATTTCGTTCCAAATATTTATCCAATCACCATAATGTCTATCAATTATTGTTCCTCCTATTTCTATTTCTATAAAATTAATTAATACCAAACCGATTTTTTTTACCCATGCAAATTTTTTTTGATTATTAGATAATATACCAGGTAATTCAATATACAGATATGTTTGTCCCATTAAATCAGCATTTTTTGCTACATTAACTGTGCATTTTAGACCAAAATCTGGAATAGTTTTAAAATATTGTGGTGTGGGTTCTATTGAAAAATTTGAATGTCGTTTATACGCTATTTTAAAAAAAGTAATCTCAGGTTGAGCTGATAAATAAATATTTTCTTTTCCTACTGAAACTAAAATTAAAAGTCCTAAGCCCATTATACATGGATTAGAAATTCGATCTTTAAATATTTATTAAAATTAAAATTTTAATAAATAATTATTTTATTGAATTGGCACTGTTTTTTTAGTAACAGGAGTTGATTTATTATCAATTTCATTAACTTTTTCAGCTATTGCTTTAAGAATTGACATTAAATTATTTTGTTTTTTAGAAACTTTATTAAAATAATTATTACGAGCTTCAGTAAATTGTCTTAAATGATCAACAGTAAGAACGGTTTCTTTATCAGTTTGACCAAATACTTGTAATAAATCTGCATATTTGTCAGTCATAATAATAAATTCGTTTAATTTTGCTTCTTTTTCTTTTAGCACTACTAAAAGATCTAAAATTCCTTTTTCATCATTGGGTGATATATCTTTATTATGTTGTTTGAGTCTATTTTTGAGATTCATAAATTGTGCTTCTATAATTTCACTATTTAGTGTTTGAACTGGGGGGGCTCCACCAGATAAAATAACCCTAAGACCTGGAAATGAATTAGAAGAAAAATTAACTACAGTTCTATTTTGTGAGTCATTAATAGCTAATCCTAAACGTTCTAGATTTGATCTTACTGAACTTTTTGGTACACTTTCATATATTAGTCCTTTTTTAGCTAACAAAGTACCTCTAAAAGCATTTGCAATATCAGTTGGTTTTTCAGTATAATCTTTATTGAGAATAGCTGGGTTTTCATTTACTTTCATAATTATTTTATTTAAATATTCTTGTAATTTTACGTTATTAGAAATTTGAACTAAATCATTTGAATTTAGTTTTCCAGAATTCTTGCATGATTCTAACCATTCTTGCCAAGATTGAACCATTTTTAATGATCTATTTGCTGTTTTACTGAATTCATCATAAGTTTCAAATTGAAAAGATTGAAGAGTCTTATAAGCCAAATCGGGTAACATATCATGAACTTCCTGAGCAGCGTTTTGCCAAAAATTATGATCTTTTAAATATTTTTTGCAGTTTGCTATATTACCATTATTTATACAATCTTTTAAGTAAGTTGCACAAGTATTTTGGTTGGTAGATTTTTGTCCAACTCCTAAACTATAGCATTTGCTATTAGCTTTAAGTGTTTTTTGTATTTCAGGATCATTTAAATCTACGCATTTTACAGTACCATCTGATAATTTTTCATAAATTTTTCCATCTACTAATTTACGAAAGTATCTTTCTTGAGCTTTAGTTTCTCCAGTTGCTGCTGGCTCAGAGAACCATTTTGATAATGGTGAAACAGCATTTTTAACTGCAGTTCTAAGTAAAAGTTTCACAAAAAATGCATCTTGTTCGTATCCAAATTCTGTAACTCCTGTAATTTCTTTTTTAATTTTATCTTGTAATCCTTTTAGTAATTTATTATAAGCAGTTATTTCACCTTGTGCAAGCGGACCACCACCTAGAACATTTGTCAAATCTCTAACAAAAGCAATATTACTGTTAAAAGCGTTAGGATCGTTAAATCTTTGATTTGATGATGCTTCTAAGAAATTAATAGCTGGATTAGCTGGATCAGAAATCGCAGTCCAATTATAAAATTGATTAATTTGAACACCTCTAGCAAAATAAGGATTAGAAGAAACTTGAGTAAGTAAGCCATTTATTAACCCATCAAAAAAATCATTGTTTTGTACATAAGCATTTAATTGAAGTTGATTAGCATTTTGAACCAATTGAAGGTTATGAAAATTTTGCAAATTTATTGCACGCTCATTTAATGTAGGTATCGTTCCCGCTGGATTGGCTATATTATAAGCAACTGAAGTTCTATCGGTAATTAGAGGATCAATTGTGAAATCTTTAAATGTAAAAGATGTAGCTTTTCCCCATTCATTTCGGGTGCTTAATATTGGAGTATTGTTGCCATCTCTAATATCTGCCATTAATTTTTCTTGAATGTACATAGCAACTAAATCTTCGAATGATCCAGATAGAGGACTAGTAAGACGTTTTAATAATTCTAATATTTTTCCCTTCAGGCGCCTAGAAAAATTAGCATCTGTTTTAGTTGATCTAGCAATCATTACACTAGCAAGCCAAAAAGCCCATTCAACATGAACATCATTATCTCCTAAACCATAACGTTTTTGGAATAATATTGATTTATGAGGTTCCATGTCTTCAATATCAATACTTAAATCATTAGGTACAAATGAATTAGAATTTCTACTAGATTTTTTAGATTGAGCTATATTTTTTATTTCACTCATAAATAAATTGGATCGATAGTCTTTATTTGCTCCATCATAATTATTTGAAAATAATACAATACAGTCATCATATGTAAGATCAGTTAGTGTTGTTGACATTTATATATATTAGAGTTTAGAAAAAAATTTATTATAATATTTTTAAATATTTTTTACTAAATTAATTTTTTTTTCTTAGTTATAATAATGTTAAATCATAGATATATATGTTTACCATTTTTGGTTTGGATAGTAGGTTTAGGTATAGCAGTCTATTATTATTGTTTTGCTCCTAAAAATAATTTAACGCTAAAAACAAAACCAAAAAAAGAAAAGAAAGAAAAATTCACAAATTCTAAATTAAAAATATATAATTTTAATACAGATTGGTGTAGATGGTCTCAAATATTTCAACCAGAATGGCAAAAATTTACTGAAGCCGTTAAGAATGACTCTAATTTAAATAAATTTGTGGAAGCTATTGATGTTAAATGTAATGATACAGATAATGAAAAAATGTGTGAAAAATATAATGTTCCTGGTTATCCATATGTAGTATTAGATAATAATGGTAAACACGAACCTTATAATGGTGAAAGAACAGTAAAAGCATTATTATCATTCGTTTCATTGAAAACATAAGTTTTTCCAAAAATCTAAAGATTTAGTTTGAAGTTTCATTTAGACAATAATTCTGATAATTTTTTAATTTCTTTATAAAATTCAAGTTGTTTAAAACGTTCTGTATTAAAATCACTAAAACCATATAATGCACCATACCATGTTCCTCCT
>Ga0194133_10003004_pt1 | contig 24756 bp, 34 predicted proteins | sample TA2KigOf40mmetaG_FD_155448 | JGI IMG/M metagenome (GOLD analysis project Ga0194133, IMG submission 155448) | Freshwater microbial communities from Lake Tanganyika, Tanzania - TA2015055 Kigoma Offshore 40m | ecosystem: Environmental > Aquatic > Freshwater > Lake | place: Tanzania: Lake... | reverse complement strand
TCGTCATCAGAATCAATTACATGGAACTCAGCCACCGTAACTACGACAATTACGCAAGGTACAATCGCCGATATTCGTCCCAACTATTTCAATGTTGTTTATGTCATGCGGGTTGCATAATGGAATACGTCGTAAAATTTAGAAAAAGCGCAAGTGTGATCTGGAAAAAACGCAAAGTTATTGGCCATAACTATCTAAAAGATATTGATAAGATGGTATTCCATTTTTCGACGCAAAAACTGGAGGAAGTTCCAGAGTGGTCGAAATACCACGTGGTACTTGGCTCTGACTTTTTCCTCGCACAAAAAGAACACATGGAAAAAGAGACGGGCGTTGATATTAAATTGAAAGGGGTTTGAGATGCCATTGCAGCGACAGGTGGTATCCATTCCCATGAGTGGGACACTGGACACCAAAACAGATCCTAAACAATTGCCAACTGGCAAACTTTTGGAAATGGAAAATGGGTTTCGCAAACGTCATGGCGAGCTTCAAAAGCGTTATGGCTTTGAGACATTGGGCACAACTATTACACCAACTGGTACGTTGAATGAGGGCCGCAAAATGGCTCTTTTTTACAATGAACTCAACGTCATTACCAACAAATCCATGTACACATATTCTGATGACAACAACAACTGGGTGTTCAAAGGCCCGCTAGAAACGCTGTCCGTAAATTCCCAGCCAATTGTCGCAAATAGTTATCAGCAAACAACGGCTGATAGTGGAACGGCTGGCAATATAGCCTTGTACGCGTGGGAGGATTCCCGCACGGCCAACACGATTCGATATGCAATTATGGATCGCTCGAGTAACAGCGTGATTGTCGGTGATGCGTTGCTTGCGTCAGATGCACAAAAACCACACGTTATCGGCTTGTCTGATTATTTGTTCGTGTTTTACCACGATTTAGTTGCCAACAACTTCAATTGTAAAATCTTTTCTGTGACCAATCTTACGGTCGACGCGTCAACTATTACCCCGTTGCAAATCGGTAATGATATTGCGGCAACTGGTAATTATGACGTTTGTCGCTTTAATCAATCAATTTTGTTCGTTTACCAAACAACAACCAACGCACAAAAAATAGGATATGTGACCTCAAACGGGCAGGTCGGTAACCCATCAAACGGTTATCCGAGCCCAATTACAGAGGCGGACGCGCTGGACAAAGCAGACCGGTGTATCACCATTTTCACTAATTCCACGACGTTTTTTAATGTGGCGTGGGCAAACTCAACCAATGGCGTGTACCACAAAGCATACAACTCGGACTTTACGACTTATTTAGCTCGCATTCAGTTATCAAACTACGTGGCCACGGCAGTACGAAATATTACTGGTTTTACGGGGTCTAGCCTTGCTCATGTGTATTGGGACAGAGACAACACTGATGAGTGGAAGCGCGAAATTACAGACACACACCGAAATCTCACGACTGGGGTGGTCAGTGCGGGTGCCGGTAATTTGCGATCGGCGTCATTAGCAGGAAAAATCTTTTACACGGACGATAACGGATTCGTGCCAGTTGCCTTTTATTCCACGACACAACCCAGTCTATTTTTGTTGAGAAACGACGGCGATATTTCTGCAAAAATGCTATCGCAAACATCAGCCGGTGAAACTGCAAAAACTGGCCATTTGCCGAGCATGACAAATACAACCGGCAACACATACGTTTTCCCAACAACATACAAAACACGCATAGTTTCAGAAAACGCCACGTTGTACGGACTGACCGGTATCACTGAGGTCATTCTAAACTTTGATGACCAATTTATTTGCGATAGTTCCCAGTTGGGCGAAAACCTGATGATTACATCGGGCTATTTGCAATGCTACGATGGCGTTTCGATTTTTGAATCTGGTTTCCATCTTTATCCAGACCATATAACAGCCGTGCAAAACGCAGGACTTGGGCCATTTCAAAATAACCAAAAGTACCAATACTGTGTTGTGTATGAATGGACTGATTCAAGGGGGCAGGTGCATCGTTCGGCGCCGAGCCTACCCATTCCGATCACGTTCAGTGCGAATGACGTCTCATGCGACATAACAATTCCGTATTTGTACATTACAGACCGCAAAGCCCCGCGAGCAGATGTTGTGCTGGCAGTGTATCGGACAACAAATAACGGCACGCTGTTTTATAAAACGACAAGCATATCGAGCCCACAATACAATGACACAAACGCAGTCAGTTTTACCCTGACCTTTAATGACACAACAACTGATGCGGCTTTGATAACCAATGAGTTGCTGTACACGACGGGTGGTGTGGTTGAAAACATTGCTCCGCCTGCGGCCAAGATTATTGCGCGCTTTAAGAATCGGTTGTTTTTAGCAGGCACAGAAGATGACACAATCTGGTACTCAAAGGAGCACGTCACAGGCGAGGCAGTAAATTTTTCTGACCTCTTCAAAATAAAGGTCGACAATACCGGCGGTCGCATAACCTCGCTCGGTGAGCTCGATGATAAATTGATCATATTCAAAGCCACAACCATTTTTGCGCTGACAGGCGATGGCCCGTTGCCAACTGGAGCACAAAACACATTCTCAATTCCGCAACTTGTTGCCTCGGATGTTGGTTGCATTGACCCCTATTCAGTCGTCAAAACACGAAATGGTCTTATGTTTAAGAGCAAAAAAGGTATTTACCTTTTAGATCGTGGTTTGCAGGTGTCGTACATTGGGGCAGAAGTTGAAAAATGGAATGACCTGACAATTACGTCGGCAACCGTGGTCGATGAAATCAACCAAGTTCGATTCACAACCGCAAGCGGGCGTTGTTTGGTATATGACCTGTTTTTTGCCCAGTGGTACACATTTACCAACATTGAGGCGATCGATTCCGCGGTATGGCAATCAAAATGGGTGTTTCTCAAATCCGACGCAGAAATTAGGCGCGAAACACCGAACATTTACCTCGATGTTGACTCACCGATCATTACAAGTTTCACGTTGGCGCTCATGCAGTTTGCCCAAGTACAGGGCTTTCAGCGCATTTTCAAAATTAACGTGTTAGGTGAAAACCGAGGCACACACGGGCTTAAACTCGAAGTGAGCTATGATTACCGTGATTATTATGAAGAGCGTTTCATAGTGTTTCCAAACACGGTGTTGCAAGACACATCGTGGGGTGGCGAAAGCACGTGGGGTGAACAGGACACAATTTGGGGTGGGGATTCCGACGGCGTGTATCAATTTCAAATCAGACCGAGACAACAACGCTGTCAGGCACTAAAGTTGAAAATAGAAGATTTTTTCAACACGGGTTCAGGCACAGCCGGTTTTGCGCTGTCCAACGTGACTGCAGAAGTTGGAATTGAACCGAATATCGCACGGTTGAACAAAACTAAAATTATCGCGCCGTAAGGAGGCTGGCATGGCATGGTATGACTCATGGGCGGATCTAAAATCAGGGATTGTCGAAGTCGGCACGCTTGGCGCTGTAAAGAGCGCGTTTAAGGATGACCCAAAGCTCTTCGGCAAAAGTTTATCGGATTATGATCCAACAAAGGTAAAGCAAGTCGATAAAGGGCCGCTCGAAAAGGGTGTCGAAGAGTACAGTAAGGCCGCTCAGGGTGCTCAAGGGCAACTGGGCGAGTTCATGAAAGGCGTTACAGCGCCGACTATTACCCGAACAGCCGCTCCACAAGCTGGACAAATCAACACAGGGTTTCTCGAGGCTCTGCAACGCAACCTGCCATCACAGCAAGCCGCTTTAGCTCAATCAATGGCTCAAGGTGCGGGCGCTCAGCGTATGACCGCTGAAAGTGCGGAAATGATGCGGCAGGCGGCGTTAGGTAACGCTCCATCAGCGGCACAATTGCAACAAAAGCAAGCCTTCGAGCAGGCAGTAGCAGCGCAAATGGCGGCACAAGCTGGCCGTGGATATGACCCAGCGGCACTTCGACAAGCTCAAATTGCGGGACAACAACTGCAGGCTCAACAAGCTCAGCAAGGTGCGATTTTGGCCGCTCAAGAGCAACAAGCGGCACGTCAACAATATGCACAAACTGCTCAAGGCGCTCAGCAACTCGGTTTGCAAATGCAGGAGCTTCAATTGCGGGCAGCCGCGGGTGACATCAATGCTCAAATGCAGTTGGCTGGTATGCAAACGGATGTTTCAAAAGCTCAAGCGGGCATGGCAACGCAAACCAATATTGCAGGCGCTCAGATGGCCAGCGGAGAGTCGACAGCACAAGCGCAGTTGCAGCAACAAACACAAGCGCAACTCAATAATCTTTATATGCAATATCTTAATTTGGGTATGGAACCTGCTCGCGCACAACTAGAGGCGCAAAAAGCGATATTTGGTGCGGAATGGCAACGGTCACAAATGCAGGCCGATCTTAGAAGTAAAATGTTTGGTGGCGTGTTGCAGGGTGTTAGTGGTGCCGCCGCCGCAGCGGTTGGCGGTTAAAAGGAGAATCACATGCCATTCGGATATGACGAAAACAAAGGCGAATTTATTGAGGTCAAGGGTGAGCGTTTTTATAAGCGTGAAACAAAACCCGAAACATGGCAAAAGATTGCTCCAACATGGGATCAGTACTTAAAACAGAAAGGCGTGACACAAGAGGATGTGAGTAAACTGTCTCCCGAGATTGCGTCGGGTCAGTTTTATCAGCCTTACACTGAACTTGTGACGCAACAAAAAACTTCCGCACGCGATACAAAAGATCCCTTCGTTAAGGCTGAACGCGAAAAACAAGAAAAAGCTTTGGAAGCAAAAGAAAAGAAAGCGTATTCGTATGCTGATCGCGAGGCAGTGACACAAGAGCGACAGGCAACTCAAACGGTAGTCCCCGGAGCAAAACCCCTCGAGGAAGCTCGTGCACAAAAAGCCGAGGTGACAACTACCCCAGCGCCGGTCGGAGTAATGGCACCCACAGGTGCTACCGCTTCTGCCCCAGCGCCCACTATGGCTCCTATGTCCATGTTGTCTCCTATGGCGCCCACAGGTGGCGTGCCCGTTGTACAGGAAACTCAAATTCAACAAACCTTGCCCAGCGAGCAATTCAAAAAATATCAAAAGCAGATGGAAACAAGCTATGGCAAATTGGCGGAAGCAACCGCAGTAAAAGCCGAAGCTGAGTTGCGGGACGCGGATGCAATGGCTGTGGCCGCGGAAAAAGCCTCAATCCAAATGGGTCAAGATCTTACGCAAATTGATAAGGTCGTTACTGATTACAAGGAAAAACTTGCCGACAATCGAGCTCGCGCTGACCAAATCTCACAAAAACTTGAAAACTTTGAAATGAAGAAGTTTTTTGAGGGTCGTGAAGGCGCCAAGGTCATGGCCGGTATCGCCATAGCGTTGGGTGGAATTGGTTCAGCATTTACTGGTGGCCCGAACACGGCGTTGCAAATTATTCAAAGCTCGATTGAAAATGACTTCGCTATACAAAAAGCCAATTACGAAAAACTAAAAGGTTCCTTAGACGCGGCAAACACGACGTACGGACAAATTCGTCAAGCTGGGTTGGACGAGGTTAATGAAAAGTACACGTTTATGAAAACGCGGTACGATCAGGCAATTCAGCAAGCAAAAGCAATTTCCGAAAAAATGAGCGATCCAGAGAAAAAAGCGAGAGCGCAGGCCGTCATTGAACAATTGAACATTCAACGCAATGAACAATTGATGAAAGCCGAGGAAAACAACAAACGCACGGTTGTCACAAATCTCAAACCGCTGGCCAGCGCACTGTCGCCGATCGACCGCGAAAAGACGGTAAAAGAGTTTGAAGATAGTGTGTCAAAAAGCCCAATCAATGAGGCTACGCAAATCGCTCAAGCTGCAGCAAAATTCAAACAATTGCGCGGTATGGGCACAAGCGAGGGTGCATTGTTGATTGCCGAGTTTATTGCAGGGAAGCAGGGATTGGGTCAGGGTTCATACTCGCCTGCCTTCTCGGACGCACTCAGATCGATCGGGTTGCTGGACAAGCCCGTTGAATACATAAAGAAGCAACTTACTGGTGCCCAGTCAGCGTCGGTGCTTAACGCAATTGAAAACTTTTATGAAACAGCCGCTCGTCAAGCAACCGAAAAGGCTGTTCAATACTCAGCGGCCTCTCGATTTAATGAACGTGCCCGTTCCGTAGGATACGATCCGGCGTATTTCTTCAACCAAATGCACCAACCGACCCTGCAAAAAATGTTTAATACAGGTGGCGGTCAAGGTGTGCGGAGAGTTCCATGAGTTCAACAAAACTATTTAATCTCCGTACACAAAGCTACGAGTTTGTGCCCGACGAGGAGTTGCAACCGGCGTTGTTGTCAGGCCAGTTTAAGTTGCCATCGGGGGCATCTATACGGGCTCTCGATGCCGCGGGGAATAAATACGACGTTGATAACCAAGCTGATTTTCGCAGTCTCAGTGCCCTGAAGTTTGAAACAAACCTCGAGCGAGAGGAACGTGTTGGACTCGAAAAAGCGGCAGATCAGCCCTTTTCAGCATTTGTGGAAGGTGCCCTGCGGTCAGCCACATTCGGTGGATATGACGCCGCCGCAAAAGCTATCGGATATGCCGACGATGTAAGACGGCGTAAAATTGCAAACCCAGTTGCAGCGCCTTTTGGTGAAGTTGCGGGTATTGCGGCCAGCGTATTTGCCATGCCCGGTGGAGGCCTTGTCGGTCAGGCAGGACGTGTTGGCGAAGCGGTCACTATGGCGGCAGAGCGCAAAATAGCCGGAGCCGTTCTCGAGAAGGCGGCTGAAAAGGGTGCAACAACGCTCGCAACCGATATTGCCAAACGATCTGCACAAGCGGCGTTGACCAAGGGTGTCGGAGGCGCTGCAGAAGGTGCGTTTTATGGTTTGGGCGAAACTCTTAGTGAAGCAAGCCTCGGTGATCCCCAGGAAGCGGCCTCACACCTTATTTCAAACGTAGGCCTTGCGGGAGTTCTTAACGGAACCGTAATGGGCACATTCGGTGCATTTGGCGCGATCGCAAAACGTCCATTCGCAGGCATGAGCAAAGCAGAATCAGCCGCAATCGCGGGTGAGGTCGGAACAGTAAAGAAAACTTTGACAGATGTCGCCGCGGCCTTTACTGAACAAAGCCCTCAAGGTGACCCATCGGTTTTGCAAAGCGTTATGAAAAACGTGGTCAAAATCTCGGATGCCGCAAAAGGCCTAAAACCCGAGGTACGCGAGACGCTCGAGCAATTGATCGACAGTCCGGCACGACTGAAACAAGTCATGGACTTTGCCGATAACCTGCCAGAAGCGGTCATGGTTAGTGCCAACACAATACGGCAGGCGCGTGAGACGGGCGATATGATGTCGCAATGGATGGCCACAGCCGGTCGATCCAAAATTATTCGTGAAATGCCGACGCAATATGCCGCAAATAAAGAAGTCGGCGCAGTTGTGGCAACTGATGTACTTAAAAGTATTGATAACGTGCTCGACCGGATGTCACGACAAAAATCCATGTACGACGGCGCTCTGGCCAGAGAATTAAAAGAAATCAGAAAGCAGTTTCAATACAGGTTTTTTCGTGTCGGCGAGGAGCTCGGTGAAGAGATTACAACCGGATCGCTTGGTGAGCCGATTGCAAAAACCATAGCAACTAAAAAGTTGATGCCCGCCTTTGATAATAACGCAGAGCTTATGGAAGGCATGCTCGATACATGGCGAGCAGTATTTGACCTCAAAAAACAGTACAGCGACAAACTTTTTCTCGCGATGAACCGCAAAGCCAAGAGGTCAAATAAACTTATTGATGACCTGTACGGAAAAATCTCCGAACTCAATTTCAATGAGGCGGCGTTTGGGCCGGAAGTCGTCGGCATGAATAAAGAATTGAACCAAGGTATTGCTCGTTTCATGGGCAACCAAAAAGAGTTCAATAGTTTATTCGGAGAAAAGCGGGTTTTTTCCGGCAAAGCACAAATCGACGTGTCGCAGGATAAGCTTTACCGTTACCTGAAATCAGCGCGTGCAGATCAGGTTCTCAAGGATGACGTGTTCAAACGGTTTGGCGAAAATTTCACACAAATCATCGACACGGCAAAAAAGTTTGGGTTTGAAGAGGATCTTGTTGCCGGGGGCGGAACAGCACTCGACAACATGGTAAGTTCAGTCGCCCAACTGCAAGACATGAAATCAGCACTATTCGCCATTCAGGCGATGGAAAGCCAAACCGGTAAGTCACTTGGCCGCATGATTCTCGGTGCGACTTTGGGTGGCGTTCTTGGTGGGCCGGTACTGGGTGGCGTAGGTTCCGCTGTGGGATACATGGTCGACAACCCATATCAAACCCTGCGTTTCCTTAATCGCGCACAACAAATGGTTATCGAGTCAAAATCATCCATTCAAAAATCGATCGAGAAGTTCGCGAACATATCTCCGAAGGTCGACGCTGAATTGGGTGAGCCCGCTCTTAGTGAAGGCGCCTCAATAATACGCAAGGTTTTTGAAGTGCCGAAAGTTATTCGACTGGGTGCCGTCGAGGCATTTGATGACGAGGATATTGAAAAGCCTGTGACGTTGGAGCAAGTGTTGAGCGCACCGACAGCGCAAACCGTAACGCGAGTTATGGAAAAACACTCTCAATTGAACATCGCCATGCCAGCGGTTCAGGCACAAATGGGTGCGCAGGTAGTTGCGGCAATTGACTTTCTCAAGTCCAAGGCGCCTCAAAGCCCGACAGCGCATTACAACATGTTCCCGACCAAAGCCGAGTACGTTATTCCTGATTCGACGCGGCAAAAATTTGAACGATACGTCGACGCAATCAATGACCCAGCTGGGGTTTTGAAATTGCTTGCCGATGGTAAACTGACATTGGAACACGTTGAGGCATTGCGAGTTGTTTATCCGAACCTGTATGCTGAGAGTCAACGTGCTGTGATTGAAGTGTTGAGTCAAAAACCTAATTTGACGTATCGGCAAAAGGTGCAACTCGGGTTGTTTATGCAAGCTCCTACGATGCCTGCCTACGATCCCACAATCTTTGCATCCATTCAATCACAGTACGCCATTGCAAATGCACAAGAACAGCAACAACAAGGAATGAAAGTTCCGCAAAGCCTTGGCAGACAACAACAAACCGAGTTTCAACAAGCGATGACACGCTAATACTCTTACCAAAGGGGGGCTTATGAGTAGAAAATCCATTCTGGAACCGTATTCCATAGTGACTGCCGGTGATATGTCGGCAAATATTACTTCACCCGATACGTCCGTAAAAAACCTTGACCAAATTACATACGAAATTGTTTGGTCAGGTATCGGCGTCAACGGCGAGATTCAGGTGCAAACACAGGTTAAGGATGTGTGGCAAACAATCGACCTGCCCGTCATCCCTGTGGATGTGAATGCAGGCAATCATCTTATTACAATCAATGCGGCGTCTCACTTTCAAAAACTTAGAATCGTCTATAATCGCACCGGTGGAACAGGTTCCATGACAGTGACGATCATCGGCGCTGTGTTGGGGGCATAAAATGGCTCATTTTATTTATCCGACCCAAGGTAAAACAAGCTTCCTGCGAGATGGAGTCACCACACTTCCGACGTTGGATAACGCGGTGCCTGCAAATGACCGCGGCATGCCAGTGGTGTTGCTTGCGGGCGATGCACTCGGCCCAGTCGATGTAAACGCGGGAGCTGCAGGAACCAAAACCCTGCGAGTCGTGTTGTCGAGCGATTCGACTATTTCCATCGAAGAGGACAAAAACTACGGAATTGTCGGAGCCAACACAATTCGGACTGCCGCACAAATTGGCAATGCCACAGGAGCCGCTGAATTTGGCTCAGGAGCGGATTCTGCCCAAACTTTAAGGGTAACTACCTCGACACGTTCCGAAACAGCCACCACACCCCTCGCAGTGCGTCTTACCGACGGAACCGCGTTTCTTGCGAACTTGCCAGTGTCTCAGTCTGGCACTTGGAACATAAATGACATTTCTGGAACTATCTCCCTGCCAACGGGTGCGGCAACCGAGGCAACTTCACTGGCAATCAGTGGCAAGCTTCCGGCTGTGTTGGGTCAAACAACAATGGCAAGCTCTCTGGCAGTTACACTTGCCAGTGACCAGAGTTCCATTCCTGTGACTCAAAGTGGCACATGGAACATTAACAACATTTCAGGAACAATCTCATTGCCGACCGGCGCGGCGACTGAGGCCACATCCCTTGCAATTAGTGGCAAGTTGCCCGCGACCCTTGGTCAAACCACGATGGCCGCGTCAATGGCTGTCACAATTGCAAGTGACCAATCAGCCGTACCTGCCAGCCAATCTGGCACATGGAATATTAACAACATTAGCGGGACAATCTCTCTGCCCACAGGCGCTGCGACAGAAGCAACCATGTTGGCCTTGAGTAACAAGGTTGCAAATGATTTTGGTGTGGCAACCGCGGCAGTCAGAGTTGCTTCTCAGGTCGGTAACGCTACTGGTGCGGCAGATTTTGGCTCGGGAGCTGACAGTGCACAAACCCTACGAGTTACGCTCTCGACTCGTGCAGAGTCGGCGACAACGCCACTGGCCGTCCGTCAATCAGATGGAACCGTGTTGTACAACGGTGCAAGTGAATCAACGCTGGGTTCTGCAAATGTTAAACTGGGCAACATCCAAACGTACACACAGAACTTAAATGGCAAAACCGAAAACGACTTTAACGGCTCGACAACAATTGCAATCAGAACGGCGGCAATTCTCGGTAATGCCGGTGGTGTTGCGTCGTTTGGTGCAGGTGCAATATCAGCACAAACCCTGCGAGTTGCTTTGGCCGATGAAAGTAAAGTGCAGGTCGGGTTACAGCCCGTGTCGGTTATTTCGAGAGCCTACGCGACAACCAACGCCACTGGCACTTACTCAAACTTGGGTTCGGCGCTCGGTGCGGCAGGAAACATGGTTGCTTTCTTCGAGACTGGTGGTTCTCCACTAATTATCGGCTGGGGCGGGGTGGATAAATTTATCGTACCGCCGGGAGGCTCTGAAAGTCCGTTGCCAGTAGCAATACCAAACGGAACGCAACTCCAAATTAAAACAGCGGATGCCTCAACGGTATCTTCGGGCAACTTTTATATGACGGTACTCGGATAAGGGGGTGAGAGATGGCTTTGAAAGGGTTTCTCGCCTCTGGGTTTCAAAAGCTCATCGGGGCGAGTCGGATTAAAGGTGCAAACGAGCAGTGGCTTGGTGAATATAATCGCTCGACGTTCACGGGTAATGCAGCGCCTATTTCAACAATAGCGCCTGTGTTTGGGTTCAATTATATCGAGTGGACGCCCACATCGGCAGTCTTTATTGCCGATTCAAACGCGCTGTTTTCGACTAATCCTACGACTGCGACGATTGTCACAATTAGAAACGTAAGTGCATCAAACGTCATTATCTGTAACAACACTGGTTCAGTTCCCGGTAGCTTAGTAGGCGATGGCGCACTTTATCTAAGATATAATCAAACGGTTACATATTTATACAATCCGACATCGAGTCGGTGGCAGGAAATTAACCGATCGATTGAATATCGTACCTTTGGAGCTATCGTAAGTGGTAGCGCAATAGTTGCGGGTGGCTCACGGTTACAATCAATTGATGTTTCAGCTAGCGCCGACAGAACCGTTACAACTATTACACCGGGAATGGGAACTCAGCCGGGAGATCTCGCGGTCGTATATGTGGCAAGCGCGACCAATCCAATCACGTTGCAACAAGACACTGCAGGAACCGGGACTAACACCCTGATCATGAATGGTGATTACGTGTTGACAAAAAACAGCACTATTACCTTTATTTACGACGGGACGCGATGGATTGAAGTTTCTCGAAATATGGTCGGAGGATATTGAAATGAGATTTTTGGTTTATTTGGTAACTGTGTTGCTGTTTAGTACAGCGGTAGCACAAAATCCAACGGTGTTGCAGGGTAATTATATTAACAACGTGTTTGGGCAGGCCAACTTTATTCGTAACCCTAACGCATACATGGCGGGAGCAAATGCAACCACAAACCCCTATGTGACAACTTCCAGCGCAACGGTTACGCGGTCAACCACAACTCCTTTGGTGGCAATAAGTGAGTTTACAGTTACTACGTCGGCAACCAACGGTTATGCGGAGTGGACAACTCGAACATTCGACCAAGGCATGAAGTATCAGGTTTGTGAAGCGCGGTTCACATACAGAGGTTTTTCCACTGGTTCGACAACGGCCGAAGTCATCTCCGGTGCATCAACCGTAATCGCAAGCCAAGTTATGAACCCAGCGACCGACCCACAGGTCGTTTCAATTCTGTTTAACTGTGGTGACCTATCACAAACAACTAAACTGCGATTGCAGCAAGCCACAGCCAACTTGAGTGGTGTGAATGAGATCGGTGGAATTTACATAGGTTTGGCGACAAACCTCAGCGTAATTGCTCAAGCCAATAAAGTTGGTGGTTTCGACAACGTGAGTTGCAGTGCGGAGGCTCAAGTAACGACCGGAACATCTTTTACCGCGCCAACAACAACCGGAACATGTCAGGGTACAGCCGTAGGTTTAGCGAGCGCGTCGTTATCTAATCTCAATAACTTGCAAATGACGTTTACGAGTTTGCCACCCGGCGAATATTTATTGCTTATGCCTGCTTACGTTTATACGAGTGCAGTAGCTTATGCACGTTGCGATGGTCGCATTCGAGAAACGACACTTAATTATGTTGACGGACAAAATGCGTTTTCAAGTTATCAAGCGGCGTTCACAAACTTTGGGTCGATCGGTCAAATTAACCAATTCAAATTTACCAACACTGTTACTGCGAATCGCACATTTCAAATTGAGTTTGCAAGGCAATCAGGTAATGCAAACTGTTTAGGTGGATTCATATCCCAATCTGGTGGGGCTAATCGTTACCAGAACGTCTCTCTTTACCGTTTCCCAACTACCTCAGAGCAAGTGCTGACTCCTAATATTACAAGTACCTGGGGGGGGGTGAAATGGGCAGGAAACGTGGATTTTGTGAGAACAACATTGGCGTCGGATTTTGTAATTAATACGACAAATTTTGCGGGTGTAACCACTTTTGGAAAGGCTAATATTGCGTCCACAACGTGCGGCTTAGCGACAAATGACATTGGAATGTGTTTACAAAATGTTCCACCGGGGACGTATGAAATAACCTCAAATATTGAATTGGGAAGCGTATTCAGTCTAGGGTCAGCGGGAGTGTCATTCTGTTCCGCTCATATTGATGTTGCTGGCACAAGTTTAGCATCGACACGCGGGTCGAGCGCATTTGCAGTTGCATATGTGAGTAATGCGGAAGATTGGACAATGGTAGGAACGGGTATTGTAAGGATTGATTCGTTTCAAACTAATTTGAGCGTTGCGTTAAAGATAACAAAAAGTACAAATCTTGGCGCTTGTATTGTCAGGAGTCAGGCAGCAGCAGCTGGCGCAGCAGCGTTACCGACTATTACGCTCAAACCAATTGACTACCAACTTCCACTGCCCGTCTTTATTGATCAAACACCTTACACGGTGACGGCCACATCCCTTACCGCCCCAGTGGCACCTTATGGACGTTTTGAAGCCTCTGGTGCGAGCACAACGATCACCCTTTTTGGATGCAACGCCGCAACCAAAGGATACAATGTTGAAGTTAAAAGAGTGGATGCTTCAAACAATATTACCGTGGCACGTTCAGGTTCAGATACGATTGATGGAGCTACGAGTGACCTATTGGCTGTAAACTTTCAAGCGACGCAATATGTGTGCAATGGCTCTGGTGGGTGGAGGAGGTTCTGATGGCTTTCCTTCCAGTAGTTGATAACAGCACAGGTAACTTAGTTATTGGTGAGTCAAACAAAACACTCACCATGATTGGCAACACGCCCCTAACGGTTGGGTCACGTTGGCAAACCTTTTCATACACTCAAACATGGAGTGGTAACGTCCGTTATACGCTGGTTCCTACAAATAACTTGTCCCCATATATTCCATTTTTGGTCGTCGGAACGCTAAGTCTAAACTCAGCGCCGTGGTTTATCAGATATTGTTTTCTGTGGGCTAGCCTTCAACAAAACGGCGAAAGTCGAACGTCAATAGACGTACTTGCGTTTAAGCATGACGGCGCAAACCTTACTTGCAGTATCGGGAATATCACAAGCTTTTACCACGATGGCGTGGCGCCTTTGCGGGCAGAGCTTTATCATTCCTTTACGTCATATGGCACATGGACTCATGATTTTTACCGGTTAGGGGTCTAAGATGGGTTTTGAACCAATAATTCAGGCAGATGGTACGTGGGCAGTAGGAACCGCTGGCAAGGATACCTATTTAAGCCGGTGGCGAGATCGTCCAGTCGCATATACATTTACGGGGTCGATGACCCTTTCTGGTTCTAGTTATACGCGAGTCATCCCTGCAAACACTTTACCGCCGAACCGAATTTATTTTATGTATTTCACTTTTGGTTCAAGTGGTAATCCGTGGATTCTAAATACCGCCTCAATGCTCTGCCCCACGTCGCAAAATGGAGATAGTCCAACGTCAACGTATCATCCTATAATTGTACATGCCGATAACGGAGCATCCTTTTATGTTCGGTTCCGGCTTGGAGACACGTATGGTCACATTTCGTCGGGGTTGGAAGTACAAATTATAGGCTCAAATGGGCGGGTTGGTAGTTATACAATCTATCTGTATGACATGGGGGTTATTGTATGAGTACAACTGGCCTAATCCAAACGGACGCAAACTGGAACCTAAGCGCCCCGTCTGGAAACTTGAATCTAAATTACAACACTATTACTCGACAATCCCCTACCATTCACCGCGTCATAAACAACGGTATCGTAAACCAAGTTGATCTAATTTTGACTGATTCAATTACGACAGAAGGTATTTATTTAGTAACTGTTGTTGGAGATTTTAGTTCGACTCCGTGGAACTTTCGCTTTTCGTTTTTTGTGCCGTTGGGCATTACCGCCCTTGTCGGTGGAACCCTTGGGTTTTTTGGTGTGGTCGCTGTACCGGGTTTTCATGCTCAAAACGGCACTGGATACACGGTTGGGGTGACACATCTTACGGTCGGTACAAATTATCAGCGCCCCGGGTTAAGAATGTATTTTAATAACAACATTAGCTCTGGTAGTATTACGGTCAAAGCCTATCGGTTTGTTTAAGGAGAGTGATATGCAAATCAGTAAGATTATGGTGTTCCCCGGTTATTGCAACGCAATGTTTCCTTTCGTAAAGGCGGCATGGCTTATTGATGTTCAAACATCAGGCGCGTTTCCCGAAAAAGAGGCGGCGAAAATCAAATTGGCCGCATTTTGCAAGGCTGTGTTTGCCGGTATTCAAGAGGACGGTACAGCCCTTCAGTTTGCGTCGGCTGTGATCGATGACCTGTATCCAGAGTTGGAAAAAGAAGGTGCGATTACTGCCACTGAGTTGCAGGCTAAAAGCCCTCAAGAGGGACGGTTTATCGTCGATGACCTGCTTAAAGAAAAGTGGGGCGCCTAATCGCGTACGATTTTGAAAGGGGCGGCTTTCTTCGGGAGCCGTCCTTTTTTTTCGACCACACTGATAAAATTACTAAAATCACACACAAACGACTCGACTCCGGTTTCGTCGTAAACAGCAAACACAGATACCTCGTCGGCCAAGGGTATTGCGCCACAAGACTTACCGACAATTTCAACGCTCTTTATTTCCTTGCCGAAGGTATAAGTGACAATAAACTTTTTGTTAGGCGCCTTAGAGAGAATTGTACGTTCTTTTTCTGAGAGAAAAATCATTTGTACAATTGCCCCCACACATGGCACTTGCCGTCTTTTATCGGGATAAAACTAGGGTGAGCCGATTGCAGATCGTTGCTGTACTCGACGATGCCAAATCCTGATGTCCAATCAGCGACGCCCCCATAAAGGTACTCTTGCTGGGACATATCGGAAAGGTGCCCGCAGTTAAGCGCCCACATACGGTCGATGGCATTGGCAAAGTATCTTATGCAAGCGCCGTGGTCGTGCCCGTGCGCGACTGAACAGCCGTATTTGCGGATCATGTTTATCGAAACATTCATTCCACACCTATCGCCGTGCATATAAAGGACAGGGCCAAGGCGATAAAACTTGCCATACTTGAAAAACCGCCATCCTAGGCTCTTAAAGCCACAGTAGCTCTCGAGTGAGGGAATCATATTCCCCAACTCGGTTGCGTTGCTCCAAATCCATTTTTGAAGCCTGTGTTCGTGATTACCTTCTAAAAACACTTTTTCTGTCTTTAGAGGACAAGCGCCGTCAATTTTATGGAGTACAGTCCGAAATTCCTGGACGTCACTTGAAACTGTGGTTTTTCGCAACGGATCTTTGTCAAACTTTGATAATTGATAAAAGTCGAGACTATCGCCGAGAATGATAAGGTAATCTGGCTCGAGAGCCTTTATCACCTTACACAGCACTCGAATTGCGGCCACGTCGTGATATGGAACATGGATGTCAGGAATCACTATTGCTAGTTTCATAACGTCCCCCAAAATAGGGTAACATTGAAACAGCCGATCCCGACTCACATAAATATGACATCGGAGACAAATATATGCGTTACGTAGCAGATAAAATCATTGGAGCGGGCGACTTGAGCGGTAACCTTACAAGCGAGGTTATCGACGTGCGCTTACAATATGGCTTTTCGGTTTTTGCGGCGTGGACAGGCACCCCATCAGGCACTCTTAAAATGCAGGCCTCACCCGATGGTGTAAATAACTGGATGGACGTCTCTGGTGTCAGCGCGGCGCCCAGTGGAAGTGCTGGCAGTTATTTCGTCAATCAACAATGGCAATTTTATCCTTATGTGCGTTTTCTTTACACTCGCACAAGCGGCACTGGCTCTCTTGATCTGTGGTTCACTGGCAAGGGAGGCTGATATGTCAGACCAACTCCGTCACATTGCTGATTGGATTATTAAAGGCCTGATCGGGTTTTTTCTCGTACAAGGCGTCGAGTTTATGAAAAAGACGGAAACTGGTCTGCAGGACGTGTCATTAAAATTGGCAGTCATAGTCGAAAAGGTGTCAAACCAAGATAAGATGATCGACAGGCATGACAAACGCATTCAAGATCTGGAGGTGTTACGTGGACGTGAAGGAAAGTAGAGAAGCTCTGGTGGCATTAGTTATTTTGGCCAAGGCAGTTGCAGGCGTTGCAAAAGATGGGCTTGACCTATCGGACGCATTGGCGCTTGGAACTAAGTTTGTCGCTGATGACAAGTTTCGTGCGGCGTTGGTTGAAGGCATCAAAGGTTTGGAAAAGATTGGCCCTGAATTGAAGGATCTCGCCGCAAGCGAAGCTCTTGAACTTTTGGGAGCAATTTATGACGAGCTTAAAAAGTAATATAAAAAAGCTAATTGATGGGCTTATTGCCTTACTCGCCCTTGCTAAGTGGATACCCTTCCTTGGCAAGTGGCGTGATCTGCTTTTGGCCATGTCGGCAGTATTGGCGACAATCAGCGGTTTACTGGCAAAGTGCGATGATCCGGTCACTCAAACCAATCCGACACCCAAGTCAGAAGCAACCAAAACAGTAACCCCAGCGCCAATATCCACGCCAATTCATACTCCGACGGCATCACCGACCCCCTCACCGACAATTGTTGTTGATAGAATACCCGAGGCGGGATGGCCGTTCACAGTCAAATACACGGCTCCCTTTGCATACAATACCTACCTGTGGGCAGACCAATACAAATTGCAAGTGCTGGGTCAGGATTACAAAACAGGCCATATGGTCGCACCCGCAGTTATCCTGCGTAACCCGGGTGTGCGGCGCCTGACTGTCCGTAACCTTGCCGGTGATATACTTGCCGAGAAAACAATAGAGGTGAGGCGTTGAAATTCGACCATGGAATTAGCCGACATGACATTGAGGCGTTCCAGTCGAAGATACTCAGCGATCTCATCGAGGATGCTTACATATGGAGTTGTACCGAGCCCGGGCAACTTAAAAACGAAATTCGGGATGACGTAATGGAAAAGCTTGTTGCTGTGTACACGTTGTCCCTTTGGTCACAGCAAGCTTACCCAGAACCGGAGCCCGAATATGAGCCATTCGAGGATTAGGATGGCAACGTCAGGTTTGGAAAGTCAGGTAAGAGATTCTGACTAACCCAGACACGCAGGCTGTCGATGTTTGCCTCACCGAAAATGGCAGAGGGACAATCGGTAAAGCCGTCATCCTTGTACAAAAAGCGATGACCGGTCACTGTGGTGATTGTCGGGTACTCACTCAGCAAGTACAGGCACAAATCCTTCAACGCCCATTCCTGATACTTGGTCATCTTTTCCCCCGGTTTCGCACATACCTCGATACCTATGGAGTTGGCGTTGTGCTGATACGCATGCCAAGCCCGGTCGCTGTCCCTTACAAGCTGTGTAATCGCGCCGTCCTTTGCGATGACATAGTGGGCACTGACCTGAGCGACTGGGTTTGTGAGCCATGAAATAACGCCGTTTGCGTTGTCTGAGGTCGTATAGTGGCAAACGATTTTGTTGATGGCCGCCCCGTTGCGTGCACTAAAGTTAGGCGACTTGACCCAATTCATTGTCGGTTTCTTAAACTGTTTGGGATACTTGTAACACATATAAATCCTCGCAAAAAAATAGTTGTTGTAACTAAGTTCAACTAAGTCTACCTAAGTCCACCTAAGTAACCAACTCGCGTCGAGTTAATCATATAGAAAGGAAAGTACCATGAGTTTAGTGATTTTGGACGCTGGCATTGCCAAGAGTGTTGAGCCGGTAGTTGTCGAGAAGCTTATCGGTGATCTCGAGACGATGTTCAGAGAGATGTTCGCACACCAAACCGACAGAAACATGGAAATTCGGCGTTTGTGCGATGCTTTGCAACAACTTGCCGATCAACATGAGCGCCGCAAAACAACAAAACCACAGGTGAATTTTTAATGACTTGGCAGGAAATAACCAACTCGGAGTACCATAGTGAATATAAGTCCTTTCTTAGTTCTTCTGACCTTCGGCGTATTTTGCGCTCTCCCGCTCATTGGCGCTCTCCACAGCCTGCAGCAAGCAAGGCTCAAGAATTTGGGACTTTGGCGCATGAAGCGATATTGGAGCCCGATCTGTTCGCGGCACGTTGTCGCCCGTCGTCTCGAATTGACCGGCGAACCACTGAAGGAAAAACAATTGCCCAATGGCAAGCTTCTCAGACCGAAATCTTCGGAATTAAATTTATCGAGGAAGCTGTCTTTAATCAGATCGAAGCCTTGGCCGCCAACGTACATTCATGTTTGGGGAGCTCCGGCCTCCTTACCGAGGGATTGGCTGAACGCTCGGGCTTTACCGAGATGTGTGGAGTTAACGTCCGAATCCGACCAGATTACTTAAAGGATAACATAATTGTCGATGTAAAAACCTCATATGACAGCCGAATTGAAAGCTTTCAGCGATCTATTTTCCAATACAATTACGAGCTGCAGGCCGCATTCTATCTCGATTGTGCAGAGCTGATTGACGGCAAGAAAAGAAAATTTCTGTGGGTCGTAGTCGAAAGCGAGGCGCCCTACGGCGTCTGTGTTTACGAGCCCAGCGAAGATGTTCTTGAGCGAGGCAGAAAACTTTATCGTCAAGCTCTTAAAACCTATATTGAGTGTGCAGAACTTGACTATTGGCCGAGCTATTCAACGGCCACACAAACAATTAAGCTGCCCAAATATCTGGAGGTATAATGAAGGAACTATATGAAGCTCTGATTAAAGCACAGGGTCAGATCAAAGTCGCTCTCAAGGATTCTAAGAACCCGCATTTCAAAAGCACCTACGCTGACCTTGCGTCGGTATGGGACGCAGTACGGGACGCCCTGCAGGCCAATAAGCTTGGCGTGGTGCAGTTGACCCGTATTCACGAAAGTGGGGCTCCGGTACTTGTTACCCGTATCATTCACGTCTCAGGTCAGCACATTGAAGGTGAATACCCAATCGTGTGTAAAGACCCGACCGACCCCCAGCGTATTCTTAGTTCAGTGACCTATTCGAGGAGAGCGTCTTTAGCCGCCGCCCTTGGGGTAATCGCCGATGACGATGACGGTAACACAGCCGCAGGTCACACGCCCGTTGCTAAGGCCGTTCCTGCCCCAGCGCCTACCCCGGCAAAAGCAAGCGTAAGTCAGATCTTTGAGAAAGCAGGCGTTCAATACCCACAAGCCCTCGAGGAGCTTATCGGCAAGCCTCTCAAGTCGTGGACAGATGGCGACAAGGTAGTTGCCCGACAAGTTGTCGACGCGCTGACCAAAGGTAAAGCGTGGAGTCAAGTTGTGCAGGAACATACCTTTCAATGATTAACTTGTTGGTTGTGTTGAGCTTGGTCATAGGGACTGGGCTTAGTGTTGGTTTGGCTTTAGTGCTCGCGATCAATTGCCTGCACTATTTCATGGAGAGAAAAAGGCTATGAGTTTAGTTCAACTTACGCTTGTGGGTCGTGTTGGTAAGGATGCCGAAGTTAAGATGACGCCGCAAGGCAAGGAGCTTGTCGTGGTCAGTTGCGCGGCAGGCAGTAAAGACAAGAGCCAATGGTTTAACGTGCAGGCATGGGAAAAGAATGCAGTGTGGCTCAAGGATGCCAAAAAGGGTGACCAAATCTGGGCATCGGGTACAATGAATGTACGAACCTATGAAAAGAAGCTTGGTGGGGTGGGCGTTGATGTGACGCTCGTCGCTCAGCAAGTGCGTCTTTTTTCAAAAACCCCGAAATCGAACGACGTACCCGAAATGACGTCCAACGTGTCAGCGATGGACTTTGATGAAGACGTACCATTTTAAGGATCGACGATGATTACAGTTGAATCAGTGACAAACGGTTTTGTCGTAAGAAACGATGAAATCGAAGAAACGCTTGTATTTCAAAAGGAATACAATTCAAAAAACATGGCGTTGCTCGCGTTGTTCAAATATATTGCGGAAAACTTTGAAGAGCCCGAGCCTGTCAAAATCAAATTGGATTTTGCACATGAGCAACAATGAAGATGTGTTGGATGACATTCTAAAAGTGGCCGGTTTCAATGCCATGATCGTGTATAAGGCCCTTAAAAAACTAGGGCCGATTGTGCACATGCGGGTCATGGACATTCGGAAACATTTGAGTTGTGACCTCGGAGAATCGACGATCAAAAAACAAATTAAATCACTGAGTGACCTTGGGTACGTGGAATTTCTTGGTGAGACGAACGACTCAAGGGGACGGGCACTGAGGGTGAAATGAACAAAATATGGTGGATTATGGCGGCAATACTCGCTGTGTTTATGTATGCGATCTTAACGGGTCAATATGTGTGCAACTCTGCCACAGTCATCAGTGTTGGTGGCTGTGACAAGAGAGGATGGTGCGGCACATTTGTTCGAGATATTGAAGGGACAGAGCGTAAGTCATGGCACGTTTATCCCGTGGCCGGGGGTAAAACTACGTTATGCAAGGTAAAACAATGAAAACTATAAGTTTCACCGGGATTTTTAGTGAGTTCGGAATACCAAAAAAGGCTGTTCGGTGTTTTTTACAAGACGATCTCGGTGTGGTTGTCATTGAGGTTCGGAGGCCTAACGGCGATCGGAAACAAACACAAATAGATCGAAAAGAAATTCTTGACGGCGTTGAATCAAATGCTGTGTTTGAGGCGGTGAAAGATCAAGTCGCTTGGTATTACGGAAGCTTGGAAAAAGCGATGGCAATTATTAAAGCCAAGGCCGCATATGAACGACAAAAACGTGAAACATTGAAATTACAAATATGGACGGCGTTTACTGCGGCCATTTGGATTGCCGTCATTATGCTGGGAGTGAAGCTTTACCTATGAACATTTACCGAGGCGGCAGATGTGACGAGTGGGGCACCCCGCCGGAGCTTATCGAGCAATTAGGCTTAAAAGACATGTTCGATGTGTGTGCCAGTCCTGAGAACCACAAGTTTCCAGACTATTGGACTAAGCATGACAATTGCCTGAGACGCCCTTGGCCTAGGGAACAGTGGTGTTGGATGAATCCGCCGTTCACGTCTGCCTATAGTTTCTTCCAAAAGGCCGCAAAGGAGGCCGCGGAGGGGTCTAAGATTGTCGCCATATACAAAGCCTCCAACCTAGAGGCAAAAGTGTGGCAGGAGGTTATTTTCCCCCATGCCAGCGCCATCCTGTTTCTGAAGGGTCGGACGAACTACGTGATTGAAGGCAAAGGGTCAAAGGGCGTGCCGTTCGGCAGTGCGATCATTTACTTCAACTTGTGGCCACTCAAAGCAAATGTTGAAGGTCAGTTGTTGCGGCTCAAGATATAAAAAAGGCTCGGGAAATATATCCCAAGCCCGAGGAAAGGAGACACACACGACAAATGAGTGTCTGTCCTGTAATATCACAATCAGAGCTCCATTGAACCTTCGGACTGGTCTTCTTGGCCAGTCTTTTTTTTGAGCTTAACCGACTGTTTATTCGGGTGTCGTCACAAGCTCAAAGCCCCATCACCCATTCCAAGCGATTCGACGCCTGCTTGCCAGCGTTTGCACTTGTGCAAAAAAAACCCATCCGGTACAGGATGGGGTAGTCCTAATCAACCGCTAAACTGAAGTCGGACTATGAGCTCCTACCAAGGCCGTAGTCTTTTTGCAACAAAGGCACGGCAATTTGTTCACTCAATATTCACACGATCTCTGGGAAATACTGAACGATCCGTATGAGATCGCAGTCATGCTCCGCATTCTCATGCGCTGTGCTTTCCACGGGGATGGTGTGTGCTTTGAAACACGTGAGCACATGTCACGCGCATGCGGGATCTCAGAAAAGACGTGGACTCAGGTCATTAAATCGTTGGAAAGTAAGGGTTTGATCAATGTGACACGGCGTCACAAACTTCCACATGAGATCACTTTAAGGGGTAAAAACGACCTACAAAAGAGATATAATATATTTTGTGAGTCGAATTTACCCCCTAAAATTGACGAGGATCAAGTGGAAGAAAAAAAGACTAAGAAAAAGAAGGTGGTACGCAAGCGTCCCACAAAAGAGAAAAAACACAAACAAACGTCGGTAGACCGTCCTTTATCGGAGGTCGATAAAATACATCGTCGTTGGTTGAAGAAACAAACCGAGGGCGAAAAGCAGTAAGGCCTAGATGGGGAGTGCCCCATCGGCTCTGCGAGCCTACCCCCGATAGCGGCTTATGAGGGGAAAGTTGAAATGGTTGATCATTTAGCATAGTCTCCCTTTGTTCAGTCCAGTTTGATGTGTGGCTTACCGTCAATCCTTACAACTGTTGGGCTGAACACCCCCTTTTTAAGTCATCGTTTTGGGGACTGTATGCGAATCATTGGGATCGATCCCGGCCTGTCAGGCGCCTGTTTTTTTTACGACACCGAAACTCATAACTTTTGTGCTCGCCGGTTTATCTCCGTTGATGGGAGACTGGATGTAAAAAAATTCAATGAGTTCATCCAAACCTATTCGCCTGACCAAATCTTTATCGAGAAGATCTTCCTGACAGGGAGGGAGGGTGGCCAGTCTGCGATGACGATAGGGGCAAATTACGGCCGAATCTTGGCCACACTCGAATTATTGGCCTTGCCCTATATCGAGGTTACCCCAAAGGTTTGGCAACGCGCCTTGCGCCTAACAGGTGGCTCCAGAGCCATAGTGAAGGAACAGGCCAAGATCCTAGCGGTCAAACGATTTACCCTGATGCCCTTTTTATTCGGCAAATCCAAAAAACCCCATGACGGGTGCACCGATGCCGCGTGCATTACGATGTATGGAGATCTCGTAGCGAGAGGAGAGTTATGTCAGCCAAGCGACACCAAGAAGAAATTGACAAGGAATACGCGGAGCTTTGCACAAAGTTTGGGGACTTTAGTCAAAAGCTCCAACACCTCGAAGAGCAAGAAGCCAAAGCAGAAGAACACTTCGAGGAGCAAAAAGAAGCAGTGAGACTGCAGTTTGCGCAGGCGCGTGGTGGTTTGACCACTGAACTTCTCAAAATCCAATCCCGTTGGAAGGAATTGCAAGTTGAAATTTCGAGCGAACTTTCGCAAAGCAACCCCTGATGACCATGCCCTCATATTGAGCTCATGGTTGCAGGGTGCGTACAATCACTGTTCAGCCTTCAGAGACATGCCTAAGTCTCTCTTTTACGGGATGCACCACGTCACGTGTAAAAGACTTTTGGCCTGCTCGGACACAGTGCTTTGTGTTGATGCCGAAGATCCAAAACATGTGCTGGGTTACCTTGTGTTTGCAAAGTACAAAGGGTTTTCGGTCATCCACTGGGTATACGTGAAGCAAGTGTTCAGGCGCTTTGGGATGGCAGTCGAGCTTCTCAAGCGTGCTGACCTCACAAGCCCGATCCTGACAAGCCACGAAACATTCAATTCCAATATGTATTTTAATCGGAATGGTTTTCCGACGTATCACTGTCCCCACCTACGACATGGAGATTGGCATGAAGATAGCCTCCGTCTTTTTTTATCAAGCCGTTCAGATCAAGGGAAAAATGATCAACTCAGCGAATGAGAAGGATTACGATATCCACTATGACAACGGCGTTTGTCTCATTTACGACCGTGCCCAAAAGATCACAGTCGCAGTGCCTAACACCAACATTCCACAGATGATCGTGTCTGAGGCGGAAGCAGTTGCGTTACCGAGCGAAAACAGACCACTCACTAACATTGAGAAAGCGTGGGCGGCCAAGAAAGCCAAGAGGGAGGCAGAACTTGCAAACAAGCCTGCAGAATGACCCCCCCCTCACGCGAGAGCAATTCGA